>Ga0351889_10147_pt1 | contig 25219 bp, 21 predicted proteins | sample TotcelFGM3001M14_FD_206767 | JGI IMG/M metagenome (GOLD analysis project Ga0351889, IMG submission 206767) | Enriched cells from coal bed in the Powder River Basin, Montana, United States - Total cells FGM rep3 HSBNCT.FGM.300.1.M14 ...
GATACTCTGCAGTTTATACAGATGAAGACAAGATAGAGGCAAGTGGTATCAGACATATTGATCCGATTTTTAAGCCCGATTTCAATCTGGATCTTTTGAGAAGCACCAATTATATTTCAAATTCTATGGTGATAAGCAGAAGAGTGCTAAGGGATATCGGAGGGTTTAAAAAAGAATATGGAGAAGGCTGTATCCTGGACCTGTATTTCAGGATTTTTGAGAGCAGTGCAGCAATAGGCCATATTCCAAAGGTTCTTTATCATTCAAAGCAAACATCAGCGAAAAATGAAATTGCTCAGATTGACCATATGAAGGTACTCAGAGACCACTATTCGAGGATGGGCATTGACGCTACCGTATCTGGAAGCAATCTGGATGGTATACTTAGAACCAGGTTCAGTACAGATGGAAATCCGCTTGTATCGGTTTTGATCCCTAACAAGGACCATATAGATGACCTGGATAAATGTCTGAATTCCTTATTGAACAGGTCTTCATATAAAAACATGGAAATCATAATAATTGAAAACAACAGCACGGATAAGAGCACATTTGAATATTACGACAGGATGTCCAGAACGCATAAGAATATAAGTGTTATGGAATACAAGGGTGATTTCAATTATTCAGCGATTAACAACTATGGAGCAGGTTTCTCCAAAGGTGAATACATTCTGCTGCTGAACAATGATACTGAAATCATCAATGCAGACTGCATTGAAGAGATGCTTGGTCATTGCATGAGAGATGAGGTAGGCATAGTAGGAGCGAAGCTTTATTACGGCGACGGGTCAGTTCAGCATGCCGGAGTGATAATCGGACTTGGTGGAATAGCAGGACACGCCTTTGTAAGCCTGAAGAAGGGTGATTCCGGATATTTACACAGAGAGAATTGCACTCAAAATTACAGTGCAGTGACAGCAGCGTGCATGATGACTAAGAAGAGCATCTATGAAAGTGTCGGAGGGTTGACAGAAGAGATGCAGGTAGCCTTCAACGACATTGATTATTGCATGAAGGTCAGAAAAACGGGCAAGCTTGTGGTCTATACCCCATACGCTGAGCTCTTCCACTACGAATCGAAGTCAAGGGGACAGGACGACACTCCGGAAAAGGCCAGAAGGTTCAACAGCGAGGTTGAAAGGTTTGCGAAAAGATGGCCTGATATTTTGAAAGATGGCGATCCCTACTATAACCCGAATCTTACTCTGGTCAGGCCGGATTTTTCCATAAAGGACTAAAGAACATGTCAATTATACCAAGGAGGAGGTAATCCATGAAAATACTTATTACCGGAGCCAAAGGCCAGCTTGGAACGCAGCTGACGGAAATACTGAAGGCAGGTACGACAGAGCTTGGGGCCATATCCGAAAGCTTTATAGGTGCCGATGTGTTCGGATATTCAAGCAAGGACCTTGATGTGTCAGACCTTTCAGCAGTAAGGGCTGTAGTTGCAGGCATAAAGCCTGACCTCATAATAAACTCTGCGGCCTATACGAATGTAGATGGCTGCGAAACCGACAGGGACAGAGCCTTCAGGGTGAATGCACTGGGAGCACGAAACCTGGCTATTGCTGCTGAGGAGACTGATGCAAGGCTTGTCCACATATCTACTGACTATGTCTTTTCGGGAACGGGAAGCGAACCATTCGCTGAATACGACCTTACGGACCCCCAGAGCATATATGGCAAATCGAAGCTTGCAGGTGAGGAGAATGTGAAGACGTTCTGTTCAAGGCATTTCATTGTCAGGACATCATGGCTTTATGGTCTCTATGGTGGGAACTTTGTAAAGACAATCATGAAGGCGGGAAAGGAAAGAGGAGCTCTTCAGGTGGTAAATGACCAGAAGGGCAATCCTACAAATGTGGAAGACCTTTGCTACCATATACTAAGGCTTGCAGATACCGAGGAATATGGAGTCTACCATTGCACAGGATCCGGTGAATGTTCATGGTATGATTTTGCCAAGCTTATAATCGAATATGCGGGGATTGATGCAACTGTAGACCCGGTTACCACTGACCAGTTTCCGAGACCTGCAAGAAGACCCTCCTATTCGTCACTGGACAATATGATGCTCCGGGTTACAGTAGGAGACCACATGAGGCCATGGCAGGATGCGTTACGGTCATTTATGACTGCATTCGAAAAGATGTAAATCAGACAATATTTGTATACGAGGAGAAGTGAGAATGAAAGGTATTATACTCGCCGGAGGATCCGGCACAAGGCTCTATCCGGTCACAAAATCAGTTTCAAAGCAGATTCTTCCGATTTATGACAAGCCGATGATCTACTATCCGCTTTCGGTGCTCATGCTTGCTGGAATCAGGGAGATCCTTATAATATCGACTCCAAGGGACATCGGGTCGTTCGAGGAGCTTCTGGGAGACGGAAGCGATTATGGGCTATCCATATCATATGCTGTCCAGCATGCTCCAAATGGCCTTGCAGAAGCATTTATCATCGGTGAGGAGTTCATTGGCAGCGACAAGGTTGCCCTTGTTCTTGGAGACAACGTATTCTATGGATATGGATTCTCTGAGAGACTGAAGGCAGCTGTTGAAAGGGAAGAGGCAACGATTTTCGGCTATCACGTCAGCAATCCGACTGAATTTGGAGTCGTTGAGTTCGATGACGACATGAATGTGCTCTCCATCGAGGAAAAGCCTGAAGAGCCGAAATCAAACTATGCAGTACCTGGACTGTATTTCTACGGAAATGATGTTGTAGAGATAGCTAAGACCATAAAGCCATCAAAGAGAGGCGAGCTGGAGATAACCGCAGTCAACAACGAATATCTGAGAAGAGGAAAGCTCAAGGTTGAACTGTTCGGCCGTGGAATGGCATGGCTCGACACTGGAACACACAGGGGACTGCTTGATGCAGCCAACTTTGTCGAGGCGGTACAGACCAGACAGGGACTATATGTTGCATGCATTGAAGAGATTGCATTCAGGAAGAAGTTCATAACCAGGGAGAGACTCCTGGAACTTGCTCAGCCTTTGCTCAAGACAGAGTATGGCCAGTATCTTGTACATGTTGCAAACGAGCCAAGATAACACTGGCACACCAAAAAAGAGGTGAAGGCGCTTGAAAAAGATTGCCTATGTGGTAACCCAATCCGAAATGGGTGGAGCACAGAAAAATATACTTCTGCTTTCGAAGGGCCTTTCTGACAAGTTTGATATTACCGTATACTGCGGTCCAGACGGACTCCTTGTTGATGAGCTTCGAAAATCAAAAATCAGGGTCGTGGAAGTACCTTCTCTCAAAAGAGAGATCTCCCTGAAGGATGACCTGAAGACATACAGATACCTGGTGAGGGAGTTCAAAGAAAGCGGCTATTCGATTGTTCACAGCCATAGCTCCAAGGCAGGGATTCTGGCAAGGCTTGCTGCAAAAAGCGCTAAGGTACCCAAGAACATTTATACAGCACATGGATTTGTGTTCAATGAACCTATGGCTGGCCTCGCAAAAGCATTCTACAGATTTATAGAGAAATTTGCTGCATCCATTGCCACGGACCTTATTGTTGTTTCATATCGTGACCTTGAAACTGCAGAATCACTAGGTATTAAGTCTGACAATCAGACTGCCTGCATTCCAAATGGAATTGATTTCGAACAGGAAGCGAAAATTGAAGGACAAGAGGAACGGGCCTGCCTGCGGAACCAGCTGGGGATAGGAGATGGGGAATTCGCATTTGGAACCATAGCCAATTTCTATGAGACAAAGGGTCACAGATATCTTGTTCAGGCATTTGAGAAGCTTAGGAATAGCGGCAGGGAAGAAAACCTTGAGCTTGTCCTGGTCGGACAGGGACTGCTCCTTGATGAGATAAGGTCCTTATCGGGAGAAGGTGTCATATTCACCGGATACGTGGAAAATGCGGAAAAGCTGATGGATGCCTTCGACTGCCTGGTACTCTCTTCGGTCAAGGAGGGATTTCCTTTCGTAATTCTTGAAGCGGTGAAACACATGCTGCCAATAGTTGCAACTGATGTCGGAGACGTAAAGAGGATGCTAGGCGAAGGAGACTTAAAGTCCTGCAGGATAGTCGAGCCGGGAAGTTCGGAAGCCTTGTACGAGGCCATGGAATGGATGACTGAAAATGCCGGATCAGCAAGGGTCGCTGCCAGATATTCATATGAGACAATAAGTGAAAGATATTCCCTTAAGCGTATGCTTGATGAAACGCTGAAGGTTTATGAAAGATGAAAAGGGCCATGTGTGCCCTTTTTTTCGATTTTTAAACAAATTTTTTGCCATTCCCCTTAAATGTGCATATTTAGAATGTGAAAGGAGCTGATAAACATGGCAGTATCGGTAAACAAGGAAACAACGGCCCTACTCATCACCTACATCAAAGAGGTGGTCAACGGAAAGACTACCTATGAGGCAAGGAGGTTCAGAAACTTCAAGACAGCGGCTCTCCCGGAGGATATCCACGAGATAGCGGCAAAGATCTCAGCGCTTGGAGAACAGGCGACCTACAGCTACAAGCTTGAAGACGTCAGCGCACTGGCAGCAGTATAGGAGGTAACGGAAAATGAATAGTCTTTCAATGGTATTCGTGAACAAGGCCGGCAGGAACTCTACCTTTAGGATTCCCAAGGTGAGGACAGATGTTACTGAACTTGAGATACAGGAGCTGATGAACCTCCTTATCACAAAGAATGTCCTCTTTGAAGGGGACCAGGAGCTCGAGTCAATCGATTCGGCAGTAATAACAAGACAGGAAACCATGGCGGTTTAAACCCTGGGCTCATCCTTTCAGGATGGGCCTTTGACTTTTTCAATATTAATAGCTTGGTTCCATTTGTTTAACAATATAACTAATAGTTTGTGATAGTATGGTGTTAAGAAAGTCGAGGGATGCATATGGAAAAGAAGGGTATCTTGAAATTCATGAAGACACTGCTGAAGAAGGCAGACTGGGACGACAGCTTCGCTTTCGCCTATCAGCTTACATACAGCCTTCTTTTGGCAATATTCCCTTTCCTAATATTCCTTTTCACCCTGCTGGGATACATGAAAATCGATTCTGCCATAATCCTTCAGAGGATGCAGGAGGCTCTCCCGATGGAGGTCTATGACCTGACTGCCGGGATAGTCACAGATGTCCTTGATAACCAGAGAGGCGGACTTATGAGCCTTTCAATATTCCTTGCGATATATACGTCATCCGGAGGTATAAGAGCCTTCATGAAGGGTATCAACAAGGCCATGAGGATCAAGGAGAAAAGAAACATATTGCACCTTTATGCGCTATCCATATTCTGGGTGGTTCTGTTTGCGGTATCAATAATGCTTTCTCTTATCGGGATAGTATTTGGCGAGCAGATACTTATGGTAATCCTGCATTACTTTCCTGCCCTGCCACAGAAGGAATTCATCCAGACAGCGAGGATCATCACGCCGGTGGTCTTCATGTTCCTGATGTTCACGATGTTCTATATGTTCGTGCCAACCAAGAAGGTGAAGTTCAGATATGCATTTCCGGGTGCACTTTTCGCTACACTGATGTTCATTCTCTCTACACTTGCATTCCAGTATTATGTGAATAACCTTGCCAACTATTCAAGGTTCTATGGAACCCTTGGAGCAGTGGTGGCACTAATGCTATGGCTTCTGGTAGTATCCATGATCATGCTGTTTTCAGCACAGATCAACGCCCTTCTTATTGAGGTAAGGGGGATACGTGACCCTTACATACACGTTGTGCAGAATGTGAAGGACAGGGTAGCTGCAAGAAGGAACGGAAAGGCCGCTGCCAGCGAATCTATTGTCGAGAAAGAGTAGGGAAAAACAATGGAGACTGAGGAAAATCCTCAGTCTCCATTGTTTTTATACCAGTCCTGCTTCCTTTGCACCAGCGTAGTCCAGACCATTCTCGATGGCCTTCAGGACCTTGATCTGCTTTGTCGTGTCGCCGATTAGTATACCGGCTACAAGCTTTCCATCCCTGAAGAAAACCTTCCTGTAGGTTCCCTCGATGTCGTTCCTGGTCCCTACCTGGTCAAGGAGGGGGTCGTCAAAATCGACGGAGCCGGCTGAAAAGACCTTGGCGTTGAGTGAATTGAAGATTGTTGAGTTAGTGAACTTCTTGAAGTCCTCCCTGATGCCGGCGGCATTCTGTCCTGCGGTTTTACCCATGCCAAGTGCTGCAGGCCATGTTCCATAAACGAATCCGTCAAGCTGGCAGACATCTCCGCACGCCCATATATCAGGCGAGGATGTCTCCATCTTCCTGTTGACGATGACTCCTCTTTCAACAGCCAGCCCAGCTTCCTTCGCAAGCTCAAGATTTGACCTGATTCCAACAGAGAAGAGCACGAAATCCGCTTCGACGAAGCCGCCGCTCTTGAGCGAGACTCCGGCTACTTTTGCTCCCAGCTTGTTCGTGACGGCCGGGTCCTTCTTTATCTTTATGTACTGCGCTGAATCTCCAAGTATGAGGTTCAGACCTGACCTGTTCGCTATACCGCTGAATATTGCAGCGCCTTCGTTGTCAAGCTGTCTCGGAAGGAGCCTCTTGACGAACTCGACGACTGTGACATCAACTCCAAGCAGCTTCAGCTCCCATGCAGCCTCAAGACCAAGCAGGCCACCGCCGATAACAACAGCCTTCTTGCCTGGTGCGATTTCACCTGAAAGCTCCTTTGTATCAGCAAACTCCCTGAGGGTATGGATGCCGCCCACATCCTTGAGGTTTGAATCATTCAGGACGAAGCCTGGCGTTTTCTCGCTGTGGTCGAACTCCACCTGTACCGGTGGTATGAAATTGTGGCTTCCATTGGCAAGGATAAGCTTGTCATAGGATTTTTCAGACCCGTCGTCAAAGACGACCTTCTTGTCCTCAGGAAGGAGCCTGACTGCTGTCTTCCCAAGCAATAGCTCGATCTTGTTTTCCTCGTACCAGGTATCCTTCGCAAGGAAGAACTTCTCTGGTGGCTCCGAACCGTCCAGATACTCTCCGATGTTGGTCCTGATATAGGACTTCATGTTCTCCTTCGAGACCATGGTGATGGACGCTTCAGGAAGGAGCTTTCTGATTTCCTTCGCTGCGTTGAAGCCTGCCGAACCGTTTCCCAGTATGAGGAACCTGTCAAGCCCGCCTATGGGACCTGGAGCTTCCATTTCAACAATCTCTACGAAGGCATCGCCATCTGCTCCGCAAACCTCGCATTTGTCAGGTATCGAGCCTTCGACCACATGTCCGCAAACCGCACACTTGTAAAGCTTCTTCTTTTCCATATCCAATTCTCCTATCAGCCTTCAGGCCTTGACATGTTCCTGGTTAACAGGAATCTTGCCCAGCAGCTTCTCTCCAAACTCTCTTCCCCAGACGTAGGCGTCCTCAAGCTCTTTTTCACTTGCCTTGAACTTCATGCAGAGTCCAGGTCCGTGAATCTTCATCCTAAGTTCCTTGAGCCTTGATTCAATCCTTGGCACTGCTTCTCCGCTCCACCCGAATGAGCCAAAGGCTCCGGCTATCTTGCCGCCGTGGACGGTTGGGTTAAGGTGTGCCAAAAGGATCCTTACGGGCTCCAAAAGCTCTCCGACGATTGTGGGCGAACCGAAAAGCAAGCCATCGGAATCCCCGATGTCTGCAAGTATGTCCTTCATGTCATGGTGGATGATGTCATAGGAGGTCACATCGAAGTCTCCTGATGACTTGAGACCTTCAACTACCTTGTCTCCGATTTCTTTAGTATATCCGTAGGCGGAAACGTAGCTGACCGTTACCTTCTTCTTTCTGCCTGTCCTGTCCTGTGGAGTAGCCCATTTTACATACTGGTTTATCACAGCCCAGGGGTCTCTCCTGAGTATGGGGCCATGTCCTGTAAGCACTGTATCTATATCAAGTCCCTTGATCTTTTCATAGGCCTTAAGTATATGCTGTTTGTAGGGTCCGAATATGGTTTCGAAATAATACTTGAGTGACTCCTGGTATTTTGGCTCCTCATCAGGAGTTATAAGGTCATCGAACATTGGCTCGAAGCAGTAGTGCAGTCCGAAGGAATCACAGGTTACGAGCGACTTGTCCTCCTCAATGTAGGTATACATGGAATCCGGCCAGTGCAGGAAAGGTGCCATTATGATCCTCAGGGTCTTCCCTCCAAGCTCCAGAGTCTCGTTCTCTTTCACTATCCTGTGCCTGAACGGCTTGTTGACCATTTCCTTGAGGAATCCTATTGCTGCCTGAGAACCGAGTACCTCTGCGTTCGGGGACAGTTCAAGCATCCTGGAAACTGACCCTGAATGGTCAGGCTCAGTATGGCTTACTATTATGTAGTCTATCTTGGCAGGGTCTGTTCCGAGCTCCCGCAGCCTCTCAAGATATTCATCAATAAACTGAAGCTTGACGGTCTCGAATACTGCCGTCTTCTCTGTTCCCCGCACCAGGAACGAGTTGTAGCTTGTGCCGTATGGTGTATACATTATTATGTCGAATATGCGAAGGTTCGGGTCGAGGGCACCTACCCAGTGAATTCCCTTTTTTACTTCCAAGGATCTAAGCATTGTTTCATCCCTTTCTTATATAGCCAATTGGCTGTTTTAATCAAATTTCACACAATTATTATACATCAACAAAGTGAACTTTTTATGCAGGCAGACTTGAAATAGGCAGTTGTTTTCAGAACTTTTACAAACAAGAGCCCTTTGCAGCTCATGTCATGCCCAAAGCTAGCCTCCATGGGTTATAATGGAAGGAAAGGACATCAGGGGGGAAAGCTATGCAGGACCTATATACTAATCGACTTATACTCAGGGAATGGAAGCCCTCTGATGCGGCGGACATGTTTGAATACGCAAGGGATCCCGAGATCGGTCCGAATGCAGGCTGGGCAACTCACAAAAACATAGAGGAAAGCCGCAGGGTAATCGAAATGTTCAGGGAGAGCAGGGATGAGATATATGCTATGGTACTTCGTGAGGATGGAGGGGTCATCGGCAGCATAGGGCTCCATGAAAGGTCACCGTCAGAAGGGATGCCATCTGATAAATCGAGGGAGATTGGCTATGTGCTTACAAAGAATCTGTGGGGAAAGGGACTGGTACCTGAGGCCTGCGCCAGGCTTCTTATCCATGCCTTCAAGGATCTCAGGACAGATGATGTATGGTGCGGCCACTACAGCTTCAACGAAAGGTCGAGGTCTGTGGTTCTGAAGACAGGTTTCAGTTACATAGAGACTGTAAGGAAGACACTTGACCGGCTGGACGGGAGGGAAGTTGACCTTCTTGCATACAGGATGACAAGAGGCGACTTCGAAGAACTTGAGACAGAGCTTCTGGAGAGAGCCGGGATAATATTGTAATCAGTGAGGTGTACATATGATACTTGGAATGGGCTGCGACATAGTTGAAATTGACAGGGTAACTGGTGTATTCACTACAGAAAGAAAGCTTAATAGGATATTCACGGACTCTGAGATCGAGCTTGCAAGTACAGCCAGTACCCTTGCAGGAAGGTTTGCAGCAAAGGAGGCTTTCCTAAAGGCCCTTGGGACAGGCAAGACAGGAGTTCCTTTGAAGGACATTGAGGTCTTGAGGGATATTTCTGGAAAGCCATTCATAAATGAAGAAAGGCTTAAGCAGGTCCTGGACAGGGTATTCGGGAAACCTGTGAGGATAAATGTGACGATATCACACAGCAGGAAAGATGCAATGTCAGTAGTAATTATAGAAGGTGATTGAGATGAGGATCGCTGGGGTCGAAATGATGAGGGAAATTGACAGGATAGCGGTGGAGGAAATCGGGATACCGGCTTCGGTTCTGATGGAAAACGCCGCACTTGCATGCATAAGGAACCTGGACCATACCAAAGGCTATTTCGTGGTTGTCTGCGGAAGGGGAAACAACGGAGGTGATGGCTTCGCCATTGCCAGACACCTATATTGCATGGACAAGGAGGTCGATGTCTTCTACATCAGTGAAGGAAGTGACTATAAGGCTGAGACCAGGACCAACTTCAGGATACTCAAGAGGCTTGGCGTACCCATGATCCCGCTTTCTACTGAAACCATGTGGTCGTTCAGGGAAGCTTTGAAAGATGCGGATGTTGTAATTGATTCGTTGGTTGGAACTGGTGTTGCCAAGCCTTTAAGGGACTTCCTCAGGCAAGTCATTCAGGAGATCAACATAAATTCAAAGTATGTGCTTTCAGTCGATGTACCGTCTGGAATGAATGCGGATACCGGTGAAACCATGGGACAGGTGGTTGATGCGGATATGACAGTGACCTTCCAGTGCATGAAGAGGGGATTTCTGAACTATGGGGCAATGTCGAAGCTTGGCAGGGTAATCGTGGAGAACATCGGTATTCCAGGCCCTGTCGAGGCAAAGGCTGAAAAAGGTGAGTTCCTGACAGATCATGCCTTAGCACGTTCACTGGTGCCATTAAGGGATAAGACAGGCTTCAAGGGCAATTATGGAAAGGTCCTTGTTGTAGCCGGGTCTTCCGGATTTACCGGGGCTGCGCTGATTTGCACTGAAGCTGCGATATCCACAGGATCGGGACTGGTAACCCTTTGTTCCAGGGAAGAGGTATTCCAAAGCCTCGTTTTGAGGCTCAAGGAAGCTATGAGCATTCATCCGGATGACCTGGAGGATGGAACCGGAAGGGCGGATGTTGTGGTGTTCGGCCCAGGACTTGGAGCAGGCGATGTGACCTTCGATATGCTTCTGAGAGTCATAAAGTCCATGCAGGAGAATGGAGGCCGCTCGAAAACACTTCTGTTGGATGCTGACGGACTGAATGTCTTGAAAGACAGGACGGAGATTCTGACGCATATGGACTTCAATGTCATACTGACTCCGCATGTGGGTGAAATGTCCAGACTATGCGGCCTGACCTCTGAGGTGATACAGAAGAATAGGATTGACACCGCAAGGAGCTTCGCGCATGAGCACAAGTGCATTGTGGTCCTCAAGGGCTACAATACGGTGATTACCGACGGGAAAACGGCATACGTAAATCCTACAGGTTCATCAGCGATGGCCCAGGGAGGAATGGGCGACGCACTTGCCGGAATAATAGGATCCCTTTGCGGACAGGGCCTTGAGCCTCTTGAAGCAGCTATCCTCGGTACCTATCTCCATGGCTACATAGGTGACGAGCTTGCAGGGAAAAATTACATTGTGAAGGCTTCGGAGATTATCGAGGCGATTCCAGGCTGCATGAAGAGGCTTCAGGATTCGAAGCGATGATGATTTCCACTTGACGAAGAGTTTGTGGTAATATGTAACGTGGAACTGAAGGATATAATTGAGGAATTGGTGATTTTATGTATGACATGATAAGGCCCTTGTGGGCTGAAATAGACCTGGACGTACTCATGGAGAACATGAGACATATAAGGAAACTGGTTGGGGACGTAAGGATCGTAACCGTAATAAAGGCTGATGGATACGGCCATGGTGCGCCTGAAATAGCACGTTACATGCTTGAAGCAGGAGCCGACGAGATAGCTGTGGCGGTTGTGACCGAAGCCATGCAGCTGAGGGCATGCGGGATAACCGCTCCTATTACAATACTTAGCTTCACTCCGCTCGATTTTGCTGAAGTAGCTGTCAGGGAGGGCTTTGCCCTTGCCTGCTATAGCCTGAGCTATGCAATGGAGCTGGACAATATCGCAGGAAGTCTTGGTATGAAGGCCAGGCTCAATATAATTTCCGATACAGGAATGGGAAGGCTTGGATTCCCCGTAAGCCCTGAAAGTGCTGATGAGGTGGCGAGGATAGCGAAGCTTGAGAATATCGAAATGTACAGTCTCCAGTCGCATTTCGCATCATCGGATTCGAGTGACAAGACCTATGCAAATTTGCAGCTTGAGCGGTTCAAATCTTTCATGAAGTCAATGGAAGACAAGGGAGTTGCCTTCAAATACATAGCCATGTCAAACAGCGCCGGTGTGATAGATATTCCGGAGGCAAGGTTCAACTGTGTGAGGCCGGGTATAATGCAGTATGGCTATTACCCTTCCGACGAGGTGGACAGGACAGTCATAGATGTGAGGCCTGTCATGAGCGTAAAATCCATGGTTGTTTTGCTGAAGACAGTCCCTGCCGGAACATCCATAGGCTATGGGAGCACTTTCACTGCTGAAAAAGAGACAAAGGTCGCTACAATCCCCATAGGCTATGCTGACGGCTATTTCAGGAGTCTCTCCAACAAGGGAGAGGTACTGATAGGAGGCAGGAGGTGCAGGGTGCTTGGAAGGGTCTGCATGGACCACATAATGGTTGATGCGACAGCATGCGATGGTGTCAGGGAAGGCGACGAGGCGGTCCTGATGGGATCCCAGGTCAAAGAATCAATCTGGGCTGATGAAATCGCCCAAAAAGCCGGTACGATCTCATATGAGATAATCTGCGCTGTTGCGAAGAGAGTTCCGAGAGTGTATCTGAAGGATGGAAGGGAAGCGTTCAGGACCGAGCATCTTGAATGCCTGCCAAAGGGAGCGCTGTGAAGAGGATTAAGGAATATCTGCTTATAACCATTGGATCGATACTTGTGGCCTTTTCAGTGCAGGTCTTCTTCCTGCCCAATGGAATAGCACCTGGTGGCGTGTCCGGAATGGCTCTGGTGCTCAATCTGATTGTACCGGGCCTTTCTGTAAGCGTTCTGGTCATGGCACTGAATGCAGTCTTCTTCGGACTGGGTTTCCTTGTCCTTGGCGGAGGCTTTGGAATTAAGACACTTTATGCCAGCACCCTTGTTTCTGTTGCCATGTGGGTCATCGAGACCTTCCTTTCGATTGGTCAGCCCACGGAAGACCTGATGCTCTCGACAGCCATGGGAATACTTATCCTTGGAACAGGTATAGGCATAGTATTCAATCAGGATGCCTCCACCGGAGGCACTGACATCATAGCCAAGATAATCTCAAAGTTCACCGGGATGACGCCTGGAAGCGCACTTGTCCTCATTGACCTGACGGTAGTGGTGATGATTGCACTTAACTTCGGACTTGAAAGAGGTCTGTATGGAATACTCGGAGCAATACTTAACGGAGTTGTGATTAACAGGATTGTAGATGGGTTCAACTCAGCAAAGCAGGTTTTCGTAATAACGAGGGACAGGGAGAAGGTCAGGGGATTCATAGTGGGGAAGCTAGACAGAGGTGCCACGATATTCTCAGGCGAAGGAGCATATACTGGCGCTGAGAGCTACATGATCTACTGCGTACTGTCGACAAGGGAATTCGTGGTCCTCAAGCAATTCCTGAGAGACCAGGTCCCGGATGCATTTGTAACTGTAGGAACGGCTGCTGAGGTCCTTGGAAAGGGCTTCTCATCGCCCAAGGTAATGGGAAATAACGGGGAGGGAAAAGCGTGAAGGATTTCAAGCTCAGGGATTTCATTCTGATAACCATAGGTATATTCCTGGTCGCATTCAGCCTTGAGTATTTCTACATACCGGCAAAGATAGCGGCAGGCGGAGTTACTGGAATAGCAATTATACTCAACAGCTTCATCCCTTCTTTTCCTGTAGGTGCGATAATCCTTGTGCTTAACCTGATCCTCTTTGCCACTGCATTCCTGACGATCGGAGGAGGATTTGGTGCCAAGACCATTTATGCCTCCTATGGTCTGTCTCTGACCATGTGGGCGATGGAAGCCGGGTTAAATCCTCAGGCTCTTACTGACGACCTGTTCATCAACGCTGCTGTCGGTACGATAATTGTTGCCATAGGCATGGCCATGGTGTTCAACAGCGGAGCCTCGACAGGAGGAACGGACATACTTGCGAAGATCCTTAACAGGTATTTCCATCTTGACATAGGCAAGTCGCTCCTAATAGTAGACTTCATAGTAGGACTCGGCGGAATCATGACCTTCGGAATCAGGATTGGCTTATATGCCATGCTTTGCATCATCATAAACGGGACACTCATTGACAGACTGATCGACGGACTCAATACCTCCAAGGAGCTGATGGTGATCAGCAGGAACGAGGAGGATATAATAAGGTTCATAATTAAGGAACTCGACAGATCGTGCACTGTGCTTACCGGCTACGGCGGATATACCGGAGAAGGTACCTCGGTCCTGTATGTAGTCCTCAACTGGAGGGAATACATCAAGCTCAGGGAATACATAAAGGAAATTGACCCCCGCGCATTCATATCGGTCAACGATGTCCACGAAGTACTGGGAGAAGGGTTCAAGGACCTCAGATAACCATGAATTTTCTTTATATTATCTTCATAAGCTTATGGCATACTTAGAAATCGTGGAGGTTTAGGGGTTTTTGCTTAAGGTAAACTAAAGCAATGAAGCTTAAACTTGTAGCGTTAAAGAGAAAATGTCGAAACAAGAACAGCATTGCCGGTCCCAATTTATGGCTCACAAAGCCATTAAAAAGGCTGCTAAAACCGGTAACTGCAGGCTACACAGATTTATTCATAGGAGTTGCAGATATGATTGAATTCAAAAACGTTACGAAGAAGTATGACAATAAGGTCACTGCTTTGGACGACATCAGCGTAAAGATAGAATCCGGAGAATTTGTCTTCCTTGTAGGAGCTTCGGGTGCAGGCAAGTCAACTTTCATCAAGATGCTGCTCAAGGAGGTCGAACCGACCTCAGGAATTGTCAAGGTCGGAAACAAAGACCTTGCGGCCATAACAAAGAAGGACATTCCGTACTACAGAAGGAAGATAGGCATGGTGTTCCAGGACTTCAGGCTCATCAGCACTTTAAATGTGTTCGAAAATGTTGCCTTCGCGATGAGGGTCACCGATGCCACTCCAAAGGAGATAAGGCGAAGGGTTCCAATGGTGCTTGCTCTTGTAGGACTTTCAGACAAGGCAAGAAACTTCCCGACAGAGCTTTCAGGCGGAGAACAGCAGAGGGTATCCCTTGCAAGAGCCATAGCAAACAATCCTTCCATACTCATAGCAGACGAGCCGACAGGAAACCTTGACCCTGATACAGCGAAGGAAATCATGTCGCTGCTTATGGACATTAACAAGGCGGGAACAACGGTCATCATGGCAACACATGCCAGGGAGATAGTCGATATCAGCAAGAAGAGGGTTATTTCGCTCGAGAAGGGCAGGGTAAACAGAGACGAGCAAAAAGGAAGGTACAATATTCATGACGAAAATTAAGATGTTCCTTGGAGATGCGCTGAAGAGCCTGAAAAGGAACAGGACCATATCTGCAGCCAGTATGGCGACTGTTGCAGCAACCCTGTTCATATTCGGTGTTTTCATACTCGTCGCAATGACGATTAATTCGAGCGTCGCGACAGTGGAATCCAAGGTTGAGATCAAGGCGTACCTTCTGGACGAGGCAACAGAAGAAGATAAGCAGGCTATACAGACTGCAATCGGAGCGGTCATAGGAATAAAGGAAATCAAGTACGAGACAAAGGAAGAGGCTTTCACTAAGTTCAAGGAATCACTCGGTGAGAACAATGCGATTCTTGCAGGCTACTCAGAGGCAAACAATCCTCTGCCAAATTCCTTCGTGGTAAGTCTTGAAACTCCTGAGGCGGCAAGACCTGTTGAGGATGCTGTCAAGGATCTGCCGGGAGTTCAGCAGGTTGGAAACGAGAGGGATACGGTCGAGATGATCATTGCTGTAGCGAGGACCATCAGGACGGTTGGAGTGGTTATCTTCGGCATACTTATAATAGTATCGCTGTTCCTGATTGGAAACACCATCAAGCTTACAGTGTTCAGCAGAAGGCGTGAAATCGGGATAATGAAGTTCGTTGGTGCAACTGACTGGTTCATAAGATGGCCCTTTATCATAGAAGGTATAATCATGGGGACCGTTGGTGCGATATTTGCAGTAGCTGTACTATATTTCTCATACAAGGGAGCCTACACTCAAATAACCAAGGCATTCTTCTATGCAGGTCTCACTGCTCCGGGCTATGTCCTCAGCAACATGAGCTGGCAGTTCATCCTTGCAGGGATGGGAATTGGAGCCGCGGGAAGCTATATTTCCCTTAGAAGGTTCCTGGACGTATAAAACAAAGGGGTGGCTGGCATGTACTACAATCAAGATGAGAGAGGTCAGGGCAGAAGAGGCGTAAAGGTACTGGCACTGTTTTTCGCGGCTATAGTTATAGCCGGGATTTCATTCCTGGCAGGAACTCTGATGGGGCCGCTCAAGGAAGCAGAGCCTTCAGGACTCGAGGCGCAGTTCCCTGGTATCACGGATATCCAGGGTTTCGAAAAGCTCTTCGAGGTCAGGGAGACACTTTACCAGACCTATTACAAGGATATAGATGATTCGGTGCTCATCGAGGGTGCTATAAAGGGCATGGTGGATTCGATTGGTGACCCTTATACTGTCTTCTTCAATGCTGAGGAGTACTCCGCATTCAACGAGGAGGGCACTGGCAACTACGTGGGAATCGGAATCATGGTCGGCGCAAAGGACGACAAGATAGTCGTAATAACAACCTTCGACGGCACACCGGCATACGAGGCGGGAATCCGCTCAGGAGACGTCATTGTCAAGGTTGAGGGCGTTGAATACAAGGGATCCCAGATGGACCAGGCAGTTTCAATAATAAGAGGTGAAGCAGGTCAGGCTGTGAACCTCACTATAGAAAGGGAAGGAACACAGATGGACCTTTCCGTGGTCAGGGACCACATCAAGCTCGTCAACGTTGAAGCGGAGATGCTTGAAAGCGGTGTTGGGCTGGTTACACTTCTTCAGTTCTCTGAAAACACATCCGCTGAATTCAAGGGTGCACTTGACAGCCTCAAGGCTCAGGGTGCGAAGGGCTTCATCGTTGACCTGAGAGGAAATCCCGGAGGGTACCTTGACGAGTCAATAAAGATAGCGTCAAATTTCATCAAGAAGGATGAGGATGTTGTCTACACATTAGATAAGTTCGGCCAGAAGAAGACCTATAAATCCTATGGAGGAGACTACCTGGGAGTTCCGCTGGTTGTCCTCATAGATGAGGGATCAGCATCAGCTTCTGAAGTAGTGGCAGGAGCCCTTAAGGATTACGGTGCTGCAACTTTTGTAGGACATAACAGCTTCGGAAAGGGAATAGTCCAGATGGTATACAACGTGGGCGAGGCTGAAGGCCTCAAGGTCACTGTGTCATCATACTATTCTCCAAAGGGTACCAACATACACGGAACGGGAATAATGCCGGATGTTGTGGTGGACCTTCCTGAAGGCTTTTCTGAAGGTGATTACGACAGGCTGAAGGATACGCAGCTGCAGAAAGCACTGGAGATCCTGAAGGGAAAGCTTGGCAACTGAATAAGGAATTCATCAGGGGGTGGCTTAGCCATCCCCTGGTTTGCGTACGCGGGGCATGTTGCCGAGCAGATGGTTTGAAAGATAACCTGTCGCCTAACTAACGGGAAGACAAGCTGTAAGCAAGGGCGTCACCGGTGACGGTGGGGTCTGAAGGAAGCTGATGGCGGTGTCGGGAGCGGAGTGAAAGCAAACCAATGTTGGCGGACTGGATGGACAACCTTGCGCGAAGTGGGAAAGTCCGATAGTTAGAGTAATCCAGTACGTTATGATGGTCGTTTTCGACACATGCGGAGCAACTTATCCCTGGAAGTACTGTATCCGAAGCTGTATAAGTGGAATTCAAGCGAGAGCAAGAAACCATGAAGGGTGCAGTATGCAGACGAAGTCATAGTAGTGAGTAACCCACGGCCTGTGAAAGCTGGTAACAGACTGGAGGACAAAACTGTGGGGACATGGCACCTGGTTGTCATGTCTCTCTGCTTTCAAAAGGAGCAGAGAGAAGCGAAGGACTGAAGCAACTTTAAGATGTTGGAGTTTAGGACACAGTAGTCTAAAGAAGCTTGAAGAAGCCTGGAATGGCTGACTACGGTCACAAGTAGCCTAAAGAAACTGGCTCAGTGATTCGACAGTTTGAATCTGAAGTAGTGTGGGAACTGAGAATATATTGTTCGAAAGGACTAGAGAGGTTTAGGAACCCACATGAAGAACGGATAGGATGAATGTAGCCGGGAACAGAAGATATCACAGTAATGGAGGTGAATCATGGGTAAGTGGTACAGCCTCTACGATAAAATATATCGTAGAGAGAATCTTGAAGAAGCATTCAAGCTTGTAAAGCGGAATCATGGAGCCCCTGGAGTAGATGGGGAAACGATAGAGCTTTTCGAGAAGGACTTGGACAGGAACATCAAGCATATTCATGATGAACTGAGAACCAAACAATACAAGCCAAGCGCCGTCAGAAGGGTTGAAATCGACAAGCCAGACGGTGGCAAGAGGTTATTGGGCGTGCCAACGGTAAGGGACAGGGTAGTGCAGCAGGCGATGGTGAACATACTTGCTCCGAAGTACGACATAGGATTCCATCCATCAAGCTATGGATACAGGAAAGGGAAATCACAGCACCAGGCGATAGAGAAAGCTACACTTTTCATGCGAAAATATGACTTGTGTCATGTGGTGGATATGGATTTGTCCAAATGCTTTGACCGGCTGGACCATGAGTTCATCCTGGATGAAATGGCAAAGACGGTCAGCGATGGAAGTGTACTCAGCCTGGTGAGGGCATTCCTTAAGTCAGGTGTGATGAAGGATGGGGAGTTCAGTGCTATTGAAGAAGGATCCCCTCAAGGTGGTGTTATATCGCCTCTAATTAGCAACATCTACCTGAACGTATTTGACCAGAAGATGAGGGATAAAGATATTCGTATTGTGAGATACGCGGACGATATCCTGATATTCGCACGCACAGAAATCGAAGCAAAGAACTATCTGGCACTTGCCACCAGGATACTTGAAGAGGAAATGAAACTGACGGTAAACAGGGAAAAGACATGTCTTAGCAGTCTAAGCAAGGGAGTCTTATTCCTGGGAGTAGTCATCAGAACCAATAGCATTGGAGTAAACCCCAAGAGGTTGAAGAGGTTCAAGGACAAAATCAGGAGCATAACCAGACGAAATGCTGGCAGGAAACTGATTTGTGTAATCAAAGAACTGAACATGACGACTAGGGGATGGATAAACTACTACAAAATTGCTGATATCAAGGGCCTCAGAACAGAATTGATGAAATGGATACGGCGAAGACTGCGGATGGTAATAATGAAGCAGTGGAAGACGTACAAGCCTATGCACAAGTTAATGAGGCGGAAGGGGTTTGAACCCAAAGATAAGTTGGATGTCACAAAATGGAAGAATTCCAAGGTGCAGATTATTCATTTACTGCTTCCAAATAGCGATTTTGATGAGCTTGGACTATACGACCTTGAAAGCGTCGAAGTTGGATTACTGTCGCCAAGGGCGATAAAAGTTGCATGAGCCGTATACGGGAAACGTACGTACGGTTCTGTGAGAGCAAAGAAGATAGGATTTCTCCTATCTTCTAGCTACTCGATCATTTTCTGCCAATTACTCGCAGTGTGTGTCAATATGTGAACATATGTTTACATAGACCTTCTGATTGGAGTATAATCAAGGGTGAGGATATAAGGAAAGGAGACATAAGATGATGGAAGGGACCTTCAGGATAAAATCGAAGTACAAGCCTACAGGCGACCAGCCTGATGCCATAAATGCTCTGGTAGAATCAATAAACAGCGGCAATAAGGCCCAGACACTTCTTGGAGTAACCGGCTCGGGAAAGACCTTCACAATGGCGAACGTCATCGAGAGGACCCAGAGGCCGGCTCTTGTGCTTGCTCACAACAAGACCCTTGCAGCTCAGCTTTGCTCGGAGTTTCGGGAATTCTTCCCGGACAGCGCAGTCGAGTATTTCGTCTCCTACTACGACTATTACCAGCCGGAGGCATACGTGCCGCAGACAGATACCTTCATAGAGAAGGATTCATCCATAAATGACGAGATAGACAAACTCAGGCATTCAGCGACGTCGGCGCTCTTCGAAAGAAGGGATGTCATAATTGTGGCATCTGTATCCTGCATATACGGACTCGGAAATCCTGAAGAATACAGGGACCTGTCAATATCACTTAGGCCCGGCATGAACCGGGACAGGGACGACATTGTGAGGAAGCTCATTGAGATACAGTATGAGCGGAATGACATCGACTTTTCCAGAGGTACATTCAGGGTAAGAGGGGATATACTGGACGTGGTCCCGGCATCTGAGACTGCAAAGGGCATAAGGGTTGAGTTCTTCGGTGACGAGGTAGAGAGGATCAGGGAATTCGACGTCCTGACTGGCGAAATCATGGCTGACCTTTCCCATACCATAATTTTCCCGGCATCCCATTTCGCCACATCCTATGCCAAGGTTGAGAAGGCTATCGCGAGGATTGAGGCGGAGCTGGAGGAAAGGCTTGAGGAGCTTACCAGGGAGGACAAGCTGCTAGAGGCCCAGAGGCTCAGGCAGAGGACCAACTTCGACCTTGAGATGATAAGGGAAATGGGTTATTGTTCAGGAATAGAAAACTATTCGAGGATCCTTGACGGAAGGGATCCGGGAACTCCGCCTAAGACCCTTATTGACTACTTCCCGAAGGATTTTCTCATGTTCATCGACGAGAGCCACGTTACGCTTCCACAGCTTCGTGCAATGTATGCCGGAGACAGGTCGAGAAAGCGGTCCCTTGTGGACTACGGATTCAGGCTTCCATCTGCCTATGACAACAGACCGCTCCGATTCGAGGAATTCGAGGAGAGGATAGGTCAGGTTGTCTTTGTGTCGGCAACGCCGTCAAAGTATGAGAAGGAGCACTCCACTGTTGTTGCAGAACAGATCATAAGGCCTACGGGACTGATAGACCCGGAAATTATAATCAAGCCAACAAAGGGCCAGATAGATGATTTGTATGCTGAAATCCGCGAGACTGTGAAGAATGGCTTCAGGGTTCTTGTGACTACATTGACAAAAAGGATGGCAGAAGACCTGACGAAATACTTCAAAAACCTTGGGGTAAAGATAACCTACATGCACTCCGATGTTGAGACGATGGAGAGGATGAGGATCATAAGGGACCTGAGGCTGGGCGAGACAGATGTGCTGGTCGGTATAAACCTTCTGAGGGAGGGTCTCGACCTGCCGGAGGTAGCGCTTGTCGCAATACTCGATGCCGACAAGGAAGGATTCCTGAGGTCTGAGACAAGTCTGATCCAGACAATAGGAAGAGCAGCCAGGAACTCCGAATCGAGAGTAATAATGTATGCCGATGTGAGGACCGGATCCATGGACAGAGCAATCGGTGAAACCTACAGAAGGCGAAAGATCCAGATGGAGTTCAATGAGAAGAACGGCATTATCCCGACGACTGTAGTGAAGGACATAAGGGACGTCATCGAGATAACAAAGGTAGCTGACGAGATCGAGGAGTTCAAGTCCCTTGAGGACGCAGTGAAGTTCAACAAGGAAAACCTGGAGAAGACCATAAAGAAGCTGGAAATGGACATGTACAAGGCCTCAAAGGAGCTCGAATTCGAAAAGGCAGCGTACATCAGAGATGAGATAGGCAAGCTCAAGAAGGAGCTTATAAGAAACAAGAACTGACTGCAGGAGATTTTATTATGAAGAACATTACGATAAAAGGCGCAAAAGTAAATAACCTGAAGAACATCTCCCTTGAGATCCCAAGGGACAAGCTGGTAGTATTTACCGGTCTTTCAGGGTCTGGCAAGTCATCCCTTGCATTCGATACGCTGTATGCGGAAGGGCAAAGGCGCTACGTTGAGTCGCTATCGGCATATGCCAGGCAGTTCCTTGGCCAGATGAACAAGCCGGATGTGGAGTCCATCGACGGACTTTCTCCGGCTATCTCGATAGACCAGAAGACGACATCGAAGAATCCAAGGTCAACAGTTGGTACAGTCACAGAGGTATATGACTACCTGAGGCTTCTCTATGCCAGGATAGGTGTTCCACATTGCCCGGAATGCGGGCGAGAGATCGCATCTCAATCCATTGACCAGATGGTAGACAAGGTCATGGAGCTTCCTGAGAAGACAAGGATACAGGTTCTTGCACCACTTGTGCGCGGCAGGAAGGGTGAACATGAGAAGGTAATTGAAACCATCAAGAAGGCAGGCTTCGTAAGAGCGAAGATCGACGGGACCACGATTGACCTGTCCGAAGAGGATGTGGACCTCAAGAAGACCTACAAGCATGACATATCAGCCATAGTGGACAGGCTTGTAATAAGGGAGGACATCAAATCAAGACTCTCTGAATCCCTGGAGCAGGCACTGAAGCTTGCTGAAGGGACCGTGATAGTCGAGGTCATCGGCGGGGAGGAGATGGTCTTCTCGGAAAAATTCGCATGCCCTGAACACAACATAGGCATCGAGGAGCTTGAACCGAGGATGTTCTCCTTCAACGCGCCATTCGGAAAGTGCGGGCACTGTGACGGACTCGGGACGCTCCTGGAGATTGACCCGGACCTCGTCATACCTGACAGGACGAAGAGCATAATGCAGGGAGCCATAGCCTCCTGGGGTGATGCAAGGCTCAAGGAGGACTCATGGACCTACGGAATACTCCAGGCTCTGACGAAGAAGTACAGATTCAGCCTTGATACGCCGATAATGGAGCTTCCTGATGAGATAGTTGACATACTCCTATACGGTACCAAAGGTGAAAAGCTCAAGGTACTGTATAACAAGAACTATGCAAAGGGTGAATACTCCCACATCTACGAGGGTGAGGTGAACAACCTCAAGAGACGGTACATGGAGACCTCATCAGACTACATGAAGGGTGAGGTGGAACAGTTCATGTCGAGCAACCCTTGCCCTACGTGCCATGGGGCGAGACTGAAGAAGGAAGTGCTGGCAGTAACAATCGGTGGCAAGAACATAAATGACTTCACAAGGCTAAGCATCCTGGACGAGCTGAAGTTCCTTGATTCCCTGAAGCTATCTGATAAGGAAGTCATGATCGGCGACCAGATCCTCCGTGAAATAAGGTCGAGGCTAAGTTTCCTTGTCAATGTCGGCCTTGATTACCTTGACCTTGCGAGAAATTCTGGAACACTTTCCGGAGGAGAATCGCAGAGAATCAGGCTGGCGACGCAGATAGGAGCAAGCCTTACAGGAGTACTGTACATACTTGATGAGCCAAGCATAGGACTGCACCAGAGGGACAACGACAAGCTCATTGAAACATTGAAGAAGCTCAGAGACATCGGAAACTCGCTGATTGTAGTCGAACATGACGAGGATACCATAAGAAGCGCTGACTATATCGTCGACATAGGACCCGGAGCCGGAGAGCATGGCGGCGAGGTTGTTGCTAAGGGTACACTCAGCCAGGTGATGAAGTCAAAGAGGAGCATAACAGCAAGGTATCTTACAGGGGAGCTGAAGATTGATGTACCCTTAGAACGAAGAAAAGGCGATGGGTCATTCATCTCAGTGAAGGGTGCAACAGAAAACAATCTCAAGGATATCGACGTTGACTTTCCTCTTGGAAAGTTCATAGCGGTCACAGGAGTCTCAGGCTCTGGAAAGTCCACGCTGGTCAACGAGGTCCTGTTCAAATCCCTTTATAAGCTGGTCACAAAGGCCAGGGCGATACCCGGAAAGCACAGGTCGATCGAAGGCTATGATAACATTGACAAGATCATCGATATAGACCAGAGCCCGATAGGAAGGACACCAAGGTCCAATCCTGCAACCTATACCGGGATGTTCGACCTGATAAGGGACCTTTTCTCCCAGACCTCAGAATCGAAGGCAAGGGGCTACAAGCCCGGAAGGTTCTCCTTCAACGTAAAGGGCGGAAGGTGCGAAGCCTGCTCAGGCGACGGGATAATCAAGATCGAGATGCAGTTCCTTTCTGATGTGTATGTACCCTGCGAGGTTTGCAAGAGCAAGAGGTACAACAGGGAGACACTTGAAGTCAAATACAAGGGGAAGAGCATAGCTGACATACTTGACATGACAGTGGAAGAAGCCTACAGATTCTTCGAGAACCTTCCAAGGATACACAGCAAGGTCCAGACTCTCATGGATGTGGGAATGGGCTACGTGAAGCTGGGGCAGCCGTCTACGCAGCTCTCAGGAGGAGAGGCGCAGAGGATAAAGCTTGCCTATGAGCTTTCCAGGAGGAGTACAGGAAGGACACTTTATATACTGGATGAGCCGACTACCGGACTGCATACTGATGATGTGAAGAGGCTTAACGAGATCCTTCAAAGACTTGTGGATGTCGGGAATACCGTCATAGTCATAGAGCATAACCTTGACGTGATCAAGTGCGCGGACCACATAATCGACCTGGGACCGGAAGGCGGAGACAAGGGCGGAACCGTAGTGTTCCAGGGTACTCCGGAGGAGATTGCAGCATTTGACGGTTCCTACACTGGTAAATATCTCAGACCATATCTTGGACTTTGACAATGGATGCCCGGTACTTCCAAGGAAGACCGGGCATTGCAATATTGCGATATTTACTTCATGGTGCAGGTACCTGGTTACTGGTATAATCAAGTTAATTGAATATTAAGGAATTCATCCGCAATCTTCAACACTGCTTAATTATTTTGAAATATCATTCTATATAGAAAATACATATCAAGGGGGTGCCTCATGGACTTCGAAGCTCTGCTCAGCAGGATCTTCACTCTTATATTCATCGCAATAATATACTACATCATATTCAAGGCCCTTATTCTGATGGGAAAGGACATGAAGAAGAGGTCGACCGGAGAAGAAGAGTATTCAGTGCTCGTAGTCGTGGATAGCGGCGAGAACAGGAACCTGAGGAAAGGGGCGGAGATACCTCTGCGAGGGGAAGTGACCTTCGGCCGGAAGAATGACAACACAGTTGTTCTCAGCGATCCATATGTTTCCAGCCACCACATGAGATTCTTCAGGAATGAGGGGAGATACGTCGTGGAGGACATGGGCTCGACCAACGGGACGCTTCTCAATGGGGAAAAGCTCAAGATGAAGACCTATCTCAAGGACGGCGATGTCATAAGCATCGGCGGACTCTCACTGAAGACAAGTCTTTGAAGGGAGGTATCAGTTTGAATACAAAAGTGAAGCTGCTGCTTCCGACATTTGCCCTTACAATGGCGCTTTTCGCCAACATCGCCTTTCTGGGAGACCCGTTTGATGTGGGAGCCCTGATAATGGGCGGTGTTATGTGCGTGCTCATAGGCTATGCCCATATAGTGGTCAATAAGTTCTTTTCGCATGGCGACAAGTTCATTGTTTCAATAGCATCAATATTGCCGGTTATCGGTATCGCGGTAATCTACAGGCTTGACCCGTCAACCGCAATCAGGC
>Ga0351889_10149_pt1 | contig 24998 bp, 16 predicted proteins | sample TotcelFGM3001M14_FD_206767 | JGI IMG/M metagenome (GOLD analysis project Ga0351889, IMG submission 206767) | Enriched cells from coal bed in the Powder River Basin, Montana, United States - Total cells FGM rep3 HSBNCT.FGM.300.1.M14 ...
TGGGACTCGGCGTCACGGCGGCGAGCTGCGCCGAGCCAACGCTCTCGCGGTTGTCTGAACGGTAGATCTCGACCGTGAACGTTTCATCGGGACTCAGGTTCTGATAGCGAATCATCACCGAAAGGTTCGTGCCATCCGCCTCGAAGCTGCTCAACTCCAGGTCGAATTGATCCGAGGCGACGTCGGCAAACAGCTCGATTACGAACGGATTCTCGTCCGGATCGTTGCTAATGATGTGCAGGGTGCCGGACTTTGAGCCGACCGATGACGTGTCGACGCTGATCGTGAACGAGTCGGATTGCCCCGGCGCCAAGCTGGAATTGAGCGGTTCCGTCACGGTGAACCCCGAGGGCACTTGCAGGACGAGGCATTTCAGTGTTCCGGTACCCACGTTCGAAACAGTAAAGTCTCTCGTAAACGGCTCATGCACGAGGACGAACCCAAGACTCGCCAAGCCAGGAGAAATGATCTCAATTGACCCGAAATCAACTGACTCGTAATACACCTCGATGTCCGGCGTGCCCCCACTGTCATCTGCTTCGATAAGGATGGTGAGGGATGTCTCGGCCGGAGGTGCTGTGGACGTCGCCGTGATGATCACCGTCTCGTCCTCCGTGTCGGCATCAGGTATCGACGTCAGCGTGAACGTTGCCTCGAAATCGTTGCTCGCGTCAAGTACAAAGGCCGTGTCGGATACCGTATAATCATCGTCCGAACCGGCCGAACCGTCGAGGGAGAGCGTAACGTTGACTTGTTGCCCCGACCCGAAGCCGCCGGACGCGCATTCCGCCTTGAGCGTCATCGTGACCGTCTCGCCGTCCGCCACGATTTCGGCCTTGTCCGCCTGAAGGGTCAGCGAGACATTCGTACAGTCCGGGGCATCGTCATTCCCGCTGATGGTGATGGTGGCCGTGTTCTGAGGGTCTAGGTACGCGGTCGCGGTGATGATGATGTCATCGTCCGAGTCCTCAACCGCCCTCACCTCGAAGTCAAAGGCATTGTTGTTGTGAAGTTGCGGGTTGACCCAACCTCCGCCGAGGTACAACCATTCGCCATCCAGGTAACGAAGATCAGCGGACGCGACAGCGTACGAATATTGGTTTCCCAAGATTGCGATCTCGATCCATGTTGGGGGAGTGCATGCCGTCCCACTTCCGGACCCGGAATCGCTTTGTTCGTAGCTTACCCTCACGTTCGAGACAGCGGCGCTGGTGCCATCCGCGCGAATTGCCGCGATGGTCACGGGGCACGGGGGGGTCAGAGTGCCGAAGGATGGATCTCCTTCCAAGATTGGCAGCGTCAGCGAACCGAAGTCGATGCGGTCGGGCGAGACAACCTCGTCCCAGCCGTAGACGGTGACGGGGCGGTCGGCGCGATCGGCGGCTTGGGCTTGGAACGTCACGTTGCCGACCGTTTCGGCGGCCACGACGGCGCGGAACAGCAGGCGCTCGGCGCCGCCCAGGGGGTCGAACGACTGCGACGTTCCCCCGGCATGGCCGATGCGCCCCGGGGTCGTCAGGTCCGCGGCGGTAAAGATGGAGTACTGCGGATCGAACTGCAGCCCCGCGGGAAGGGACACCCGTTGCGGGTCGAACAGGATGTCCAGATAGGCGCTGAACACGCCCCGACTGTTCGGCCGGGCGTCGTCCACGTACACGTTCAGCACGAACTGTTCGCCGACCCGACCCGCCGTGACGGGCGCCCCGGACTTGTCGACGGCTTCCAGCCGGAAGCGGACGTCCGGAACCAGGGCGTCGATGCCCACCGTGACGAGGTCGGTAACGGCCGACTGGCCGTCGCTGGCCCGCAGTTCGAACGTCAGCGCGGAACGGAACGTCTCCGGGACGACGAACCGCGCCGTGGTGGACGCCGCGTCCAGAAGCTCGACCGGCGGGCCGGCGAGCTGGGTCCATTGATACGTGACCGGCCCGGGAAAATCCAACTCGCGGGCGTGCAGATCGACGGCATCGCCGGCGCGAAACGGTTCGGTCGCCGCGTAGGTCCATTCCACGTCGCGCCAGGCGATCAGGTTGCCCTCGCCGTTGGTCAGATTCGGCAGAACCACCAGCCGCACGTAGGCCGTTCCCGGCGGAAACTGAGTGGTGGCGGTGCCGACGCCGCCGATCGTGGCCTGGTACTGGGTCCACGCCGCGGGGACGGTCGCGTTGTACAGTCCCGCATAGGTGTAGCTGGGCCCACTCTGCGCGTTGCGGACCGCGGTCCCCGCCGCGATCTCCGGGCCGCTCCAGGGAACCCGCAGGGTGATCGTGTTGCCGTTGATCGCCCCGGCATCCCAAACCCCGTTCTGGGCGTCGTAGGCCAAGTTACGCGTGTAGGTATGGTCCGGATACGTGTAGCCGGTACTGTCCGTGTACCCGTACCAGGCCAGCGTTCGCTGATGGCCGGCCCCCGCATTGCTCCAGCCCGTGGCGTTCTCCAACACGATCTGCGTATCGCCCGGTTGCAGAACGGCCGCCAAGTACGTATCCGCCGCCCCGGCAAACTTGAAGATGTGCGTCGGCGCAATCAACAGCTGGTCGGCATCATAGGCCGCGAACCCGAAATACTGGCGATTGCTGGGGTTGAATTGTCCGCCCTGCTCGTCTCCCGAACGGGCCCAGCCCGCCAGATGGTACGCCCGGCCGACGTCCACGGGGACCAACCGGTCCGCCATCACGGTCGGCGCATAGCCCAGGTGCTGGTACGTTTCCTGGCCGGCAAATGTCGCCGCGTCCAACAGCGCCCGGGCGTCGAGTCCCGCCGCGTAGTCCCGCGCCGCGGGCACGTGGACCGTCAACATGTCCTCCACTTGGAAGACGCCGTCGCTGACAGTGAGTCGGAACACCAAGTCGTAGTCCAGCAACTTCGGTGAAGGGATTGTGAGCGATGCCGTGGGCGACGTGGGATTCACGATTTGAACCGGTGGACCGGCCAATTGCATCCACTGGTAGGTGAGCGGTCCGGGAAACGCCACGGTGTTGGTGTGCAGCTCGACCGCGTCGCCCGGATGAAACGGCTCCGGGGCGGCATACGTCCATTCCACGTCCCGCCAAGTGATTAGATTTCCCTCCCCGTTCGTACCGTTCGGCAGCAGCAGCATCCGCACGTAGGCGGTACCATCCGGGAACTGGTTGGGCGCCGGCCCCACTCCGCTGACCGTCGCCGCGTACTGCGTCCAGGTCGTGGGAACGGTGCCGTTGGCCAACGCCGCGTAGTTGTAGCTCACGCCGCTGTGCGCATTGGCGACCGCGGTCCCCGCGGGAATCTCCGGGCCGGTCCACGGCGCGGGCAGCGTGATCGTGTTGTTCTCGTAATCGATGGCCCCGGGGGCCCAGACGCCGTTCTGCGCGTCGTAACGCACATTGCGCGTGTAGGTGTAGTCCGGATACGTGTAGCCCGTGCTGTCCGTGTATCCGTACCAGGCGAACGTCCGCTGGTGGGCAGACCCGCCGTTGTTCCAGCCTGCGACGCTGTTCAGCACGATCTGCGTGTCGCCGATTTGCAGGGGCGCCGCCAAACGCGTCAGCGCCGCGCCGTCGAACTTCAGGAAATGGATCTTGGAGATCAGCAGATGGTCGATGTCGTGGGCTGCGAAGCCGAAGTACTGGCGGTTGTTGGGATTGAATTGCCCGCCGGAATCGTCGCCCGATCGCGCCCAGCCGGACAGGTGGTAGGACCGAGTGACATCCACCGGCACGTACTCGTCGGACATCACCGTGGGCGTATAACCCAGACGTTGGTACGTTTCCTGGCCGGCAAACGTCGCCGCGTCCAGCAGCGCCCGGGCGTCGAGTCCCGCCGCGTAGTCCCGCGCCGCGGGGACGTGGACCGTCACCATGTCCTCCACTTGGAAGACGCCGTCGCTGACAGTGAGTCGGAACACCAAGTCGTAGTCCAGCAACTTCGCTGAAGGGATTGTGAGCGATGCCGTGGGCGACGTCGGATTCACGATTGGCACGGGCGGCCCGGCGACCTGCGTCCACTGGTAGGTGAGCGGTCCGGGAAACGCCACGGTGTTGGTGTGCAGCTCCACCGCGTCGCCCGGATGAAACGGCTCCGTCGCCGCGTAGGTCCATTCCACGTCCCGCCAGGCGATCAGGTTGCCGTCGCCGTTGGTCAGATTCGGCAGAACCACCAGCCGCACGTAGGCCGTTCCTGGCGGAAATTGATTGGCGGCGGTGCCGACGCCGCCGATCGTGGCCTGGTACTGGGTCCACGCCGCGGGGACGGTCGCGTTGTACAGTCCCGCATAGGTGTAGCTGGGCCCACTCTGCGCGTTGCGGACCGCGGTCCCCGCCGCGATCTCCGGGCCGCTCCAGGGAACCCGCAGGGTGATCGTGTTGCCGTTGATCGCCCCGGCATCCCAAACCCCGTTCTGGGCGTCGTAGGCCAAGTTACGCGTGTAGGTATGGTCCGGATACGTGTAGCCGGTACTGTCCGTGTACCCGTACCAGGCCAGCGTTCGCTGATGGCCGGCCCCCGCATTGCTCCAGCCCGTGGCGTTCTCCAACACGATCTGCGTATCGCCCGGTTGCAGAACGGCCGCCAAGTACGTATCCGCCGCCCCGGCAAACTTGAAGATGTGCGTCGGCGCAATCAACAGCTGGTCGGCATCATAGGCCGCGAACCCGAAATACTGGCGATTGCTGGGGTTGAATTGTCCGCCCTGCTCGTCTCCCGAACGGGCCCAGCCCGCCAGATGGTACGCCCGGCCGACGTCCACGGGGACCAACCGGTCCGCCATCACGGTCGGCGCATAGCCCAGGTGCTGGTAGGCGTCCTGGCCGGCAAACGTCGCCGCGTCCAGCAGGGCCCGTGCATCGATCGTTGTGGCCGCCGGCGGCGTGATGGTCTGCTGCAACAGGTGGCTGGACGCGGCCAAGGCGTCAATAAATCCGTAGCCGGACTGGAAATCGAACCCGGCAGGATCCATGTCCACGGCGGTGCCGCGCAACGAGGCGTAAATGTCGCTTGGCGCCGCGGCCGGTTCGGCCTGCAGCAGGAGAGCCTCGACGCCCGCGGCATGCGCGGCGGCGGCCGACGTCCCGAAGAAATTCGGCAAGTTGTCGGCGTCGGCCGGGCTGTCCGCGCCGAAGAAGGTGGTGTTTCCTACGTCGGGCGCTACCAGATCGGGTTTGTTGCCCACGACCGGGGCCGGCAGCGGATCGCCGGCCGCGTTCAACCGCATCCCGGTTCCACCGCGCGACGAATACGATTGCAATTGCGGGGGCGACGTGCCGAACTGGGGCGTCGCATCCCAGAACGCCGCGCCCACCGCGATTGCCCCCGGCGCGTCCGCATGGCCGTAGATCGTGCTGCCGGCCGTGTCGAACTCGACATCGGCCATGCTGGGCGTCCCGGCGGTGACGTTGACGTATTTCAGATACTCCGGATCGGGTCCGTCGTACTTGACCAACAGCAAGGTGTACGCTTGGGCCGTGCCCGTGGTGTTCGTGAACCGCAGCACCTCGACGGGATCGACCCCGACGTTGAAGTCCAGACTGCCGGCGACGACTTGGTTCGATACGTTCACCACGTAGACGTCCATGTCGGTTGCCGCGCCGGTTCCGTCCGTGACGGAGGCAAATGGCTGGTCCCACTGAAACGACAGCGTGATCGTCGCGCCGGCGGCCAGCGTGAAGCCTTGGCGGTCGTCGAAGCCCGGTCCTGGATCGAAATCGTGGGATACGCCGCCGGCAAAATTGGGCGCGCCGGCAACGGACGAGAACGTCCCGGCTCCGTAGGCCAAACCGGGCCGATAACCGCTTTCGTAGGACTGACTGCCGCTGTTGCCGGCGGCGGAGAAATAGGAAACCCCCGCTGCGAATGCCTCCTGCACGGCCCGGGCGACGATCCCTTCCTGAAAGAACGGCTCGGCAAAGTACAGCAGGTCGTCCACGATCACATTCGCGCCGGCCAGCGTACGCAACTCGGCGATGCTCTGCGCAAAGGCGGCCTGGCCCAACGCGGCACTCGCAAAGGCCAGGCTCGCGCCCGGGGCCACGTCGTGGATGATTTGCAGCATGACCCGGCCTTCGTCCGTGCCGCCGCCGCCCCCGTCGCTCAGCACGTGGTTTGCGTTTTCGCGTGACGGGCATGCGAGGAATGCGCAGGACGAAACCGCCACGATTACGTCCCCCAGCACATCAGTCCCACGCCGATCACCGTGACCACGGCGCCGGCGGCGGCGCGGAAGCTGACCCGTTCCTTGTACAGCAGAATTGCGAACGGCAGGATCAGCACGGGCATCGTGTTGACGATCGTGGCCACCACGCCCGTCGGAGCGTGCCGCAGCGCGATCATGCAGACCACGACGCCCAGGAACGGGCCGACGACGCTGCCGGCGGTCACGATGGCCATTGCCCGCACGTCGCGCACGGCCACAAACACGGCCGGCCAGCGGCCCACGACGGTCAGCAGTACCACGTAACCGGGGATGGCCGCCAACACGCGGATGAACGTGGCTGCGACGGCATCGTACTGGCCGATGCCCTTGCGCGACAACATCATCGCCACGGCTTGCGCCAGCGCGGCCGTGATCGCCAGCAGGATTCCGACCGGCGAGGGTCGCCGCCCGTGCGCCGCGTCCGTCGGCGGCCGCCGCTCCAGCACCACCCACGTAATGCCGCTGATCGTGATCGCCATCGCCAGCCACTGCCGCGGCACGAGCGCCTCGCCCATCACGAGCCACGAGATGATCGCGGCCGTGGGCGGCGACAGGGCCTGCAGCAGAAGCGTCAGACGCGGGCCGATCATCAGCAGGGCCTTGAAGGCGCACAGATCGCACACAAAGAAGCCCATCAGCCCCGACATCCCCAGGATCAGCCACGTGTCGGCGCTCGCATCGGTCGGCAGCCAGCGGCCGCGGACCAGTCCGCCGTAGACGGTCAGGAATACGCAGGTGATCATCAGGCGATGCACGCTGACGGCCAGTGCGCCGATCCGCCGCCCGGAAGAAGTCCACGCCAACGTGGACAGCGTCCACAACACGGCCGCCCCTACGGCCGACAACTCTCCCAACTGCATTCCCGTCATGCGGTCGATCCCTCAAAGCGATTCCTGGGAATGCACGCGATCGTGATCTTCGATGGATTCCAGGTGAGTCGTAACGTAGCTGTGCGGGTCGAGCGCATCGGCCACGGCATTTTCGATCCGTGTTGCGATCCGATGCGCTTCGCGGATCGGCATCGACCCGGGAAACAACAAATGGACTTCGATCCAATAGGCGTCGCCCATGTGACGGTGCCGCAGATTGTGATACGTGATGCCGTGTGAGTGCGTCTGGCGGTCGAGCAACTCGACGATCTGCGGGTGCAGTTGCGGGTCCGCGACGTCCATCAGGCCGCTGATGCTCTGCCGCATCAAGCCGATCCCCGACCACAGAATGTTCAAGGCGACAACAATGGCGGCAATCGGATCCCACGCCAGATAGCCCGTCAGCAGCGCCAGACTCAAGCCGCAAACGGCGCCCAGACTGGTCCAGAAATCGGTCAACACGTGTTTCCCGTTCGCCTCGAGAATAACTGACTTGCGCCGCTTTCCCGTCCAGATCAAGTAGGCCCCCAAGGCGCCGTTGATCATCATCGCCAGCACAGTCAGCGAGGTCCCCAGCCCGAGGTTCTCCAGTTCCAATCCCGTGACCCATTTGCGGATCGCCTCGAAGATGATGAATGCCGCCGCCAAAACGATCATGGCGCCTTCGAAGCCGGCCGAGAAAAAGCTGATCTTGGCGTGTCCGTACAAATGGCTGGGATCGGCGGGGCGATAGCTCAGCCGCAGGCTGCAGAAAGCGAACACGACCGCGGCCACATGCACCACCGACTCGGCCGCGTCGCCCAAAATGACGGCCGAGCCCGTCAACGCATAGGCCCCGACCTTGATCGCGAACATCGCCAGCCCGACTAGCAGCGACAAGCTCATGGCAAACAGCTGGACGCGACGGTCTGCGTCCTGTTGCGGTCCGTGCGCTAAGGGATGCTCCTGAGGAGCGGCAGTGGCTGGTGGCTCAAACGTCATTGGCAAGTTGTGAGGGAAACGACAGATCGTGTTGGTGGAACGGGCATCAACCTACCCTGTCCCGCCGTCTGTTGTCCATCGGGGCAACGCTGAATGCGTCCGTTCCGGTGCCAAATACCTGCCAATCATATTCCTGCCAACTGCGGGCGAAATTCACCTTGCTCCCCGTTCCTGAGGCCGGCCGGCTTCGCGGTAGATCGGCGGCTGGTTTTCTGAGGACAGGTACACGAACACGTCGGCAGCGCCGAGCGCGACGTCCTGGGCCGTCGCCACCCAAGCCCGCACGTGACACGGGCCGCTGCACTCCGGCGGGACCTCCAGCCGGAGATCGAACTCGCCGCCGTTGCTAGTGAACGGCTGGGCGACCCACACCGTGTCGTTGGCTTGGCGGTACGTATCCTGAAAGGACTGCAGAAACTCGTGCGTCGGTTCGAACCGGCGGCGGGGGGCGAAGCTGGTGCGCGTGCGGTCCCGGCGGCAAACCAGTTCGATCCAGCCGTCGCCGGCCAATTCGCACCGTCCGGCGACCGTCAGGACTTGGCCGCCGCGGACGGTCTCGGCCGTCTGCAGCGCGATGGAGTCCGGCTGCGGCAGCCGCAGCAACGGATCGCCCAGCAGGTTGAACAGGGCGACGTGTTCGAGGCGTTCTTCCACCAATTGGTCCGCCGCCGGACTGAGCGATGCGGCGATGGCGTCCAGCAACTGGCGGCGGGGATTGTCGTGTTCGTCCGGCCCCATCCGCCGCTTGGCCGCCAACAGCAACTCGCCCAGCGTCGGTCGCCGCTGGACAAAGTACTCGTCCATCAGGGCATCGCCCAGCACGGCCATTCCGTACGGCATTGTCACACGCGATCCGCAAATCGCGGCGACCGGTCCGCCGGCAGACCTCACCATCGACTCGCCCAGGCAATCCTCCGCCTGGTCGAAAGCTCCGGCATAGCACGTCAGCAGCAGCGCGATGGGCAGCCCGGTGGCAGCATTCATCCACGCGGCATCCCGCGTGCTTAATACCGGAAATGCGCCGCCGGGAACACGCACGGGTTCCAGATAACTGGTGTGCGAGTGGCCGAGATAGATCCAGAACAAACAGCCTTCGTTCAGCCGCCACAGGGCCGTGTCACGAAACCGCCGCGGATCGGGACAGTACGGACTCGTCCAGCTGGCATAGGTCATGCTCGTCTGATACGCCGCGGGAACGCCGTCGCTCAAGAATTTCCTGGTGGCCATCTCCAACACGCCGTCGGTCACGGCGCCAAAGCTGCCGAGCCCGGCGACCAGATTGATTTGCCGCTGCCAGCGGCCGGCGTCCAAGGCTGTCTCGTAGGCCAGAATCTTCCGCACTTGGATCTGCAAGGCGTCCGGCGTATCCGCGGACAGACGCCCGATCGCAAGCTCGGGCAAGCCGTCATCGTCCAAGTCGGCGTACCAGTTGTCCGTGGCGATTTCGGATTCCGAACCCCAACGGATATTCACACGGGCGGGGATCGAGCCGGTGGATACGCTTCCAAACGCCTTTGGCGAGTTCCCGTGCGGCTCGTCAGCCGGTTCGGCATCGCCAGCCAGCAGGACGTACTTCAGCATTCCCTGCCGGGCCCGTTCCCGGATCGCGGCACGAATCGACTCGGCCGACGTCGCCTCCGTGAGAACTTGAACGCGGTGGCCTTGCCGGCGCCGATGAGCAATCCAGGGTTCCAGCGGTGCGACGAAAGCGGGAGGACAGACCACCAGCGTGTCCGCGGCCGGAGAAACGTCGGGCGCCGCCGCCCAGAGCAAGAAAAGCCAAACCATCGCGACCTCCTTGTCGCTGTGCGTGCCTGTTAGAGAATGGATTCCCAATCCATCCCGGACGAAATGACGTTCCGTCCTGCTCGTATTGCGGGCCGGCCCCGCATTAGAAAAATGCCAGCCAAGCCAACGCGACCAGCCAGCTGAGAAACACCAATCCACTGACCGTCAGAAGCAAGCGATTACCGCGGCGCGGTCGGGCGGGAAACTTGGCCGGCGCCGAGGCGGCCGGCGCGCCCGCCGCTCGGCGGTCCAGCGCCCCGTTTCCCGTGCCTGCCATCTTGCCCGCCCCGCGTCTGCCCATGTCATTCGAACTCATTCCGCCAGATTCATTTCCGCCACGTCATCTTAACGTGGTTTCGTCCAAAGCTTCATTTCGTCGCTCCGATGTGAAATTGGCGGACAAAGGCATCTTCAAAGTCGTAGACACCGTCAAAGTCTTCACGCCGGTCCGTCTTCGATTTCCGCATCAGGTTCAGCGCGATCATGTTATATACAAGTTCGCCAAAGTCACTGGTGGCGTAAATTCCCCAGCTGTTCAAGACCCACTTGGCCATGAATCCAAATTGGTCCACGGCAAACTGCCGCAGCGCGTCGCACAATTCCTGGCCGGTCAGATGAGATTCGGGCGGCGGCTTTTCCCCTCGCCGCAGCGGACGTGCGACGCCCATTCCCAACGCCCGTTGTGCATAATCCAGCCCTTCGCGTACGAACTGGTACGCTTCCAAACGGTAGCGAGTGTCCCGCTTGAGCAGCTGCAACAACGGATGTTCTTCTGCCGACATAAGCCCTATACCGTCAATTACCGCTTCTCGCCCGTCCCCCGCCGCGACGGTTCACGGATAACACCTCCGCGACGTCGACCAATATGCGCCGGTTGTCCTCGAATTCGACAAGCAGTTGCTGAGCAAGGATTTCCTGACCGATCACGCGCGCGATGCCTTTTGCAAGATTCACTTCGGAACCAATCGGGGGCAGTTCGCGCTGCAGTTCGACATACGTGTCATATTCATAACGCAGACAGCACTTCAGGCGTCCGCAACGTCCCGAGATTTTCGTCGGGTCCAGCGTCGCCTTCTGCAATTTGGCCATTTTCATCGAAACCGGGGGCATCTCGATCAGATGCGTGTTGCAGCAAACCGCCTTGCCACAGTCTCCATAATCCGCCAACAGCTTGGCTTCGTCACGCACGCCGATCTGCCGCATCTCGATGCGGGTCTGAAACTCGCCGGCCAAATGCTTGACTAATTCGCGAAAATCGATCCGTCCTTCGGCCAGATAGTACACCACGATTCGCTCGCCGCCAAACAAGTGCTCGATGTCCACGATTTGCATCTGCAAACCCAAATCGTCCACGTGGCGGCGGCAGATGCCAAACTCGTGCCTCGCGGATGTTTCAATATGAGCCTGCTCGTTGGCATCTTCGGCGGTCATTTCTCGAAGAATTTGGCCCTCGGTCGTGATTTCCAAGTCCTCCAGTCGTGTCGGAGTGGCTTCGCACAGAACCTCTCCGACCTCCAGTCCTCGATTGGTCCGCGCAATTACTTTCGTGCCGCGGCCGAACACCGTTCCTCCACGGCTGGAAAGTACCGCCAAGTGGCGTACCACGCCATAGCGAACCACGTATTTGGCCATGTTGCCTTCTGTAGGAATGATATCGGTTGCGGGACGGGACGGCCAAAACCTGAATGGACGGCCACCAAGTGCCGATCAACGGCAATGGCCGGCAAGGGACTGCTTGCACCCGTTTCATGCCATCGGAATTCAACTCTGCCAGCGTACCACGGAGGGACAAAGGCCATGAAATGCCCGCGATGCGGATCGACGAAGCTGCGCAAGAGTCAACATGACGACAGCCGGCTGGAACTGATCATCCGACCCTTGCTCATTCGCGTCCGCTGCTATCTGTGCGGACACGACTTTCTCCGGCCGACCGTCTGGACGGACGGTATGCCGTCCTCCCCGAAATACCCGGCGAATCGCCGTGCGGCCTGAAAATCGACTCGACCTCACTCCACTTTGCAGCCAATTCGAATCGTGACTTGATACTGCTTCACTTTTCCTTCGGCGATCGCCCCACGCTGTTCGATCACCTCGAACCAGCTAAGTCCCGTCATCGTCTCCGACGCTTTCGCGATCGCATTGGCCACGGCCGCTTCAAAAGAATTGCCAGACGTGCCCACGATTTCGATCTTCTTAAACACGGAATCTGCCATTAGCTCACCTCTTGTCGCAAAAAAATCCTGAAAGCCAGCAAGATTAGGCATGTAGTGTAAAGCGTCTGACGGGATTGGCAAAGGGGGGCCAGCAATGCGACTTGTTACAGATTTCGCAGAAAGGCTTCCAGATGCGGCCGAATGTTTCCGATGAAAAAACTTGCGGCTTGTAGGGCAGTCAACGGTTAAGCGGATTGTGCAACCAAAATGCGCGGTCTTCCCAACCGGCAAAGTCCCTGGGAATGCTACGTTCGTTACGGGCGGATCGCCCGACGCATAACCCGTGCGCGGAGCGATTATCATTATTCCAGCGGTTCGTTAATGACGATGTATATATCGCATAGAACGCATTTTTACCGGCCGTCATAGACGTAGTATTTTGCCTGAATTGACAGTATTGCAGGCAAAAACCCAAGAAATAACTAGGAAGAACCCAGGCGTATCGCTCGCAAGATCCGCCGGGGAAAGGAATACGGAGTACGGACGGGGGCTGCCGGAAAGATGCGTCCCGTATCAGGAAAGCTGTCTGACCAGACCCAAGAACCCGTTCAAGCTTGCCAAGCAAGGAGATCGCGCAATGAAGACTAGGTATGGCGTAGTGGCGGCAGCCGTGCTGATCGTCGCCGCTTACACAAACTCGGCCAGTGCCGCCTATCTAGGTGCTGCCAGTTATCAAAAGGCCGGTTGCGGTGTCGAAGTGGCGGAATCGTGTACCCAAAAGCCCCAGTGCTACACGGTGATGAAGACCTGTCGCAAAGTCGTGTACGAAAAGCAGCAATTCACGTGCTATCGCACCGTTCGGGAAACGGTTTGCGAAACGCGGACGGTTAACTGCGTGAAGTATGTCTCGGAAACCCGTTACCGCGATTGCACGTACACCGTCTGCCGCCCGGTGTACGAAACCTGTTACCGAACCGTGAACTACACCGTCAGCAGGCCCGTTTGGGAAACCAAGACGAAAGAGATTTGCTATACGGTCTGCCGGCCGGTGTACGAAACCTGTTACCGGACGGTGAATTACACTGTCAGCAGGCCCGTCTGGGAAACCAAGACCAAGGAAATCTGCTACACGGTCAACAAGCCGGTGTACGAAACCTGCTACCGAACCGTGAATTACACGGTCAGCAAGCCCGTCTGGGAAACCAAGACCAAAGAAATCTGCTACACCGTCTGCAGGCCCGTTTACGAGACCTGCTACCGGACGGTGAATTACACGGTCTGCAAGCCGGTTTGGGAAACCAAGACGCGAACGATCTGCTACAACGTCTGCGTGCCGGTGACCGAGACGGTCATGAAAGAGGTTTGCGAGGTCGTGCTGAATCCGGTGCATTACACGAAGACGGTCAGAGTGTGTGGCGGCCGGTGGGAAACCTGCATGATCGAGGATCCCTGCGGTGCAGCGCAGAAGGGCTGCGGGTGCGAAGCGAAATGCGGGTGTGCGCCGCGGATGATCTGCAAGCGGGTTTGGGTTCCCGAAGTTTGCGAAAAGACGATCCATTGCGTCCGCTACGAGCGGTGCGTGGTCAAGAAGCAGGTGCCGGTCACGGTCTGCCGCTGGGTCACCGAACAGCGGACCAAGACCTGTACCTACCAGGTCTGCCACATGGTGCGAGAATGCCGGACCAAGCAGGTACCGTACACGGTCTGCCGGATGGTCCCCGAAACCCGCACCAAAGTCTGCACCTACCGCGTTTGCCGCATGGTGCAAGAGTGCCATACCAAGCAGGTGCCGTACACGGTCTGCCGCATGGTCCCCGAAACGCGTACCAAGACCTGTACCTACCGCGTTTGCCGGATGGTGCAAGAGTGCCATACCAAGCAGGTACCGTACACGGTCTGCCGCATGGTCCCCGAAACCCGCACCAAAGTCTGCACGTATCGCGTGTGCCGAATCGTGCAGGAATGCCGCACCAAGCAGGTCCCGTATACGGTCTGCCGGATGGTGCAGGAATGCCGCACCAAGCAGGTCCCGTACACGGTCTGCACCCCGGTTCACTATACCAAGACGATCCAGGTGCCCAAGACGGTCTGCCGCCAGGTGCCTTACACGGTCACGCGGTGCGTGCCGAAGGTGGTCTGCGAACAGGTCCCGGTGACGGTATGCTGTCCGACGCCCTGCCCGCCGCCCTGCCCGTTGAAACGCTGCTTTGGCAAGGCGTGTGGCTGAGCAGCCTGAAACGCTCCTGAACAGGGTTTATCGGTCTGGTCAAACCGAAAGGCGTCCCCTTGCTTGCAAGGGGACGCCGCTTTTCTTGGCGGCGCGTTGGTGGCCTTGACGACGTTGCCCTGGTATCTTATGGAAATGAAATCGATGGATATCTTGGCGAACGTGCGGAATCGACAGCGGTCCGTCTGGGCGGGATGGGCGTGGAGCCTGTTGTGGACCTCTTCTTTCCTGGCGAGTGCGGCGCGCGCCGCCGATCAGGCTGCCGACTCCGCGCCTCATCCGGCGGACAACCCGCAATCTCCGCGAATGCTGGCGGGCGACTGGGTCCCCGCCGAGGTGCACCGGATCGACTTCGGCCAACTGCCGCGCGTGCCGAGCGAGCATGCGGTGGTCAGCGACGTTCGTGAAATCAAAGGGGTCAACCAGCACAACTACCTGGTCCATTTCCAAGGCCGGTTTTGGGCGATGTGGAGCGATGGGCCCGGGATCGAGGACCGCGTCGGTCAGCGGGTCAAGTTTGCCACCAGTCCGGACGGCTTGACGTGGAGCGAGCCGGAGTTTCTCACGCCCGAGCCTCCCGAATCCGGACCCGCCAGCGAGTTCTACGGAACGCGGACCAATCGCGGATTTCGCTGGATCTCCCGCGGCTTCTGGCAGCGGGCGGACGATCTGTTCGTTTTGGTTTCCTTGGATGAAGCGGCCGGATTCTTCGGGCCGAGTCTCCAGCTGCGCGCCTTTCGGCTGAATCCGGCGGATCGATCGTGGAGCGATGCCGGGGTGGTGTTCGACAATGCGATCAACAATTTCCCGCCGAAACAGCTGCCCAGCGGCGACTGGATGATGTCCCGGCGGCCCCACGATTACAAGCAGACGGGCGTCCACTTCCTGGTCGGCGGCACCCGCGGCATCGACCAGTGGGAGTCGTTTCCCGTGCTCGGTTCCAGCAGCGAACTGGCCGCCGAAGAACCGCTGTGGTGGGTACTGCCTGACGGCCATCTGACGGCTCTGTTTCGCGACAATCGCCGCAGCGGATACGTGTACCGATCGTTTTCGACCGACAACGGCCGCACGTGGAGCCAGCCGACCCGGACGAACTTTCCCGACGCGACTTCAAAGCTTCACGGTCTCCGCCTGAGCGACGGACGCTACGTGCTGATTTCGAACGCCAATCCGCGGCGCCGCGATCCGCTGGTCCTGTCAATCAGCGACGACGGCATGATCTTCACCAAGATGGCCTACCTGGTCGGCGGCCGCCATGTGGATTACCCGCACGCGATCGAGCACGACGGACATCTGCTGGTGGCGTTCGCCGGCGGTAAACAGTCGGTCGAAGTGCTCAAGATCCGCTTGGCCGATCTGGCGCAACTCGCCATGCCGGCATCCCTCGAGTTGCCCGAATCCGCGGTGGAATCATCGCAATCCAGCGACGCATGGATCGACCTGGGAGAGGAAGGACGGACGTTGTATGTCGCCGCCGAGGCAACGGTACCGCCGCGCGGCTCCGCAACCGAACTGATCCTCGCCACATCGTCCGGCCAGGAACGCGTCCGCGTCGGCATCGATGCGTCCGGGCGGCTGCGCGGTTGGCTGTATCGCGCCGAGGCGGTCGGCGCCGAATTGCGTGCCGGCGAGACCGTGTCCCTGCTGATCCGGATCCAGAGTCACCGTAGTGAGCCGGACGAGTTGCTGGTGACCACCGGTCCGGCCGGCCGGATTCCGCCGGAACCGGAGACGGCGGACGCTTGGCTGCTGGGCAATCGCGTTGGCCGAAGCGACGCCAATCTCGCCCGTTTGCTGGTGTACGGCGCGCAGGTGGAGCTACCGTTCCGCCAGGTTCGCACTGCCGAGACCTACGCCGGCTTGGCGGCGAGCCCGATGCTCGATGACACGCTGACGCGGCGATCGAGCCGCCCCACAGAGTCGAAATCCTCACCCGGAAACCTCCGTCCGCCGCAGCTCGTGGAAGAATGATGCCGCATCCGCAGGCCCCGCTTCGCGTGCTCGACCTGGTTGCCATCCTGGTCTATCTGGGCGGCACGATCGGCATCGCGTTGTACTTCGCCCGCCGGAATACCAGCACGGAGGAGTATTTCGTCGGCGGCCGATCGTTCGCCGGCTGGGTGATCGGGCTGTCCATGCTGGGCACGATCGTCTCGTCGAGCACCTTCCTGGCCTTGCCGGCGGCGGCCTATGTGCTGGATTGGCGCCAGTTGAGCGTCAACTTCGCGCTGCCCTTCGTGGCGGTGCTGGCCGTCGTCGTGTTCATCCCCTTGTTCCGCCGCGGCCGGATGACGTCGGCCTTCGAGTATCTCGGCTTGCGATACGGCCCGATTCCTCGGCTGTACGGCACCGTCAGCTTCGTCGTGATGCAGTTGATCCGCATGGCTCAGGTCCTGTTCCTGGTGGCGCTGCCCATTCAATTCCTGACCGGCGCACCGCTGGAGGCAGTGATCGTCGCCGCGGGAATCTTCGTAGCTTTTTACACCATCGTCGGCGGAATTGATGCCGTCATCTGGACCGACGTCATCCAAGCCCTGGTATTGATTCTCGGCGGTTTGATTTGCGCCGGCTATGTGATCCTGGCGCTTCCCGGCGGCTTGGCTCAGATTGTCGAGGTCGGCCTCGCCCACGACAAGTTTTCGCTGGGCAGCTTCGATTGGGATCTGGGACGCCGCACATTCTGGACCGTGGCACTGCTCGGCGTCGTCAACTGGCTGGCGATCTACGGCGGCGATCAGAACCTGGTTCAACGCTACGTTTCGGCTCGCTCCCTGTACGAAGCCCGCAAGGCGACGATCATCTATTCCGCCATCGCCTTGCCGATGTGGGCGTTTTTCTTCTTCATGGGCACCAGTCTGTTTGCATACTACCAGGTCTTTCCGCACGAGCTCGCGGGGGGGCTCGCAGCCGACCAGGTGCTGCCGTATTTCATCTTCCGCCACATCCCGGCAGGCGTGGCGGGATTGGTGATCGCGGCGATTATTGCCGCCGCCATGTCGACGCTCGATTCCAGTATCAACGCGATCGCGACCGTCACCGTGGTCGATCTGCTGAAGCCCTTTCTGGCTCGCGATCGCGACGATGGCTTTTACCTGCGCGCGGCTCGCCTGACCGCAACGCTCGCCGCCGTGCTGATGATCGTGGGGGCGCTGACCTTCGCCCGTCTGCCGAAAGAGAGCATGAACGACGTTTCCTTGATCGTCACGTCGATCTTCGGCGGCTGCTTGATGGGGCTGTTTATGCTGGGATTTTTTACCCGGCGAGTCGACGGGGTCGCTGCCACAGCCGCCTTGCTGCCGGCCGCGCTGTTCAACATCTATTTGGGATTGGGCGCGTTAGGCGGATTGCCGAAGGGACTCGCACTGCCGATACACAGCTACTGGACGGGAGCCGCGGTAAACGCATCGTTCCTCGTGCTGGCCTATGCGATCAGCCTTTTCCGGCGTCCGTCCGGCGGCGATTTGGCGGGCTTGACCGTATGGACGATGGGCGGCAAGAGCAGTTTGAATCATATCTGAAAGCAGATCCGTGACAGAGTACGAAGTCGTCGTCGTGGGCGGGACGCCGGGCGGAATCGCCGCGGCGATTGCCGCCGCCCGTCTCGGGCGATCCGTGGCCCTGGTCGAGTATCACGCCCACCTGGGCGGCATGGCCGCCAGCGGGTTGGGCAAGAGCGACATCGAACATCGCGAGCTGATCGGCGGGCTGTTCCGAGAATTCGTCGAACGGATTCGGCGGTACTACGTCGAGCGGTTTGGCCACGATTCAGAAAACGTGCGGCTGTGCCGCGACGGATATTATTATGAACCTTCGGTGGCCGAACAGACGTTCGCCGCGATGATCGCCCGGGAGCCGTTGATCGAGGTCTGCAAATCGCAGATTCTGCAAGCTGCACAGGTCACGGACAACTGCCTGTGCGGGATCGCGCTTCGCGATCGAATCTCCGGCGAAATCCGAACGCTGCGCGGCCGCGTGTTCGTTGACGCGACGTACGAAGGCGACCTGTACGCCCTGGCCGGCGCCGCGTACCGCTTGGGGCGGGAATCGCGAGACGAGTTTCACGAACCGCATGCCGGCGTGGTGTATTTCGATTACGACACGGGCGAGTTTCTGCCGCGCAGCACGGGGGCGGCCGACTCGCGGCTACCGGCTTACACCTACCGGTTGTGCTTGACCACCGATCCGGCCAACAGCTACCTCGTCGACCAGCCGCCCGAAGGCTACGATCGCGAGCGTTATCTCCCATACTTGGAAGATCTCGCGGCGGGCCGTCTCGGGCCACCCCGGCAGTTCCAAGAAGGCTGGGGCTACTATCCGGCTCACTTCAACACCTTGGTGCGGGCGCTTTCGGTCACTGAATTGCCGAACGGCAAGGTCGATGCGAACATCAATCCTCGCCCGTTGGCGTTTCCTTTTGCCGAGGAGAACGCGGGCTATGTCGAAGCCGACTGGGCCGAACGCGAGCGAATCAGCCGGCGGCATCGAGCGCTCACGCTAGGCCTGCTGTATTTCCTGCAGCACGATCGCCAGGTTCCCGGCTCGCACCGAGAAATAGCGGGCCGGTATCACTGGCCGCTCGACGAGTTCCTCGACAACGGCCACTTTCCGTTCCAGTTGTACGTCCGCGAAGCGCGTCGGCTGTGCGGTTGTTATACGCTGACCGAGCACGACGTGACCGGCAGAGATCGCCCCGGGACCGCAGGCCGCTGTGAGGATGCCGTCGCGGTCGGCGAATTCCCGATCGACAGTTTCCCGTGTCGCAAACGTCAACCGGAGGACACGCGCGTTCTGGAGGGCTATCTCGGGATGCTCGCCCACCTCACGCGTCCGTATCAGATCCCCTATCGCATCATGATCCCCGAATCGCGAGACGCGCTGATCGTCCCCGTCGCCGCGTCGACCACTCACGTCGCGTATTCCTCGATTCGCATGGAGCCCACCTGGATGGCGCTCGGCCAAGCCGCCGGCGTCGCCGCGCACCTGGCGCTCCAGCACCAGTGCCAACCGCGCGCCGTGCCGATCGCTCTGCTGCAGCAATACTTGATCGACCAGGGACAAGTGCTCGCATTTCGTTCGGAACAAGTCGTTTGAATCGCCTTAGCCGGCGCGAAGAATGACGGTTTCGTTGAACGCCCAGCCATGAAACGTTAACTCGTGTTTGCCAGTCTGTTGCGCTATTCTGCCGCGTATTGCGTCCCCCCGTCGACCGCGGACCCTTACTTGCCCTGCCGACGTTCAAGCAGTTTCCGTAGGCCATCCGCCTGCTCGTCACTCAGCCGTCCGCAAGTCCCTCGGGCGTAAAGCGTCGAAGCACCTCTTCCGGCGACAGCCCCGCAATCGTTTCTCCGCAGGAATGGTCTCCAAGACCGCCGTCTGCACTTCCTCCTCCAACTCGTCGAACGCCAGCTTGCGGCCCAACTGGATGGCGATGTGTCCCAGATGACCCAACCGACGCAGCGCGATGGCCCACTTCCGCATCCGCCAGCGTCTGGCGACGGGTCTTCACCGCGTTCAGAAAGTCGCGTTTCTCGTGCAGCAGCGGGAAGTGCAATTCGTCGGGACCGATCTGCGAATCCAACAGTGACTTCGCCTCGGCCACCAGCCTGTTCGAGCCGCTGAAGTTGGCCTGGATCCAACCCGCTTCACCCTCGAAGCGGGCGTAGGGCGACTCGGTCTTGCAGATCAGCCGCACGCCGTTGGCATACATGCAAGCGAACTCGAGCTCGTAACACACGTCCCACAAGCTGCCCGGCGGCGGGAACTTGCCGTCGCCTTCGACCGCCACCGGGCCCGTGCGGTCGGTGTTGTTGCCTGAACCCAGCGCGACTTCTTATAGCATTGCGTGCTCTTTCTTTAATAGAACACCTTACAGCCTGGTAACTTCCGTTCGAGCCGCGCGACTTGGCTGCGAGTGATGCTTGTGCCATCGATACGAAGAACTTGTAGGTGGCTAAGCTCCGAAAGAAAAGCGATCGATTCATCACTCAATCTCGTATTCCCCAAATCCAAGAACCAGACCGAATCGGGAAGTCTGATTAATCTAAGACCTTCGTCTGTGATTTGCGTGTCTCGTAAGGACAACCGCGCCAGATGCCGGAACTCCTCTAGTGAGCTCCCTATGTCCCTTATCACATGATCGTTGATGTCGCGTCGCGCTTCCGCCCTGATCGCAAGCTTTCTCTTGGGAGATAACCCGATTTCCTGGCCCCCTTGCCTAGCGGAAAAAAAGACACCGACAACGCTGCGATTATATGTCCCCGGTAGCACTCCGTCCACTAACGTGTTGAGCGAACCATTTCTGACGTTGGCACTTACGATCAATCCACCGCTTCGCCTAATTCTCTCCGCAGCAGTCGCCTCGCGCTGCGTTTCTCGCACACGTTGGCCGAGGATGCTGAATAGGGCGCCTAGTAATGCCACCAGCATTAACACGGTTCGTAAACGAACCGTAGGTCGGATCACGTGCAATTCTGTTTCCCTTTTGTCTCGTTTAAGCAGCGTGCAATTCGTTGGTTTGCGATGGCGACCGCGGGATGCAACGGGTGCTTACGGCTCGCCACGATCGGCTTCGTGTCTGAAACTCGCGAGTGTCGAGCCAAAGCAAGCTCATTCAGCAAAGCGAAGTCAACCCGAACACGATCCTGCAAGCCCTTCTGATTGTAGGCGTTATACCCGGTGTTCACGTAGCGGTACGCATCCCCCAGGTCCGTCCAGCCGCCGGGAGCAGCTCCCTCATGTTGGACGATATAGTGACAAATCATATCTGCCACCTGGGCAATCGCGCCTTCTTCGTCAAGCATTGATCCAAGATTGCTTGCGTATCGAAAAGCGGATGTGATTCCACGCCCAGCCAAAACCCAAGTGGCAATGCGAGGATCTCCTGATTACCCTTACCGTGAATGAGAGTCACCAGGGCACATCCTATTCCCAGGGATACGACAATGATCTTGAACGGTAATCTGCTCAGCATGGGCGTGTTCCGAGCATCGCCAGATTCTGTATTCTCACTCGTCGGTGTCTGCCTCTTGAGGAACCGGCGGCTTCTTGCTTGCCGTAATCTTGTTCATTGCCTCGCGCACAATAGTGCTTTCCCGCTCCAAAGAGGCAAGATGGCGTCCAAGTGCTGACGTGGCTGTATCTGTATCCCCGAGTTCAACGATCGCCTGAATTGCGGCAATCCGGCAGTTTGGTGAACCATCGACAAGCAGTCTTCGGCAAAGCGGTTGAACAGCGTCCGCGTGGCCGATTCTCTGGAGCGCGAGAATTGCCTGTGACCGAGTCACGTCCCATTCGTCCTCTAATAGACTCGCAAGTTCAGGAATGGACTTGGCCGTGCCGACATGCGCGAGCACGGCTGCCGCAACTGCCGGGTGAATCCGTTTGTCCTTGCTGTGCAATAACGAAAGGAGAATCCTTTCCGCGTTCGGAAAGCGTTGACCTTCACGGACCCAGGACTCGACGTTAGCGTACGCCTTGAAGAAAGCGACGCATTCATCATGTCGCCACCGATCAATGCCGAGCGGATACTTGTTGGCCCACGCGACCACGCCAGCGACCTCGTGATCGGAAATCGACTCCGCGCCACAAGAACACAGCAGACAGCAGAACAGCACGAGCGGAATTCGTACTAGCCTTTTCATGTTGTGCCCTCCCTAGGGATTCCAGGTTGGTTCGCCAGCTTCAGAAGGAAAGCCAGTAATCTCGTGCATATAGACTTCAGGTGTGCGCGAGGGATCAACACGCTGATGCAATCGAAGAATCTTCTCGTTCCTGTTCCCACTACTGCCCCTGCACGGACAATGTTGTCCGTCGCGTAGACGATAACCCAAATAGCCATTCCGGACAGTTTGCCCCGGGACACCGGCCAATTGGAGGTTGTCATCGATGGTGTAAGACTGAGGCCCCCCGGTCGGCGGTCGAGAGGCAATGATTACTGCATCAGCGTTCGTTCCGCCGCCCTGTTCGAACGTAGCAGCAATCGCATCGTTCCATACGCCCTCGGTCCCGGGTCCATACGCGCTGTTCGTGTCGGCCCATTCCTGCCATTCGAAATCACAGTCTGAACCTGAAGCCGGATGCCCGGCTGGAACCTTGATATAATTGACATTGAACGTCACGTTAATGTGGCTGTTCGCCCAATATTGCGTAGACGTCGTATGGAACGCATCTCCGAGGTGTGCCCATGTGATACTAACGGCACAACAGCAAAAGCAAGACGGCACCGGGGCCCACCCGTAGCCTGCTGAACCGCCGCACCCGCCAGTGGGATCCGTTAGTACAGTCGGTCTGCCTTTTGCGTACTCGTACAGAGACAATCCGTCGATGTAGCCAAGGCCATCTCTCCGCAGGAATCGGCCAAGACCGGAGTTCAGCATTCGACTCCTGTAGTAGGTTAGCCCTGATTCAGGATCGATTTCACGCCCTGCGTAGTTGTACGTGTTGCCGAATCCCGGTTGCTGCTCCGATTTCTCCGCTGCGTTTGCATCCAGGTAGAGGGCCTCACCGTATGCGTCGTAGGCGTACCGTTCCATGACAGCCCCAGCTCCGTCCGTCAGCGCGGCAACACTGAAAAGATCGTTGGCGTGATAGCAGATCAGGCCGCCAGCCCCATTCTTCGCTACCGGCTCGTCGACGTAGGAGCCATAAACATAGCAATCCTGAGGTTGATCAGGAGACGAGCCCAGGCAGTATTTCGCAGCGACCTGTCCGACCTGGACCGTACCAAAAAGACGGTGCCAGGCGTTCACGAAAACTGTGGTTGTCCCAGCAACGATCTTCGCCACGCGCCGTCCCAAAGCGTCGTAGCCATACGCATGCACACCCGCCACGCCAGGTGCTCCTGCTGGGACGGTCGTTCCGTGGAGGAGATTCTTAAAGTCCCAGTCGAAGAGCCGCAGATTGTGGTCTTGCGTGATACTACCCTTCGCGTCACTTGCCACTGAGACGGCATCAACGGCTGTCAACTCATGGGCTGGCCCATGAGAACGATTCTCCGCGATCATGTTCTTGATGGTTGTGTTCCAGTCACCCAACGCGCTCAGATCCCAATTCTGGCTGAGCTCGCCGTCGTGTCGCTGCCATCCCGTGAGGCGGTCTTTGTCGTCGTATGTAGCGGTGTACCCATACGGCTGCATGACGCCGCCGCGGGTTTCGGCGGTCTTGTTTTTGTTGGCATCGTAGCTGTAGGCGAAGCTGTCGACGCCGGGGATATCGATCGTGGCGGTCAGGTTGTCGGAGCGGTAGCTTCGCGTGGTCGTGATGCCGTTGCCGTAGGTGGTGGTCGTGAGACGCGTACCCGCGTCGTAATTGCGGGTGTCAATGACTTGGCCGGCGTAGGTGATCTGCTGCAACTGCCCGCGGGGCGTGTAGGCCCGGTCGACCAGGCTGCCGTCGGGGTAGACCAGGCGGCTGACATTCCCCTCCGCATCGTACTCGGTGCCCACGGTGTAGGTCTGGCTGTAGATCGTGAGACTCTCGGTCGCCCGCCGCCCGGCATGGTCGTAGGTGAAGGTGACCGGGTTGTCGTACCGCTCGCTCACGGCCGTGAGCATCCGCCCCGCCGCGTCGTAGGTGAAGCTGTCCGTGTCGCTCTGCCCGCTCAGCGGACCGGAGGCGTGCCCGACGTACGCACGCGACGCCAGGCGGCCGGCCAGGTCGTAGCCGTACGTGCAAGTGTCGCCCTGCTGGTCGGTGCGCACCGCACCACGGCCCGCCGGGTCGTAGGCGAACTCGACGATCCCGTAATCCAGGCTGCCCACCTGGGCGCTCGGCACGTGGTCGGGATACGTTTCCTTGACCTTGCGGCCCGCGTCGTCGTACTCGTAGGACGTGGTCTGGTCCTCCGCGTCGGTCAGCGACAGCAGGTTGCCCGCCGGATCAAAGGCCCACTGCGTGGTGCCGTCGAGGCGGTCGGTCGTGCCCGTCTTGCGATTCCGCGCGTCATACACGTGCGTGGTGGCGTGGTTTTTGGCGTCCCACTCCTTGACGACGTTGCCGGCCAGATCGAACTCCCAGCGGCGGTTCGTGCTTTCGAGGAGTTCCTGGGTATCCGAGCATTGGATGCGCCGGCCCAAAGCGTCGAACGTGCAGTTCTGCCCCACGTTGTTCGGGTCGCGGACTGTGACTGGATTGCCCGCAGCATCGTACATGTAATTGGCGGCGTAGTTTTGCGCATCGACCGTCTGGATCGTGCGGCCCGCGCCGTCGGTGCGGCTGCGCGTAACCGCTCCCAAGGCACTGATCGCGGCGGTCTCCAGCACGTCCCCAAAGTTGGCGATGTTGGCGACTGTGTCGTGCAGCACGCTGCTCCACGTGACGAGCGCGTTGAGACTCTGGCCGTCGTGCGGCTGGATGACCGCCGTGCAGACGGTTCGCCCTGCGCCGTCCTGGATCGTCACGTGGAGTTCCTCTTCGGGATTGATGGACACGGCGGCGGAACCGTTCGAGCCGGTCCCGAACGTGATCCCGGCGCCGCCGCTGGCCGGCGGATCGGCCAACTTGGCCAGCACCGCCGCGATACTCACATTGTACGTGCCGCCGCCCAGTTGGGCTACGCTACCGCCGGTGCTGCTGTCTAGCCCCACGCCGTCGGTCAGGTCCTCGTCGTACACCATCTGCGTCGTCAAGCCCGCCTCGGCCGAGACGCTATCCAGGCCGGCAATCGGGACGTTCTCCGGATCGACCGCGCCCCGCGGCACCAGCCACACCGTGCGGGCGATCACCCGGCCGCGGGCGTCGTACCGCGTGGTCACTTCCTGCAGCGTCTTGGCGTCCAGCGGATCGTTCAGGTTCGTGTGCGAGGCCACGTCTTCGAC
>Ga0351889_10151_pt1 | contig 24759 bp, 23 predicted proteins | sample TotcelFGM3001M14_FD_206767 | JGI IMG/M metagenome (GOLD analysis project Ga0351889, IMG submission 206767) | Enriched cells from coal bed in the Powder River Basin, Montana, United States - Total cells FGM rep3 HSBNCT.FGM.300.1.M14 ...
GACGGTCGAGACGGACTCCTGGACCAATCAGAAGGACGGCTCGGCGCGCATCGAGCAGACGATCTTTGTCGCGCGCGACAGCCAGAAGAAGATCGTCATCGGCGAAGGCGGGCGCACTATCAAGGCCATCGGTCAGGCGGCGCGTCGCGAGATCGCCGAGGCGGCCGAACAGCCGGTGCATCTCTTCCTGTTCGTGAAGGTCCGGGAAAATTGGGCCGACGACCCGGAGCGCTATCGCGAGATGCGCCTGGATTTCCCCAAGGGCAAATAATATCGGCCAAGATCGGGTGATTCGCGCGGCGCTGGAGAATCGAATGTCGAACGAACGCAAGGCGATGACCGCCTATCGTTTTCTCACCGGGCCCGACGACGCCGCGTTTTGCCATCGCGTCACGGAAGCGTTGAGCCTCGGCTGGCGACTCCACGGATCACCGTCGCTCACCTTCGACCCGACGCAAAACCGGGTGATTTGCGGCCAGGCTTTGATCAAGGATGTCGAAGGTTTAGATTACAGGCCGGACATGAAGCTTTCCGAAGTGTGAGCCCGATATGGAATGGCGCGACGACGCTCTTATTCTCGGCGCGCGTCGGCATGGCGAAACTTCCGTCATCCTCGAGGTGATGACGCGCGGACACGGCCGCCATCTTGGTCTCGTGCGCGGCGGTCGCTCGCGCCGGCTCCGTCCGATTCTGCAGCCCGGCAATCTCGTCGCGGCGCAATGGCGCGCGCGTCTTGAGGACCATCTCGGCGCTTTGACCGTCGAGCCGCTCGTCGCCCGCGCCGCCTATTTCCTCGACCGCGCCGCGGCGCTCCATGGCGTCGTCTCGCTCTGCGCGTTGCTGCGTCTGCTGCCGGAGCGCGACCCTCATGAGGAATTGTTCGAAATGGCCGACGCCATTTCGGCGCTGTTCGGCGATATTCGCGCCGCCGAAGGCGCCGCGACGATGTTGGCGCGATTCGAACTTGCGCTGCTTGGCGCGCTCGGCTTCGGGCTCGATCTCAACGCCTGCGCGCTGACCGGCGCGAGGGAGGATCTCGCCTATGTGTCGCCAAAATCGGGCCGCGCGGTAAGCCGCGCCGCCGGCGCGCCGTGGCGCGACAAACTCCTGCTCTATCCCGACTTTCTTCAGCATGAGAGCATTGTGGCGGAGCAGGCCGATCTCATCGCGGCGTTCCGCTTGACCGGATATTTCCTCACGCGCGACGTGCTCAAGCCGCGCGGCGTGGCGCTGCCGGCGGCGCGCGAACTTTACGTCGGCGCTCTTTTGCCCGTGGCGTGAGAGAGCGAAAAGCGCAGCGACGTCGAGTCGTCGGCGGATCGGTTAGCGGCGCTTGTCGCCGCAAATATAACGCGACTCATGGCTGCTGACGCCGTAGCCCTGATCAATGTCGACGAGCACTTCGCGGCAGATCGCCTGCATGTCTTCGTCAGCCTCGCGCGCCTGAGGCGCGCGGTCCCGCGCGGCGAGCGTCGGGCCGGAGACCGTCATTTGCGATCGATCCAAAGCAAACGAGGCGGAGGTCACGAGCAGCGCCGCGATGAGCGCCAAAAACAGTTTCTTCATGGACGCCATGTTTTGAAAGCCGCGGAAAACCGGCGAAAAGTCGACCGCGCCGATCCGCGCCATCGCTTCGCAAAGCTTCTAAAGGACGACACGCGGCGCCCGCAAGACCTTATTTGTTACATTGCCGCACAAAACGCAGTCGATGCGTCGACGACGTCCTTTCACAGTTAAAGAGCCGCTTCGAAATCCTTCGCTTGCGCCGACGCCCTCGCGGCCATAGTACCGATCGCAAAGGCAGAATCGGGTTTTTGAGATGGCGCAAAAGAGCGGCGGCGGAAGCGGAAAAGGCAAGAGCGCAAGCGAGGTTAGCGTGATCGCGCCGGTCGCGCTGCGCGAAGCGCTCGAGGAGCGCTATCTGCGCTACGCGCTGTCGACCATCACCGGCCGCGCGCTGCCGGACGCGCGCGACGGGCTCAAACCCGTGCACCGACGCATCCTTTACGGGATGCATATTCTTCGTCTCGACCCCGGCGCGCCGTTCAAGAAATGTGCAAAGATCGTCGGCGACGTGATGGGCTCGTTCCACCCGCATGGCGATCAGGCGATCTATGACGCGCTGGTGCGCCTCGCGCAGGACTTCTCCTCCCGCTATCCGCTGGTCGATGGGCAAGGCAATTTCGGCAATGTCGACGGCGATTCGGCGGCCGCCTATCGCTACACCGAGGCGCGCATGACGGCGGTCGCGCGCTCTCTTCTGGAAGGCATCGACGAAGACGCGATCGACTTCATCCCCAACTATTCCGGCGAAGAGAAGGAGCCGGTGGTGCTGCCCTCGGCGCTGCCCAATCTGCTCGCCAATGGCGCGCAGGGGATCGCTGTCGGCATGGCGACGTCGATCCCCCCGCATAATCTCGCCGAGCTGTGCGACGCGGCGCTCTATCTCATCTCCCACCGCAAGGCGACCGCCGAGCAGCTGCTGACCTTTGTGCAGGGCCCGGATTTTCCCACGGGCGGAATCATCGTCGACAAGCGCGACGAGATCATCGAGACCTATCGCACCGGGCGCGGCTCGTTTCGTGTCCGCGCACGCTGGATGAAAGAGGAGCTGCCGCGCGGCGGATGGGTCATCGTCGTCACGGAAATCCCTTACGGCGTGCAGAAGTCGCGCCTCATCGAACGGCTCGCCGAACTCATCTCCGAGCGCAAACTGCCGCTCGTCGCCGACGTTCGCGATGAATCGGCGGAAGACGTGCGCATCGTTTTCGAGCCGCGCGCGCGCACGGTCGATGCGGCGCTGATGATGGAGACCCTGTTCAAGCTCTCCGAGCTCGAAACGCGTTTTCCGATGAACATGAATGTGCTCGTCGACGGCGTGACGCCGCGCGTCGTTTCGCTCGACGAAGCCTTGAGGCAATGGCTCGACCATCGCCGGACCGTGCTGCAGCGCCGCTCGCGCCATCGCCTCGCCGCGATCGTTCGGCGCATCGAGCAATTGGAAGGCATGGTCATCGTCTTCCTCAATCTCGATGAGGTGATCCGCATCATCCGCGAAGAGGACGACGCCAAGGGGGAGTTGAAAAAGACGTTCAAGCTGACCGATTTGCAGGTCGAATACATCCTCGACACGCGGCTGCGCGCTCTGCGCCGGCTTGAAGAAATGGAGCTGAAGAAGGAGCTCGGCGAACTTTCGGACGAACGCAAGGAGATCGAGGCGCTGCTCGCCGATGAGGACAAGCAGTGGAAGACCATCGCCTGGCAGGTGCGCGAACTCAAAAAAACCTACGGCCCGCAGACGCCGAAGGGCAAGCGGCGCACGAGTTTCGAAGACGCGCCCGAGGCGATCGATCTCGACCTCGCCGAGGCGATGATCGAACGCGAACCGGTGACCATCGTCGTCTCCAAGAAGGGCTGGATTCGCGCGCTCAAGGGTCATGTGCAGGATCTTTCGACGCTGCAGTTCAAGGGCGACGATGAACTCGGCGCCTCCTTCTTCGCGCAGACGACGTCGAAAATCCTGGCGCTCGCAGCGAACGGCAAGGCCTATACGTTAGAGGCCTCGAAACTTCCCGGCGGGCGCGGACATGGCGAGCCGATCCGGCTCTTCGCCGAGATCGAGGAAGGCGCGGATGTCGTCACCGTCCTGCCGCATGAAGCGGGCGTGGCGTTGCTGCTGGTGACGAATGACGGGCGCGGCTTCGTCGTGAGCGAGGACGATCTCTTATCGTCGACGCGCAAGGGACGCGCCGCGCTCAACGTCGAGCCGCCCTCTATATTGAAGATCGTGACGCAGGCGGAGGGCGATCATGTCGCCATCATCGGCGAGAACAGGAAGCTCCTGGTGTTTCCCTTGAGCGAAGCGCCGCGCATGGCGCGCGGCAAGGGCGTGCGCATGCAGCGCTACAAGGACGGCGGCGTCGCGGACGCCAAGGTTTTTGCGCTCAAAGACGGGCTGACATGGACCGACGCCTCTAACCGCGTCTTTACGATCGACAAGGCGGAACTCAAGGACTGGATCGGCCACCGCGCCGAAGCGGGACGACTGCCGCCGCGAGGATTTCCGCGGAATAATAGGTTTGCTTGATGTCTTCGTTCCGTTTGCATGCCGCACTGCATCGAATTTTTATTTGAGCTGCTTCACAAGGTTGGTTTTCATGGGTAACTCGAACATCGCCCCGCCTTCAACGGTGCTGGAAACCGTCTCTATGCTTTGCCAAAGAGCGAGGATGCGCTCCATTTGTTTGGTGACGGGCGCCTTGTAAAGTCCTTTCGACAGGAAAAAACCAACTAAGCGAGAGTTTCGGAAAGCTCCGTATTCTGCGCGGTTTTTAGTAATCCGTCGGTCGCCGGAGATGACGACCCAGCGGCCCTCGCGGCTGAGTGCGGTAATCCATTCAACATCTTTTGCATCTCTGCGGAATTTTGCCGAGAGATAGGTAACTTCGTGTTGGCCATGGAACAACTCGCGGAGCGCGCGCGCCAAAGCGGGAGACATGTTGTGGTCAAAAAAAACCTTCACGCAGCGAGTAATTCTTTCTCAAATTGAACGGCGTCTCTCACGACGGACGGGGAAGCTTCGTAGAGATATGCAACTCGAGCAATGGAGCCTTCGGCCTCGACAGCCTCGGCGAGCGTTACTGTCGGTACGCCCGAAGTAGCTGCGATTGGCTGCCCGAAGGCACGAGCAGGATCGATGACAATCGAAGACTTGCCGTTGTAGGGTCTCCAGCGGGTCACCGCGTCGTTTTCAATGTCGAGGTCTTTGAACGTGCGCTCGATGATTTGCTTGAAGGCGTATTGCTTCTTTTTCAGGTCAAGCAACTCGGCGTCGCCGGACTGCCGGAGCCCTTCAAGAAAGATAGTGCGGCCGTCAGTTTGGAAGCGGCGCGTTGAAAACGGCCGGTCATCCTTTACGCATTCGCGCGCGAAGTCGAGGCAATGACGAATTGTTTTTAGGCCAAGGCCGGCATTGATGAAAGCTTGAACGAAGCGAAGTTCAATTAGGTCTCGAAAGCCCAACTCGATGTGGTCTTCGGCGCGCGGGAGTTGGGGCGTCCACAAAGGCGGCATCTCTTTGCACTCGCCGTAATGGGTATAGGTATAACCGCCAAGCCAACGGCGAATGTTCAAGGGCGAAATTTTCAACAGTCGAGATGCCTCAGCCACAGTGTAGTAGCCGATTCCCAAGGGAACATGATCTGAGCTCGAAATTAGGGATTTCCGCATAAGGCAGGATATGTCTTTCTTCAGGATTTGGCCATACCAATGCGAGGAGCGTAATCGGGTAGTTGCCGACCGGCGGCCGCTTTGCACGATCCAAGAGAGCTTGGCGCTCAAGTTGCGGCGGAGTCCACTCCGCGTCACGGCTCCGCCACTTGCTCCGCTCGCCCCGATCCGGCGCTTCGCGCCACCTTCCCCCGTTTCACGGGAGAAGGGAGAACGGCGCCGTCGCGGCTCAGGACGAAGATTTACGAATCTTCATGACGCGCGCAACCGGCTCCCTCTCCCGCGCGAAGCGCGGGGGAGGGTTGGGGAGGGGGCTTTTCCTGCAAGCATTCCGCAGGAAGCTCAATCCGTCTTCGAAAAATCCGGGATCTTGAATCCGAGCTTGCCCTGGCGCCAGAGCGTGAAGGCGACGCCGCCGGCGACGAGGACGAAAACGCCGAAGGCGATGTAGAGATAAATTTCCTCGTCGGTGACGAGGCCGACCGAGAACGGGTGCCTGCCCTCAAAACTCTTCGCGCCGTCATCGCTCGTCAGCTTGGCGTAGAGAACGTATTCGCCCGGCTCCCTGAAATTCTGGTCGAAATTCACCATGCCGTTGCGAAATTTCTGCACGGGCAGGCGGCCGACGATGTCGGCTTCCGGGTCAGCGTCGCCGTTCGGCCCCTTGCCGCGCAGGATGCGGATGTCCCAGTTCATGTCGCGCAATTCAGCGTCGGCGGCGTCGAGCACGATGACGCTAGGGCCAACGTCGGGCAGCGCGATGCATTCTCGGTCGACGTTCTTCTTGGGCTGCATGGCGACGAATTTCATCGACTTGCCGCCAAGATCGATCGGGCATTCCGGGTCGTAATAATGCCAACCGGCGCCCAACGCGGCGCGTGGAGACAGCAACGACGCCGCGACGAAAACGAGCGCAAGGCTCAGTAGAATTCTGCTCAAGGTCAACCCCGCCCTCACATGCCGGCGTCGAGATAGGCCAGCATCTGATCCATGGCAAGCGCCGGCTCGGCGCAGCGCGCCTCGCCGACGATCCGGGCCGGCACGCCGGCGACGGTCTTGTTGGCGGGAACCGGGTCGAGCACGACGGAGCCCGCGGCGATCATGGCGCAGCGGCCGATCTCAATATTGCCCAGGACCTTCGCGCCGGCGCCGATCAGCACGCCGCGCCTGACCTTGGGATGGCGGTCGCCGCGCGCCTTGCCGGTGCCCCCTAACGTCACGCCATGCAGCATCGACACTTCGTCTTCGACGACGCTGGTCGCGCCGATGACGACGCCGGTGGCGTGATCGATGAAAACGCTCTTGCCGATCACGGCGGCGGGGTGGATGTCGACCTGGAAGGTCTGCGACGACAGGCTCTGCAGAATGAGGGCGAAGTCGCTGCGGCCGTTCTTCCACAGCCAATGCGCCAGACGATAGGTCTGCAGCGCATGGAAGCCTTTGAAATACAGCGCCGGCTCGATTAGCCTCGTGCAGGCGGGATCGCGCTCAAGCACGGCGAGCAGGTCGGCGCGAAACGCCTCGACCAGTCCAGGTTCGCGCGTGGCGCATTCTTCGAACGCCTGGCGGATGGCGATATAGGGCGCCTCCGGCCGGTCGAGCCGCTGCGCCACGCGATGCGCGACGACGCCCAAGACGCCGTTCTGCGACAGGATCGCCGGATGCAGGAAGCCGCCGAGCTCCGGTTCGCGCCGCAGCACGTCCTCCGCCTCCGCGCGCAGCCGCGCGAACAGCGGGTCATTCTGGGCGAAGTCGATGATCTTCGCGCCATATTCGCGCGTTTCGGCGCCCATCCGCCCCTCCTTGGTCAGGCAATGATATAGCGGAGCGCGGACAATAGCACGGGCGCCCCCGCGACCGTTAAGGCCGCGTATCCAGGAACTCCAGCACCGCCTGCTTATAGATTCTGTCGCCGACCGCCCGGTTGTGGTCGCGGCCGGGAATATCGACCACGCGGGCGTTGGGGAAGAACTCGGCCAGCGGGAGCGGGTCGCCGGCGACGTCATCGCGCGTGCCGACGCAGATCAGCACCGGCGCGGCGATGCGCGCGAGCGACTCAGGCTCGACGGATTTGCGGGCGCCGCGCACGCAGGCGGCGAGGGCGGCGAGGTCGCTGCGGGTGGATTCGGCGAAGCCGCGGAAGATTTTGAGCGTCGAATCGGCAATGTCCTCGATGCGCTCAATCTCCATGGCTTCGGCGAGGCCGCGCGGCAGGCCGGAGTTCTCGATGAGATTTTCGCCGATGCCGCCGAGAATCAAGGAGCGCACGCGCTCGGGCGCCGTTAGCGCCAGCACCGTGCCGATGCGTCCGCCGAGGGAATAGCCCATGACGTCGGCGCGCGGGATCGACAGATGGTCGAGCAGATGCACGATGTCGGCGGCCATCAGGTCGAGACTGTATTGCGCCGGATCGTACAGCTTGGCGGAGCGACCATGGCCGCGATTGTCGAAGACAATGACGCGGCGGCCGTCTTCAGTCAGCGTCTTGACCCACTGCGTGAACAGCCAGTTCACGGCATGGGTCGAGGCGAAGCCATGCACAAGGACGATCGGTTCGCCGCGATCTTCCGTTAAAGGCTCGAAATCCACATAGGCTATCTCGACGCCATCCGACAGGAACGTTTCCATTATAAATCCCACTTAGAGCCTTTTATCTAAATGCTTGCGACGTCGACGCAAGGCTGCGCGCCGCGAAAGTAAATGCGCTCTTGCCATTCGCGTCGCTTGCCGGTAAACGAGCCGACACGTCGCCATAGCCCGTTTATCGCACGGGGACTATGGCGAAACAGGCGCCCGTAGCTCAGCTGGATAGAGCACCAGACTACGAATCTGGGGGTCAGAGGTTCGAATCCTTTCGGGCGCGCCATTTGCCTATAAAACCGCGAACGCCCTTGCCGATTTGTTCTCCGGCGATTACGGCCTGTTCCAGACTGGCCTTGGAGCCGTAGATGCGGATGGCCCTATCGTCGACTTCTATGGCGTCGACGATCGCCCGCAAATAGGCCTTGGTTCCGCCTGTCGTGATCCGCTCGCGCATGAAAGCGCAGAATCGTTCGATCTCGTCCGGGTCGAGCGCAGAATCGGCGGTTAGCTGAATCTTGATCCGCTCCAGCTCGGCCCTGGCGCGCTCCCGGTCGGACGTGAGCGCGGCGCGCCTGTCCCTGAGCACATCGTCATATCCGTCGGAAGGCCCGCTCATCGGCTTGACCCAAGCAGCCGGTCGGCGCGATGGCTCATGACCAGCCCATCAAGCCGGTCCACGGCGATCGCGCGGCCTTTGCAGCCGGTTTTTTCGACGCGGGCGGCGGTCGAGCACGTGTAGTAGCGAAACACTCAATGCGGTCTAAAGCGAATATCGCGAGCGAAGGCGTTCGCTCTTCGCCGGGCATGATTTGGCGTCAGGGCTCGCGTTTGCTGCGTGAGGGCCATGTGCTTGGCGTCGCGAACAACTGCTCGGCCCCTTCACAGCCGATCTCTTTCATGGCGCTCGTCGTGACGTCGATGCTGACTTGGTTAAGGCGTCGCCGCACGGCGCTTTGGCGGCTCCGTATGGCGCCGCGGGCGGGCATGACTCTGACAGTCAAAACCAAATTTTGTCGAACTGATCACGCAGAGCATTTGTAAAGCTATCGAACATTCAATGTATAAGTTTCAGTCAGTCGTGATGTCTGCCCACGAATGACGGACACATCGTCGCATATGCGAACAGGGTTTACGAAGATATAGCGTTCGAACTTCGAGGCATATCGAGAGGCATCTTCGTTGCAAGACGCCAATGCTGCTTGACGCCTTCTTCGATCAATAACGATCATTCGAGGCGCGCAGAGCGACGATGAACGCCTGCGTCCTTGTCGTGCGCGGGCTTGCCGAAGCTGGGGTCGAAAATGCGGATAGGCTTTATGAAAATGCTCCACAGTAGAGTTATCAGATTGACGTTGGCCGCTCTGGTTGTCCAGGCGCTCGTCGCGACGATTGTTGTCTATGCAACGTTCGATCGCGGGGTCGCCTCGCCCAACGCGCCGTTGCGCCCGAACTTTCGTCTGCAGTCTTCCGAGGGCTCTATCGTCGACAGCCATTTGCTGCGCGGGCGCCCCTATCTGCTCTTTTTTGGTTTCGCCAACTGCCCTGCGATCTGTCCGGCAACGCTCATGGAAACGCAGGCGCTATTGCGTGAAGCGGGCGCGGCGACGCACACATTTCCCGTTTACTTCGTGTCGGTCGATCCCGCGAGAGACACGCCAGAGGCGTTGAGGGACTTCGTCAGAGGCTTTGGCGATAACGTCCTGGGCCTTACGGGCTCTGACGAAGATATTGCGGCTGCCGCCAAATCGGTGCGAGTCTATTTTTCCAAAAGTACGAATGCGTCGGTCGAGAGCCTCGATCACAGCGCTCTCGTCTATCTTGTGAGCAGCGGCGGTGAGGTGGTCAGCACGTTTTCCGTTGATGAACCGAAGGCGAGCGCACTGTATAAAATTCGAACACTTTCTGTGTTTGGAAGATTATAGACAGGCAGCATCTGCTCGTGCGTCATATTGACGCCGCGCCTATTTAAGTCACGCGAATGTTTGACGCATTGTTGGAACCGTTTTAGCCTTCCTGTTACTTAGAAATGGCGAGCGAACTGTGATCCAAGCGGGGGACCAGAACACGGCGGCACTGCGCGGCGCCCTACATTGGGCGGCGGCATTTGTTCTGTTCTTCAATGCTGTCGCGTTCGGGTTTGCCAGCGGCGCGATGGCGGATATCGGCGGGAGCGGCGTCCTGAGCGTCGTGTGCGGCTCTAGCGTCGATCTGGCGCAGGACGACGCCGGGTCGAAGGCGCCCAGCAAAGCGCATTGCGCCGCTTGTGCGATTCTTCACGCCAGCTCCGCAGTTGAAAATGCTTTGGCGGAAATTCCCGCGAAGACGGCGCCAGACGAAGCGCCGCCGGTCTTGTTTGTTTCTATTTTCAATCCCGATGCAATTCAGGCTGCGCCTGAATTGCGTCCTCTGTGTTCGCGCGCGCCTCCCTCGCGCTCTGTCTGACGCCCAACAGCATGTCCGGGCGGCTGGCGAGAAGCCATCGTCCGTCGGATATGGGTTTCTTTCAGACGTGGCCACGCTTTCCGTGCGCCTTCAGGAGGACTGCTCAATGAGCGCTGCATCTAATCGCGCAATATACAACGATGCCCTTTGCGCCGCCGTCGTCGGCGTCGCCGCAGGAGCGCTGGCGTTTCTGGCGCTGGGACCCACCTCTCCCTTTGGGCTGCAGGTCTGGGCGCTTCTGACCGGATGGGCTTCCTTTCTCCTCCTTGGAGGCGGGCTCGACGGCCTTCGTAAATCGGCGATCCATTCACTCTTCGGCGCCTCTCTCGCACTCGGCGCGCTGGTCTTTGCAACGCATCAACCTGAAGCGCTCGGCGTCGACTTCGCCGTCTGGGCCGCGCTCGGCGTCGCTGTGACGGTGGCGCTGGTTACGCTCGCGGCGCGCTTGCCGTTGCTCGGCAGCGTTCCCGCGTCACTGCTGGGCTACGTCAGCGTGCTTGTCGCGACTTTGCCGGATTACCGTGTCGAGAGGATATTGTCTCCGAGCGTCGGCAATCCGGTGTTCGGCGCCGTCGCGTCGCTGATCATCGGCGCCTTATTCGCCTATACAGCGGAAGAGATTGTGCAGCGGCTTCGTTCGCGCGTCAGCGAGTCGATCGCCAAGGCATAGCGGCGATCGCATCGAAGATCGCTACGGGGCGCCCGACATCGGGCGCGCCGCGCGCCAAGTTTCGCGCCAAGCACGGCTGCGATCGCTCACAAACTATAATCGCGAAAGACTGTCATGGGTCATATGATGCGTGGGAGCGCCGCTGCGGCATTCGCCCGCGACGGCGAAAAGCCCCCTCCGGAAGTTTTCGAACTCGAGAGACCGAGCGCCGCGTGGGACTGGATGCGCCAGACCGGTCAGGCTCCTCAGGGGGCGGACTGGGTACGACCACAGGTGCTCGAAGCTTGGGTGCGCTGCATCGACGACTACGATCTGCCGCCGGGCTCGGATTTCGGGCCACGAATGGCGATGCATGCGCAGGTTTGCCGCATTGAGCGCGCCAAGCAGAGTTTATGCGACGCTTTCGCCGCGGGCCTGCCGCTCATGGTCTACAATCTGCGTCCATTCCTCGATGAAGGGAATGTGACGATCCTTCTGGCCGACACTCAAGGTCATGTCGTGCACCTGCTCGATGCTGGTCTGCGCATCATGTCCGCAGGCCAAAATCTCGCCCGCATCGGCGTTGGCTGGCACGAGGCCAGCATCGGCAACAATGGCCTGGGAACCGCGTGCCTTCTCGATGCGCCGGCGGCATTTGAAGGCAAGGAGCATTTCTCGCGCGCGCTTCATCCGTTCGCGACCGCGGGGTGTCCAATCCTTGGCTCCGACGGCCGCGCCTGCGCGACGATCGGCATGGTGACCGACAGACGAGACGCCGCGAAACTGATGCTCGGTTTTTTGCGGATCACGTGTCAGCTCCTCGAGGCGCGGCTTTTCGAACGCTTCGCGACCGAGGGCTATCTCTTACGTCTGCGCCATCGCAACGGCGCCGACACTCTCGCGGAACAATCGACGCTCATCGACGGCAAGCTTCACGTTTCGGCCGAAGGCGTCATTGAAGGCGCGAATCGTTCGACCGTCGACCTCCTTGGCGTGGATAGCGTCGCCTCTATTATTGGCAAGCCGTTCCGCGATGTTCTTGGCGTCGGTTTGTTCGACATTGTCGGGGAGAGCGCGGCCGCAGGCGTGCGGCATTTGACCGTCAGCAAAACCCAGCGGCACATCCGTCTCGAAGCGCTTCGTCTGGACGCCGTCGCTGAGGGGCGTCATGCGCGCGTGAAGCTCAAAGCGGCGGAGCGCGAAGAGCCGTGGCGAGATCATGTGTCGGAGGCTGCGCTGCAAAAAGCCTCCGCGGTGCTGCAACGGGATATCTCACTTCTGATCACCGGTGAATCGGGAGTCGGCAAGGATCATCTGATCCGGCGGCTGCATGCGAGCGGGCCACGAAAGGATCGGCCGCTCGTCGCGATCAATTGTGCGGCCATACCGCGGGAACTCATTGAAAGCGAACTCTTCGGCTATGAGGGTGGCAGCTTTACCGGCGCGCGAGCCAAGGGAAAGAAAGGTAAATTTGTCGAGGCCGACGGCGGCGTGTTGTTTCTCGACGAGATCGGCGACATGGCGCTCGATCTGCAGGCGACTCTGTTGCGTGTTCTCGATTCTTCAGAGGTGGTTCCAATTGGCTCGCACCGGCCAATCAAAGTCGACGTGCGCGTCGTTGCGGCGACCAACTGCCAGCTGCGGGAAATGGTCAAGGACGGAAAATTTCGCCGCGACCTCTATTACCGGCTCAACGGAGTGCAAATCTGGCTGCCGCCGCTACGCGAGCGCCCAGACCGCCTCCAGCTTCTCGATCATCTGCTTGCATGCGAACAGGAAGGGCAAAGCGACCTTAAGCGTTTATGCGACGAGGTGCGCGCCTTGTTCTTTCGTCATCCATGGCCTGGCAATATTCGTGAGGCGCGTAACGTCATACGGTCTTCGCTGGCGGTTGCGCGTGACGGCATTATCCGTTTTGAGGATCTGCCGCATGATTTTGTCGAGGAGGCCGAGACGGAGGCTTCCGATAAATTTGCTGATATGCGCGCGTCTGTCGCGCCAGCCAACTGGCCGACAACTGTCCGTAAAACGGCTCTTTCCGACTGGGAGGAGCAGGCTGTGCGCGCGGCGCTGACGGAGTGCGAAGGCAATATCGCCAAGGCGGCGCGTCGCCTCGGCATCACGCGCGCGACGCTCTATCACAAAATGGATCGCTACGGCATGCGCAGCGCACGCCGCATCGCCGCCCCCGAGGTAAGCAGATGAATTCCGACGATCGTGAATTCATCGAGGAGGCGGCAAAGCGTCTCGACGCCGCGCTCGAACAACTCGAGGCCGAGGAGATACGCCTCCTCGCGATCGTCGGAGATGAGCGCGCGAACGAGCTTCGCGCCTTCTGGCTCAGCGAGTTTGACGAAGTCGACATGGAGGAAATCCGCCGCGGGCTGGATTTCGACGACCGCTCGCTTTTGCGGGTCTGGAATCGCCTGCATCGGAATCGCGATCGTCGCGCGCGCGCAGGCAGAACCGCCATGATCATGAATGCCGGACGCGACGATCTCGACGCAACGCCGCCGAAAAAGAAAATTGAATAGCTGAAAAACAACAGAACATGGCAAGGCAGGAAACTCATGGCTAAGGACATTCAATTCGGCGATGGAGTCCGCCGCGACATTCTCGTAGGCGTCCGTACGCTCGCCGACTCGGTCGGCGTCACGCTTGGGCCGCGTGGACGAAACGTCATCATCGAGCACCGCGCTCATGGACTGCCGCCGGTCGCGACGAAGGACGGGGTCACCGTCGCTCAAGCCATCGAACTGCCGGGAAGACGCGAAAGTATCGGCGTGTCGATGGTTCGCTCCATGGCGACGACGGTCTCGCGAGAGGCCGGTGACGGCACGACGACCGCGGTCGTACTGGCGCGCCGCATCGCCGAGGACACCCGTAAGGCGCTGGCGTCGGGAATGAACCCACGCGAACTGACCATCGGGATCGAACGCGCGACGAAGGCTGTCGACGAGGAACTCGTTCGACAGGCAAGGCCTTGTACGGAGCGGAACAGTCTTTCGCATGTCGCGACCATCGCGTCGGGGGGCGAGGAAGATATTGGCGAGATCGTCGCCGACGCGCTCGAGCAGGCCGGCGCGGGTGGCGTGATCTCGGCCGAACTCGGTGAAGGCGTCTGCGACGAAATCGAATGCGTCGACGGCATGCGCTGGGAGCAGGGCTATCGGTCGCCCTATTTCATGACAGACAGCAAGCGCCAGCTGGCGGAATTGCAAGACGCCTATGTGCTGATCTACGACCGGGTGATCAACGATTTTTCCGAGCTCATCCCGACGCTGGAAATCGTGCGTGAAACTGGCGGCAGTCTCCTCGTCGTCGCTGAAAATTTCGAGGAGTCGGCGCTTCCCGGTCTGCTGCTCAACCACGTTCGCAAAAACCTGCTTTCGATTGCGGTCAAGGGCCCAGGCTTCGGCGACAGTCGCTACGACTATCTGCTCGATCTTGCGGCGTTGACCGGCGCGCGGCCGATCATGGAGTCCTTTGGCGAGGATCTCAGCAGCGTGACGCGGACGCATCTCGGCAAAGCGCGTCGCGTCGTCGCGAGCGAGGACGCGACGATCGTCATTGGCGCAGGCGGCGATCCGGAAGCCATCGCGGACCGTCTGGCGCGCGCGCGGCGAGAACTCAACTGGGTCGTTAATGGAGATCGGTCCAAAGGCTCGCCATCAGGGAAACGCCGCGAGGTCGAAAAGCTCGAAGAGCGCATCAGCGCGCTCACCGGCAAGATGATGACGATTAAGGTTGGCGGATATTCGGACGTGCTCATCAAGGAGCGCCTTCAGCGCGTCGACAATGCGCTCAATTCGGCGCGTAGGGCGCGCGAGCAGGGCGTCGTCGCGGGAGGCGGCGTCGCGCTCTACCGGGCGCGGCGCGCTCTTGAACATTTGGCGGGCGAGAGTCTCGATCAAAACCATGGCATTGCGATCGTTCGCGATGCGCTTGACGAACCGTTGCGCCGGATCGCCGCCAATGCGGGGCTAGACGCCAATGAACTTTTGTTCGAACTGCGTCGCGGCGATAGCGATTTCTTCGGCTTCGACGTGCGCAGAGGGCAATGGGGCGATATGTACGAAATGGGCGTCATCGATCCTGTTGGGGTTACGCGTCTTGCGTTGCGTAATGCGGTCGGGACGGCGACCTCGCTAATGATGGTGGAATGCGCGGTCACGATTCTTCCGCCGGACGATCCGACATTCGGCTTTAGCGGCGCAGCGGCGGCGGCGACGCGAGAAGATCCGCGTTGCTGACGACCGATCGTCTAATGGAAAACATCAAGGCGGCGTATCGTGGATGCGCCGCCTTTACATTTGGTTCTCGTCGCGAACCCTGCGTTGTCCGATGCGTATAGGTTTTGAACGCCTGTATAAATGTTTTACTTGCACATGCATTTCGACATCGTGCGCGTCGTATCGAGAAGCCTTTAAAAACCAATCTGTTCCAGCAATTCAATCCATTGGCATGCGCTTTGCGGTTAGGGAAGTAACGTCGTTCCTTGAAATCATCATCTTGGCGCGGCGTAGGGTCGTTCGGTCTTTTGCGGCCTCGCAAGACTCCGGCGCCGAAGGGGTTCAGTCATCGCGTTCGTCTCACGCGGACGGGATGTTGGGGCCGAAAACATTCGAAGAAATCTTTGAGGAGGAAGCATGGCTATCAGTCTCGCGACAAAAGCGGCGACCGACGCGCTAAAAGTTAATCGCGCGCCGGTGGGAGTGGAGCCGCAGGAGGTCCACAAGTGGCTGCAAAGCTTCAATTGGGACTTCAAGAACAACCGCACCAAATACGCCACCAAGTATCACATGGCGAACCAGACCAAGGAGCAGTTCAAGGTCATCGCCAAGGAATACGCGCGTATGGAAGCGGCGAAGGACGAACGTCAGTTCGGCACGCTGCTCGACGGTCTGACGCGTCTTGGCGCGGGCAACCGTGTGCATCCGCGTTGGGGCGAGACCATGAAGGTCATCTCCAACTTCCTCGAGGTCGGCGAATATAACGCGATCGCCGCTTCGGCGATGTTGTGGGATTCCGCCACGGCGGCCGAGCAGAAGAACGGCTATCTCGCGCAGGTGCTGGACGAAATTCGTCATACGCATCAGTGCGCCTTCATCAACCACTATTATTCGAAGCATTATCACGATCCGGCCGGCCACAATGACGCGCGTCGCACCCGCGCCATCGGCCCGCTTTGGAAGGGCATGAAGCGCGTCTTCGCGGACGGCTTTATCTCCGGCGACGCGGTCGAATGCTCGGTCAACCTGCAGCTTGTCGGCGAGGCCTGCTTCACCAACCCGCTGATCGTCGCGGTCACGGAGTGGGCGTCGGCCAATGGCGACGAGATCACGCCGACGGTGTTCCTCTCGGTCGAGACCGACGAGCTTCGTCACATGGCGAACGGCTATCAGACGGTGGTCTCGATCGCCAATGATCCGGCGGCGGCGAAATATCTGAACACTGACCTGAACAACGCCTTCTGGACGCAACAGAAATACTTCACGCCGGCGCTTGGCTATCTCTTCGAGTATGGCTCGAAGTTCAAGGTCGAGCCGTGGGTGAAGACCTGGAACCGCTGGGTCTACGAGGATTGGGGTGGAATCTGGATTGGTCGTCTTGGCAAGTACGGCGTGGAGAGCCCGCGCTCGCTGCGCGACGCCAAGGTCGACGCCTATTGGGCGCACCACGATCTGGCGCTTGCGGCTTACGCGCTGTGGCCGCTCGGCTTCTCGCGTCTGTCGCTGCCGGACGAAGAGGATCAGGCGTGGTTCGAGGCCAACTATCCCGGTTGGGCCGATCACTACGGCAAGATCTACAACGAGTGGAAGAAGCTCGGCTACGAAGATCCCAAGAGCGGGTTCATTCCGTACGCCTGGCTGGTTCAGAACGGCCACGAGGTCTACATCGACCGCGTTTCGCAGGTGCCGTTCATTCCGTCCCTCGCCAAGGGATCAGGCTCGCTGCGCGTTCACGAGTTCAATGGCCAGAAGCACTCGCTCACGGATGAGTGGGGCGAGCGCATGTGGCTCACCGAGCCGGAGCGCTACGAATGCCACTCGATCTTCGAGCAGTACGAAGGTCGCGAGCTCTCGGAAGTGATCGCTGAAGGTCATGGCGTCCGCTCGGACGGCAAGACGCTGATCGCTCAGCCGCATGTGCGTGGCGACAATCTCTGGACGCTCGAGGATATCAAGCGCGCCGGCTGCGTCTTCCATGACCCGCTCGCGAAGTTCAACTGATCTCTCCAAGTGTAACTCCCAAAAAGTGTAACCCCCAAAATGTACGCCGGACGCATCTGCGCCCGGCGAACCAATCACGAATCACTAAAATCCGAGGAAATTTGAGATGTCTCAACCGCAAAGCTCGGCCGTCACCAAGCGCGGCCTGATTGATCCCGAACGCGCCGCGATCATTCTCAAGGCGATCCCCGACCATCCGCTCGATACGCAGCGCAAATATCACTACTTCATTCAGCCCCGCTGGAAGCGCCTGTGTGAATACGAGCAGCTCTCCGTCTATGCACAGCCCAATCCGGACTGGATCGCCGGCGGCCTCGACTGGGGCGACTGGACGCAGAAATTCCACGGCGGCCGTCCGTCCTGGGGCAATGAAAGCACGGAGCTCCGCACCACTGACTGGTATCGCCATCGCGATCCGGCGCGCCGCTGGCATGCGCCCTATGTGAAGGACAAGTCGGAAGAAGCGCGCTACACGCAGCGCTTTCTCGCGGCCTATTCCGCCGAAGGCTCGATCCGCACGATCGACCCCTACTGGCGCGACGAGATCCTCAACAAATATTACGGCGCGTTGCTCTACAATGAATACGGGTTGTTCAACTCGCATTCGTCGGTTGGCCGGGATTGTCTCTCGGACACCATTCGTCAGTCGGCGACCTTTGCCGGTTTCGACAAGGTCGACAATGCGCAGATGATCCAGATGGAGCGTCTGTTCATCGCCAAGCTCGTTCCTGGCTTCGACGCATCGACCGACGTACCGAAGAAAATCTGGACGACCGATCCGATCTATGCCGGCGCTCGCGCGGCGGTTGAAGAGATCTGGCAGGGCATTCAGGACTGGAATGAGATCCTGTGGGCCGGCCATTGCGTCTATGACGCGCTGTTCGGTCAATTCGTCCGTCGCGAATTCTTCCAGCGGCTCGCGACGGTTTATGGCGACACGCTGACGCCCTTCTTCACGGCGCAGTCGCAGACCTACTTCCAGATCACACGCGGCGCGATGGAGGATCTGTTCGTCTATTGTCTCGCCAATGATCCGGAATTTGGCGCGCATAATCGCACCTTCCTTCACGCCTGGACCGATCAGTATCTCGACAAGTCGGTGGTGGCGCTCAGGGACTTCGTCGGTCTCTACGCCAAGGTCGAAAATGTCGCCGGCGCGACGGATCGCGCTGGCGTGTCGGAAGCGCTGCATCGCGTCTTCGGCGACTGGAACGCCGATTACGCCGACAAGATTGGCTACAAGGTCAATGTCGACCAGAGGGTCGACGCCGTGCTGGCCGGCCTCAAGAAGTAAGGAAACGTCGAAATGACAACTTCCCATAACGCTTACAATGCCGGCATCATGCAGAAATCCGGCAAGGCCTTCGCCGACGAGTTTTTCGCCGAAGAAAATCAGGTCGTGCATGAGTCCAACGCCGTGGTGCTCGTTCTCATGAAGAGCGATGAAATCGACGCGATCGTCGAGGACATCATCCTCAAGGACGGCAAGGCCAAGAATCCGACGATCGTCGTCGAGGACAAGGCCGGCTTCTGGTGGATCAAGGCCGACGGCGCGATCGAGATCGACGCGGCTGAAGCTTCCGATCTGCTGGGCAAGACCTTTTCGGTCTATGACCTTCTCGTGAATGTGTCGTCGACCGTGGGGCGGGCCTATACGCTCGGCTCCAAATTCACCATCACCTCTGAACTCATGGGCCTCGACCGCGCCCTCACCGACATCTGATCGTCGGCTGAACGATAAGGAATGCACCAATGGGGAAGAAAGAACCCATCCATGACAACGCCACGCGCGCGACTTGGGAAGACAAGATCTCCAAGCTGACGAGCGTCGATGCGGCGACGAAGTTCATTCAGGATTTCCGTCTCGCCTATTCGTCGCCCTGGCGCAAGAGCTACGCCCTCGACACCGACTATCAGTACATCGAACGCAAAATCGAGGAAAAGCTCTCGCAGCTCAAAGTCGCCCACCTGCCCGTTAGCGCGCTGATGACGAAAACGTCGGCCGGCGAGGACGCCGCCGCCGTCGAAGCGACCTGGATCGGCAAGATGAAGGCGGCGAAGAACAAGTATGACGCCGAGCGCATCCATGTCGAATTCCGGCAGCTCTACAAGCCGCCGGTGATGCCGGTGAATGTCTTCCTGCGCACTGACGCGGCGCTCGGCGCTTTGCTCATGGAATTGCGCAACACCGACTACTATGCGACGCCGCTGGAAGGTTTGCGCAAGGAGCGCGGCGTGAAAGTCCTGCATCTGCAGAAGGCGTCCTGATCGGATCGTCGATTGATGGATTTTGAGGGCTCGGGCGGAAACGCCCGGGCTCCCATCCATGGCAGCAATGGAGGCGCGAATGTTTAGCTCGGATTTTGAAGCTCGCGGCGAGGGTCGCGATCCGGCTGCGGACCCGAACGCGATGCTGCTTCATGCATCGACGCACTATGCAGCGTATGGCCGAGATCTCGAATATATGTGGCACTGGGAAATCCTGCGCGACGGCGAGTTCGTGCAGGAAGGATGTTCATTGTCGGAGCGCTCCGCGCGGGAAGCCGTCGCGCTCGTCGTCCGATTTTTCGAGCGTCAGGATTGCGCGAGCGCATCCGGCGTGAACGTAGACGGAATCCGGAACTTGCTCAGGGACGCTGGTCTCGGCGCGCCCGAAGTCGTGCGCGGCGCCGAATCCGTGCAACGAGGCAAAGATAATCCTCAAGGCGACTGAAATGTACCAGATCACTATCGAAACCGAGGAAGGGGAAACCTGTTCCTTCGAATGCGGGCCCAACGAAAACGTCATTTCCGCCGGCCTCCGCCAAAGCGTCATCCTCATGTCCTCGTGCCGGGCGGGCGGCTGCGCGACATGCAAGGGCGAATGTACGGATGGCGACTACGAACTCTTCGACGTCAGCGTTCAAGCCCTGCCGCCCGACGAAGAGGAGGACGGCATGGTGCTGCTTTGCCGCACCTTTCCGCGAAGCGACCTGCACATCATGGTCCCGTACACCTATGATCGCATTTCCTTCGAGGCGATCCAGACCAACTGGGTCGGCGAGATCAAGACCTGCGACAAGGTGTCGTCCAATGTCATTCGACTGGTCGTGCAGATCCTGACGTCCGACGGCACGTCGCCGATTTCGCTCAACTTTATGCCGGGTCAGTTCGTCGACATTGAAATTCCCGGCACGCACACGCGGCGCTCCTATTCGATGGCGTCGCTTTCAGGCGACGGCGCACTCGAATTCTTCATCCGCATTTTGCCTGACGGCGCCTTTTCGAAGTTCCTGACGAATGGCGCCAAAGTGGGCATGAAGCTGAACCTGCGCGGACCGACGGGCGCATTCAATTTGCGCGATAGCGGCGCGCGGCCTCGCTATTTCGTCGGCGGCGGCACCGGATTGTCGCCTGTATTGTCGATGGTCCGGCACATGAAGAGCAGCGGCGATCAGACGCCGGCGAAGCTTTTCTTCGGCGTAACGCGGCGCGATGAACTCTTCTATGTCGACGAACTCAAGACGCTTCAAAGCGCGATGCCCAATCTGGAATTGCGAGTCGCCGTGGTTGAAGGCGGCGATGGCAATGGCGTTGCGGGCGGGACGGTGATTGATCTGCTTCGAGCCGAACTGGCGAAAGATGACGCGCGGCCGGACATCTATCTGTGCGGACCGCCCGCCATGATCGACGCCGCCTTCGCCGCGGCCGAGACGGCCGGCGTGCCGAAGCAACAGGTCTATCAGGAGAAATTTCTCGCTTCCGGTTAGACGCGCCTCGTGGACATGGGGTTATCGGGTTCATCCTGCGTTTGTGACGGCGATTTGGATCAATCGGTCCATGCGAAGCTGTGAAGTCCTGCTGACAGCCGGAGCATTGATTGAAGTCTCCGAGCGCCGGGCTAGAAGCCGGAGGCTTGCGGCGATTGTGAGCGGATCGCCGTGGTCGAGAGCGCCGTGAGGTGACGTTTGGGCAGTTTATGAATGTGCCGCGGTGGGTTGGATTTCATAAATATGCGAAGCCGCCCGCGCCGCTTTCATGTCGCCTTCCATCCACGCCTGCATTGAGGGCAAAGGAGGCCGCCGGTCTGAGCCAATTTCAACGATTGCTCCCGCGCGTCTGGCCGCCGTCCTCATCGATTCGACAACGGCTCACCGCCATCGCTGGCCTTGTCTGAACGGTAGATAGGTCCATATTTTCCGCAGGGCCGGCCGCCATTTGGGCAAAGTCGACTTGGTGGAGACGCCACAATGATCGAAACATTGATAGGACTCATCTTTCTCGTCGTCATCATCGGGGTCTTTTGGTGGGCCGCGACGACCTTGCTGCGTGTCATTCCTCTCGCGGAGCCATTTCGAACAGTTGTTCACGTGCTCGTCGTTTTGGTCGGGGTGTTCATCGTTCTTTATGTGGCGCAGATGTTCCTGTCGGCAGCTGGCATAAAAGTGCCATGGCCCAAGATTGGCGAAGCGAAATCAATACACTTGGTCATGCCGGCCTAAGTGATCCGCACAGTGAATGGACTCGCGCAGCTGCACCGCTCAGGTGCTGCTGACGAGTCTTCAACGCGCGCGGCCACCGCTCCCGAATATTATCCCCGCAACGGTCTTTCCTTGTCCGCCGGCCGCTTCCTACTCAGCAATTTGAGTTTCTGAAGCACGCGCTTTGCGGTTCTTCGGGTCTCCAGCAGGTGGTCGTCGGGAATACTCAGATCGTTGACGACTTCTCTCACGCGATGAGCGACGTGCTTCTTTGCGCTGCTGAAGGCTTAGGTTGCTCGTCAAGAATCGAGCGACATATTGGTCACGTAATTCGCCCACTTCTTTTTTGTCGGGCTGCCTCTCCCATATGATGTACGCGTTGCGGCGAGGTCATTGCGACCAACGCGGATATGTGGATAAGCCAAAGCCGGAGCCATCGCGCTGAAAAGGAATGCACATCATGGATACACAGACGCTCCTCATCATTATTATTGTTCTGCTCATCCTTGGCGGCGGTTGGTACGGCCGAGGACGTTGGTTTTAGGCGACAAGCAGGCGCCGCCTGCGGCGTCCGATCAGGCGGCGAGCGCTAAGACGCTGGCCCCCTTGAGGGCGGGGGGCGGGGATCCCGTCCGCTCGCGCTACAAGTGAAACCGAATTTAGCGCTCCTCGAAACCGTCTAGCCATCCGTCTGAAAGTTTAGCTCAATCTTGACTTGCTACCGGCAAGCATCCGGTAAGCAAAACCAATCGATTTCGCATCAAGTTATAGCGCCGCCACGCCTTTTTCCCTCAGGGCCACACCGACTTCGGAACGATTGCGCCCGCGCGCGGGCGGCGCTATGAAGGCGCCGTCCATCCAACGCGACTTACGTCGACTCGTATCGGCGACTGAGCGCGACAGGAGCGCATACATGGTAGCGGTTACATTCCCCGACGGGGCGTCCCGTCAGTTCGAGCCCGGCGTTTCGGGCGCCGACATCGCCAAGAGCATCTCGCCTTCACTCGCCAAGCGGAGCGTCGCGATGACGCTCGACGGCGCGCTTGTCGACCTCACAAGACCGATCGAGCGCGACGCTCGAATCGAGTTCGTCACGCGCGAAGATCCGCGCGCGCTGGAGCTCATCCGTCACGACGCCGCGCATGTGCTGGCGGAGGCGGTGCAGGAGCTTTATCCCGGCACGCAGGTGACGATCGGCCCCGTCATCGAGAACGGCTTCTATTATGATTTCTTCCGGTCCGAGCCGTTCACGCTCGAAGACCTGCCGGCGATCGAAAAGAAGATGCGCGAGATCGTCGCCCGCGACGCCAAGATCACGTGCGAAATATGGGAGCGCGACGACGCCAAGCAGTGGTTTCTGACGAAAGGCGAGATTTTCAAGGGCGAACTCATCGACTCGATCAAGTCCGATGAGCCCTTGAGCATCTATCGGCAGGGCCAATGGCTCGACCTCTGTCGCGGACCGCATATGCCTTCCGTTGGCAAAGTCGGCGCGGCCTTCAAGCTGATGAAGGTCGCGGGCGCCTATTGGCGGGGCGATTCGACGAAGCCGATGCTGTCGCGCATCTACGGCACGGCCTGGACGACGCAGGAGGAGCTCGACGGCTATCTGCATCGGCTGGAGGAAGCCGAGCGGCGCGACCACCGCCGCTTGGGCCGCGAGATGGACCTCTTCCATTTTCAGGAGGAAGGCCCTGGCGCGATCTTCTGGCACCCGAAGGGCTGGGCGCTGTTCCAGAACGTCATCTCCTACATGCGCCGGCGCCTGAAGGCCGACTACCAGGAAGTGAACGCGCCGCTGCTTCTCGACAAGTCGCTGTGGGAGACGTCCGGCCACTGGGAATGGTTTCGCGAGAACATGTTCGTCTCACAGCCCGCGCGCGAGCAGACGGACGAAGACCGGCTGTACGCGATCAAGCCGATGAATTGTCCCGGCCATATCCAGATCTTTAAACACGGCCTGAAGTCCTACCGCGATCTGCCGCTGCGCATGGCGGAGTTCGGCGTCGTGCATCGCTATGAGCCGTCCGGCGCGCTGCATGGCTTGCTGCGCGTGCGCGCCTTCACGCAGGACGACGCGCATGTCTTCTGCACCGAAGCGCAGATGGCCGAAGAGTGCCTCAAGATCAACGAACTTATTCTCTCGACCTACGCCGATTTCGGATTTGACGAAATCATCGTGAAGCTTTCGACGCGCCCCGAAAAGCGCGTCGGCTCCGATGAGGCCTGGGACGAGGCCGAGGCGATCATGACGCGGGTCTTGAGCGAGATCGAAGCGGGCTCGGGCGGACGCATCAAGACCGGCATTAATCCGGGCGAGGGCGCGTTCTACGGGCCCAAGTTCGAATATACGCTGCGCGATGCGATCGGCCGCGAGTGGCAATGCGGCACGACGCAGGTCGACTTCAACCTGCCGTCGCGCTTTGGCGCCTATTACATTGGCCCCGACAGCGAGAAGAAGACGCCGGTGATGATCCATCGCGCGATCTTCGGTTCGCTCGAACGCTTCACCGGCATTCTGATCGAGCATTTCGCCGGACATCTGCCGTTGTGGCTGTCGCCGCTGCAGATCGTCATCTGCACGATCACGCAGGACTCCGACGACTACGCCTATGAGGTCGCCGCCGCGGCGCGAAAGCTCGGGCTTGTCGTCGAGGTCGACGCGCGCAACGAGAAGATCACCTACAAGGTGCGCGAACATTCGCTCGCGAAGGTTCCCGTGCTGCTCGTCGCCGGCAAGAAGGAGGCGGCCGAGCGCACGATCTCCATGCGCCGGCTCGGCTCGCAGGCGCAGACGCAGTTGCCGCTCGACGAGGCGTTAAAGTTGTTGTCCGATGAGGCGACGCCGCCGGATCTGCGGGGTTAAGCGCAAGGACGACGGGCGCACATACCTCCCCCCATGCGGGGAGGTCGCTCGCCGAAGGCGAGCGGGTGGGGGTTTATCCCCAACACGGCAGGCCGCTTCCCCTCATCCGTCGCGCTTCGCGCGCCACCTTCTCCCCACAGGAGAAGGATACCCGCCTTTTTCAGCGACGAACTCGGGTGCCTAAAAAGACAAAAGCCCCGCCGCAGGGCGACGGGGCACAATGTCAAAAAAAACAGAAGGCGGAGAGCTTTAAGCACTCGCGGCGGCCGCCTGCTTCTTTTCGATTTCGCGCTTGAG
>Ga0351889_10155_pt1 | contig 24380 bp, 23 predicted proteins | sample TotcelFGM3001M14_FD_206767 | JGI IMG/M metagenome (GOLD analysis project Ga0351889, IMG submission 206767) | Enriched cells from coal bed in the Powder River Basin, Montana, United States - Total cells FGM rep3 HSBNCT.FGM.300.1.M14 ...
CGAATTGCATCGTGTAGCTGGCGCGTCCCTGCGTGAAGGAGCGCAGCTGATTGACGTAGCCGAACATGTTGGCGAGCGGCACCATGGAGTTGATCACCACGGCGTTGGCGCGCATGTCCTGACCTTGAATCTGTCCGCGACGGGAATTCAGATCGCCGATGACAGAACCGGTATATTCCTCCGGAGTCACCACCTCGACCTTCATGATCGGCTCGAGCAGCACCGAGCCGCCCTTCTGCAGCGCTTCGCGCGTCGCGGCGCGCGAGGCGATCTCGAAGGCGAGCACCGACGAGTCGACATCGTGGAAGGCGCCGTCGATGAGCGTCGCTTTCAGATCGACGACGGGGAAGCCGGCGAGAATGCCGGACGTCGTCACCGACGCAATGCCCTTGTCGACGCCGGGGATATATTCCTTCGGCACCGCGCCGCCGACGATCTTGCTTTCGAACTCATTGCCCTTGCCGGCTTCATTGGGTTCGAAAATGATCTTCACGCGCGCGAACTGGCCGGTGCCGCCGGTCTGTTTCTTATGCGTATAGTCGATTTCAAGCTTGCGGCCGAGGCGCTCGCGATAGGCGACCTGCGGCGCGCCGATATTGGCGTCGACCTTATAGGTGCGCTTCAGGATGTCGACCTTGATGTCGAGATGCAGTTCGCCCATGCCCTTGAGGATGGTCTGGCCGCTTTCCTGATCGGTCGAGACGCGGAAGGAGGGATCCTCGGCGGCGAGCTTCTGCAGCGCGATGCCGAGCTTCTCCTGATCGGCCTTCGACTTCGGCTCGATGGCGATCTCGATGACCGGATCCGGAAACTCCATCCGCTCCAGAATGACGGGCTTCTGCATGTCGCAGAGCGTGTCGCCGGTGCGCGTGTCCTTGAGGCCCGCGAGCGCGACGATGTCGCCCGCAAAGGCTTCCTTGATATCTTCGCGATTATTGGCGTGCATCAGCAACATGCGGCCGATGCGCTCTTTCTTCTCTTTCGTCGAATTGAGCACTGTCGTGCCGGAGTCGATCTTGCCCGAATAGACGCGGGCGAAGGTGATCGTGCCGACGAAGGGATCGTCCATGATCTTGAACGCGAGCATGGAGAAGGGCTCGGAATCGAGCGGTTTGCGATCCAGCTCCGCGCCCGTGTCCACGTCGACGCCCTTGATCGCCTCGCGATCGACCGGCGACGGCAGATAATGCACGACCGCGTCGAGCAGCGGCTGCACGCCCTTGTTCTTGAAGGCCGAGCCGCAGAACACCGGGATGAAGGCGATCTTGCGCACGGCGGCGCGGATGAGCCTGTGCAGCGTCTCCTCGTCCGGCTCCTGGCCGTCGAGATAGGCCGCCATGGCCTCGTCGTCCATTTCGACCGCGGCTTCGATCAGCGCCAAGCGATATTCCTTGGCCTTGTCGAGCAGGTCCGCCGGAATCTCTTCGTCGTGATATTTCGCGCCGAGCCCTTCGTCTTCCCAGACGACGGCCTTCATGCGCACGAGATCGATGATGCCCTTGAAATTCGACTCGGAGCCGATCGGCAATTGCACGCAGACCGGACGACCGCCGACGCGCGTCTTGATTTCCTCGACGCAGCGGTCGAAGTCGGCGCCGATCTTGTCCATTTTGTTGACGAAGACGATGCGCGGCACATTGTATTTGTCGGCCTGACGCCAGACCGTCTCGGTCTGCGGCTCGACGCCCTGGTTGCCGTCGAGCACGCATACGGCGCCGTCGAGCACGCGCAGGCTGCGCTCAACTTCGATGGTGAAGTCGACGTGGCCGGGCGTGTCGATGATGTTGAGGCGCTTGCCGTTCCAGAACGTCGTCGTTGCGGCGGACGTGATGGTGATGCCGCGCTCCTGCTCCTGCTCCATCCAGTCCATCGTCGCGGCGCCTTCATGCACCTCGCCGATTTTATGGCTCTTGCCGGAGTAATAGAGGATGCGTTCCGTCGTCGTCGTCTTGCCCGCATCGATGTGGGCCATGATGCCGAAGTTACGGTAGTCCTCGATCGGATGAGAGCGGGCCATGACGGTTGTCCTTACCAGCGGTAGTGCGAGAAGGCGCGGTTGGCTTCCGCCATGCGATGCGTGTCTTCGCGCTTCTTCACCGCGGCGCCGCGGTTGTTGGACGCGTCGAGCAGTTCGGCCGACAGACGGTCGACCATGGTCTTGTCGTTGCGGGCGCGGGCCGCGGTGATGATCCAGCGAATGGCGAGCGCCTGACGACGCTCGTTGCGCACTTCGACCGGCACCTGATAGGTGGCGCCGCCGACGCGGCGGGACCGAACCTCGATCGCCGGCGCGACATTCTCGAGCGCCGTCTTGAAGACGGCGAGCGGATCGCTCTTGGCCTTCGTCTCGACCTGATCGAGCGCGCCATAGACGATCTGCTCGGCGACCGACTTCTTGCCGTCGTACATGATCGAGTTCATGAATTTCGTGAGAACGATGTCGCCAAATTTGGCGTCTTCGATCACTTCACGCTTTTCGGCCCGGTGGCGACGAGACATCGAATGGCTCCTTACTTCGGACGCTTCGCGCCGTATTTCGAACGGCGCTGCTTGCGGTCCTTAACGCCCTGCGTGTCCAGCACGCCGCGCAGAATGTGATAGCGAACGCCGGGAAGATCCTTCACGCGGCCGCCGCGGATCATCACGACCGAGTGCTCTTGAAGGTTATGGCCCTCGCCCGGGATGTAGCCGATGACCTCGAATCCGTTGGTCAGGCGCACCTTGGCGACCTTGCGAAGCGCGGAGTTCGGCTTCTTCGGCGTCGTCGTATAGACGCGAGTGCACACGCCGCGCTTCTGCGGGCAGGACTGCAGATGGCGCGCCTTCTCGCGATAGGTCGGCGCTTGACGCGGCTTGCGGATCAACTGGCTGATCGTCGGCATTCAATAGGGTCCTTCGCGTGATTGCGAATGGCGGATGTCAAGGGATCCCGCCGCGCATGGCCCTTAAAGGCACGCGCAAACGAGCGAAGCGCCGATGGCCGTAAGGGCCAAGGCGCTTCTAACGCAGAGGATCCCGTCGCCGGGATCGTGCCTTCCTGTCAGTCGCTTTCGCGACGTGCTGATTACCAACTACATTTGGCGGTCACAGGCAAGGCGACAGCGTTTAAGTTCGAAGGATCGAGAGCGAGGCGCTCGCCGACGGCATGAACTTACGGCCTGTCGAAAGTGGGCGGAACCTAATCGCGAAGATTAGGTGCGTCAAGCGAAGAGTGCATCGTGAAGGAGAAAATTCGTTTTCCTTCGTCATTGCGAGCGAAGCGATGCTCCTCGCAATGACAACGGCTGCATTTCTGGTCCGTCTAAGGACAAGAGGGCCAAGCGTCCTTGTTGTCATTGAGGAGGAAAACTCTTCAAGAACTCGATCACCGGCCCCGCGTGTTCGCCAAGCTTCTGCGCCGCCTCGTCCCAGCCTTTAACGGCGGACCCTATGTCCTTGCCCTTGTAGGACGCTCGGTTCGATTGGGTCCGGCCGAGGCGCGCCGTCCCAAAGCGCGCAAAATCGCGCGCGCCTGTTCGGGTTTGACGCGCGCATGAGCCACGCTTTCAAGACCCAGACGCAACGCGATCGTAACAGCCGGTCACCTCTAACACCACGAAACGCCCCTGGACGAGCTGCGTCGAGACAAAGGCGGAGACCGCGCTGATCGTGTTTTCGATCCGAAAATAGCCTGCCAACGGATCAAAAATATCGAGATAGGCTTTGGAAACGTCGAACCCGACGCAAACAGGGGTCATCGAGCCTGTCCCTGTGATGCGAGGTCTGTTGGCGCAGCCTCGTGCAACTGTTCAGGTGAACTTCGAAAAGCGGACGCAGGCCCGATACGGTGGCGACGCCAGGAATCCAACGATCTCCCGTCCGCATTCTCAGTCTCTCACAAAACAGACCCACAGGAATTCAGAGCAAGACCCGTATTTCTGGATCAGCTCTGGATTGCGGGTCAGTCCTTCGGACCGCCCGGAACGACAGTCCCAACGAAACGATCAAGTGAAATTCGTATCAACTGCTGAATGGATTGAAAATTTCGACGCCGAGACCCGTAAAATCCCGCGCATTGCGCGTCACGAGGATTGCGCCATGGGTCATCGCGGTCGCCGCCATCAGCGCGTCGGCCATGTGCAACGCGCCTCCTTCGTTGTTGGCGTTGGCGCGCAGGCGGCCCGAGAGGCGGGCAATGTCGAGGTCGACCGGCAACGCCCGTGCGCCGAATTGGGCGAAGACGCCCTCGACAAACAGGGTCAGCCGCGCGCGGCGCTCCGGCGGGGCCCGCTCAAGCCCGAAGCTCAGTTCTTCGAAGAGGATGACGCTCACGCAGATGTCGCTCTCGCGCTGCAGGAAGGCGACGACGCCCGAATCGGGCCGGGGACGCCCCGCTTCCGAGACAACATTCGTGTCGAGCAGATGGAGCGCCACTTTCCTATTCCGGCATCGTCGCAGGACGATCGGGGCCGCGCGGCGGCGCCTCGAACTCGACGCCGCCGGCGCGTTCGCCGATCGCCAGCAGCGCGCGGCCGAGATGTTCCCTCGGACGCGTGCGCTCATATTCCGCCACCGAGATCACCACGCAGGGATCCTGCGCGCCGATCACCTGCGGCTCGCCGGCGCGCGCGAGACGCAGGACCTCGGAGAGACGCGCTTTCGCGTCGGCTACGGACCAGTTCATTATGCCCGCCCTTCCATTTATAGTAGACTAGACCACACCAGTCGGCGGCTCAAGTTCGCTAGGTCGCGAGCGCGCGCCAACGCGCCGCAAATCGTCGCAGGCGGGCCCCGGCCGTTTAACGCCGCAGCGAAAGCCGGTAAGTTCGAGCCGAACGTTGAAAAATCAGGGAGGAACCAATCGAATGAGCCATGTTGCGCATGAGTTGCACGAAGAATTTCCCGAACAGGCCGAGGCCATTCACGCCTTGAAGGCCAAGAACGCCCACTTCGCGCGTCTCACTGAGGAATATCACACGCTCAATCGCGCCATTCACCGCATGGAGACCAATGTCGAGCCAGCGGATGACGCAACGATCGAAGATTTGAAAAGGAAGCGGCTCGCGCTCAAGGACGAGATCGCCGGCTTCCTGGCGACGGTTTAAGACCCCCTCCCCGGCCCTCCCCCGCTGCGCGGGAGAGGGAGCGGGCGCCGCGCTTCATCGCCGTTCCTCCCCTCTCCCGCGTAGCGGGGGAGGTGGCGAGCGTAGCGAGCCGGAGGGGGCGCAAATCTTATCGATATTGCGCAGGCGGTTGCGGATTGTTGGCGGGGTTGCTGTCGTGCTTGGTCAGGCGGGCGACCAGCGGACCGCCGATAAGGGGCTGAAGCTCCGCCTCCAGCGCGTCGGCGACGTCCTTCCCATAGATTTCCTCACCGGCGACATGGATCGAGAAGGCTTTGCTGTGCTTCTCGATTTTCGCCGGGTCTTCGATCACCGCCTTGGTCCATTTGTAGAGCGGGAAATTCTCCTCGCCGCGCTGTTCGGCCGCGGCGACATAGTCGGCAAAGGCGTCGAGCTGGTTCCGAAGCTTCGCGTTATGTTTGGCGAGAATGTCGCTGAGCGGCTTGAGCGCCGGATTTTCCGGATCCTTGCGCGCGAGCTTGGCCGCCGCGTCGGCGAGATTGACCCGAACCTGATATGCCCAGTCTTCGCTCATCGATCCACTCCCTGGGGCTAACGCCGCGCGCCGCGCTTCTTTTCACTCGCGCCTCACTTGCGCCTTATGAGCCGAGCGGCGTCGGGTCTGAAAGAACCTATAGAAGATTGGCGAAAACCCGAGATTTTCCAAGCCCCCAGGGTGCCGCCCACTGTCGCGCCCGCCGAGCTATCCCCTTGTCGCGCTTACGTTTAGTCGGGCATGCCCAGGCATAAGGTGATTTTTTTGGCAATACTGTGTATAAGCGCTCTAGCGGCATCGAGGCGGCGCCGCCCTGTGGGAACGGACGTCGGCCACATTTCAGCCGCCTTGGCCTCGGACTTTGTCGGGTCGACCGGCGCGCCTTTCGAAAGTCCGGCTGTCGAGTCGATAAGAGTGTCGACTGTTGAGCATCGACGTCGCGCCCTTCGAGGAGTCGGGGGCGGCCGTATCGCGCGGAAAGCGCAGTCACGTCGCGCCGGCCCGGACGTTAAATTGCGGCCGCAAATAGCAAAGGGTGAAGATGCCGACCATCGCTCTCGTCGACGACGATCGAAACATTCTCACCTCTGTCTCCATCGCTCTGGAGGGCGAGGGGTATCGCGTCCAGACCTATACCGACGGCGCGCAGGCGCTCGACGGGCTGCGCGCCAATCCGCCCGATCTGGCGATCTTCGACATTAAGATGCCGCGGATGGACGGCATGGAGCTTCTGCGTCGACTGCGGCAGAAGTCGGACCTCCCGGTGATTTTCCTCACCTCCAAAGACGAGGAAATCGACGAGCTGTTCGGCCTGAAGATGGGGGCGGACGACTTCATTCATAAGCCTTTCTCGCAACGGCTGCTCGTCGAGCGGGTCAAGGCGATTCTGCGGCGCTCCAATCCAAAGGAGGCCGCGGCTCAGAAGGAATCGGAGGCCAAGGTCCTGGAGCGCGGCGCGCTGCTGATGGACCCTGAGCGCCACACCTGCACCTGGCGAGGCGATCCGGTGGTGCTGACGGTCACGGAATTCCTGATTTTGCAGTCGCTGGCGCAGCGTCCCGGCGTCGTGAAGAGCCGCAACGCGCTCATGGACGCGGCCTATGACGACCAGGTCTATGTCGACGATCGAACGATCGACAGCCACATCAAGCGTTTGCGCAAGAAATTCAAGGTCGCGGACAACGACTTCGAAATGATCGAGACGCTCTATGGCGTGGGCTATCGATTCAAGGAAGCCTGAGTTCTCGCGGAGGGGACGCGAGATGGACGCAAGCATCGAGGGAGACGGCGACGTGACCGCCGTCGGCGACCAGGTTGCGGAAGCGCCGCGTCCGGCGATCCCGGCGACCGCTCCAGCGCGAGACGCCGCGGCGGCGCGGGCCCGCCTGTGGCGGACGATCTCCGTCCGTTTGGCGCGGGCGCAGCGCACGGTGCAGCGAACCGTCCAGTCGCATCTTTCGTCTTCGCTCACCCGCCGCATCGTCGTTCTCAATCTTGGCGGGCTGGTCGCGCTGCTGGCTGGGTTCCTCTACCTCAACCAGTTTCGCGAAGGTCTCATCGACGCCCGCGTGCAAAGCCTGCAAACGCAGGGCGAGATCATCGCCGCGGCGGTGGCGGCGTCAGCGACGGTCGACACCGACGCCATCTCCATCGATCCCGAGAAGCTGTTGAAGCTTGCGCCGGGAGAAAGCGCGAGCGACGCCGACGGCTCCCCGCTGGAGTTTTCGCTCAATCCCGAACGCGTCGGGCCGCTGCTGCGGCGACTGGTGTCCCCGACCCGGCTGCGGGCGCGCATTTACGACCGCGACGGCTTTCTGCTGCTCGACTCGCGCTCCGTCTCCGGTCGTTCGAACATTCTGCGCTTCGAGCTGCCGCCCGCGGGCGGCCAGCCCACCACCCTCGACGCATCGTCTTTCCTCGAACGGTCGCTGGAGTTTGTCCAGCGCCTGTCACATCGGCCGGAGTTGCCGCTTTACGAAGACATCGGCATGGGCAATGGCAAAGCCTATCCTGAGGTCGGCAGCGCGCTCGGCGGCCATATTCATTCGGTGGTGCGCGCCAACGCCAGGGGCGAAACCATCATTTCCGTCGCCGTCCCGGTTCAGCGTTACCGGTCGGTGCGCGGGGCGCTGCTCCTCTCGACCATGGGCGGCGACATCGACGCCGTCATCGTCACGGAACGCTGGGGCATCATCCGCATCTTTCTGGTCTCGGCCGGCGTGATGCTGCTGATTTCGCTGTTCTTCACCAACACGATCACCGAACCGATGCGCCGCCTCGCCGAAGCGGCCGAGCGGGTGCGGCGCGGCGTCAAATCCCGCCAGGAGATTCCGGACTTCTCGGACCGGCCAGACGAGATCGGCCATCTTTCGGGCGCGCTGCGCGACATGACGAAGGCGCTCTACAACCGCATCGACGCGATCGAGCATTTCGCCGCGGATGTCGCGCATGAACTGAAGAATCCGTTGACGTCTCTGCGCAGCGCCGTCGAGACGCTGCCGATCGCCAAGACCGAGGAGTCGCGCGACAGGCTGCTCGCCGTCATCAAGCATGACGTCGGCCGGCTCGACCGTTTGATCAGCGATATTTCCGACGCGTCCCGTCTCGACGCCGAACTCGCGCGCGCCGACATGGACGTCGTCGATCTCTTGGCGGCGCTGTCGACCGTCGTCGACTTGGCGCGCGCGGTGGAGCGCGGCGACGGCGTCACCATTCAGCTGACCGTGCGCTCCTCTCCCTACGACGCGCCGCGCAGCCGCTGGCGCGTTCTCGGCAATGACTCGCGCCTCGGTCAGGTGTTCAACAATCTGATCGACAACGGCCGGTCGTTTTCAAAGCCCGGCGGCGTCGTGCGGGTGCTGCTGTGGCCGGAGCGGGCCAAGGGGCCGGGCGGCCAGCAGATCGAAGGCTTCGAGATCATCGTCGATGACGACGGCCCCGGCATTCCCGACGGCGCGTTCGAACGCATTTTCGAGCGTTTCTACACCGACCGGCCGGAACAGGGGTTTGGCCAGAACTCCGGGCTCGGGCTCTCGATCTCCCGCCAAATCATCGAGGCGCATGGCGGACGCATCCGCGCCCTCAACCGCACCCGGGCGCATCCGCAGGGCACTGACGAGCCCCACCCCGGCGACGCCGTGCTCGGCGCACGCTTTGTCGTCTGGTTGCCTTCGGCGCGATGACGCCGCCGCAAGCGTCAGAGTATGTTCACGCCAATGCGCTGGTTCTCGGCGCGTTCGGCCTGCTGCTGCGCGGACCGTCCGGCGCCGGCAAGAGCGCGCTGACCTTGCAGCTGATCGCCGACTGGCGGGCGCGCGGCGCTTTCGCGGCGCTCGTCGGCGACGACCGGGTCGCGCTCGAGGCGCTCAACGACCGGCTGATCGCACGGCCGCACCCGTCGATCCGCGGGATCATCGAAGCGCGCGGCCTCGGGCTGATGCGCGTCGCCTATGAGCCGGCCTGCGTCTTGCGGGCCGTCGTCGACCTCCTCGCAACCGGTGAGTCGCCGAAGCGATATCCCGATGAGGCCGACGCGACCACTGAGTTGAGCGGCGTGACGCTGCCGCGTATGTTCGAAAACGCCGCAAACGTCGGAACGGTGGCGCGAATTGCAGCTTACATTCAGAACGTTGCGACAAATTGACGGAGCCCTGCTGTTTTCGCTTGCCTATTTCGCCGCGTTGCACAAAATGTCGCCCCTGTTGAGCGGGGCGATCACGGCGGGCGCAACGGCTCCTCCTGGGATGCTATTTGGCTCCGTTCGCCCTTGCGGGCCGACGCATTTTACGAGACATCGGCGCGCAAGAGACGTCTTCATGAGTGGTAGGGTCGTATGATCGGAATGGTCTTGGTGACCCATGGCCACCTTGCCACTGAGTTTCGCGCGGCGCTCGAACACGTCGTCGGACCTCAAAAGCAGATTGCGGCGATCTCGATTGGGCCCGAGGACGATATGGAGCGCCGGCGCGGGGATATTATTGACGCGATCCGCGAGGCCGACAGCGGCGAAGGCGTGGTGCTGCTCACCGATATGTTCGGCGGCACGCCCTCCAATCTTGCAATATCCGTCATGGATGGCGGAAAGGTGGAGGTTCTCGCGGGGGTCAACCTGCCAATGCTGATCAAACTCGCTTCGGTCCGCGATACGCAACCTTTGGAGCAGGCGGTGCTGCAGGCGCAGGACGCCGGCCGCAAATATGTTTACATCGCCAGCAAAGTGCTCAACGCTAAATGAATGATCTCGTGACCGATAAATTGCATCAGGCTGCGGCCGAAGACTCCATGTCGCGGGAGCTCCCGATCATCAATAAGAAGGGGCTGCACGCCCGCGCAACCGCCAAATTCGTGCAGTGCTGCGAAAAATTCGACGCCGTCATCACTGTTTCGAGAGGCGACGAAACCGTTGGCGGCAGCTCGATCATGGGCATTCTGACGCTGGGCGCCAGCCAGGGCACGACCATCGCCGTCACGGCGACCGGACCTCAGGCGAAGGCGGCGCTCGACGCGCTGGAGACGCTCGTCGCCAACCGCTTCGGCGAGGACGAATAGCTCGGCGAGACGCCGCCGGAAGCTGTCGCATGATCTCGCTCGCAAAACTTGCGCGCAAGCGGCCAGCCCTGTAGAGCGCGTCCGCCACAATCGCCGTGTTATTCGAAGCAAACGCGCAAGTTGCGATCCGTCTCAGGTTTGCTGAACCTTCCCCTGCTGGCAGGCGTCGTCCATGTCCGTCTTTAAAGTTTACGTGCGCGTGCTGGGGCTGTTGCGGCCTCAGGCGCGGCTTGCGCTCATACTGGTCGCGGCCAATCTGGCGCTCGCGATCTCCGCCTTCGCCGAGCCGATGCTCTTTGGGCGCATCATCGACCGCATGACGCGCGCGCAAGCGCCCGGCGCAACTTTGACATGGAGCGATCTGCTGCCGCTCGTGTCCGCCTGGGCCGCCTTCGGCCTGTTCTCGATCGGCGGCGCCATTCTCGTCGGCCTCAACGCCGATCGGCTCGCGCATCGCCGGCGGCTCGCGATCATGTCGGATTATTTCGACCACGTTCTCAGCCTGCCGCTGAGTTTTCACACCAACGTCCACTCCGGGCGTCTCTTAAAGATCATGCTCGACGGGGCGAACGCCATGTCGGGGCTGTGGCTGTCGTTCTTTCGCGAGAACTGCGCGTCCTTCGTTGCGCTCTTCGTGCTCTTGCCGGCGACGCTGTTCGTCAATTGGCGGCTCGGCTCGCTGCTCATGGCGCTTGTCGTGATCTTTTATTTCGTGACGAGCTTCGTCCTGCGACGCACGGAAGATCTGCAGGGCCAGGTCGAGCGCTACAATTCGACGCTCGCCGAACATGCGTCGGATGCGCTTGGCAACATTCCGGTGGTGCAGAGCTTTACGCGCATCGAAAGCGAATCGCATGCGCTGAACCGCATCATCGACGACGTCATCGCGGCGCAGATGCCGGTTCTCTCCTGGTGGGCCTTCGTCGCCGTCGCCAGCCGCGCCTCGGCGACGCTGACGATTCTGGCGATTTTCCTGCTCGGCGTCTGGCTGCATTTGCGCGGACAGGCGACGATCGGCGAGATCGTCGCCTTCATGAGCTTTGCAACGATGCTGATCGCCCGCCTCGAACAGGCGGTCGGCTTCGTCAATGTCCTGTTCCAGCAGTCCGCGAAGATTGCGGACTTCTTCGGCGTCCTCGACACGCCGCCGAGCGTCGCCGATCGCCCGCATGCCCGCGACGCGGAGCGGCTTGTGGGCGCGGTCGAGTTCGACGCCGTCACCTTCGCCTACGACGGGCGACGGCCGGCGGTGCGCGACGTTTCGTTTACGGCGAAGCCTGGCGAGACGATCGCGCTCGTCGGCGCGACGGGCTCAGGCAAATCGACGACGCTCGGGCTCTTGCATCGGGCCTTCGATCCAGACAGCGGCGCGGTGAAAATCGACGGCGTCGACATCCGCGAATTCACCTTGAGTTCGCTTCGCCGCAACATCGGCGTCGTCTTTCAGGAGCCGATGCTGTTTGCGCGATCAATCGAGGAAAATCTGCGCATCGGCAATCCGGACGCGACGGACGAGGAGATCGCCCATGCGCTCGAACTGGCGCAGGCGACGGAATTCGTCGCGCATCAGAGCGACGGGCGGGCGACGCGCGTCGGCGAACGCGGCCGCTCGCTCTCGGGCGGCGAGCGCCAGCGGCTCTCGATCGCAAGGGCGCTGTTGAAAAATCCGCCGATCATGGTCTTCGACGAGGCGACCTCGGCGCTCGACGCGACGACCGAGCGGCTGATCCAGAAGGCGTTGGAGGCGGCGATGAAGGGCCGCACGACCTTCGTCATCGCCCATCGGCTGGCCACGGTGCGCAACGCCGACCGCATCCTTGTCTTCGATCAGGGCGAGATCGTCGAGAGCGGCGGCTTCGACGAGTTGGTCGCCAAGGGCGGTCGCTTCGCGATGCTCGCGGCGGCGCAGTTCATGACCGAGCCCACCGTTTCGACGACGCCGCTCGACGGGGTTTACGAAGCTGGCGCGCAGACTGGGGCGGGGTGAGGGGGCGCCCCGCAGGTATGAGTCTTCCAAATATCGCCCGATGACAGCCTATACGTCCATCCAGACTTCATCACACACGACCTGCATGCCCGCTTCCGCCTCTCTGGCGACAATCGAACCAGCGGTTTCGGAACGGATCGAGGTTGTGTCGGTATAGTGCGACAGAAACAAAGACATGACGTGTTCAACGCCTTCGGCGCGAACGGATCGCAGGTCGTCCTCGAAGTAGGCGCCGCGATTGAACGCCCCTGTGATGATTTCATACGATGGGAAGTAAGCGACGTCTTCGTTTTGCAAAACCACTTCCTCGGCCGCCGCGCGCAGCACCGATTTCGAATAGGTTGTCGAAACGAGCACATGCCTGTCTTCGTAAGTTGCAATCAGCGGGACAGGCGAGACGGTCAGAATAATTCTGGATTTCCGATTTACCGAGCGCAGACGCTGGATGAAAGCGTTGAGATCGCCCGCGGTTTCCGCCACGCCAAAGTTGATGAATTCATAGCTCTGATGATCCATGGCCCCCGCAACGACGCCGGGCGCCAAGGGGAATACCGCGCCGTCAATGCGCGAGCGCCAACCTTCCGTCAGCCCCAAGGTAAAGACGAATACGTCGAGCGTTTCAAACATCGATCTGACTGCGGAAAAATGCTCGATCCTTGCATCTTCGACATCTTGCGCCGTAGCAAAACCCTCCGGCTCAATCGTGGGTCGAAAAGGGTCCGCCCACCCTCCGTCGTGACGCGTCCAAGCGCAATCGTTCGGGACAAATCTGTTATAGGCGCGATCGAACAGCTGCAGCAATTGGCGCGCCGTGTATAAATTGCCAAAGCGCGCGGAAAAAACTCCATAGTTCTTTGCAACGCCCTCCTCACGCGCCATTCGAGGCGGAGTTGGTTCCGCCACATAATAATTGAGCCCGGAGGATTCGAGCGTGCGCGATATATGCTGAGCGAAGCAGCTGCCCGCCGTTGCGACTCTGTCGCTTTTTTTGAGCTTGAACTTGCCGGCGACAACAGGATCGACGCGTCCGAGCGGCGTCCGCTCGATCGCGCGGCGCCAGAATTGATAATCAGCCAGCCCGCTATAGGGGGACAACGGGCGATCTTCCTCTGCCAGGGGCCGGATTTTCACAAAGGATTTGATGTCCACATAGGCGGGCTCATTAAGGCGAGCAGCAACCAAACGCTCCTGCGGATATGTCTCATAGATTTCAAAGCTCGCTCGAATGAAAGAAGCAAGGTCGTGAACGCGCCCGACGCGCCACCCGGCCGGATTTTGCGCTTTGAAGCGATATTGGCTTGGCCCAAGTCCGAGAGCTTCGCTCAACGGGGGAAAGACGGGCCATGATGCCGATATGAGCATATTGTCGAGTATATACTCTTCAGGATTTCGTAACTGAGGCTCTAGCCCGAGTTTTTCGACGATGACTTCCGCTAAATCAGCCAAAACATGTAATTTTGGATGGTTGATGCCATGCATAAAACAACCAGATTTACACCATTTTTCTACTAATCTTGGACCAGGAAAGCCTGTTTGGTTTAGATGCCATACCAGCCATGCCTTAGCTTCCTCATAATGACTAAAGAATCCGAGAGCCTTGAAGACATCTTTACGAAAAAGCGAATGTGTAGCTTCGACAGAAAGGCCAGACTTCCAAGACGCCAAACAGATTGAGGAATGCCAGCCACCTGTCGGCGAATGGATCGTAGGGTCGATATAGATAATGTCCGGATGGAAGCCGTTGAATATGATCAAAGGCCATGTAATGATTTTGGCGGCTGGCTTAATTTCCCTATCCGTAAAGGCCGCCTTGATTCCACTCTGTAACAGGATAACATCCGTCGCGGCCAGATCGCTCATGTCGGCATCACCGACGCGCAGTTCAATCTGGTGGCCAGGCAAAAGTAGGGAGAGGAAGTTCGCGACACCGTCGGACTGACAGCTTCCTACAACAACAATTTTCACGGCATTTATATTTTTTTCAAGATCACGGCTATTAATCTTAGGATCGCATTTACGACCTTCCGCCCGACCGTACATCTCGTAGTGAACAAGCGGGTTCATCCCGCTCGCCGCGACATCGGGGTTCGCGCTCAGGTAGGCGTTCGTCGAAAACTTTGGCCCAGGGTCGAGCCCCGCCAATGCTCCATGGCAAGCATAGTGTTGTACTGGGTCAATGCCTGAAAGCGTCGCGATCGAAACTTGGCTCAGATAAAACTCACGATCAAAAAATTCGGAACGCGATATCACGGCGCACAAATGCTCGATTTGCATAGCTTCGTAGTCCGCTCCGTTTCCTGAGCGTTTCGAAGGGGTCCGTGAAATGCGCTTAATGAATGGAAGCATCCGTAGGCCTAAAAAACCAAAGATGCCATGATGATAGCGCTAAGCGAGGCGAATCGCCAGACCGCCCGGACGAACGGTCTACAACTCCAAAATCGTCCAGTGATCAGCCCGACAGCTATAAGTTTTTGGCGAAGGCGCATTTCCGCAAAAAAAAGCCGCGCCCCTTTCGGGGCGCGGCCATAGGCTTCAAACACGCGATCTTCTTAGCGGATCACGTAAGGCAGCAGGCCCAAGAAGCGGGCGCGCTTGATCGCCTGGGCGAGTTCGCGCTGCTTCTTGGCCGAAACGGCGGTGATGCGCGAGGGCACGATCTTGCCGCGCTCGCTGATGTAGCGGGACAGCAGACGCGTGTCCTTGTAGTCGATCTTCGGCGCGTTGGCGCCGGTGAACGGGCAGGACTTGCGGCGGCGAAAGAAGGGGCGGCGCGGGGCGGTGCTCATTCGACCTCTCCTTCAACCTTGCCTTCTTCACGGCGCGGGCGACGCTCGGGACGATCTCCGCGATCGCCGCGGTCTCCACGATCGCCTCTGTCGCCGCGCGGGCCGCGGCGATCGCCGCGGTCGTCGTCTTCACGCTTGCGAAGCTGCGCGGAGGGAGCCTCCTCCAGCTCGTCGACGCGCAGCGTCAGCACGCGCAAAATATCTTCGTTGATGCTCTGCTGGCGCTGCATCTCGGCGAGCGCCGCCGGCGGCGCGTCGATGTTCATCAGGGTGAAATGCGCCTTGCGGTTCTTGTTGATCCGATAGGCGAGCGACTTGACGCCCCAATATTCGGTCTTGCCGACCGTGCCGCCGAGCGACGCGATGACGTTTTTGAACTGCGCGGTCAGAGCCTCCACCTGCTGGGGAGAAACATCCTGACGCGCGAGATAGACATGCTCGTACAGAGGCATGATTTTCGCCTTTCCGTTGCCGCGAGCCGCTCCGGCGCCAAGCCCTTCGAGCGCTTCTTGGGGACCTGCCCCCGGAAAGGCTCGAGAAGGAAAGTTCGAAGGCGGAGGCACGGGAAGACGGGATTTAAAACCCTCGCTCGATTTAGCGCATATCCTTGCCCGAAAACCGCTATGCACTTTTCGGGGATATGCGCTCAAGCGCTTCCGTTCAGCCCCCGGCCGGGAACGTCGCGATCGGCGGTTTATACGCGGCTTTAAGCAGGATGCAAGAGCGCAAGGCCTCGCGGCTTGCCGCAGGGCGGCTCGGCCAGTATGGTCGCGCCGTCAAGCCGCCGCCAGGAGAGACGAGATGACGCGGAAAATCCGAGTGTTCGCGCTGCTGGCGGCCCTCTCCGCGCTGCTCTCCGCCTGCGACAAATGCGGCGGCTTCCAGGAAATCCGCGTTCCCGGCCAGCCGCACGCCTGCCGGGACGGCGTGGCGCGCTGACGCCTTCCCAGCCAGCGCCAGCCATCTGATATAGAGTGCCATCCTGACGATTAGGCGCGCCGGAGTCGCCATTGCCCAACGCCCGCACCTTCCTCGACATGAAGCGCCGAGGCGAGAAGATCGTCGTCGTCACCGCCTATGACGCGCCGACCGCGCGCATCGAGGCGGAGGCCGGCGTCGACATTATCCTCGTCGGCGACAGCGTCGGAGTGAATGTTCTGGGCTATGCGCATGAGCGGGAGGTGACGCTCGCCGATATGGCGCATCACATCGCGGCCGTGCGGCGCGGCGCGCCCGAGATCTACATCATCGGCGATTTGCCCTATGCGACCTATGACACGCCCCGGCAGGCGATCGAGAGTTCGCGCCTGCTGCGCGAGGCTGGCGCCGATTGCGTGAAATTCGAAGGCGCGCAGCCCGACATCATGCGCGCCTTGACGGCGGCGGGCTTCGACGTGTGCGCACATCTCGGTCTGGAATCGCAGCATCACGACGTGAAGCGGCGCCAGGGCAAGACCGCAGAGGCCGCCGCGAAACTTTATCAGGACGCGTTGGCGCTCGACGCGGCCGGACAGAAGTTTGTGGTGCTGGAGCTCGTGCCGCAGGAGCTCGCGGCGCGGATCACGCAAGCGATCGGCGCGCCGACGATCGGCATCGGCGCCGGCGCGGCGACGGATGGACAGGTGCTCGTCGTCAACGATCTCGCAGGGATCACTGCGCGTGAATTCAAGCACAACCGCCGCTACGGCGCCGTTGGCGCGGCCCTGCGCGAGGCCGTCTCGGCCTATGCGCGCGACGTTCGGGCCGGGGTCTTTCCGGCGGAGGCGCACGCCTTTCACATGGCTGACGAGGAACGCTCCGCCTTCGAGCGCGCGGCGAGTCTTAATCCGCTCCAATGACGATGGGTGGCGCGCCGGAGAGACGCCGCCGCCACATGTCTTCGAACAGCGATTCCAGCGCGCGCGTGTAGGCGTAGACGTCGAAAAGCGCCGTCGTCAGGCGATTGGCGGCGAGCTTCGCCCGCAGTTCGGCGCAACGAATGGGATCGCCCGCCAAGACCAGCGCGATCTCCAAATATTCGTCAAAATCCGCCGCGATCAACTCCGGCAATCCGATCGCATGCAAAAGGCTTCCCGCCACGCGCGAAGGAAAAGTGTCGCCGGCGCAGGTCACGATCGGCACGCCCGCCCACAGCGCGTCGCTCGCCGTCGTATGCGATCCGAAAGGCGCCGTGTCGAGCGCGAGATCGGCGAGTTGCAGGCGCGCCAGATGTTCGGCCTGCGGCAAATGCGGCGCGAAGATCATCCGCGCCGCGTCAATTCCGCGTCTGCGCATTTCATTGCGCAGATTGCCCTCCGCCAGCATCGCCGCCGAGAGCCACAGCACCGCGCCCGGCGTCGCCTCGAGCAGTCGCGCCCAAAGATCGAAGATAAAGGGCGTGAGCTTATAGGCCTGATTGAAACAGCAATAGACGAAGCCTTCCGCCGGCAGACCGGCGGCGGCCCGCGACGGCGGCGCCCGCAGCGGCGTCCCGCGCCCGTGCGGCTGATAGGCGTGTGGCAGATAGGCGAAGGCTTCCGAATAGGCCGACGCCGAAGAGGGCGGCGTGACATAGCGATCGGTCACGATGTAATCGCACACGCCCGTTCCGAGCGTGCCTGGATAGCCAAGATAATTGACCTGAACAGGCGCCGGCCGCAGCATCATCACGCTGGTGCGCGCGCCATGGGTGAACCCCTTGAGGTCGATCAGAATATCGACGCCATCCGCATTGATGAGGCGCGCGGCCTCGGCGTCGGTCAGCTGCGAAATGTCAGCGAAATCGTCGAAGGCGGCGCGCAGCCGCGTTCGCATCGCCCCCTCGACGCCGCAATAGCTGTAAGCGCGAAACTCGAAGCGGGCGCGATCATGCGCCTCCAGCGTCTCGACGAGAAGATGCGCGGTCGCATGCTCGTGGAAGTCGTTTGACAGATAGCCGACGCGGATCCTGCTGCGGGTGGAGAGGTCGAAGCGCATCGCGAGGCTCGCGCGCAGCGGCCCGGCCGCCAACAGCCGCGCGGCTGTCCAGCTCTCGGAACAGGCGCGCTGTTCGCCGGCGGTGATGCCGGGCTCCGAAAGCAGGAGGAAGGGGGGCGTCGCCGGCCCGTCCGACAGAGCGAGCGCCGCCCGAATTTGCGGCGCGGCGGTGTCGAAATCGTCCCATTCGCACATGGCGCGGCTGCGAAATATGGATTTCATGGCGCCCTTTCGCGAGGGGCCAATCCGCGCATCCGCCGGCCTTTGTGCGCGAAGCGATTTCCATGCCGCGCGACGATCCTCATCTGGCGAGTTGCCAGAACCGCCGCCGCCGCTAGAAGATATTCTTTTGCCGCGCCGCGATCCGGGCGGGCGGTCCGCAACAAGGCTTATCATGACGTCAGCCACGATCTCGAGAGAAGCGCCGGTCGGACTCCTTCTCGTCAATCTCGGCACGCCTGATGCGCCCGATGTCGCGGCGGTGCGGCGCTATCTGGCGGAATTTCTGTCCGACCGCAGGGTCGTCGACCTCCCGCGCGCGCTATGGCTGCCGATCCTCTACGGCGTCGTGCTCAACACCCGCCCCGCGCGCTCGGCGAAGCTCTATGAGTCGATCTGGAACGCCGATGCCGGCGAGGGTCCGCTGAAAACCTTCACCCGCCTGCAAGCCGAGAAGCTGCAGGCGCGGATTGGCGCTTCGAACCTCATCATCGACTACGCGCTGCGCTACGGCGCGCCGTCGATCGCGACGCGGATCGAATCGCTGATCGTCAAAGGCTGCGAACGGATCGCGGTCCTGCCGCTCTACCCGCAATATGCGTCATCGACCACGGGATCCGCCGCCGACGCCGCATTCGACGCGCTGCGCGAGATGCGCAAGCAGCCGGCGCTCCGCATCGGCGCGCCCTATTACGACGACCCCGCCTATATCGACGCGCTCGCGACGAATATTACGCGCGCGCGCGCCGCGCTCGATTTCGAACCAGAGGTCATCATCGCCTCGTTCCATGGCCTTCCGCAGGCGCAGATCGATCGCGGCGATCCCTATCGCGCGCACTGCGAAGCGACGTGGCGACTGCTCCGCGAACGGCTCGGCATGAACGCCCAAAGCCTGCGTCTCGCCTTTCAGTCGCGCTTTGGGCGCGCGCGGTGGATCGAGCCCTATACGTCGGATGTGGTGACCGAGCTTGCCGGCGCCGGCGTCAAGCGCATCGCCGTCGTCGCGCCGGGATTTTCCGCCGATTGCCTTGAGACGATCGAGGAACTCGGCGTCGAAATTCGCGATCTCTTTCTGGAGAAAGGCGGCGAGAAATTCGCCCGCCTGCCCTGTCTCAACGAGAGCGACGAAGGCATTACGCTGATCGAGACTCTGGCGAAGCGCGAGATTGCTGGGTGGATCTGACACGGATTCAGGCTGATCCATTCGCTCGGACCCGGTGATTCCCGGCAGGCCGAAGGCCTGACCGGGAATCCAGAGCCGATCCGACAATGTTGGTTTTGCTCTGGATTCCCGATCGCGCGCGTTGCGCGCGTCGGGAATGACATCCGAAGCCGTGCAAAGAGAAGCGCGTCACGCGCGAATTGCCGACATTCGCTCGCTATCTTCGCGACAATTCGGTCAGCATTCCGCGCAGCGGCTGAAAGTCGAAGCGCACCTCATGGCGCCCTTCCGGAATCGCGACGGCCCGGAACATAACATTCGCGCGCAGAATCGGCGCTTCCACGCCGTCGAGGTTCGCAAACCACCACGGATGCCAGACGTCGTGCAAAACAAGCCAGCCTCCGCCCGGAGGCGCGCTGGCCTCGGCGACGATGCGATCGTTCTCGTAGGAGAGGATTTTCGCCGTCGCCGGCGGCGCATTTTTGCGCGTATGGCAAATCGGCGGCGTCTCCAGGAGCACCGTCTCGCGATAGTCCGCCTCCGGCCACTCGCCGCTCTTCGTCATCGCCGCGAAATCGACGTGGATGGCGCAGGTTGCGAGTATGACGCGCGGCATGGCGCGGGGATTTTCGTAAATGTGAACGTCGCCGATGCGTGTGAGTTCGACGAAGTCGCCCGACTTGTAATTCTCATCGATCTCTTCAATGGGCACGCCGGTCGCGATAAATCGCAGGCCGAGCATGTCCGACAGGATTGAGCGATAGGCAGGATAGAGCTTGGAAAACTGGCGCTGCTCGGGAAGCGCGAGATGATCTCCAGCGCCGGTTACGTCTTCGAAGAGCCGCAGCCGGATGGGATTGTAACCGAGAACATGATCGAAGCCGTGGACGAGCGACGCGTTCGGCCAATGAAAATCGATCGCCGCAAGTTCGACGCGGTCGCGACGATCCGGCCCCGCCGTCTCCTTGAGCTTCCCGCGCAGATAGGCGATCACCGGATCCTTGCCGTTGACTCGCAAGGCGTCGAACTGCTCAGGCGGCAAGGCCGTCGATTCATTGGGACCATTGCCGATCGTCAGATCGACGCTCATCAACGTGGCGACCGCCGCGAGCAGATACGGGCCGCGCAACAACCTGTCGCGAGTCGCGAGGATAAGCGCGACGGCGAGCGCGGCGAGAATCGCGCTTGTCGCGAGCGGCCAGGAGGCTTGGTTGAGATGGCCCTTCACGCCCGCGACAAGCAGCGCGACCGCGAACAGCGCGGCGACGGCGCCGACAAGCCAAGCCGTGCGTGGCGTGGCCTCGCCCCGCTCAACGAGATTGAAGCCATAGCCCGCGAGGATCGCGAGCGTCGCGCCGAGCAAGAATGTAGCGTCTGCCGGCCGCCGCCAAAGGTCGACGCCCGGCAGATGATAGAAGAAGGCGAAGACCGGCGTGTAGCGGCCCAGGGCGTAGAGGGCGAAAAACAGCGCGGCGGCGGCGAAGAAGCGGATTTCCTTATCCGAAAGGAAGCGCCTGCCCAGCGCCGCGATCAACGATACGAGCGTCAGTTCGCCCATATAAAGATCCGTCATATTCCGCGCGAGGAATAGGTCGCGCTCTCCGGCGGGAGGACCCCAGAAGTTGTTGAGCGGGCCGTCCGTTCCGAACATATTGGCTGAGATCAGCGTCCAGAAGGAGCCCGGCGGCAGCGAGCCCTTGAATGCGCCGTCGAGATCAATCTCGGGTCGGTTCGAATGCGCGGCGAGCTCCAGCGTGAACGCAAGCGGCACGGCGATGATCGTCAGGCCCGTGAGCGCGCCGGCGGCGAGGGGCGTGACCGCGCTGAGTTTGGGCGATTCATCCGTGGCGACGCGATAGGCGGCATAGGCGGACAGCATCAGCACGCCTAGGAACGCCACCTGGTCCCGTCCCAGCACCAGCAATGCGGCGGCGGCGCCCGCCGCGGCGCCATAGAGCGCCGAGCGCCGATCGAGCCCCCGCGCCAGCAGCCACAGCGTGACCGGGAGCCAGGCGAGACTCATGATCTGCCCAACATGCTGAATGCGCCACGCCGCCGAGCCGCCAAAAGCGAACGCGAGAGCAGCGAGCAGTCCTCCCGCGGCGCTCCAGCCGCGGTCGCGAAAATAGGCGATGAGCGCAAGGCCGCCCATGGCCAGCATCGCGAAGACGATTGCGTCGGCCAGGACGAAGGACGGTTCGGGAACGAGCGCCGCCGCCAGCAGGAAAAACGGAGAGAAGATCAGCGATTGCGGATCGGCGATCTGCGGCATCCCCGCAAAGACGTGCGGCGTCCAGAACGGCGACTGGCCGCTGTGTAGGGCATGAGCAAGAAAGGCGAACTGCGGAAAAAAATGCGCTTTCGCGTCCCAAGGAATGGTGACGCGCCCGGAAAGCCAGGGAAAGGCGAGCGCCAGCGCGCAGACGAGGAAGAACGCCGCCGCGAGGGCGTAGGGCTGACCTTCCGGGCGGCCGGCGTTTTTACCGATTCGTTGCATGGCGACAGTTCTAGCGGCTCCAGACCCTGGCTCAAAGCCGCGCTTCAGGCGACCGCCTGAGGCCGAAGCGCGCAGCGAGCGCGTCGATATCCACAGCCGCACGGCGCTTGTCATCCGATTCCAGCAGGAGGCGCAACCCCATGCCGCGCAGCATGTCAATAAAGGCGATGATATCAGGGTCGTCGGCGGTCCGGCCGAAGACCGGCGCGAGCTGCTCGGCCACGCCCCGGGCGTGCGCAGCGAGCGTCGCCCGAATGTCCGATTGGTCGCTCGCCTGAGCCACGACGCTCAAGAAGAAGCGCATCCTGTTGCGCTCGAACATGAGCGCGCGCACCGCTTCGACAGGATCGACGTCGCTTCCGATCGAACCGCGCTTGGGCTTATGCGCCTGCGCATGCGACGCTTCGAGCGTCGCGGCGAGCAAATCCGTCTTACGCGGAAAATAATAGGTCAAATGCGACTGCCGCAGTCCGGCCGCAGCGGCGACGCGGGTTTGGGTCAGCGCAGAGACGCCTTCCTTCCTGAGGATTTTGAGCGCAGCGTCCAGAATGCGCTGACGCGCGCTTTTTTCCACCATCGCCATTCGCGTTCATTCAACCTTCGCCGCGCCAGCGTCGTATCAAAAAAAACGCGCCGCGGAAACGCCTCTGACGCTTGCGTCACATTATATTGGTAATATACCAACCTAGCGCGCCACGCTAACGTTGGAGAGGATCGATGAGATTATTTCTTATTGGGATGATCAGCGCGGCGGCGTGCCTGAGCGCGCGGGCCGACGAAGGATCCGAGGCGGCGCGCCGCCTGCTGTTCGAAACGTTCGACAAGCCCGAAACGCGCCTGTTTGTCGACGCAATCGTCGTCGAAGGCGACGTCGCCATCGCCGACTGGCGCCAGGGCGAACTCGGCGGCCGGGCGTTTCTTACGCGTAAGGGCGATGCGTGGAGCATCTCGCTTTGCGCCGGCGACGCCTTGAAAGACAGTGCCACGCTGGAAAAGCTCGGCGTTTCCAAAGCAAATGCGGAAGCGCTTTCAAAACGGCTGGCGGCCGAAGAGACGCGGCTCTCGCCCGACGTGGTTGAACGATTCTCCCGATTTGACGGCATGGCCACCGTCGAGGCGGATGGGAGCCATTCGCCGCTCGATCCCCATCACAAGCCCATTCCCTGACTGTCGCTCACTGTTGCGCCGGAGCAACAGCAACCGAAAATGCGCCCGTCAGATCAGCCAAAGCGTTGCCCCACGTAATTTGGTATATTACCAACAATCAGGTTTGGCGCTCTGAACGCCCCTCCTTCACGCCTTCGGCGAGACGCAGCCACGAGGATCCGAGACAAGATGACGGCCCTTGCGAGAATGCCTCGCTCGATGATTTTGCGGCGCATCGGGGCCCTTTGCATCGCGCTGCTCTTCGCGCTCGCGGCCATTTCATCTTCGGCGCCGGCGCATCCCACGCATGCGCCGCAGGGGACGGCCGTGCACTGTCCGGACACTTCCCAACCTGCGCCGACGAAGCATCCGTGTGGCGGCGAGCAATGCTGCTCGCTCTGCGGTCACAGCCAGAAAGACCTGGTTTCTCCCTTTATTGAGTCTGCATCGGTCGCCATCGCCTATGCGCCTCCGCGCGCCGCAAGCCGCGCATTCTGCGCCATTCAGGCGCCGGCCAGAAAAACCGTCCGCGCACATTCGCGCGCCGCCCCGCGCGCGCCGCCCCGCTTCTCCTGATCGCGACAGTCTTCCCCTAACGATCGCGCGGCGAGAGGCCGCTCAGGAGAGATTCCATGTTTCGGACCGGCTTGCTGCGCGGCGCGTCCGCCGTCGCCCTCGTTCTTTCGCTCGCGGATTCGAGCGCCTTTGCGCAACAGAGTCTGCCGATCATCGACATTGGCGGCGCCAAGCCGCGCGTCGTCGGACGCGGCGGCGGCCGCGCCCCGGCCACGGCGACGGCGCCAGTCGCCGCCACATGGACGCAAACCGGCGGGGGCGGTGGGTCGTTGACCGTGCCGTCAGTCGCCCAGCAGCGCCGCGAACTCGAGCGCAGCGTCGGCTCGGTCGCCTTCGTCGACGCCAATACGCCTGAAATTCAAACCCGCTACGTTCACGACCTGCGCGACGCGCTCAAGGACGTCCCGGGCGTCTATGTCGAAAGCCGCTATGGCCAGGAACTGCGTCTTTCGATCCGCGGCTCGAATTTGACGCGCGATTTCCATCTGCGTGGATTGGAGCTGCTGCAGGACGGCATTCCGATGAACTACGCCGACGGCGGCGGCGACATGTATCAGATCGATCCCAAATATTTTCGCGCGATCGAAGTTATGAAAGGCGGCAACGCCCTCGCCTATGGCTCCTCGACGCTCGGCGGCGCGATCAATTTCATCTCGCCCACCGCCTATACGGCGCTCGCGCCGAACATGGCGTCGCTCGAGGGCGGCAGTTACGGGACGGTGCGCGGGCAAGCGCAGATGTCGCGCATCATCGGCAATTTCGATTTTCTCATCAACGGCACGTTCACCCATGCCGACAATTACAGAAAACATTCGACCACGGACTACACGCAGCTCAACGGCAATCTCGGCTATCGCTTCTCCAACGATCTCGAAACGCGGTTCTACTTCGGCGTCTATGACACGT
>Ga0351889_10156_pt1 | contig 24309 bp, 26 predicted proteins | sample TotcelFGM3001M14_FD_206767 | JGI IMG/M metagenome (GOLD analysis project Ga0351889, IMG submission 206767) | Enriched cells from coal bed in the Powder River Basin, Montana, United States - Total cells FGM rep3 HSBNCT.FGM.300.1.M14 ...
CCATGGGCGACGATCAGGTGGCGCGCGATTTTTCCCGCGACATGGTGCTGCTCGAACAGTCCGGCGTGAATCCTGTCGTCGTGCACGGCGGCGGGCCGCAGATTGGCGCGATGCTGAAGCGGCTCGGCGTCGAGTCACGCTTCGCCGATGGCCTGCGCATCACCGACGAAGAGACGATGGACGTCGTCGAAATGGTGCTCGCCGGCTCCATCAACAAGCAGATCGTCGGCTATATCAATTCGGAAGGCGGGCGCGCCATCGGGCTGACCGGCAAGGACGGACGCATGGTCACCGCCAAAAAGATCGAACGCCCCGACGGCGTCGACCTCGGCTTTGTCGGCGAACCCGACAAGGTCGACACGACGGTGCTCGATCAGGTGCTGGGGCGCGAGCTCATCCCGGTGCTGGCGCCCGTCGCCGAAGGCCCGCGCGGCGAAAGCTATAATGTCAACGCCGACACCTTCGCCGGCGCGATCGCCGGCGCGCTTCACGCCAAGCGCCTCATCTTCCTCACCGACGTGCCGGGCGTGCTCGACAAGGACAAGCAGATCATCCAGGAGCTGAAGGTCGGCGATATTCCCGGTCTTATCGCCGAGGGCGTGATCACCGGCGGCATGATTCCGAAGGTCGAGACCTGCATGTACGCGATCGAGCGCGGCGTCGAGGGCGTCGTCATTCTCGACGGGAAACTGCCGCACGCCGTGCTGATCGAATTGCTCACTGATCATGGCGCGGGCACGCTGATCACGCGGTGAAGGAACGGACGCTCATCCGTCGCAATTTCATGGCGCCGCTTACCCTTCTCCCGCTTGCGGGAGAAGGTGGCCCTCGCGTAGCGAGGGCCGGATGAGGGCCATTCAGTGAACCTCTTCATCCTCACCGGCGCGGGCGTTTCCGCCGAAAGCGGCCTTGGCGTCTTTCGCGGGCCGGGCGCGGCGCTGTGGAAGCGCTACGATCCGATGCAGCTCGCGACGCCCGACGCCTTCATGCGCGATCCGGCGCTGGTGCATGCGTTCTATAATGCGCGTCGGCGCAATCTGCTCGCCGCTTCTCCCAACGCCGCCCATGCCGCGCTGGCGCGGCTCGAAGCCGGACTCGCGCAGCGCGGCGGCGCAGTGACTCTCGTGACGCAGAACATCGACGATCTGCACGAGCGCGCCGGCTCGACGCGCGTCATTCACATGCACGGCGAATTGCTCAAAGCGCGCTGCGCGTCATGCGGCGCGGTGAGCGATCGCCGCGACGATCTTTCGACCGACTCGCGTTGCGGATGCGATGGCGCGTTGCGGCCGCATGTCGTTTGGTTCGGCGAGACGCCGCTCTATATGGACGAGATCGATGCGGCGCTCGGAGCGGCGGATCTTTTCGTCGCCATCGGCACGTCGGGCGCGGTCTATCCGGCGGCGGGCTTCGTGCGCGAGGCGCGCGCAAGAGGTCTGCGCTGCTGCGAGATCAACCTGGAGGCGTCGGAAAACGCAAAGCAATTCGACGACAGAATTTATGGCCGCGCGAGCGAGATCGTGCCGTCATGGGCGGCGGAGATACTAGCGCGATGAATCAGTGTCATTCCCGACGCGCGAAGCGCGATCGGGAATCCAGAGCAACCACAACGATCGATCGCCTTGCACTGGACTCCCGCTTTCGCGGGAATGACATGCGGCGACCGATGCGATGACCAAACTCTTGCCCGACAGATCGCGCTTCGCCGCGATCGACACCTGGGTGTTCGATCTCGACAATACGCTCTATCCGCAGACCGCCGATCTCTGGCCCAAGATCGACGCGCGCATCACGCTGTTCATGATGCGGCTGTTCGGCCTCGACGCCATTTCGCTGCGTGCGTTGCAGAAACATTATTATCGTCAATACGGCACGACGCTGCGCGGGCTGATGACCGAACATGGGATCGACCCCGAAGCCTATCTCGCCTTTGTGCACGATATCGACCGCTCGTCGCTGGCGCATAATCATTCGCTCGCCGAGGCGATCGCCGCGCTGCCCGGCCGCAAGCTCATCCTCACCAACGCCTCGCGCCATCACGCGGTCGAAACCGCGAAGCAACTCGGCATCGACCATTGCTTCGAGGACATCTTCGACATCATCGCCGCGGACTTCATCAATAAGCCGGAGGAAGGCGCCTATATGCGCTTTTTCGAGAAGCTGAAGATCGAGCCCACGCGCGCCGCGATCTTCGAGGACATCGACCGCAATCTCGTCGTGCCGCATGCGCGCGGCATGGCGACGGTGCTGGTGCTGCCGGCCCATGATGAAGGCCCCGAGCGGGAGCTCTGGGAAATCGCCACGGGCGACGAACCGCATGTGGATTTCGTGACGGACGATCTGGTGGCGTTTTTGGAGGGATTGATCGGGGATTAAGTCGCGCGTTGTTCCATCAAGATCAGATCGGTGTCTTGCGGCTCGGCGCCGGCGGCCGTCAGCATCGCATGAATCTGGCCGCGATGATGGGTCTGGTGATTGAAGATGTGGCTGACGACGAGCCATTTCGGCTTGATCATATCCGATTGCATCAGGCTTGAACGCCAGATGAGATCGCCGGCGAGCCAGTCGTCGGTCACGCCGTCGGCCCAAATGATCAGCCTTTCGTCGCAGGCGAGGCGGTCCTGTTTCAATCCGTCCCAATCGTCGCGATAGGAAGGTGATTCGCTCAGCGGCGTGGAGGGCTTCGGGGCGTCGGAAAGGCGGCTCAGCCACATATGGTCCGCCCAGAGAAGATGGCTGAAAGTCGCATGAATTGATTTGAAGAAAGCGCCGCGGTCCTTGCGCCGGTCGTCATCCGACAGGCTGTCGGCGGCGGCGTAAAGGCTGGCGTTTTGCCAGCGATTGTAGCGCGCCATGGTTTTTACAAATGTCGAACTTGCCATGTGATTGTGTTGCCTCCTGGAAGCCTATCGCAGTAGCGTGATTGCCTTCGCCAAAGCCTCCGCCAATTCCGATTTCGTCGCTGCGCCTTTCTTCTTCGCCTTAAGCGCGCGCCAGTCGAGGCTCTTCACCTGATCGGCGAGCGCAACTTCAAATGGATAGGCTTTCGCAGCGGCGCTTGCCAACGGTTTCCGCGTCATGGCCGGGCTCGTCCCGGTCATCCACGCCAGGACGTTGCGCCAATGCCGCGGGACTTGCGTAAAGGCGCCGCGTGGATGCCCGGCACAAGGCCGGGCATGACGCTGAGAGTGCGCGCCATGCTTGTCTTCATTGCGCCGGGTCGTCGTCATGGCGCGTCGCCCCTTGTTGAACTCCCCTCGCCATGGCCTTACAACCGCGCCAGCCTTCACCGCATCAATTTCGGGAATTTCATGTCGCACACAGGACTTGAGACGCTCATCAGCGCCGCTTTCGAGGATCGCGCCAATATCACCGCCGAGACGCAGGGCGACGTCCGCCGCGCCGTCGACAGCGCGCTGCGTCTGCTCGACGCCGGCAAGCTGCGCGTCGCCGAAAAGATCGAAGGCCAGGAAGGCCCGGAAAGCTGGAACGTCAATCAGTGGCTGAAAAAAGCCGTGCTGCTGTCCTTCCGCTTGAACGACATGGCGGTGATCGCGGGCGGGCCGGGCGGCGCGACCTGGTGGGACAAGGTCCCCTCCAAATTCGTCGGCTGGGGCGCGCGCGAGCACGCGGCGTCGGGCTTTCGCTCCGTGCCAGGGGCGATCGTGCGCCATTCGGCCTATGTGGCGCCCGGCGCGATTCTGATGCCGTCCTTCGTCAATCTCGGCGCCTATGTCGACAGCGGCACGATGGTCGACACCTGGGTCACGGTGGGCTCCTGCGCGCAGATCGGCAAGAATGTACACTTGTCTGGCGGCGTCGGCATCGGCGGCGTGCTCGAGCCGCTGCAGGCGAATCCCACCATCATCGAGGACGACTGTTTTATCGGCGCGCGTTCCGAGGTGGTCGAAGGCGTCGTCGTCGGCAAGGGTTCGGTGCTGTCGATGGGCGTCTTCATCGGCGCCTCGACCAAGATCGTCGATCGCGCCACCGGCAAGATCCACATGGGCTATGTGCCGCCCTATTCGGTGGTCGTCTCCGGCAGTCTGCCGGGCAAGCCCCTGCCGGACGGAACGCCCGGCCCGTCGCTCTATTGCGCGGTGATCGTCAAGACGGTCGATGCGCAGACGCGCAGCAAGACGGGCATCAACGAGCTGCTGAGGGATTGATGGACGCCGAGCGCCTGCGCTTTCTCTACCGAACCGATCAGGGCCGCATCGATCGCGCGACCTGGCGGCGCGGCGCGGGCGCGCTCGTCGCGGTGCTTTTGCCGCTGACGCTGATCTGGTTCGCGCTTGCGCCCTATTCGGTCCACGATCTGGCGACGACGCCCTTCTTCGCGCCGATGACGATTCTCGCCTACGTCTACGTCGTCTTTTACGCCTTCGCCGTGATGCTGATCGTCGTGAGCTTCATCAATCTGTCGGCCAAGCGCTGTCGCGACCGCGGCCTGACGCCGCCGCTCGGCCTCGCGAGCGTCGCGCCGCTCCTGGCGCTGCTTGCCGGCGCGGCGCATTTTCTGCAGCCGCGCGTCGCCGAAGTCATGTCGCGCTGGTATGTCTGGGGCGTCGACGCGCTCTTTGTCGCCGCCGCTCTGTGGACCATCTATGAATTGGGTTGGCGGGAGGATGATGCCGCTGCGCGATAAGCAAGCGGTCGTTCCGCTTGAGCGCTGCCGCCTTTGCTTGACAAGGCGCCGGCGCGGACCGACTTTTCTCTCATGACCGAACCCCTTCAAATTGACGCGCGCTGGGACGATGAAGCCCATGTCTGGATCGCGACGAGCGACGACGCGCCCGGACTGGTCGTCGAGGCGGCGTCCTGGCAGTCGATGATCGACGAAGTTCGCGCTATCTTGCCTGACCTGTTGGAGCTGGATGCGATGGGCGCGCGAGAAGTTTCGCTCACTTTCAAGGCGGAGACTCATCTCGGGCTCGCCGCCGGCTGATGGCCGACTTCTATCCGCAGATTGTCGCGCTTCTTGTCGCCGCGGGATGCAATTTGGTGCGGCCCGGCAAGGGCAGCCACGAAATCTGGCATAGTCCGATCACGAACCGGAATTTTACATTGCCTCGAACGACGAAATCGCGCCATACGGCGAATGAGGTCTTGAAACGGGCTGGTTTGCCGAAAGCCTTCTAAAATGTCTCAGTCCCGCGCTGTCGCGCTCACCCGCGAACTCATCCGCTGTCCGTCGGTGACGCCGGCCGACGCCGGCGCGCTCGACGTCGTCGAAAAGGCGCTAAAGGCCGTCGGCTTCGAGACGCATCGAATAGTCTTCTCCGCGCCAAATACGCCCGACATCGACAATCTCTTCGCCAAGATCGGATCTGGCGCGCCGCATCTCGCCTTCGCTGGGCACACCGACGTCGTGCCGCCGGGCGATCCCGCGCGCTGGCGCTTCGATCCCTTCGCCGCGGAAATCTCGGACGGCCGCGTCTACGGCCGCGGCGCCTCGGACATGAAGGGCGCGATTGCGTCGTTTGTCGCGGCAGCGCTCGCTTACGTCGAGCGGCGTGGCGCGCAGAATGACAAATCTTGGGGAACGCTCTCGCTGCTCATCACCGGCGATGAGGAGGGCGTGTCGATCAACGGGACGGTGAAGCTGCTTGAATGGGCGCGCGCGCGCGGCGAGCGCTTCGATCACTGCATCGTCGGCGAGCCAAGCAATGCGTCGACGCTCGGCGACATGATCAAGATCGGCAGGCGCGGTTCGCTCAGCGGACGCATTCGCGTCATCGGCAAGCAGGGCCATGTCGCCTATCCGCAGCGCGCGGAAAATCCGGCGCCGATCATCGCGCGCATCGTCTCTGCGCTCTCGGGGCATGAGCTCGATAAAGGCACGACGCATTTCGAGCGCTCCAATCTCGAATTTTCCACGATCGACATCGGCAATCCGGCGGTCAACGTCATCCCCGGCGAGGCGCGCGCGCAGTTCAATGTCCGCTTCAACGACGTCTGGACGCATGAGTCGCTGAAAGAGCGCATACTGCAGGTGATCAAGGAAGCGGCGCCGAGCGCGAAGGTTGAAGTCGAATTCCCGCCCTCGAACGCCAAGTCCTTCATCACCGAGCCCGGCGCCTTCACCGAACTCGTCGTTGACGCCGTGCGGCAGGTGACGGGAATGACGCCGGAACTCTCGACGACCGGCGGCACCTCCGACGCGCGCTTCATCGTCAATTATTGTCCGGTGCTGGAGTTCGGCCTGACGAACGAGACGATTCACGCGGTCGACGAGAATGCGCGCGTCGCCGATATCGACGGGCTCTGCGCGGTCTATCTGCGCGTCATCGAGCGCTATTTCGAGGGCGCATCCGCTCGATGAAACCGGCCCAAACCGGGTTGGGCGTCCATATTTTGTCGAGGTCGGCGCGGGCGCGCGCCTCTTCCATGCCTGTGCTGATCCGATAAAGGTAGAGGAAGGCCGAGACCCGGTAGTTGGCGATGCAGTGAACATGCGTCGCGGATTCCCCCGCGCCTTCGAACGCCGCGCAGAAGCGATCGAAGTCCGCTTGCGTGGGATTTTGAAAATCGACCGGAATATGCGTGTAGCGCAGGCCAAGCGCCGCCAGAATCTCGGCCTCGTTCTTCAGCGCCTTCTCGCTGGTCGCGGGCGCGAGATTGATGATTTCGCGCACGCCAAGCGCGGCGATCTCATCGAACTGCGCCTGCGTGGGCTGCCCGGACGTCGTGGTCCGCGCATCGAGACGCAGCCAATTGTAGATGTCGGCGGGATCGGCCACGGGCGCTCTCACGCGTTGCGATTCATGCGACGCCGTCACCCCCGCGCGGCGAGCGGCACGACATTGTGCAGCTGCGCATCCGCGGTCTCGAAGAAGCGCCGCAGATTACGCGCCGCCTGACGAATTCGCTGCTCGTTCTCGACGAGCGCAAGGCGCACGAACCCCTCGCCATGTTCGCCAAAGCCCTCGCCGGGCGCAACGGCGACGTCGGCTTTCTCGATCAGCAGTTTCGAAAACTCGAGCGTCGAGATATTGCGGAAGCGCTCGGGCGCCGGCGCCCAGGCGAACATCGAGGCGCGCGGCGCCGGGATCGGCCAGCCCGCCTGCGCGAAGCTCTCGACCATCACGTCGCGCCGCCGCTTGTAGATCGCGCGCATCTCCTTGACGCAGTCGTCGGACCCGTTGAGCGCGGCGACCGCCGCGACCTGCACGGGCGTAAAGGCGCCGTAGTCGAGATAGCTCTTGACCCGCGCCAACGCCGACAGCAGCCGCTCATTGCCGACCGCGAAGCCGATGCGCCAGCCGGCCATCGAGAAGGTCTTCGACATCGAGGTGAATTCGACCGTCACATCCATCGCGCCCGCCACCTGCAGCATCGAGGGCGGCGGATTGTCGTCGAAATACACTTCGGCGTAGGCGAGGTCGGAGAGCACGAAGATCTCGTGCTTCTTCGCGAAGGCGACGAGATCCTTGTAGAAGTCGAGCGAGGCCACCTCGGCCGTCGGATTGGACGGATAGCAGACGACGACCGCGATCGGCTTGGGGATCGAGTGAATGATCGCGCGCTCCAGCGCCACGAAATAGTCCGGCGTCGGCGCCGAGGGCACGGAGCGGATGACGCCGCCCGCCATCAGAAAGCCGAAGGCGTGGATCGGGTAGGAGGGGTTTGGCACCAGCACCACGTCGCCCGGCGCGGTGATCGCCTGCGCCATATTGGCGAAGCCCTCCTTGGAGCCGAGCGTCGCGACGACCTGCGATTCGGGGTCGAGCGTGACGCCGAAGCGGCGCGCGTAATAGCCGGCCTGGGCGCGGCGCAGCCCGGCGATGCCCTTGCTGGCCGAATAGCGGTCGGTGCGCGGCTTGCCGGCGGTCTCGACGAGCTTCTCGATGACGTGCTTGGGGGCGGGCAGGTCGGGATTGCCCATGCCGAGGTCGATGATGTCGGCGCCGCCGGCGCGGGCGCGCGCCTTGAGGCGGTTCACCTGCTCGAAGACGTAAGGCGGCAGACGCTTGATGCGATAGAAATCCGACATTCTGTGTTTGTTCCGAAGGCGCGAAGCGGCAAGTCTAGCGCATTTTGGCCCGGGCGTCAGGGGAGGGGCGCCGTGGCTCCAGGGCGATCGGCGTCGGCCCCAATCGCGCGCCCTGGCGCTGTCTCGTCAAACGCGGCATCGTCGCCGAAACCATGCGGATGAAGGGAAGCTGTGTGATGAGCGGCTCTATGGGAGAAGCGCGAAGGACAGCCACGACTTTTAGCTGCGACTTAATAGACGCGCAGGGAAGGAACGTAGTAGGTCTTTGACGGCAGCCTATTAGAGAACACGTTTCTAGTGCCCTCTCAGCGCTCCTCCCAGCAGGGTGCCAAATAATTCCAGCATCATCTGTTCTTGCTGGCGTCTGGAAACATATTCTAGTTGCTGTTGCTCGGCCTGTCGTTCCATTTCGACCGCTGCTTCGCCGGCTTCCTGGTGGCCTAGGCTTGCCGCTTGTTTGTAAAGCGCAAGTTTGTACGCATAGGGGTTCGAGACAGGATACATCGAAGTGCCAACCAAAGCGGCCAAGGTAACCATAGAGTCTGAATCGCCGTTACGAACGCCGTTCTTCAGCACGCTAATGGCTTCTGCAATAGATTTCTTATCCCGCTTCTGGAGCAGCAAACTCGCTAGATTGTCGAAAGCAGCAGGATAGAGTTCTTTCGTGAGTCTACGATAAATAAGGATTGCCTCGGCCGCCTTCGTGAACCCCAAAGCTCGAGCATATTGGTATTTATAGCGCGGTTCATTCGGAAAGTATTCAACAGCCCTTCTGCAGGCCAAGGCCGCTTCGGCCGCGTTCTCCTGAACCTCGGCAAATTTCGAACCCAGAACGTTAAGAGGTTTCCTCGGATCATGAGGATTCGCGGCCAACTTGTCGCAACTATCCGCTGCTTCGGTCAGAGCTCGTTGCTTTTCAGCCTCGGTCCGCTCGGCCTTTTCTACCGCTTCCCGTTCGCGAGCCAGACGTCTCTCTTCCGCGTCTTTTCGGAGCTGCGCTTCCTCGAGGCGTTTTCTCGCCTCTTGTTCCTCGTATTCTCTCAGGAGCTCCTTCTCCTGCTTCCAGCGGGCGATTTCCTCGGACGTGAAGCGCTTCAATACTTCGCCGTTTGCCGGGTGAAAACCTTGATTGTCAAAGAACTCATATTTGCCGTTTTTACCCTTCCAAAACCAGGCCCGGGGCTGACCTGTAGCTGTGTCGAAAAGCTCAAATTCTTCAATGTCCTTTATGCGCCGCGGAGGGGAAATTCGGCGATGAGCTTGGGCCTTATATGCTTTGATAATGTCTGTGTTAACGGGCTGAAGTTCTTCTCCGCTTTCGGGATGAAAGCCCATCAAATTGAATAGTTCGATTGCCCCATCTTTGTCTCTGTAAAACCAAACGATTGGCTCGCCGGTCCGAAGGTCGAAAAAGTCGACTTCTGAAGACAGAATTCGCTCCGGTCGCTTTCCTCCGGCGTATGCTCGTAGGCGCTCAGCAGTTTCCTGAGTGTACGTTCTACAAACTCGCCCGGTTACAGGATCGACTCCTGCATGTTCGAGGTATCGCACTTCTCCCTCTCTGGAGAGCACGTAACACTTTGTTGGTTCGCCGGATGACGGCTTAAAGAAGTGGTCTTTCGTCCCGTACGAAAGCAGTAGCGCTTGGCTGACAAGAAGAAAAAGAAGACCGTAGAAGCCAATGCGGCGATTAGCATGTGAGATGGAGAACAGTTTAGATACGAAAAAAATGATGATAACCCAGAGGATAAGCGCCATGGCTCGCGCCATATGCTGGTCAATATTGAAAACGTCTGCGATTTCTGCTATGTAGCTCTTTGCGAAAAGGAATAGAACGATTCTGTCGACCAACCAAAGAAGCGGAATCGCGAGTATGACGACTGCAACTACCCCAAAGGCCCCTTTTTTGGCATCGCCAAGACGCGACCATGTTTGCTTCAGCCCCGCGACGAACGGCCCGAACTCACTCAATTGAAGCCCCCGCAATATTAGCGCGCCATGTTCTGCGCCCGGAATATATTGCCGTAATGAGCCAGCAGGTCCAGACGTGGCTAGACTAGCCCTTGCGCTCGCAAGCGAGTAGGAAAAAGCTAAAGTCGCGCGAACAGAAGTTCGGTTAATCCGCGCGACGAAGCGTCAGAGCCAAACCACTTTCCTCAAGCCACTTCATTCGACCACCGCTCCAGTAGGTCCGCCTCGGACAGGCTCACCCTCGTCCTTCCCCGACGTCTCGCGCCCGAAATCACTCCGTGGTGACGATGACGAAATCCTTGCCGGAGCGGCTGTCGGGCGACAGCGGCGCGTCGGTCAGCACCATGGTCATGCCGGGATGCATGCGCGCCTGCATCGCCGCATTGAAGGACGGGTCGGCGCGAAGCCGCTGGATCACATCCTGATTCGGCGCGAGCGTCGCATCCTCTTGATGATGCGTGATCGCGCTCCAATGCATGCCGCGCGACGTCTGGTCGGCGCCGTTCAGCACGAACACATGCGAGCCGAGCTTGTCGCCGCCCTCCAAGCCAAGAACGGATTTCGCCACCACATGGTCGTTCTCGATCAGCTCGATCACATGGTCGGCCGACGAGGCGACGATGCTGGTGACGGGAAAATTCTCGGCTTCCGTCCAATCGGAGGGATGCTTCTTGCCCTCGAGCCCGGAGAGCACCTGCTCGAATTCCTGTTCGGCATAGCCGCTCAGCACCATGCCCGGATGGGTCAGCTCCCAAGGGTCGGTATGCGCGCCGGCGATGATGACCGGCGTGCCGATATGGGTGACGCCGAACAGCAATTCGGAGAATTTCGCCGGCAGCCGCACGCAGCCATGCGACGCCGGATAGCCGGGGAGATTGCCGGCGTGCAGCGCGACGCCCGACCAGGTGAGGCGGTTCATGTTCGGCATCGGCGCGTCGTCGTAGATCGAGGAGTGATGATTCCTGTCCTTCTCCAGCACGACGAAGACGCCGGTCGGCGTCGTATGTCCGGGCTTCCCGGTCGAACAGGTGGAGGCGGCGATGCGGATGCCGTTGCGATAGACATGCACGCGCTGCTGCGGCAGCGACACGACGACGGAGACGGGTCCCTTCAAAGCGAGCTCGGGGCGCCAGATGTATTCGCCCGGCTTGAGCCGGCCGATCTCCGCCATCTTCTCGTCGCCGAACGCGCGGCGCCCGGTGATGACGGCGCTCGCCAGAAGCATCGCGCCTAAAAATCCACGGCGGTTCGCTGCAATGATGGTCATGACATGCCCCCCAAACGTGGCTCCCCAAGGTCCACGCGTAACCAACCGCGGGTAGCACGAACAGCAAGGTTAACAAAGTGCGCCGGGGCACAGCCGATGCGACCGAGGCGCTTGGAAAGCGCGCCTGCAGCGGGGAAGTGTCGCAGTTTGAACATGAGAATCGCTTGGCGCGGTCGGGCGCCCCGGCGTTAGCATTCGGATTATTCTCTCGCTCGGAGACGCGCATATGAAAAACAACATTGTCGCCGTGATCAGCGTCATCGCCCTGACGATGATCGCCGCCGGCGCGTCGGCCTCGACCGCGTCGCAGCGCGAATACAAGCGCGGCTACGCCGACTGCAAGGCCGGCCGCTGGGATGAAAACCAGCACGGCGAATCCTATAAGAACGGCTGCCGCGCCGCCGAGGATCAACGCGCAGGGACGGGGGCAGGGGCGAAGCCGGCCGACGGCGGGCTGCGCGGCGACAAGACGGCCTGCCTGCTGGCGGTGAAGCGGAAGACCAATAATCCCAAGGTCGTCGTGCTCAGCGTGGAAACCTCGGAGGCAAACAACAGCGTGACGATCGGCGTCGGCCCGGATCGGGCGCCCTGGCGCTGCCTTGTCAAACGCGGAATCGTCGCAGACGTGATGTCGCTGACGGACGAAGGGAAGCTGTGAGATTGTGATGCCCGGCGGGCAAAAAAGCTAGAGCCCTTGCCCCCTGCAAAGCAGGCTCTAACTCCATGTCAGGCCTCTATCAACGAGGCGCGTAGGTCATGGAGGAGACGATGATCTCTGCCAAGGAACACATGACAATGACGGCTGTCGGCGCGATTGTCGGCGCCGCCATCGGCGCTGGACTAGGCGGCGCGCTCTTCGGGCTGCCGGGGGTCCTCGCCACGGCGGTGCTGGCGGGAATCGGCGGCGCCTTCATCGGATCGTTTCTGTAATCGAGAGGCGACGCCGTCGCGGATATGAGACCATAAGCGCCGCGCTATGTTTTGAGCGCGGCGCTAAGGCGGCGTGCTCAAATCCTTGCATCACAGTTCACTGGCGCGAGCGTGCATCGCAACCGTCAGCTATGTAAATCGGGGCCTAACGTCGGTCGACCTTTCGTTGTAACTCCTTCAACAAAGCATGAAACTCGTCAGGCATAGGTTCGGCTATCGACTGCGAGTATTTCAGTTGCAGCTGCTCACCGATCGTCCTGAGGCCGTCGGCAAAATCAAGAGATGGAGGCAGGACTTTCCAGTCAGGGGGCTTTACGCATCGCATTGCACATTCTCCACTACCGATTTCGTGCAGAGCGGCGCGGCTCGCGATGCTCCTCGCATCGCAGGTTCGGCGTCCGCCGGCTCTCTACTTGGCCGTTTGCCCGTTTCATTTGCCGGGTCAATTCCGCATCGTTTCCAATTGAATCGCATCGGCTTGAATCGCATCAGCTCGCGAATCTTGATGTTATCAAGATTGCAGCGAGTTCAGTCATCGCTTGCGTTCCCGTGCGTTTCATTGTCGCCGGCGTCACACGTAAGGATCGCCGGCAAGAGCCCTGGATGACTATCGAGGGCGTAGTTCAGGAATTTTCACTGAAGACGCGGCAGCTTTTCCTGTTGCGTCATTCACCCGTCGGACCAGTTTCTCGGTCGCCTGTTCATCCGAGACAGAGAGCAGATGAAAGTAGGCAGGCGCGTAAACCACTCCTCGCGGCGATATGATCGAAACGTTGCACTCGCCTCCATGGATGAGTCTCAAAGCCAGAGCGACGGCCTCAGAACCGCTTCCACGGGAATACGCGAGGCTTACACCCCTTTGCTTGATGGTTACGATGTGGCTCATGCTCAACCTCCGTCCGTTCATCCGTTCGTCGCCGATTCAAACTGCGACGGATCGTTGTCTGGAAGTGCCGAGGTGTTAAATTTGAAAATGTTGAGCCCGCGCAGTCTGGAAAGCGTTGAGGTTGAGTATGAGAAAAAAACTTATCGGCCCCGGTAGGAGGCGCGGGGGGATTTACCGGGACCGATAGCTTGCGACGCTGCGCGTTCCCATTATTCCTGAGCAGCGCATCAAGACTGCTTTAGCTCGACGCCCCACCTGTGTGCGAGGCTTGAGGCATCTTCTGATGTTGACCTTAAACTCCTGAGGCCAACTTACGGAGAGTATGCGAGACCAAGTTCAATATCTGTCCAAAATTGCTCACTTCAAAAAAAATGAACTTGCACAGGACGCTCGCGAACACGTGACCCAAACTTAGAGGGGCAAAGATGTCCACGAGTTCGAAAGGCATCTTCGACGTGAATGCCTTCCTCGTTACCGTGAGCGAGGGAATAAGCGTGGTCAATTCAAGCAAGGGTCAGGCTGTCTTTTCGCAAGGCGCCGCTGCGGACGCGCTGTTTTATATTCAGCGCGGTAAAATCAAGATCACGACGGTGTCCAGGCACGGCAAGGAAGCCGTGGTGGCAATCCTTGGCGCTGGCGATTTCTTTGGGGAAGGATGTCTGACGGGACAGCGACGTCGCATCTCAACCGCGACTGCGATGGTCGACAGTTCGACGTCTCGTTTGGATAAGGCGACGGTGATCCGCGCCCTCCATGACCAGCCTGATTTTACAGAACGCTTTCTGGCCTATTTGCTGGCGCGCAACAGCCGAATGGAAGCGGACCTCATCGATCAGCTTTTCAACTCAAGCGAAAAACGACTCGCTCGGCTTCTTCTTCTTCTGGCTAATTTCGGTAAGGAAGATACGCCGGAGCCGGTGGTGACGAACGTCAGTCACGAAACTCTCGCTGAGATGATTGGCACAACTCGATCTCGAGTCAGTTTCTTCATGAACAAATTCCGGAAAATGGGCCTCATCGACTATAATGGAACGCTCAGGGTGCATAGCTCGCTACTGGGCGTCGTGCTTCACGACGGACCGCACGCCGTTCGCAGTTCCAGAGTGGCGGATTTAGACCAGGATTTCGAATGAAATCTTATAGCCCAGCGCATGACAAGCGCAATCTTGAGGAGATCATTCATGGGCAGCGCTGCTGACAGGATCAAAGACATTGGGCCGCAGCCGCAATCGTTCGACATTGAACGCGCGACGAAGGAAAACACAAATTACCGTTCAGTCGCCTGGAGCGGACGCTACTTGCAAGTGACGCTGATGTCGATCCCCGCTGGCGGAGACATCGGCCTTGAAGCGCATCCGGAGACCGATCAGTTCCTGCGCCTCGACGCTGGCAGCGGCCGAGTGCAGATGGGAGCCGCGAAGGACGAACTGACTTTCGACAAGGAAGTTTCAGACGGCTGGTGCGTTCTCGTTCCGGCGGGGACTTGGCACAACATCACCAATATCGGCGCGACGCCAATGCAGGTCTATGCCATCTATGCGCCCGCCCATCACATGCCCGACAAGGTGCAGGCGACGGCGGCGGCGGCCGAAGCCGACAAAGACGACGAGCCAGCGGCGTGGTCCGTGCAGCCAAAACATGCGCCCGACAAACACGGGTGACCAATTGAACGGCAAGAACGGAGCATGGCAGCTTCTGGGCGATACAGACCTTTATTCTGAAGCAACGCTACCCCACCTCGCTCGCCCATCGCTCCGAGCGGCCGCTGGGACGAAAACCAGCATGGCGAATCCTATAAGAACGGTTGCCGCGCCGCCGAGCATCAACGCGCCGGATCGGGGGCAGGAACGGGGGCAGGGGCCGGCACCGCCGCGACGAAGCCCGCCGACGGCGGATTGCGCGGCGACAAGACGGCCTGCCTGCTGGCGGTGAAGCGGAAGACCAATAATCCCAAGGTCGTCGTGCTCAGCGTGGAAACCTCGGAGGCGAACAACAGCGTGACGATCGGCGTCGGCCCGGATCGCGCGCCCTGGCGCTGTCTCGTCAAACGCGGAATCATCGCCGACGTGATGTCGCTGACGGATGAGGAGCTGTGAGGCGCAGGGACGAGAAGGCGGGGCGCCATTTGCTCGAATTGCTGCGGTGGACGCCAGGTCTGCTTTGACCCATCTCGGACATTCCGGATCAAAGAAGCAGAGTCGAGTGGTCGCCCTTAGGTCGGCGGCGCTTGGCAAGTTCCCTGTACAACGCCTCTGGACTCACACCGATCTGCTCGGCGACGAGTTTCCATTCCCCTTTTTCGGGCACATGGACGTCGCGCCATGCAATCCAAGCGTCAAGACGCTCGGCGACAGTCTTTAGCGACAGGATTTCCGCATGAAGGCGGGCGCGCTGAACCTCGTGCGCGAGGTATTTCGTCCACGCCTCTGAAAAGCCGGGACTGGTCGCCAGACGCGCCCTGATCTCTCGCTTCGGCAAAGCCAAAGTTCGTGTCCGGGCGGTGGCGATGGCGTCGCAATAGTAGGCATCCGAGTACAAGGAAGCTTCGGCGAGTATGGAGCCAGGAGCTGCGCGTTCAAGGATGAGGGCTGACCCGTCGGCTTGATGTCTGACGAGATGGACCGAACCTTCTTCGATGAAATGAACGACTCGCACCTTGTCGCCGAGACGAAACAGATACTGCCCCGACTCGAAGGTCATTTCCTGCCCTGCGAGGTTGTGCAGATGAGAAACTAATTCGACGGACATGATGTCGATCATGTTTGTAAGAGTGGTGACGTGGGAAGGTTAGCGCAACCAGAGGAGCCTCTCATGCTGCGCATCGCACTTCTTATGGGACTGGCGGCACTCGTGCTTCCCGTCCACGCTGTCGCCCAGGCTGCTGGCGGGCATCACATGGAGAACCACCACGCCATGATGTCGGGCCATCAAATGGCTGCGGCGCCGGCGGAGGCGGGACAGGCCGCTTTCGCCGCCATTCAGGAAATTGTCGGGCTGCTACAAGCGGACCCCTCCACAGATTGGTCGAAGGTAAACCTCGAAGCTTTGCGGCAGCACCTGATCGACATGGACAACGTCACGCTTCGCGCCGAGGTGAAAAGCGAAAGCGTCGACGGCGGCTTGCGGTTCGCCGTTTCCGGAACCGGTCCCGTCAAGAACTCCATCCAACGTATGGTCGTAGCGCATGCGGCAACCATGAACGGCGCCGGCGACTGGACGTTCAATGCGGTGCAGACGGATGAAGGAGCGGTCCTGACCGTTCGGGCTCCGGCGAAGGATCAGGACAAACTCCGAGGCTTGGGCTTTATCGGAATAATGACGCGGGGCATGCACCACCAGGCCCATCATCTGATGATCGCGCGGGGCGCCGATCCGCATCACTGACATTCGCCGTTAGGCCGGAAAGCAAGTTATGACTTATCTCCGCATTCGTTGTTCGCGTGAGCGAGCCTATAGTAAAAAATGCGGTCGATGGTGAAAGTCTCGACAATGACGATCAAGCTCGGCGATTTGAAAGTGGGCGAGCGCGGCCGCGTCATAGGGTTTGAACACGGCGATATCGGCCATCGGCAAAAATTACTGTCCATGGGACTGACGCCCGGCGCCGAATTCGCGGTCATGCGCGTTGCACCGCTCGGCGATCCGGTCGAGGTTCGTGTGCGCGACACCTCCCTCAGCCTGCGCAGGGATGAAGTGTCGGACTTGCTGATCGAGCGAGCCGGCGCTAAGGCGGCCGTCGTGAAAGGCGAGGCTCTTACGATCGCAATCATCGGCAATCCGAACTGCGGCAAGAGCACATTGTTCAACGGCCTCACCGGCGCCCGGCAGCGGGTAGGAAACTGGCCCGGCGTCACGGTGGAGAAAAAGGTCGGGCTCTTTCAGTTCAAGGATCAGAGCTTCGAAATCGTGGATCTGCCCGGGATCTATTCGCTCGACGCGTATGATGAAGAAAGCGCGATCGACGAGAGGATCGCGCGAGATTACATTTTGTCCGGCGAAGCCGATCTCATCGTCAACATCGTCGACGCATCCAATCTGGAGCGCAACCTTTATCTGACGACTCAATTGCTGGAGATGCGGGTTCCTCTTGTTGTCGTGCTCAACATCATGGAGGAGGACGCCGGAAGCCGCAGCTCTCAATTTGACGTGACCGCCATCGAGCGCGGGCTAGGTTGCCCCGTCGTGGCGCTGGTCGCCGCCAGACAGAGAGAAGTCGAAGGGCTCAAAGACGACCTGCAACTGCTCGCCCGGACGCGACCGCGGCCACGCTTCTCTATCGATTATCCACCGCAGATCGAAAGCGCCGCGTCGGAGCTCGTAACCTTGATCGACGACATGTCCGGCGCTGGTCGTTTCGACAACCGATGGCTCGCCATTCGTTTGCTGGAAGGCGATGCTTTCGCGACCGAGCATGTCGTTCCAGCGGCCAGAGAAGCGCGCGCGCGGCTGGCTGGACGGATCGCGCAGGATGCCGGTGATGAGGCCGATGTCGTCATCGCCAATTGCCGTTACCGTTTCGTCCATGCGCTCACCGAAGCAGCGGCCCCCAAGCATTCCACAGTGGCCCGCAGCATATCGGCACGGATTGATAGACTGGTGCTCAATCGGCTCCTCGGCATTCCGATCTTTCTCGGGGTCATGTATTGCCTGTTCTGGTTCACCATTCAGTTCGCTCGCGCCTTCAAGCCGTTTTTCAATCAGGTTTCAGACACGCTGTTCGTCGCAGGCTTCCGGTATCTCCTCGCAGCGCTCCACGCTCCCGCATGGCTCATCGCGGTGCTGGCCGACGGACTCGGCAACGGCCTCCTCCAGGTCGTGAACTTCATTCCCATTATCGGCTTCCTCTACCTTTTTGTTTCGATGCTCGAAGAGTCCGGCTACATGGCCAGGGCCAACTTCGTGATGGATCGACTCATGCAGGCGCTAGGCCTTCCGGGAAACGCATTCGTGCCCATGGTGGTAGGCTTCGGTTGTAACGTGCCCGCCATTATGGCGACGCGCACTTTAGAGCGTCCCCGAGATCGGATCGTGGCCGTGCTGATGAGCCCGTTCATGAGCTGCGGCGGACGTCTAGCGGTTTACACGGTCTTCGCCGCCGCTTTTTTTCCAGAGAACGGCCAGGTCGTGATCTTCGGCGTGTATCTTCTGGGCGTCATCTTCGCGATGGTCACCGCGCTCGTGATGAAAAACAGCTTGCTGCCGCAAGAGCGCTCGCTCTATGCGCTGGAGTTGCCGTCCTACCACTGGCCCAAGCCGAGGAATGTGCTGATTGGCTCCTGGATACGCGTCAAAATGTTCGTGATGCGCGTCGGCAAGTTCATCATCCCGATGGTCTTCGTGCTGAAGGTGCTGAGCGCCTGGGGGACCGACGGGTCATTCAACCAGCAGCCGATCGACCAATCGGTGCTGGCCGCGGGCGGGCGGACGATCACCCCCGTGCTGGTTCCGATGGGCGTCGGCCAAGACCAGTGGCCGGCGACAGTCGCTCTCTTGACCGGCGTATTACACAAGGTCGTGATCGTGAGCACCCTGGAGTCGATCTATTTGGAGGCGAAAAATACGCCGCCGGCGGCGCAGCAAGAATTCGATTTGTTGGGACGACTCGAGCGGGCGGTTCTGACTATCCCGCAAAATTTGAAAGCTCTGATAGGGCTCGGCCCGGGGCCCATGCGCGCAGGGCACCGCCCGCTTGTAGACTTCGATCGTACGGTCAACGAGCCAGCGCGCGTTCCGGGAGCGGACAGCGCTCTGGTGCCCGCATTGGCGAGTCGGTTCGATGGCACGGTCGGAGCGCTCGCCTATCTCATCTTGGCTCTTTGTTATCCGTGTATCGCGACCACAGCGGCGACCACGCGCGAAACCAACCAGCGATGGACAGGGTTTATGGTCTTTTGGACGATCAGCCTCGGCTATGGAATGGCCGTGCTCTTCTATCAGATCGGAACGTTCATCTCGCATCCGGCCTCGTCCGCCGCATGGATAGTAGGAGTCGTGACCTATTTCGCGCTACTAGCCGCCGCCGCCTTAGCGTACTCCCCTTTCGGCGCCGACGCCTATCCAAAGCGGCTGCATAAAGTCGCAACGGAAGGACCGCCACGGATAGGCCGCCTCGAGCAGCTCGTTGGGAGTCGAACGGGCCTCATATCGGCGATTTCGGCGGCCTTGTTGACGATCGCGTTCGCAGCGATCCTCGTCGCCTATGGGCCGAAACTTTTGAGCCGCGGGGAAACAGAAAAAGCATCGTTGGAGAAGCCGCAGCCCGCGCCCACGCAACAAGCGACGCCCACGCAGCCGCCTGCGCCGAAAATTGTCGGGAACGAACCAGCAAAGCCGTCGGCCGAAACTTCGCCCTCTGCTCCAGCCGACACTTATACCATTGTCGCTGGCGACTCGTTGCGTAGCCTTGCCGCCAAGCTGTATGGCGACGAACGGCAGTGGCGTAGCATCGTGACAGCGAATCCCCGTCTCGATCCTCGCCGAATGCAGGTCGGTCAGGTCATCAAACTGCCGAGGTCAGCCCCGCAACAGCGGTAAGATCTGCGCGAATATCGCCCCGAACAGCCAATGTCCGTTTGTGGGCGAAGCAGACGTCGAACGAAAAACTAATACCCCTACCCCACCTCGCTCGCCCACCGCTCCGAGCGAAACGCCCGCGCGATCGCTTCGGCGCGGGCGCTCTGGCGCGCCTCCAGGTCGTTCTCCGCAATGTCGGCGCAGGCCTTGAGCGCGATCTCCAGCAGCGCCGCCTTCGGGTAAGGTTTTCCTTCGCGGCCTTCATGGGCGCAAAAATCGCTGGCGCAGACGATCATCAGCTCCTGAAATCGCTCCGGCGCGTCGAACGCGCCTAAGCGTTCGAGCATCAAAGCGACAGGCCCCGCGCGCATTTTCGAGACGCGATGCACGCGTTCGCATTCGGCAAGCGCCAGCAGCGCGAGCGCCTTGCATGCCGCCGGCGGACGAAAGCGCGCGCAGATGTCTTCGATGCGCGGGCGCCCGCGCTCGACATGTCGGTAATGCACGGGAAGATGTTCGCGCGGCGAATCCGACTTGCCGACATTCATCACCAGCAGCGCGAAACGCGCGGCCAGCGGCGCGCCGCGTTTGGCCGCCGTATCGAGCGATGTCATCAGATGCTCGCCGAGATCGACCTCGTCCTCGCCATCGGAAATCTGCGGCACGCCAAACAGCGCCGCGACCTCGGGGAGGATTTCAAACAGCGCGCCGCAGTCGCGCAAGGTCCCGATCAGCCTCGACGGCGCCGGGCTCATCAGCCCGCGAGCGAGCTCCGGCCACATCTGCGCCGGGTCGGCGTCGACGAGATGGCCGGCCTCGACCTGTTCGAACAAGAGGTCGAGCGTTTCCTCGTCCGGGCCGTCCTCCGCCTCGGCGAGCAACGCCGCCATGCGCAGCACGGAAAGGCCGGGGTCGGTTTGTCCGTAGTCGAACGACGGGGGAGCAGATTTCGAAGCCATGGGTCCCATCATCACAAGTGTTGCGACGACATGCAAAGCTCTTGCCGCGGGCCTCGGACCCGCGGGCCGGCTTGCTAGCGGGCGGGCTTCGCCGGCGCGTCGGGCGCGGCGACGCGGCCCGCCCGGCGCCGGTTCTCGGCCGCCGCCGCGTCAAGCTCCGCGCTCATGCCGCGCAGATGCGCGGCCGCCTTGCGCTTGGGGTCTTTGGCCGGCGTCGCTTCAAAGCCGCGATATTCCAGCTGTTCGGATCGGGAATCGCGCACGAAATCCTGCGCCGGCGGCGGCGGGGTGCGCAAACCGGTCGCGTCGAAGATCCGCCCGATGAAGGCGCCGCCGCTCGACGGGGCGTCCTGCGCGAGCGCGGCGCCGCCGGCGAGGCTAAATGTCAGAAGGCCGCATGTCAGAACGACGGCGAGGCGCGCGAATATCATCTTTCGAGCAGGCCATAAAAATGCGGCGCGAGTAGGTCTGAGCAGCATTGTGATCGGGAAGCGCTCTACGCGATCTGCGCGTAGACCGCGTCGATTTTCGCGCCCCGGTTGAGGCCCCGGTGGATCGAGATATCGAGCCCGTCTTCGCGCGCCTGCGCGCCATGGCGCCCGAGCAGCCGGCGCGCCGCCGCGTCGCTCTCGACGAAGGCGAAGCCGGTCGGACCCCAGGACGTCTGGCCGCCGCCGGTCGCGCCGTCGGCGAGCAGCCGCGCGACGATCGCCTCGACCTTGCCGCTGGTGAAGCGGCGCCCGCCCTGCGCCGGCGCGAAATGATCGCCGACGATCTCCTGAATGCGGGTCACCGCGGCGCCGAAGGGCGCAAGCTCGCGTTCCGCCAGCGCCGGCAGGATCTGCATCAGCACCAGCCGGCAGACTTCGCCGCTGGTCGCGGCGCCGAACGGCGGCAGTTCGGCGAAGGCGTCGCGCTCGTCCGCGCCATGCAGGCCGACGTCGCCCGGATCGCAGACCAGCAGCACGCGCCACGCATCGGGAAATTCGGCGCGCGCGACGACCGGCGGCGTCGTCGTCTGCGGGCCGCGTCCGCCGTCGACCACGACGCCGCCGAGCTGAAAGAGGCCGGCGCCGAGCCCGGAGCGCGCGCCGCGCGCCATCAGCGCCGCGTCGGCGGCCGGGTCGTTCGGCAGGTCCTCGAGACGGCGCAGCGCCGCGCTGACCGCGAGCGCCAGCTGGGTGCCGGAGCCCAGGCCCGCGTGGGCGGGAATCGCTTCCTCCAGCGTCAGCCTGTGGCGCTGCGTCAGGCCAAGCGCCTCCTGCGCGCGCTCCAGAAGCCCGGCGGCGCGTGTGGCTTCGGGGCCCTCGACGCAATTTTGATCGGCGCGGGTCAGCGTCAGCCGGGTCGCCGGCGCGTCGAGCGAGAGGCCGACGCCGCCGAACTTGCGCCCAAGGCCGCCGTTCATATCGAGAAAACCAAGATGCAGCCGGGCGCTGGCCGCGACGCTTACCTTTGCCGGCATGCCGCCTCTTTTGGTGCAACTGAAGACTTTGGGTCGGTTTAGGCTATAACGCGTCTCAGCGAAAGAATGTTGCGGCGCAAAGCGCAAGAGGGGAGCCTGAGATGGCGAAGGAAGAGCGCGCATATTCCGAAGACGAGGTCCTCGCGCGGCTGCAGAGCGAACTGCCGCATTGGCGCTACGAGAACGGCTGGATCAGGCGCAAGTTTAAGACGCATGGCTGGAAGGGCACGCTGATGGTCGTCAATACGGTCGGCCATCTCGCCGAGGCCGCCTGGCACCACCCCGACATCGCCGCGTCCTACGCATGGGTCGAGGTGAAGCTTCAGACCCATACGGCGAAGGGAATCACCGACAAGGATTTCGAACTCGCCAAGAAGATCGAAGAGGTCGTCTCCTGGCGCCCGGGCAAGGCCGGCGGCGCGCTCGAAGGCACGCCCGAGAGCGACCAGCGCTTCGCCTATGTGAAATACGACGACTGACGGAACGCGCGCTTGGCTTTCGACGTTCAGGCGATCGCGACGGCGCGCGATCGCTTTCTTTCGCTGATCGGAACGCGCCCCGTCATCATGGGGATCGTCAACGTCACGCCCGATTCTTTTTCGGACGGCGGGCGGTTCGCGACGCGTGACCCCGCGCTGGCGCAGGCGCAGGCGCTCGTCAGCGCTGGCGCCGACATCGTCGACGTCGGCGCCGAGTCGACGCGTCCTGGCCACACGCCGCTGAATGCGGAAGAGGAGTGGGCGCGGCTTGAACCGCTGCTTGCGGCGCTGGTCGCGCAGGCGGGCGCGCCGGTGTCGATCGACACCTACAAAGCCGAGACGGCGCGGCGCGCGCTCGCGCTCGGCGTCTGTCTCGTCAATGATATCTGGGGCCTGCAGCGCGATCCTTTGATGGCGCCAACGATCGCGCAAGCCGGCGCCGCGGTCGTGATCATGCATAATCGCGAGACGACGGAGCCACAGATCGACATCATCGCCGACATGAAGCGCTTCTTCGCCTGCTCGCTCGAAATTGCGCGGCGCGCCGGCGTGCCGGAGCGGCATATTCTGCTCGACCCGGGGATCGGCTTCGGCAAGAGCCGCGAGCAGAACTATGACGCGCTGCGCGCCACGCCGGAGCTGTTGGCGCTCGGCTTTCCGCTGCTCATCGGCGTCTCCCGGAAATCAATATTCAAGGGCCTGGGCGACGGCGTTCTCGAGGGACGGCTCGTCGGCACGCTGGCGGCCAATCTTCTCGCCGCGCGCGACGGCGCGCAGGTCTTTCGCGTGCATGACGCCGCGGAGCATCGCGCGGCGTTCGACGTGATGCGCATTCTCGCTGCGCGCCCTGGAGCGCGCCTGGGAGCGGGCCCTGGAGCGGGCCCTGGAGGTTGAGACGATGCGGGTTGGATTTGGGCTTGGCAGCAATCTCGGCGACAAGCCGGCCAATATTCGCGAGGCGCTGCGGCTGATCGAGGCGCGCGGGCTGGCGCGGCTCGACCGGGTCTCGCGACTTTACCGCACGCCGCCCTGGGGCGACCTCGACCAGGGGGATTTCGCCAACGCCTGCGCCATCGGCGACACGACGCTCGCGCCCTATGAACTGCTCGCGGCGGTCAAGAAGATCGAGGCGGACATGGGCCGCGCGCCGACGCGGCGCTGGGGGCCGCGGCTGATCGACGTCGATATTCTGTTCCTCGGCGACCACGCGATCGACGATCCGGAGCTGACCCTGCCGCACAAGGAGCTTTTCCGCCGCGGTTTCGTTCTCGCGCCGCTCGCCGAAATCGCCCCTGAACTCGAACTGGACGGCGTCACCATGCGCGCGGCGCTGGCCGGCGCTGACGCGAGCGGCGTGCGTCCGTGGTCGGACGAATAGCTGCCCACCCCGGATGGTTGCCTATCTTCGCGGCGCAGCATTCGCTGACGCTCTGGCGTCGATGGCAGCCGATGTAATCGGAAATGATTATATATTACAGGTGTCTACGAAGAATTGTGCGTCGCGCCATGGTTAGGCTCAGAGGCTCCCTAGGGTAGGTTTTTAACTATCCACTAGGGTTGCATTGGCTATTCGATAGATTGTTTTGCTCTATCCTAACGGGTATTGTGATTATCGGGGGTTATTGGAATGTTGCGGCACGCTGAGCTGGGTCTGCGGTTCGCTCTTTCAAGAGGCGGATTGGGGATTTTGGCTTAGGCGGCGACGTCGGTTTTCGTCCGATAACAACAAGCAGCCGGGTTCTGGGGATTTTGGGATTTGCTCGCCTTTGGGCGTGGGGTTCCGGGGTTTTCGGGAAGGCTGCGGCAGACAAGGGCGGTTTTGCGTGTTTTTAGAAGAAGACGC
>Ga0351889_10162_pt1 | contig 23754 bp, 20 predicted proteins | sample TotcelFGM3001M14_FD_206767 | JGI IMG/M metagenome (GOLD analysis project Ga0351889, IMG submission 206767) | Enriched cells from coal bed in the Powder River Basin, Montana, United States - Total cells FGM rep3 HSBNCT.FGM.300.1.M14 ...
CGGTCAGCGTTCTGGCGGTCGCCCTGTTAGGCGAAGGCCATTGGGCCGATTCGATCGCGCGTGTCGCCACGTCGTTCGGGGCGGCCGCCGGCAGAATCGGGATCGTCATCGGCATGGCGGCGGTGATCGGCAAGTGTATGTTGGACAGCGGGGCGGCCGACCGCATCGTGCGCGCGTTCCTGCGGCTGTTCGGCGAGCGGCGGTCGCCGGTCGCCTTGATGGCCAGCGGCTGGGTCCTGGCCGTGCCCGTCTTTTTCGACACCGTGTTCTACTTGCTGGTCCCCCTGGCGCGTTCGCTGTACCGTCGCACCCAACGCAATTATCTGCTGTACATCCTCGCGATCGGCGGCGGCGGGGCGATTACCCACACGCTGGTTCCGCCGACTCCGGGTCCGCTGGTGATTGCCGCTACGTTGGGCGTGGATGTGGGCTTCATGATTCTGATCGGCGGACTGGTGGCGCTGCCGTCTGCGGCCGCGGGACTGACGTTCGCGTATTTCGCCAATCGCTGGATGCCGATCCCCATGCGGCCGATCGGCGACCAGCCCGAACCGGAACCGTTGGACGACGCACAGCTGCCTTCGCTGTGGCTGAGCATGATGCCTGTCCTGTTGCCCGTGGTGCTGATCTCGATGAATACGATCGTCGAAACGTCGGCCAAGAGCCTGCTGCGGCCGCAGCTGCAGCAAGCGGGGATTGCGCAACCGCAACAGGAGGAACAGTTGACGAAATGGTTGCGCTCGCCGGATGCGATCGAGTCACCGACCGCGCGGCGTTTGGCCCAAGTGTCCGGGCTGACCAATATGATCGGCAACGCGAACTTCGCGCTGCTGCTGTCCGCCTTGGTCGCCATGGCGACGCTGATCAAACAGCGGCAGCTCGCGTTGCCCGAGATGGCCAAAGCGGTCGAAGTGGCGTTAATGAGCGGCGGGGTGATCATCTTGATCACGTCCGCCGGCGGGGCCTTTGGTGACATGCTGAAAGTGGCCAGGGTAGGCGAGGCGATTCAGCAGTTGTTTGCCGACACGGGGGGAAGCGGCGGATTGTTGCTGTTGGTCTTGGGGTTCTCGATCGCCGCCGTACTGAAGACCGCTCAAGGCAGCAGCACGGTGGCGATGATCACCGGTTCGGCCATGCTGGCCGGGATCGCCAGTCCCGAATCGCTGGGCTTCCATCCGGTCTATCTGGCGACCGCGATCGGTGGTGGATCGCTGGTTGGATCATGGATGAACGACAGCGGTTTCTGGATCTTCGCCAAGATGGGCGGGCTGACTGAAATCGAGGCCCTCAAGTCGTGGACCGTGATGCTGGTCGTGCTGGCCACCGTCAGCTTGGCGGTGACCATGTTGCTGGCCATCGTGCTGCCGATGGCCGGCTGAGTTTGCCGGCGGCGCCCCGTCAAGGTGTGACGAGCAATCCGCCTTTGTATATGGGGAACGCTTAAGAAACCGCTAATCTACGCTGATGAGCGCTAATGTTCCCCACTGGCCGATCCGCTTTTTTTGGAGTGCGGTGGCTTGACGCCGCTTTGGCCGGTGCCTTTCCTTCTCTCAGCTCCTCCAACAGCCATCATGCAAAACGCAAGGCTGCCGCAAATCGAAAGCGGCGTCAAGCCACCGCACTCCAAAACGGCTCAAACCCTGCTAGGAGGTTCTACACAGAACAAAAACAGGATCACGGAGATTGGCCTTGACAATTACAAACTGAACACGCTACCCCCGTCCCCTTTTCGTGCGCAAATTTATTAGCGTTCATGAGCGTCGATCAGCGGTTTGTTTTCTCCCAATGCGCGCGCCATCGAACTACTTGCCGTGAGATGCTGCGCGGTTTCGGGCACGGAAACCACGGAAACGGGGTCGGCTGTCTTTGCTCTTGACGCGGGCTCGGTGTCGCACCCGAAACAAAGACCCCCGATCCCTTTTCGTGCGCGGCCATTTTGCCCCTGACCAAGGCTTGACGCCCGCCCGCAACGTCAAAGCGGAGTGGCGACGCCAGCCAAGCGTGCTAATCCGCCGGCCACGCCACGCGTTGCCTGGGCCATCCGACCATAATCCAAGGTGTCGGCCCGGTCGGAACTCTGGTGATAGTGCGGATTGCGCAAAAACGAAGTATCGGTCAGCATCAGCGCCGGATATCCCTGGTCCCAGAACGAGCTGTTGTCGGACAGGCGGATCTCGTGGATGGCTTCCGGCAGACACACCGAAAACAGCGGGAGCCGCGAACATCGCTTGAAGCCCCGGTGAAACTCCCAGGCCAACGAGAACGACCGGAGGTTGCCGACGGCCGCCAGGAATTGGCCGCGACGCGGGAACAACCAACGCAAACAGCGAGGGATGCCCAGCGGGGTTGCCTGGCTTTCCGGTTCGTCGGTGAAGTAGCCGACCATTTCCAGGCACAGCATGCCCAGGATGCATTCCGAGCGAGTCCGGCATCGTCGCGCATAGACCTGGCTGCCCATCGTGTCGGTGTGGAAGTGGGGTGATTCCTCGCAGGCGAAGGCGACGAATCGAATCGTCCGGCGTCCGCTTCGGCCCCGCAGCAGGCGCGCCGCTTCGATGAGCACCGCGACCGCGGAAGCGTTGTCATCGGCACCCGGGGTTGACGGCACGGAATCGTAGTGCGCCCCGGCAACAACAATCAAGTCCGGACGCCGTTTCCCCCGTCTCTCCACGATCAGGTTGGCAACGGTTGTGCCTTCGACGTCGTACGTTTGACGCTCGACGTCGTCCTCGAGCGTCACGAACTGCCGCTCGATATAGGTGGCGGCCGACGCCAATGCGTCCGGCCTGCCGACGTGCCGCGGCCCGATCAGTTCGGCGAGCACGTCGACGTGCCGGCGCAGGCGCCCGGCAAGCTGAAATTCCGATTCCGAGGTTTCGACCATCAGATCCTCTCCGCATCCAGGAGCCGCTTTCGGACGTCTGGCCGTCGAGCCGCCGCAGTGAACCAAGCGCGGTGGCACCCCTTTACGCCCCTTCCCAGTGCGCGCCATCGAACTATTTGCCGTGAGATGCTGCGCGGTTTAGGGCATGGAAACCACGGAAACGGGGTCGGCTGTCCGCTTTTTTGGGAGTGCGGTGGCTTGACGCCGCTTTGGCTGTGCCTTTCCTTCTCTCAGTTCCTCCAACAGCTATCGTGCAAAACGCAAGGCTGCCGCAAAACGAAAGCGGCGTCAAGCCACCGCACTCCAAAACGGCTCAAACCTTGCTGGGAGGTTCTACACAAAACAAAAACAGGATCACGGCGATTGGCCTTGACCGGCACAAACGCAACACGCCACCCCCAGACCTCTTTTCGCGCGCACTTTTCGTGCGCAAATCCTGCTGTTTGTCATGGGGCACGAAGTTGGACATGAGTTTCTGATGCCTCGTTCCTGCCCCGCGGGAACGCCCGCTGCTGAAGCGGTCCGATCGCCTTGACTTTACGGCAAGCCCGCCAACCGCTATTTTGAAACCTTCAAATCAGGCCTCGCTTCCAACAAATGGCCCGTGTAAGGGACCTGCACTCTAACGCGACGGGCGACTCCCGATCGCCGATAGCCTGCCTGTTCGATAAGGACCAAGCGATGAAAAAAGTTGAAGCCGTCATTCGCAGCTTCAAATTGGACGAAGTCAAAGAGGCGTTGACCCGCAAGGGCATCCACGGCATGACGGTCATGGAAGTCCGCGGGTTTGGCCGGCAGAAAGGTCAGACCGAGCGCTATCGCGGAAACGAATACACGGTCGATTTCGTGCCCAAGGTCAAAATCGAAATCACCTGTGCGGACGACAATCTGCAGAAAGTGGTCGATACGATTCTGGGCGCGGCTCCGACCGGTGAAATCGGCGACGGCAAGATTTTCGTCTCGGATCTCCAGAACGTGATCCGCATCCGGACAGGCGAGACCGGCGAAGACGCGCTCTGATCCAAGCCCGTCACCGGTTCACGAGGTCGATCAGCTGGCGGAGGCGGCCGTGATCGCGACGGTTGAAGGTAAAGGCCAGTCGGGGTAGGATCGCCAGATCCGGTTCATCCGCCTCGTCCGGCAACGCGCCGGTCTGCTCGAATCGGCCTTCTTCCAGGATGTCGGCAAACCGTTGATTGATTTCGTCGAGCTGCGATTGCGACAGCGGCTGCAGCAAGCGGAATACGAGTCGTTCCCGTACGTAACGCATGCTGTGATACACGCGGAAAAAGCCGAGAATCTCGGCCGCCGCTGTGTGGTGGTCGTCCGCGACCTTGTACAGACGGAGATCTTGCTCGCAGATCATTCCCCGCCCCAACAGCTGTTTGTCGATGAATGCCTGGAACGATCTCCAGTAGTCGCCGCCCGGCTCATCCAGCAACACCAGGGGGATCAGGTCGCGCTTGCCGGTCTGCAGGAGGGTCAGCAATTCCATCGCCTCGTCGATGGTGCCGAACCCGCCGGGCAAGCAGACCACGGCATCGCATTCCTTCACCAGCATCAGCTTGCGAGTGAAAAAGTACTTCATGTAGACCAGTTTCGGATCGCCGCGGATGATCGAATTGGACACCTGTTCGAATGGCAGGAGGATGTTCAGGCCCATCGCATGCGCTCGCCCGGCGCCCTGGTGCCCGGCTTCCATGATGCCGCGAGCGGCTCCGGTGACGACCATCCAGTCGTGCTCGGCCATCGCCCGTCCCAATCGGACGGCCTGCTGATACGCCGCCGCATCCGGCGCCGTCCGCGCCGATCCAAAGATGGTGACCTTGCGGCGATCCCGGTACGCGGTGAAGACCTTGAAGGCATGCCTTAGCTCGCGCAGTGCCCGGCTGATAATCTTCAAGTCGCCGCGGGTCGCCTCGTCCGCTGCGAGCTTGTCCGCAACTTCCTTGATGATTCGGATCAGATCATCGTTGGGCCGATGCGAACTGTCCCGCCGCGAGTCGGAAATGTCGAGCGGTTCTTCGGGAACGATGTGTCGGCCGATGGTGTCCGTCATGACGGCGGGAACCCCTCAAAAAATGGAAAACAACGCAGAGGCCTCGCATCCGGGAACTGGATCATGGAACTCACCTACCGTCCCACCTCCGCTCCACTTGCCGGCCCCAATCCCGTGTGCTCGAAAGATTTCCAATAAGCCTGTTCCAAGGCGTAGACGTCGAACGCGTAATCCGACGGCAGCGGATCAGGAAGAAGGCCATAGTTCTGCATCTCCCGAACGTAGAACGGATTGGGAACGAAGCCCGGCATGCCAAAGCGTTTTCCTTCGGCCAACTGGTCCGCGGCGCGGCCGATCGCGGCGAGGATGGATTGGTAGTCGGCGTCGCCTGTGTCTGCAAACACGACTTGGCCGCACAACTCCAAGCCTCCGGCTGACTTGGCCAGCGGCGCTTGCAGGAACAGGGACTTGGCAGGCCGCGACAGATTGCCGTACGCCTGATACAGGCGGGATTCGCCCAGCTGAAAATAGGCCAAATGCCGAATCAGGATGATGTCCTGGATGCTGGTCAACAACGCCTGCGGCGGCCCGCGGCGGCCGAATTGGTAGTAGAACGTGTTGGGCTTAACATTGCGATACGACGGATTTTCGGCCGTATGACATCCGGCACAACGGCGGTGGACGATCTCCTGCGGAAACTCGACCGGGTACATGCCGCTGCCCAACGCGGCATACGTTCCCGGATACGTCGCGCCGGATTCGATCCACAGGCGGATCATGGTCCGTTCGCGTTCGGACAGTCGCGCGTCGTGGTGCGAACCGTCGATTAGCGTCATCAGCCGGCTGGCAGACGAGCCGACTGTTCGCGGCGGACGGTTGCCCAGTCCATTGCGACCGTCGGACACCAAGGAGTCCGTGAACATGGTCCAGTAGCCGGTCGAATACAGCGGCGTCCGATCGCCGCACAAATCGGCGCCGCCGTCGCGGCGGTCGGGATTGTGGCACACGACGCAGTGCCGGTCCAAGATCGGCTGGATATCGCGGCCGAAATCGAAAACGTCGGGCAGATCGCCACACGGCTCGATGCGGCTGGGCGGCCGCCGCACGGCCGACAATGCCGGTGCGTGCCGCTCGTGCGGCGCGCGGATGCGCTGCTCGTGGCACCCGACACAGCTGGTCGTCTCGCCCGCCTGGACGGTCGTGAAACTCTGCATCCGCTTGACGGCCAAGTCCCGCTCGTCCAGCGCGACGAAGAACACCGAACGACCCGCGGGAACCTCGAAATACGCCGAACCGTCCGCTTCGACCGGCACGGTGCCGAGAATCCGCTGGAGCGTAAAGGTGCCGCCGATCGTCAGCGGTTCCTGCCCCCCGGAGAAATTGGCCGGCTTCGGCAGTTGTTCGAGCACTAACAGCTTTTTGATCTCGCCGCGCCGCACGCCTTGCATGTGGCGGCCTTCGTAAACGTCGGACAGTACCAGACGTCCCGTGCCTGCGGCGGGATGAACGCCGGATGCAAGGACCGGTTCCCGCGGACGCGGACGCAACGCCTGCGGCTCGTGAGCCGGCAGCGGGCAATCGCTTGTCTTCGGCGCAAACACCGGTTCGACGTGACCGTCGTCGTCCAGCAAGTACAGCCCCTGGTCGTCCGCGACGAGAAAGCAGTTCTCCGACAACGGATACGGATCGCGGAATTTGCGGTCGGAGACTTTGCGAGCCCTCGTCATATCGTCCGGACCGGCGCGGGGATCGACGATCGTGATCACCCCCAGATGTTCGGCCATGCCGTGCCCCGGCGAGAACGAAGCCACGATGCGGCCGCCGGCGGGCATCGGCTTGGCGTCCAGCATGGCGATCCCGGAAACCTGGTTGCCAAAGAAAACCATCACTCCCGTGCCGTCCGGATTCACAGTCCAGAGATGATGGTACAACAGTTGGTTGCGGTCGACGTATTCCCAGCGCATGTACAAGACGCGGCCGTCGGGCAGCATCCAGGGCGTGTTCTCCTGCTCGGCGTTGTTGGACAACATGCGGATGTTGCCGCCGTCGGCGTCACAGCGGTACAGGATCGCGACTTGAGTCCGCCAGCACGGAACGAAACGGTGGCAGCGGCTCGAGCAGAACACGATGCCGCCGTCCGGCGTATAGGTCGGCTCGATGTCGTTGTCCGGCCCGTCGGTCAGCTGGGTCAGTCCGCTGCCGTCCGTGTTGATTTCGTACAGGTGGTATGCCGCCGAATCGCCCCGGCGGTACGCGAACAGGATCTTGCGGCCGTCGTAGTGAACCTGCGGATCGCGAATGCCGCCGCGCGGATCGTCCAGCAGGACCTGCAGTCGGCCGGTCCGCAAGTTCAGCCGGCACAACCGGCCGCCTTCGCCGAAGGCGTACCGCATTCCGTCGCGCTTGATCAGCGCCGCATTGCTGTACGGCGAATCGTCACAGTAATGGCCAAAGTTGCCGTACCAATGATCGCGTCCCGAGACGCGCTGGGCGAATACGATCTCGTCAAAATCGGCCGCTGCCGAATCGAGGAATTTTCGCAGCAGGGGACCCGGCTGGTACGGTTCGCTGGCCGGGACCGATTCGGCAGCCGAAGATCTCTCGCCCGCCGGCGCAGCGACAAGTCCGAAGGCCAGCGTCGCAACGATCAGGGGGCCGAATAGCGTGTCTCGAATTCGTAACGCGAGCAATCGTAACCTCTCGAATGGCGTCTTCCGTGATTGCATAGACTCAACTCGCCTTTCCTCTTTTCATCCGCCGGCGGCACTCTGTCCCGCCAGCCAGCCGGTGCTGAAAGCCGCTTGAAAATTGTAGCCGCCGATGGGGCCGTCCAGGTCCAGGATCTCGCCGGCAAAGTACACGCCGGCCACGCGTTTGCTCTGCATGGTCCGCGAATCCACGTCGTCCAAGCTCACGCCGCCCGCGGTGACTTCCGCTTTGCGAAACCCCATCACGCCCCGCACCGGCACCCGCGTGCGTTTGAGGATTTCGATCCATCGTTGCCGATCCCGCTTGGGTGTCTCGGCGGCGCGTTGGGCGGCGGGCACCGCCCCCAAGTCGGCCAGCGTTTGCAGCAGGCGGCGGGGCCAACGTTCCGCCAAGAAGCCTTCGATCTGGCGTCCGCCCTCGCGGCGGCATCGCTCGTCGAGCCAGCGTTCGAGTTCATCGGCCGATTCGGCGGGCGCAAAGTCGCAACGCAACTCGAGCGTCCGCGGACGTTCCGCGGCGCTGACCGCCCGGCTGACGTCCAGCACGACCGGCCCCGACAATCCGAAGTGCGTGAACAGCAGCGAGCCGCGCGCGGCGGCCAACGCGTCCTGCGACGCGGACGTTCGCCGCCGCTTGCTCGTCTCCGCCATCGGGCTGGCTTCCGCCGCCGACTCGCACACCTGGACGGACACATCCGGGATGGTCACCCCGCTCAACGGCTTGACCCATTCCGCAGCGGCGAGGATCGGAGTCAGCGCCGGGCGAGGCGGCACCAGGCGATGGCCCAGTTCCGCCGCCCAAGCATAGCCGTCTCCGGTCGTTCCGCAACCGGGATACGACATGCCGCCGGTGGTCAGGATCACCGCGCGGGCGGCCACTTCACGCTGCGCGGTCATCAAGCGGAATCCGTCCGGATCGGCCACCAACCGCAGCGCCGGTTCGCCGAACGACAACTGGGCCCCGCTCCGTTCCAGCCGGCGCAATAATGCGTGGACCACGTCCGCCGCTCGATTGCTGGCGGGAAATACCTTGCCCGTCGACTCGACCTTCGTGGCGACGCCTTCGCGCTCGAACATCCGTATGACTGCGTCGGGTCCCAACGCCGCCAGCGCCGAATGCAGAAATCGGCCGGGGCGGCCGAATGCGGTGCTGATCCCGCGCGCATCGGTGGCGTGCGTCAGGTTGCAGCGCGTGCCCCCGGACATCAAAATCTTGACTCCGGCGCGAAGGTTCTTCTCCAGCACCAGCGTTCGCTGCCCGCGCTCGGCTGCGCAGATCGCCGCCAATAACCCTGCGGCACCAGCTCCGACAACCACGACATCCCAAACCATAGCTTTCCCTTTGACCTCCCAGCATACACGAATGAGCCGCGGTGTGGAATTGCGGCCGAGGCGATTGTGCGTTACAGTGACAGTCGTCGAAGGGGAGCAGCGGCAGCCGAGGGCTACCTCAACGTCCGGAGCCGAACCTCGCCGGAAAGGAACCCACCCATGCGTACCGCCATCGATGCCAACCGTGTCGAAGTCATGATCCCGGCCGACGAGATCGCCGAGCGCGTCGGGCAGTTGGCCGCGCAGATTTCCGCGGACTACGCCGGCAAACGGCCGGTGGTCATCGGCGTCCTCAAAGGCGCTTGGATCTTTCTGGCCGACCTGGTTCGTCACCTGACCATCCCCATCCGCAGTGATTTCGTTCGCGTCACCAGCTATGGGATGGGGACGGAAACCAACGGCCAGCCGAAACTGCTGCTGGACGTCGTCGAGTCCGTCACGGGGGCGGACGTACTGGTGGTCGATGATATCCTGGACACGGGCATCTCGATCGCCTGGCTGTTGGACCACCTGCGGCAGAAAGAACCGGCCAGTCTGCGGCTGTGCGTGCTGTTGGACAAGGCCGAGCGGCGGCGCGTGCCGGTGTCCGGCGACTATGTCGGCTTCTCGATTCCCGATCGGTTCGTGGTCGGATACGGCTTGGACTGCGGCGAACAGTTCCGGGAACTTCCTTTTATCGGGCATGTGAAAGGCGACGCGTAGAGATGAACGACTTGGAACTTCTACAGCGGCGGATCCGCGTGGCCCGCGGGCTGGAACCGGGCGACCTGCTGCTGCGCAACGGGCAGATCGTCAACGTATTCACCCAGCAGATCGAATCGGGCAACGTCGTCATCGCGGACGGCTGGATTGCCGGGGTGGGACCGTATGACTGGCAAGCGGCCGACACGATCGACTTAAACGGCCGGCCGGCAGTTCCCGGCTTGATCGACGCCCATATGCATTTGGAAAGCACCCTGCTGTGGCCGCCCGAACTGGCCCGCGCACTGGTACCCCACGGAACCTCGGCGATCATCGCCGATCCGCACGAAATCGCCAACGTGCTGGGGATTCGCGGCGTCGAAATGATGCTGGCCGCCAGCGAAGGCCTGCCGCTGGACATGTTTTTCATGGCCCCTTCGTGCGTGCCGGCGACCAGTTGGGAGGACGCGGGCGCCGTGCTGGACGCCGCGGCGATCGAACGCTTGCTGCAATTGCCGCGCGTCTTGGGACTGGCCGAGGTGATGGATTTTCCGGCCGTGCTGGACAGCCGCGGACCGGTCTTGGCCAAAGTCCTGGCGGCACTCCGCCGCGGTGCCCCGGTCGACGGTCATGCACCGGGGCTGCGCGGCCAGGCGCTGGTCAGCTATGTGGCCGCCGGAATCCGGGCCGACCATGAATCGACGGAGATCGACGAGGCCCTGCAGAAAGCGGCGTTGGGCATGATGGTCCAAGTCCGGCAGGGATCCAGCGAGCACAATTTGGAAACGTTCCTGCCGCTGCTGGTCGCAGACCGGTTGGGTGATTGGTCCCTGGCCACCGACGACATCCTGCCGACGGACATCCTCGCGCAAGGCCATATCAACGCCTTGCTGCGGCGCGCGGTCGCCGCGGGCGTGCCGCCGTGCCGCGCCGTTCGCCATGCCACCTTGGTGCCGGCCCGGCATTACGGCCTGCGGGATCGCGGGGCCGTCGCGCCGAGCTATCGAGCGGACGTCGTGGTGCTGGACGATCTGCACGCATTCCAGCCGACCCTGGTCGTCCATGGAGGTCAGGTCGTCGCGCGGGACGGCCGTTGCGTGTGGAACGGCGAGGCAAGTCCCCTGACGCCGGAAAACACGGTTCGGATTGCGCCGCTGAGCGCCGACGACCTGGAACTGAGGACGGTGGGTAAAGCCTGTCCGATTGTCCGCCTCGTGCCGGGGCAGATTGTCACGCAGGGCATTACCGAGGATGTGCCGACGCGAGACGGTCGCTGGTGTTTTGCGCCGGATCGCGACCTGGCTTTGGCCGCCTGTATCGAACGCCATCGAGCCAGCGGAAGAATCGGCTTGGGACTGGTCCAAGGATTTGCGTTTCAGCGTCACGGCGCGTTGGGTTCGTCCGTCGCGCACGATTCGCACAACCTGATCATCGCCGGCACCAATCCGCAGGACATGCTCGCGTGTGTCGAAGCCCTGGCCCGCAGCGGCGGCGGATTCGTAGCCGTCGCCGAGGGCCGGGTCCTGGCCGAACTGCCGTTGCCCATCGCCGGCTTGATGTCCACCCAGGACGTGTACGCGGTCCGCGACCGGCTGCAGCAGCTGCATGCGGCCGCGCAGTCGCTGGGCTGCCCGCTGGCCAGTCCCTTCGCGACCTTGTCGTTCCTGCCCCTGCCCGTGATCCCCGAACTGCGCGTCACCCCGCGGGGCCTGTTCGACGTCGGCAGACAGCAGTTCGTCGCAACGACTTGAGGCAACAACAACATTCCAAAAGGGGTCGGGAGTGTTTTAGGCAAAACAAAGGGGGCGGAGTGGCGTGTTCAGTTTGTACCGTTTTCGCCCAGTTTTGCGATCCTGGAACGTGACGATTTTTTTCCCCACAGGCCGGTCCGCTTTCTTTGGAGTGCGGTGGCTTGACGCCGCTTTGGCTGTGCCTTTCTTTTTCTCCGCTACTCCAACGGCTATCGTGCAAAAAGCAAAGCTGACGCAAAACGAAAGCGGCGTCAAGCCACCGCACTCCAAAACGGCTCGACGTTCCTGCTAGGAGGTTCGACGCAGAACAAAAACGGGCTCACGGACATTGGCCTTGACAAGCAAAAATTGAACACGCCAGGTCGGGAGTCTTTTATGTTGACGCGAGCTTGGGCTTCGTGATCGGATCCGGGCATGCCAAGACGTAAACGAGTTGCCACGGGCGGATTGCTGTTTCATGTATTCAATCGTGCGGTCGCGCGGGAGAAGATTTTCTGGAAACCGGAGGACTACGAGGCGTTCGAGACGGTGCTGCAGCAAGCGGGCGAGCGGGTGCCCATGCGGTTGTTGTCCTATTGTGTCATGCCCAACACTGGCACCTTGTGCTCTGGCCCCGCGGGGATGAGGATCTGTCCGAGTACATGCGCTGGCTAACGGTCACGCACGCGAAACGGTGCACTCGCATCACAACAGTTTTGGAAGTGGTGCCCTGTATCAAGGTCGCTTCAAATCATTGCCGATCGAGCAGGACGAGCACTTTCTGACGGTGTGTCGTTATGTGGAGCGAAACCCGTTGCGGGCCAAGCTGGTGGATCGGGCGGAGGAGTGGCGTTGGTGCAGTTTGTGGCATCGTGCAGAGGAGTCGTGTCGTACCGTTGGCGGCTTGGCCCGTGCCGGCGGGCCGGAAATGGGTGAGCCGCGTGAACCGGGTGGAGACCGAAGCGGAGTTGACGGCTGTGCGTCGCTCGGTCGTGCGGGGGACGCCCTTCGGCGAGGCGGCCTGGTTGCAGCGCACGGCACGGCGGCTGTGCCTGGAATCAACCCTTCGTTCCCAGGGCCGGCCCAAAAAGGAGGCCACGCGACAGGCGTAAAGACGCAGGGAAGTGTGTAAGACGTTTCTTGGGGGTCCGAGTACCCACCTGTCACTTACTGCACGGATCCCGTGCCGGTCCGGGCGATGGTCGCCAAATCGTCCAGCCAGCAATCGATCAGTGTGGCTTGGTTGGCATTGGCTTGCACCTGGCCCTGGGCGTCCAAACAACGGTCCAAGCACGCGGCGGCCGCTTCCTCGTCGCCGAACCAAACCGGGTATGCCTCCTGCACCGCCCGTACCAGCGCCTCGTCGCCTTCGATCGGCAAGCCTGCGAGCGAACGCATCAATTGGCGATAGAAATCCGCCGCCATGCCGAAGATTTGCTGCATCCGCACTCGGCGAGACGGTGCGTCTTTGCCCGCCTGGTCCACGAACGGCCCCACGGACTTGGCGAACTCGACGGAGTCCGCTTGCGGATCGCTCAAGTGCGTCAGCAGCGACGTTCGGAATTCGTCCAGCGCCTCGTCGGCCAATTCCATGGCTCGCTGCATGCTGCCTTCGGACATCGTCGCTAATCGCGCTGCCGTCTGCGGATCCTCGATCAGTCCTTTCGACACCAGCAGATGGGCCACGGTTTCCTGGGGCAAAGGACGAAAACGAACGATCTGGCTGCGGGACCGAATCGTAGGAAGCTGCTTCTGCTCGCTGCTGCCCACGAGGATGATCAGCGAGTGGGGCGGGGGCTCTTCGAGTGTCTTCAACAGACAGTTGGCGGCTTCCTGTTGCCCGGAGCTGAGAAAGTCGGCGTCATCAATGATCGCGATCCGGCGGCGGCCGCGGACAGGTTTCAGCGACAGATTGTAGCACAGGCCCTCGCGCATCCGATGATCGTCCTTGCCGATCAGCAGTTCGAGCGGAATGTTGCTCCTGTCGCGCGGCTTGCAGATTAATTCCAGATCCGGATGCGTCTTGGCCGCGACTTGCTGGCACGCAGGGCAGTGACCACATGGATCCAGTTCCTCCTCGCGCGCATTTTCGCACAACAGCGACTGGGCCAGTTTCAAGGCGAAGGCGTGCTTGCCGATGCCGGAAGACCCGACAAACAGGAAGGTGCTGGCCAACCGGCCGCAGCGGATCGCCTGTCGGAACTGTTCGACGACCCGATCGTGTCCGAGGATCTCCTGCCACGTCATGACAACACCTCCTCCGCCGCTCGGCGAATATCCGCCTGGATCACGTCGATGTGCCGCGCTGCGTCAACGACAACGATCTCGGGCCGCCGAGCGGCCTCGGCCAGAAACCCTTGTCGGACCGCCTGCATATAGTCCAGTCCCTGCGATTCCATCCGATCCGGTTCGCGATTCATCCGCCGCACGGCGGCGGTGACGTCCATATCCAACAGCAGAATTCGGTCTGGCTGCAGGCCATCCACCGCAACCTGACCGACACCCCACAAGTCCTCAACTCGCAAGCCACCCGCGTGTCCTTGATAAACAACATTGGCCAATAGATAGCGATCCGACACGACGATGTCGCCGGCGTCCAGTGCCGGGCGGATAACCTGCTCGACCAACTGGGCCCTGGAAGCCATGTACAACAGCATTTCCGCGCGGCGGCCGATCAGCGTCTCCGACTTGTGGAGCAAAATTTCCCTCAGTTTCTCCCCCAATTCCGTGCTGCCCGGATCACGGCACGTTGTCACCCGGCGACCGGAATGGCGGAGCCAAGCGATAAACAGCTCCATTTGTGTTGATTTGCCGCATCCATCAATGCCGTCGAAGCTAAAAAACATACTTCTCCCCACGCGTCTGTCAGCCGCTACCAAGCCTCGTCGAATTTCCGCTCGGACCGAATTAGTTCGGCTCTCCCAGTACCCTAAGGAATCGTGATGGAAAGCGGTCCTGCTGTCAATCGCCGACAGCGACATCCAAGGCCACGGAGGGCGACGCCTTCAGCGTAAAGCCGCGTATCATAGCCCGAATCGCAAGCGAGAGGGCCATGGCCTTTCGTGGACAATTACGTTCGTAGTTGCCGCCGCTAGCATCCTGAGCAATGCTCCGGTCACCTCAGGGGTGCATGTCAGGGTTTGCTGGTTTCAGCAAGCTAGAAACAGTGCTTTAGGGTGCATATCGGATGCACCGAACGTTGCATCTTGGATAAAGTCCTGCGGGACCTGTCGCTGCTAGCAGTGTCAGCTGCGAAGGCAATTCTGGAGATATGTCGCCAATCGAGGCCGCGATCGAATACACCGGCGGCCCGGCCGCGGTGGACTATCGCACACCCTTGGGATCGCCGCCAATAACAGGACGCCGCCAACTGCCACGTTTCCATCTCGTGGCGGCGGCGATCGGTCGCCCGGCCAGCCAATAGCCGATGGGACGGCGGCTGCGGCGGAACTCATCGGCGGCCGGACCGTGGCGGACTATCACACCGTATCGGCTGCGTCCTGAACAAGATTGCCTCCGCCGTCCGAACTGGTCGCGACGACTGGCCGCGAGGCAGACCACGCCGCCCCCACACTAGCAAGGACGGACGATACGTCCAAGCTTGCACCACCGCGGACCGGTGCGTTCTCGGCTTGATGGCGATGCTCTGCAGCCCGGCCAGCCGACGGCCGTGGGCGCCCACCAACGAGATCAGCGGCGGCCCGACAGCAGCGGCGCGATCACAGGTCTCGGGCTCGTCGCAAACAACACACATCCGCGGTCCTCACGCGAGGCGATCAAGAGCGCCCGGCATCACTCCAGACGCCACACTCTCAGCGTGGTGGCGACGCTCAGGAGCCCGGCCAGCCGACGGCCGGTGGGCGCCCACCAACGAGATCAGCGGCGGCCCGATAGCAGCGGCGCGATCACAGCTCTTTGGCTCGTCACAAACAACACACATCCGCGGCCCTTACTCGATGCGATCAAGAGCAGCCGGCATCACTCCAGACGCCACACTCTCAGCGTGGTGGCGACACTCAGTTGCCCGGCCAGCCGACGGCCGGTGGACGCCCACCAACGAGGCCAGCGACGGCCCGGCAGCGGCGCGATTACAGGTCTCGGGATCGTCACAAACAACACACATTCGCGGTTCTCACTCGAGGCGATCAAGAGCGGACGGCACCACTCCAGACGCTACACTCTCGGCGTGGTGGCGACGCTCAGGAGCCCGGCCAGCCGACGGCCGGTGGAGCGCCCACGAACGAGGTCAGCGGCGGCCCGACAGCAGCGGCGCAATCACAGGTCTCGGGCTCGTCGCAAACAACACGCGACTGCCATCCGTACTCAGGTCGCTCGAGAGCGAGCGGCACCACCGCAGACCGGCTCGGTGGCGATCGCCAAGCCACCTTGATCGCCGTGTTCCCGAAGCGTGGACGCGGAGTTTCGCTTCCTAACACGTAGGGGTTCCGCCCAGCGTAAGGCACCGTTTGGGACGGCGAAGGAACGGCTGTCCGGGACGCTGTCGCATGTGCCGTGACAGCCGATCGTCGTCACTCAACGCCGCCGCGCGAACCTGCAGGATCGCTTCCGCACCTTGCGGATTGTTCCAGAACATCTCTGTGCCTTTCACCCGATAGTTGATTTCTTTAACCAACGACTCCATCCAGGCTGTGGTGATCGGCAGACCCTGGCGGCGATACTCGGGGTAGTTCATCCGAGAACGATTGTGCTCCAGGTAGCCGATCGTTGTGGCCACGATTTTCCGTGGATCCGTGTCGAGCGTATCCGAAGGCGGGAGTCCCAGTTTTTCTTGCCAAGCCTGTAACTCTTCGATGACTTGGCCCACTTCGCCTTGCCAACAGCCTCGCATCCAAGCCAAGTATTGACTCCACGCGTCGTTGGCCAAGGCGTGGACCGCCTTCGCTGCCAGGAACAGATAACTCAGCGGATGAATGAAGTCCAAGATCGGCGTGAAGTCGCGGAAGTGGTCCTTCCACAACGTCCAGTTCCAAGGCAAGCCATCTCCCAAGAATGCGCGAGCGGAAGCCTCAAAAAAACGCCGCCGCTTCGCCTCGCGGGCCATCTGCCGACCGAAGTCGCGGGAACACTGCATACTGCTGACAACCGTTCGCACGAAGCGTTTAGGCCGCCAATCGCCTTCAAAGGGAACCTGCGTCTCTCTGGACTGCTCTGCCTGGCCGCCTTCGGACGCCGCTGGTGGCGAAGCCACTGACAAGGCCTCGGTTTCTGCGATCTGGGCCACGTGTTGAGGATCGCAGAAACAGGCCGGCGGCTCCGGCTGGGGATCATCGTCAAACATCTGTCGCGTGCCCCGGATCAAGCAGGCGTTCTTCGTCTCCCGCCAGCCCTCGCCCGATAGATGAACGCCCGGCCCCTGGTTCGGCTCACGCGTCCGGATGCGGCCTCCGTCACATTCCACCACGGCCAATTCGGGCGGCGATTCCGGCCGTTGAGCCAGAGCTTCGGCCGTCTTCGGGTCGGCGTCGCGACGGGCCGCCAGTTCGGCCCCGACGTCTCCGACCACCCGTTCGATCGTGTTGGTCGAAACCATGACGCCGCCGATTTTCTCCAAGACCAGCTTGCCACGCAGGAGCGATCGCGTCTCGGCCGCTGTATAGACGATCCGCTCCCCCAAGCCCGGCGTCAATTCTCGGGCGTCAAATCCCAACGCCTCCCGCATCGGGAAAAAAAGACCTGCGACAGCAGGGGCACTCACCGACGAGTTCCTGCAACTCGAATGGGCCATCCATCGACTTCACCTCGCGACAGTGCAAATGCAAATCGCACCGCGTGCCGCAGCCCGGACACTTGCCGCTGAGCGGCTGGGAGGCCGTCAATTCGCGCATCTGCCGATGCTGCACTTCCTGGCTGAGCTGCTTACCCAACGCATGGGCTCGCCCCTCGATGACGGAATAATGCGGAATCCCTTTGATCGCCCCCTCTGCTCGACTCAACTCGATTTCGACATCAGCCACTTCTCGGAGCAACTTTTCCAGACGTTCCGTTAACTGGGCCGTCTTCGCATCCCTGGACAAAACTTGGCTATTTTTTTCCTGCACACGCGTCGCCACATCATCCATGAATCGTTCCTTCCCCAAAAGACCCCGTTCTCCAAACGGTCCACGGCCCGCAGTTTACCATGCCAGCCGCTAATTCTCCTATTGATCTTTTTTCAACCCCGACAACTCGCGCAAACCCTGACATGCACCCTCACCTCAGGAAGGCGGCCAATTGACGTTGCCTGAAACGCTTCGTTTCCATAAACTCCCCCACCCTCTCGACGGGAACCGTTTGGACTTCCGGAGTCTCGCAACATGCTCAGCGTGTCGGTGGTCGTGCCCATTTACAACGAATTCGAGACGATCCCCCTGCTGCACCAACGGCTGACGGAATCGCTGGTTGAACTGGGTCGGGATTATGAAATTGTGCTGGTGGACGACGGATCGCGGGACGGCAGTGCAGAAGTGTTGCAGGCTTTGGCGGCTTGTGATCCGCGCGTCAAAGTCATCCGTTTCCGCCGCAATTACGGCCAAACGGCCGCGATGCAGGCCGGACTGCAAATGGCAAGTGGCGACGTCATCGTGACGATGGATGGCGATCTGCAAAACGACCCAGCGGATATTGGGATGATGCTGGCCAAGATCGACGAAGGATACGACTTGGTTCATGGCTGGCGGAAACGGCGCCAAGACGCGTTCTGGAATCGCCGGCTGCCGTCAATGATCGCCAACTGGATCATCTCCAAGACGACGCGGTTTCCGATTCACGATTTGGGTTGCACGCTCAAAGCCATCCGGCGCGAGATCGCGCAGGACTTGGAATTGTATGGCGAGATGCACCGCTTCATTCCCATCCTGGCTCACTGGCGCGGTGCGCGTTGCGCCGAGGTGGTGACACATCACCACCCCCGGCAGTTTGGCACGACCAAATACGGTATCTCGCGAACTCTGCGAGTTATCTTGGATCTGATCACCGTCAAGTACATGTTGGACTATTCTGCTAGTCCCATGAAGCTGTTCGGAATGCTCGGATTCGGCTGCGGCATGCTGTCCTTGCTGGCGGGATTGGCCGTGGTCTTGATGAAGTTCGTTAACGGCGTGGACATGACAGGCAATCCGCTGTTGCTGCTGGCGGCCTTTTCGATGATGGTTTGCGTCCAGTTTCTGAGCCTGGGGCTATTGGGCGAAGTCTGCGCGCGGATCTACTTTGGCAGTCAAGGCAAGCAGCATTTTACCGTCCGCGAATTGATCAATTTTGAAACGGCGGAGGAGCCCGTTCGATTGCTGAGCAAGGCAGCTTGACTCGCCCCTGAAAGAAGTTCAGTGATTCAGCGGATCGCTGCAAAAAAATGGCTTCCCCTCTTGAGTTACAGCGGAGATGTCTGGTAGATTACTTGCAGGAGATCGAGTTCCGTGTTCCCAGCACGGGAAATCGTCCGCCTTCGGGGTGTGGCTCAGCCTGGCTAGAGCGCTTGGTTCGGGACCAAGAGGTCGAAGGTTCAAATCCTTTCACCCCGACTTTTCCTAAAACATGCCTGAGCTTGGAGTTAAGTAACCTGCCGACGGTCGGCAGTGCGGCCCGTTTTCGGAAGCGCAAAACGGTACATACCGTTTTGGCTCGAAACGAAGCCGCAACGCCTTGACCCTGAACAAGTTGGATTGGTCTTTCTGACCGTCTTTCGGCACCGCGGCCCGTTCTCGAAAACGCCAAAACGGCTTGCGCCGTATGGGTTTTCACAACGGAGTCTCACCGATGCCTTTTCTGTCAAAATCCACACCCAAGTACCGCAAGCACCGGGCGAGCGGGCAAGCCATCGTCACCCTTGGGGGCAAAGATTTTTACCTTGGCCCCCACGGCACAAGAGTTAGCCGAGATGAATACGATCGCGTGGTTGCCGAATGGCTCCAAAACGGTCGGACGATCCCCACGCCAGAAGCCGGCCTGACCGTGGTTGAACTGTTTGCCGCCTACAAACGGTTTGCCATCAAGTATTACCGGAAAAACGGCAAAGTAACCGCGGAGGTCGGTTGCATCCTGCAAGCGGCAAAATTCGTCCAAAGGCTTTACGGGCGAACGGAAGCGGCCGAATTTGGCCCCCTGGCGCTGCAAGCCGTTCAACAAAGAATGGTTGATGCGGGCCTGTCCCGCGGCGTCATCAACAAAGCGTGCGGACGCATCAAGCGGGTTTTCAAGTGGGGAGTTGCCCACGAAATGATACCCCCCGGCACCTGGCAAGCGCTGCAGACCGTCCCCGGACTGCGCAAAGGGCGCAGCGATGCACGGGAAACCGCCCCGATTCTGCCGGTCGATGAAGCGACGGTTGACCAGACCTTGCCAAAGCTGCCGGAAGTGGTTGCGGACATGGTACGGTTCGAGCGGTTCACCGGTTGCCGTCCTGGTGAAGTCTGTAGCTTGCGGCCGTGCGATGTAGACGCCAGCGGCGAAATTTGGGCCTACCGTCCCGAAAGTCACAAGACGGAACACCACGGGCGGGCGCGAACCATCTTCATCGGCCCACGGGCGCAAGCCGTCTTGCGGCCGTATCTGTTACGGGAAAAGACGGCCTACTGTTTCGCGCCCCAGGATTCCGAACGCAAACGGCGGCGGGAAATGCACGACAATCGGCAAACGCCGTTGGAGTATGGGAACCGCCCCGGCACGAACCGGAAGCGGAAACCGAAGCGGAGCCCCGGCAAGTGCTACACGAAGGACAGCTACCGGCGCGCGATCCAAAGGGCTTGCAAGTTGGCAGGGGTGCAAAAGTGGCATCCAAACCAATTGCGGCATTCGACCGGAACGGAAATACGCAAACGCTACGGACTGGAAGCGGCCCAAGTCATCCTAGGACACGCCAGCGCGGACGTTACCCAAGTTTACGCGGAACGCGACTTGCAAAGGGCGGCTGACATCATGCGGGAAGTCGGTTAACATCAAAACCATTCGGGTAGACGGTTGATCCCCGTCGAACGTTGACCCGCGGCGCGTGTTTACTCACCCGTTTTCCGCGCTACGGGTCGGCGGCCCGAACTTAAACGGGTGAACACATGACCAAGCAGAAAGCCCAACAGCGGCCCGAAACGCTCATCCCCTTTGATCCCGTCGCTACGCTGAATGAATGCCAACAGCTACTTGACAAAGTCGATTCTTCGACGCTAGTTAATCTCTGGGTTGGAATTAGAAAATGGAGGTGCGTTGTCCGCTATGCCACCGTCTCGCCTGACGAGTTGCGGAAAATGCTTTCCAGCGTGTCACAACCAAACCTCACGATTGACCTGTTCCATCCGGACCTGAAAGCGCGCCTAGTGGAGTCGGAAGACGGGAGGATGATTTATGATTTTACCCCCGAGATTAAAGCCACTGAACGTTATGTGTGCGTTTGCTTCGGAAGCGAGACTGATTTTGAGAATGATTGTGTGGCGTGGGAATTAGAGGGGGGTGTTTGCTTGCACCCCTGGTCCGATCTGCGGCCCATCTTGTTTGCCCAAACCGTTACCGGGTTTCTTGAGCAACTGCAATTTAACGATTGGAGCGACTTCGTAGAAATCAGAAAACACCACTGGCGTTTAGCCTACCAGTACGCGGAACGTCTGGGCGTGCGTCTTAATTGGGGCAACGTTCAGTACCTGGACGCTGACGCCTTCGCGATGGATACCCTCAATTCGCTCTGGAAAGACCTTCAGCACATCGTGCGAGACTTCAAGTTGACGCGGTCGATAACGCCTCGTTGGCTGACAAGTCGCAACGCAACACCGCCGGCGCTAAACCGCAAGTTGTTCTTCAATTACCACGACGATTTCAACCTGATTTGTGACGTAACCTCTGGATTTGTCACGCGAGACACCCGAATAATCGAAACCGGAATTCCCCTTCTTTTACCACGGTACACCAAGAACCCTAGTCCGGATAAACTGCTACACAAATTGCACCGCGCAACTCTACCGGCATCGTGCGTTTTTTCTGCCCATCAACTTGAGTTCGAACGCGAAACGAAACCGAAAGACGAGGACTTTTACAAGCTGATCCGCGGCAAATGCAAACAATGCGGGTTCGTGTTTTCGAGTCGCTTTATCGAACCGCATGATTTGCCTTACGTGTTTCGAAAGTGTGGCGGCGAGCAATCCAGGATTGACCATTTTCCAGGTAGGTTAGACCACGTCGAACGGCAGATTGTGCAACGTCTTCAAGCGTGCGAAGTAGGAGAATTTGTCCCCGTGCGTCAAATCGCAGAAGCCGCGAGTTGCTCTGAGCAGACGGTCTGGCGAAGACTGAAAACTCTAAGGGACAAAATGCCAGACTTCTGCAATCGGCTTGAACCGAGGAAGGGGCACGGCGGCGGGCTAGGCTTGAAGGAAACCGATAGGCCGAAATTGTGTTAGTTGTGTTAGCTGAGATGTTAGTTTCTGTTAGTTGAGCGAATCCTAACATCTACCGTAAAACACTCGCAACGGTTGTTGATTCTAGTTTCTTGTTGCGAGGTTTTACCGATGATTGACATTTCACAAGGCGCAAGCCTCATTCCGATTCCGGAAGTTCCCGCCCACGTTCCAAGCCGGCCCCACATCGCCACCGTTTGGCGCTGGATGCAACGCGGGGTGCGCGGCGTGAAACTCGAAACCGTCTTGATCGGCGGGAAGCGGTTTACGTCTTCCGAAGCCATTCAGCGATTTATCGAGGATAGCACCGCGGCGGCGGACGGGCGGCCCACGCCCAAGGCAAAGCGGACGCGCGACCGTCAACGAAGCATCGAAGCTGCCGAACGCGAGCTAAACGCGGCGATTGTCTAAGCCCAAGAAACGACAACGGGCCACAACGCCCCATCGCGCCGTGACCCGTTGCCCGTTATACGGAGTCTCAAACCGTGCCTGATTTTATCCGCCATGATTCCAATGGGCAAGGCTTGCTATTCCCCGTCCCCGGATTCGGCAGCCGTCCCCGTCACACACAACGCCCCCCGGCACATCGGGACAGCGACACATCAGCCGGCGCTGCCGATCGCGCGGCCCCACGTGCCCCAAGCCGGCACGAGCTACTGTTATGCATGATCCGCGGCGCTGGCTCTCGCGGCGCTACCATCGACGAACTGCAACAGGCAACAGGATTACTGACGCAATCGGTTTGCCCTATGGTGGACACCCTCAAACGCGAGGGGGCAATTTGCGATAGCGGCCAGCGTAGGCCCACGCGCACGGGCACCCCTGCGAAGGTGTGGATTGCCAAAGAGCAGGAGCGCTGCTGACGGGGCGAGGGATGGAACCAAGAGCCAAGCATAACCAGACGGCAGCATCAGCCGATGAACGGTTCGTGCAGATTACGTTCACCGAACTGGACCTATTCCAAGATGACCCGCGCGCCCTGCAAGTCTGGGCAACGCTGCTGCGCTTTGCAGACTATGAGTCGATGACCTGTTTTCCGTCCAAGAAAACCATAGCCCGTATCGCTGGGTGCAGTGTCGATTCCGTTGATCGCGCGTTGACACGATTGACAGACAAAGGACTTCTAAGAAAAGTGATCCGCAAAAGTCCTACTGGGGAGCACCAAACCAACCAATACCACTTAATCCGAAAGGGGCTACAGGGGGTAGGCGCATCCATGCCCCCACCCGGGCGCAATGGTGCGCCTACGGTGGGGGCAGCGATGCACTCACCTACCCGCATGGATGCCCCCCAGAACAATAACCATAGAACAAGAATCACCGGGAACGATAACCACACGACGACAACCAGAAGCCGAATGTTCGAGGAGAGAAATTTTTTTTTCGAAGGTTCGAATGGAACCGCTCACGCTTCCGCTCTGGCAAGGAATTGGAATCTTGTTCTAACAGTTGGGAGAAGAGATATACCCAATCTTACTAAGATTGCCCAGTTAGTTGCAATCGGCGAGTTGGAAGAGGCGGAACCGGTGAACATCATCGAATGCATGGTTCAAAACGGGATGTGTGACAAAGATGGCAACCCAATCAAGAAACCTATGGCCTACTTCATGGACTCTCTGCGCGACAATCTCGCAAAAGACGGAGTATGTTTGCAGACGTTAATGCAATCCTGCGACCGTGACAGGGGTATCCGATTTTGAGAGGGCCTGCCGGTCGAACGGCAAGCAGCCGGCGCCCATCGGCGGCCGGCACATGGTGCCCGTATGCCAAAACAGCGGGGCGGCATCCTTGCCGCTTATCGGCATTCCTTGCCACCCGCAACGGCTGGCTTGCGGCATCCTACGCCGAAGATGCGGGAGTCTTCAATCCGACTTGCCCACGGCAACCAGCCGGCGACGATCGGCGACGGCGGCCGGGACCTGGTGACCGTCCGGACGTGGTGACCATCCCCGCGGCGACCGGGCTCGATGCTGCCGGCGTCCCGAGCTGGCCCCCGGGGCGACGATCGGCATCGAGGGCCTACAGGTCGAACCGCAACCAGCCGGCAC
>Ga0351889_10158_pt1 | contig 23519 bp, 17 predicted proteins | sample TotcelFGM3001M14_FD_206767 | JGI IMG/M metagenome (GOLD analysis project Ga0351889, IMG submission 206767) | Enriched cells from coal bed in the Powder River Basin, Montana, United States - Total cells FGM rep3 HSBNCT.FGM.300.1.M14 ...
GGCAGAGGCAATATGTTCGTGACCTCTGTGATCACCAACCAGGTTATGAAGCTAAAGTTCGGAGAATCCGACTCAATCACCATAGGAAACGTCAACGCCTTCCGGGACTGGAGCCATGTAAGCGATATTATCAACGGCTATATAATCCTGGCAGAGAAGGGCAAGTACGGAGACGTGTTCAACCAGGGCTCCATGAGGACCAACTCCGTGATGAGCTATCTGCTGATGAGCCTTGAAGAAGCAGGCTATCCGGTCAGCAAGATTGAGACTTTCAAGGGAGAGAAGGTCATAGCACAGCCCAACGAGCCTGACAATTCGCCCATCTTCGGCCTTGATTTCGAGAAGACAAAGGTTGACGGCATGATTCTGCGAGGGGAATTGGAGTTTGATATAGAAGACGGAGGCGTGATTGCTCACACTGGTGAAAAGAGCATAAGGATAATTTTCAATCCAGAGAGATTCAGGCCGGCCGAGGTTCCCATACTGCTTTCGGACACGAAGAAGATAGAGGCGCTCGGGTTTAAGAAAGAGCACACCGTAAGAGACATCATCAGAGACCAGCTGGATCACTATTTAGAAGAAAAAGAGCGCAAGGGATCCTATTGAGGTGAGAGCGCTGCGGACAGCCATCTTCCTGGACTACATTGGAGCGATCGGCGGGGGGGGTACGGGTGGCTCTGATGCTGGCCCGCGCCCTGCGGGCGGATATAATAACCACCGATGTGAGCCTGGAGGCGGTGCAGCGGCTGGGGTACGGGGATGTCAGGATAAGGAGCCTCGGGAAAACAGTGAAGCTGCCACCTTTCAAGCAGATCTCTGCATCACTATTATTTGCATCATGCGATTTTTCAGATGAATATGACTTTTTCATATTTTCTGGTAATTGGTCGCATTACGCAGCCAGGAAGCATCATCCCAACCTTTGGTACTGCTACTCGCCGGTAAGGGCCTTCTATGACATGAAGCAGGCCATGATCTCCGGGCAGCCCAATGCCATCTTGAAATTCCTAGCCACGTTTTGGATAAAAACACATAGCTGGTTTGATCAGCGGTCTGTGCAAAATTTGGACAGGGTAGTAGCGATCAGCGAGACCGTTAGGCTACGAATCAAAGAGTATCACCGCCGATCCTCCCAATTGATTTTTCCGCCTGTGGACATTAGTCGATTCAGATGCGATGAATACGGTGATTTCTGGCTCTCGGTTAACAGAATCTATCCTGAGAAGAGGATTGATCTGCAGTTTGAGGTCTTCAAGGAGCTGCCGAAGGAGAGGCTTGTAATTATCGGCGGATTTGCTGAGGGGGATCTAGCTGCCAAGTATTACGAAAAGCTGGTAAAGGATATCCCGAAAAATGTCGAGATGCACGGTGTCGTTACCGAGGCGGAGCTGATTGATCTATACAGCCGATGCAAGGGCCTAATATGCACGGCTATGGATGAGGATTTCGGGCTGACGCCGATTGAGGCCATGGCCAGCGGCAAGCCTGTGGTGGCAGTGAATGAAGGCGGCTTTAAGGAGACAGTAGTGCACGGCAAGACGGGACTTCTCGTAGAGGCTGACCGAGACAAACTGGTGAGAGCGATAAAGGAGATCTCCAAAGACCCGCAGCAACATAAGGACGCATGCAAGAAGCGTGCTGCAGATTTCGATACGTCCATATTCCTGGAAAAGATGAAGAAAACAATGAAGATGTAGTGCTTGTTGCGCTTTTTATATTAATATAATAATCGAGTCATCTGTGAGTCCTCCGTGCGCTCTGTGTCTGCGGTGGTGGTAGTCCGTAGCCATTAGGTTATAAACCAGTGGCTAACGACTAATTCCACCACAGAGACGCAGAGTTCGCAGAGACGTGCCATTTTCCTTATTATGAGCACTTGAAATTGAAAAAAATGGCATATTTGCTTCCTGAGTAACCTAAACTCCGGGGTAATTGCAACCATGCAAAACCATAACTGTGCTGGATAACGATAAGGAAAACGCGTACATAAATCCGCTTGGTTATTACTCTTAACCAGTACATGTCCACTATCCGAACCCCAATAGAGGCGCATTTTGGGAATTGATTATTATTTTTGCACCTTTGGTTAATAAGGATGGCGGAGTTTAGGGAGTAATAGTCGTCTCCGTCCGCTCGTCCTCCGTGCGCTCTGCGGCTCTGCGGTTTTATTCTCGTAAACCCCTGGTTATAATCATCGATCATGTGGATTAAACCCTACGGCTTACGATTTTCACCACAGAGACACGGAGCTCACAGAGAAACGCCCATGACTTTATGTCACCCATGGGGATGAAAATGGACGAAAGCCATATTTATGAATATAGTTAATTCAATTATGAAGCGAGATATTTAGGTCGTCTGCGTTTGGCGGTTTATAAAACCCCGACAGAGAAACTGAGCCTGGCAACCTTTAGCACCCATGATTGTCGCCCTGATGAAGGAGCACGTGTACCAAATTTACACCCCCTGAAGTTGCTTTTCTCGCCTCAAGGAGATATATTATGCGGCCAATATTAAGAAGCTGTTGTGGAATCGATGTTCATAAGTCCATGATTAAGGCATGCGTAGCTAAAGGGCCGCTTAATAAACCTCCTAAAATTGAAATCAGAACATACTCAACCATGACCTCAGATCTCTTAAAACTGAGTGAATGGTTGAAGGAGAACAAAGTTCAAGCAGTAGCTATGGAAAGCACAGGAGTCTACTGGAAACCGATATTCAATATTCTTGAGGCAGACTTTCCCGTGTCTATCGCGAACCCCAAATACCTCAAGAAAGTTCCCGGAAAAAAGACTGATGTCAGTGATAGTGAATGGATTGCGACCCTCTTGCGTTGTGGCTTGATACCGAAAAGTTTCATCCCGCCAATGGCAATTAGAGAACTTCGAGATCTTAACCGAACTCGCCGGAAGATGGTTGAGCATATGGCTTCTGAAAAGAATCGCCTCCAGAAAGTCCTGGAAGATGCAAATATCAAGCTCACATCAGTTGTCTCGAAAGTCGATGGCGTTTCATCGATGAATATGATTCAAGCATTGCTCACGCAGGACGAAATTTCGCGAGAGGATATTGCTGCTATGGTTCACGGAAAGCTCAAAAATAAGATCGAGCTGCTGGTCCAAGCACTACATGGAAGGCTGACAGATCATCATCGATACCTTCTTCGGCTACACCTGAAACAGATAGCATTTTTGGCAGATCAGATCAAGGAACTTGATGATGTGATCCAGAAGAAGATGAAGGCTTTCAAGAAGGAATCTGATTTGATTAAGACCGTTCCTGGAATTGGCGATACTACATCATCGGCAATTATCGCCGAGATTGGAACGGATATGTCGCAATTTCCAGATGAGGCTCACCTCTCATCTTGGGCGGGAATATGTCCTGGAAACAACGAAAGTGCTGGGGTGAAAAAGAGTGGAAAGATTCGCAAAGGCGACAAATTCCTCAAGGCAACCCTTTGCGAAGCAGCTTGGTCGGCTTCTAAAAAAAAAGGTTCAGCATACAGCGCTTATTACAACAATATCGCCAAACGAAGGGGCAAGAAGAGAGCCTTAGTTGCCCTAGCTCATCGAATGTTGATGGATATCTATAGAACACTGAAGACAGGTGAACCCTATGTGGACGAAGGAGCGGAGGCCGTCTTTGAGAGAAATTCGTCAGGCAGACAGAAGTCTGCTATTCGATTCTTGGAGAAAGCGGGATATGCAGTGACCAAAGCTTCTGCTTAGATGGTGACTCCATTTTCGTACCAACGCACAGAGCGACTAACTAACAACTGGAAAACCATAGTAATTGGAAATAGCGAAGAGCCTATTTTACATGCCGATCCTGGCTTTGATGCGTGTGATATCCTCATCCATCTTGCCCAGTCGAGTGTCAAGATAAGACTTCAGGTCGGCATGTGAATCTCGCAAATCCACTGCATTCCGTTCCCCGGCATTCTTCATTTCAGAAATGTGGGATTCTGAGGACGTTCGGATTTCATCGACAATATCAAGTCGAACATTCTCCAGCTTGTCGAGCATTTGATCTTGTTTCTCCAGCATGGTCTCCTGCAACTTCTCTATCCTCAAAATTGATTCAATACCCTTGCTGACCTGCAGAGACTGAAATCGAAAAGAGAATCTTGATAAGCTTTCCACGCGATCCGGATAATCCTCCAAGGTTACGTCGGCGACCTCTGCGGCTTTTGGCTGCTGGGTTTTTACGATCTCCTGGAATTCGGAGACCTGGTTCTCATCTCCCTCCACAAAGATTTGCACTACCTGCAGGCCATTCGCTTTCATATTTCGTGCCGAGAAACCCTTCAGGCCAAGATTATCAGCTTGGTTGAGCAGGAAATAGCGATATCCTACATTGTGGACCTTAGGACCGTGGATCACAATTTTGAGTTTCATCCAAGGATAAAATCTGCGCTATTAATATTAAAGGTTAATTCATGCGGGACGAAACTGAGTGCAAAGGTTTATTATCACCGCCCAGGATAAAGATGGGCCGCATTCCCTCGGCGACTTTCGGAGCTGAATCTGATGCGAATTCGTGCACAGCTCTCAAGCGGCTCCAAAGCAATCAATTAGATATCAGGTGTACAAGTTGCTGACCGCAAATCACATTCATGAGCTTTACAGGTACCGCGATCTAATTCTCAGGCTGGCCTGGAGTGACTTCAAGCTGCGCTACAAGAGCTCAGCACTAGGCTTCTTCTGGTCGCTCTTAGAGCCGCTCTTAATGCTAGTCGTCCTCTATGTGGTCTTCAGTAATCTCATGAGAGTGCAGGTGGAGCATTACCAGCTTTTCCTGCTGCTGGGAATCATACTATGGAACTTCATTGACCGAGGAACATCCATGAGCATATGGGGGATCGTAGGAAAGCCCAGCCTGGTGCAGAAAGTCTATTTCCCCAGAGACATTTTGGTCATTTCCACCTGTATTACAGCGCTGATGATGACGGCGCTGGAGTTCGTAGTATTCATAATATTCATGGTGATCTTCAGAGTGCTGCCGGAGGTGACGGTGGCCTACTTTCCGATTCTGTTTATACTAGAGTTTTTCATAATATTGGGATTATCGATGGCCTTATCAGCGCTCAACGTTTACTTCAGAGATGTGCAGTTCATCTGGAGGCTTATAGTCCAGGTGGGATTCTTTGGCACGCCAATTTTATATCCCATAACTATATTTCCTGAAAATATACGCTGGATAGTGATGCTCAATCCCATGGCCCAGATAATTACTATGATGCGAGACTGCACCCTGTACGGGATATCGCCTGAGCCGGCCAATCTGGCATATGTGGCCGTATGCACTCTGGTTTTGCTCCTGCTAGGCTACTCGATCTTTGCACGTCTGGAGCCCAGGTTCGCGGAGGCTATCTGATGGCCAGTGCAGTGGAGGTGGAGCACCTCTGGAAGACCTTCCAGATACCACACGAGAAAAGGACGACGCTCTTCGAGAACCTGGTGGGCATGATGAAACCCAGACAATACGAGACCTACACGGTATTGAAAGATGTAAGCTTTGAGGTGGAGGAAGGCGAATGCGTGGGCATAATAGGTGACAACGGCTCCGGCAAGAGCACAATGCTCAAGATCATAGCTAACATTCTTCGGCCCACAAAAGGAAAGGTCAGAGTCAAGGGCAAGATGACGCCGTTTCTGGAGTTAGGGGTGGGCTTCCAGCCGGACCTTACGGTGCGGGAGAATATCGGTGTTTACGCAACAGTCATGGGGCTGTCCAGGAAAGATATCCTGGAGATATCTGATGATGTGGTCAAGTTCGCCGGTCTGGAGAAGTTCGAGGACACCAAGCTGAAGAATCTTTCATCAGGAATGCAGGTGCGTCTGGCCTTCTCTACGGCGATACAGACGGAACCGGATGTTCTGCTGGTTGATGAAGTCCTGGCTGTAGGGGACATGGAGTTTCAGCAGAAGTGCTTTGATGTCTTTAACCGCTACCGAAAAGAGGGAGTGACGATCCTCTTCGTATCGCACGATCTTGGTGCAGTAAGGCGATTCTGCGATAGGACGTTGCTTCTTGGCGGAGGAGAGCGGAGGGCGTTTGAAGAGACAGGAAAGGTACTAGATAAATACGTCTACGGTAGGTCTGAATGCGAAAATAGTTCGGATGATTCCAATATAGGGCAGTGTGGCTCAAATCGATGGGGCAATAAGAAGGTTATCATAATTGACGTGGAGTTTCTAGATAAATTTGGAATCAAATGTACGAGATTTAGCTCAATGGACCCCATGACAGTAAGAATACACTACCATGCAGTCGAAGATATATCGGATATCACATTTGGTATTGCCATTCACTCCGATGATGGTCATCACCTCTTTGGAACAAACACTAAGATAAAAAATATACCACTAAGAGTATTACCAGGAGATGGGCGTATAGATCTTAAGATAGACCATATTCCAATGCTTTCGGGAAAGTTTCTTCTTAGTCCTGCAGCCCAAAGCTCAGACTACCAAATCACTTATCACTGGATTGATAAACAGTACTCTTTTGAAGTAATACCTACAAGTAGTGATGCAGGCCTTATTGCCATGTCTTGCAATTGGGTTACGTGAGCTAGGATTCGATGACGCGGATACATCGAGACCGCGTCATTGACCGGATTTTTGGTTTTTCCACCCTGTATACCATTGCCCCAGCAGGATGATATCTAGCAGCTTTTCTGTGCTCTGCTTCCAGGTTAACCAGGGCATCCCGTCTGACTTGGGATGCTGGCCAGATTTGTATAGCTTCAGCCATTCCTTTACCGCATTGGCAAGATCTGTTGGCTCTTTACCCTTGAAGTAAAACGCATGATCGCCCGCAACTTCGCGAAAGACCGGAATATCACGGGCGATGATGGGCAGCTTGTGCTGGGCCCCCTCGATTAGCGGCAGGCCGAAGCCCTCGCACTCGGAAGCGGCCATAAGGCAGGTGCAGGATGCATAGACCTTCTCCAGGTACTCGTCGCTGATACCCTCAAGCCAGAAGATCCGCCTCCCCGTCTCAGTATGGTCCAGTAATGCTTTCGCCAGCTTTTCAACCTTCCAGCCCTCTCTGCCGACGATAACCAGGTTGACGTCCATACCTTTCTTCCAGAGCTGCTCAAAAGCAGCGAGCGCCTGAGCGTGTCCCTTTCGCGGCTCGATGGTACCAACCATCAGGAAGCTCGTGCGGGCGGCAAGCTGAGCGAGGACCTGCAGAGCATCGTCGGTAAGGCCGCGGGTGGGAACGGAGTTCTCGAGATCAGCACCTGGATGGAACCAACCGATCTTAAGCGGACGTATTCGTTCCGGCCCATTGGTCTTCAGCCATCCGAATAGCTCATCTGCAACAGTGCGTGATATACAGATTGCTCCGTCGGAATTTGAGACAGCTTGTAGCCACTCATAGAATTCAGAGCACAAGTCAGGCCAAAAAAATTCTGGCCTCAATGCCGGAACAATGTCATATACAACGTGATAAACAAAAACGCCCTTATTTCTCAAAAATTGCGTTTTTTTCCTATGTGAAATTGCAACAGCTGGATGAAGATCAAGGAAGAGTAGGATATCACCTGGGCAAAACTCCACCCAATCATTGCTGACGCATTCCTGAAAAACTCCTAAAATTTCGTTAATTAATTTATTCGCTCTGTAAAACTCAGAGTCATCAGTTGTTGTGTAAACCAATTCAATATCGACATTCGGGTGAGGACTAATTAGGAGTTCATTACAAATAGCCCGGGTCAATCTCTGAATTCCTGATCGATCATCTTGCTTTATGATGGCACTGACATCCACAAATATTATGGGCTTGCGATCTTTTCTCTGGCAAAAAGTTTCCGATATGGAAACGGATAAAGCGATCAGGTCACTATCATCAAAGGGCAAGCCTGAGCACATCGAAGAAACATGGTTGATGATGTTTTTAATTGGATCGTATCTCTTCGATGAAGTGCTAGTTCTATAATCATTTTCGACAATTATCTCAAGTAGCGTCAACAACCGTTCTGCGCTACTGTCCCAAGAAAACATGCGAGCTTGTTGGGCCCCGCGAATCTTTAAGAGATTCCTGAATTCGATATCGTTCAAAGCATGCTCTATTTTTTCTGCAATGCTATTATCATCATAGGGATCGAATAAGGCATATTCATGCCCTACAACTTCAGGAAGGCTTGATGTATTAGATGTAATGACCGCAGCTCCACACGCCATAGCTTCAAGTGGTGGCAGTCCAAAGCCCTCGTGTATTGAAGGAAAAACAAATAGATCACACAAGTTATAGAGCATTACCAATTCGTCATCATCAACCTGGCCAGTAAATACAACTTGATCTTTGATATCGAAATCTTCAATTTTTTTGCGGTAGTAAATCTCTTGGTGTTTAAATCCCCCACCTACCATCACCAATTGGTATGAATCTAGAATAGATTTAGGCAACTTTGAGAATGATGAAAACAATCTATCGAGGTTTTTGCATAAATCAGTCCCACCAACATACATGATAAAAAGGCCCGATATGTTCATGCGAGCCAATAGTTCTCTCTTCTCATTAAATCCAATAATCCTCGGACTAAACTTGTCGTGATTAATCCCATTATAAATAACATGTATCTTCTCAAGAGGTATTTTCAATAGCTCGCTAATTTCGGATTTTGAAGAGCTTGAAACGGTAAGAATAATGTCGGATTTCCTTATAAAATCAATTTTTTCTTGATACCAACCACGGATTTTACTATCCTTAAGGTATTCATCAGGATAGATCAGAGGGGTAACATCGTGAAGCGTGGAGCATATTAATGATTCTGTAGGCAATATTTTGACACTTGTGCAAGCAGCATCCAAGAGCCCTTCTTGCAGATTTGTTGAGAAAATAATATCCCCTCCGATGCTGTTCAAAAACTCCTCCCGAAGTATCTCGCCTGCCTTCTTTCTCCATTTATTTTCGGTTATGATTGACGTAGTATCAAAAAACTGCTGCCACACTTTAATATTTTCATGGGGCAGAATTCCGGCGAGTTCAGCTCTTATAACCTCGATCGTGTCAGGAAATGCTCCATTGAGCGCTATAATAATCTCATGGCCTTTAGGATTTTGCGCCATTGCCTTGACCAACTCAATTGTGTGGCGGCCAACACCTCTATTTCCAGAGAATGTTGTTTGTGCTCCTTGCATATCGATGACTATACGCATCATCAAACCTTCTTCCTCTGCTTTTCAAATGCATCCTTCAGGTCGGAATAGATGCGACGGGCACTGGGTGTGAGTCTCGAAACCTCCATTGGTGGCCCGTAGGATGTAGCCCCTTTGCCAGCCAATAGTCCCCTGGCCAGAGCAAATCTGTAGATCCTTCCCTCAACCTTTGGAAATCTACGTAGCAGGTCCATAGCTCCTACCTTGAACAGTGGATGCCTCATGCCAAAGCGGATCGCGAGGTCCAGGATGGGACTGATGATGGCCCCCATGCTGCGCCTGAAGGCTTGAGGGACTCCTACAAATATTGCTTTTACTCTGAGAAGGAGATCGAAGCCTGCGCGCAGTGGAGCATTGATTCGCCAGCACCAGCTGGAGTATACAGATTGGAGTTCATGCTCAAGCCCTTGCGATCGCTCGCGCTCAGCTGTCAGCTGTGCTTTAGCTCTGTGCTGCTCAGATTCGGCTCTTTGTCTATCAACTTCCGCTCTTTGCTTATCAGCTTCCGCTCTGTTCTGTGCATTAGGTTTAAAGTGGTCAAAGACATTGGGTGGATACTTGAATGCTGGCAGAAGGTCGGATTGTTCATCTGCAACATAAAAGCGATTCAGCCCATCTGCATATGCAAAATGGTAATCCGCGGATAGAAGGACACGCTCCCAGTCCTCGTGAGTCTCCAGCTGCGAATTGGGCAAGGTCACCTCAACCACAATGATCCACGGACGGTACCTTGACCAGTTGTTACCTCTAATTACAGCTTCTTCCAAGCCTTCAACATCGATTTTTAAGAAATGGACGTCCTGAATAACGGGGACAAACTCCGCCCAAATATCGTTTAGCGTCCTAACCTGTATGCGCGTACTGCTCTTGGAATAGCCAGCTTTAGGATGTTTATCGACGATATCATATCTCAGCGTTGAAAGCCCAGTATCTTTAATTATGTAGAGGTCAGCCTCTCCTCGCTTATCAGAGACAGCGAGCTGCAAGTTGATATCCCGTGGTCTCTCCTCAAGCAGTCTGCAAAACGCAATCGAGTCAGGCTCTATATTGATGCCATACCAGCCGTTATCATAAAACGCTTTTGTTACAGAGTCAGTGTCCGGCAACCAGGCACCTATGTCTATGTAAAATCCATTCTTGATGTGTTTCAAAGCCCGCCAGAGTATAACATCTTCAAAATTCTGTGCATAAGAGATAAGAGGTGAAGTTTCGAACATTATAATTTCCTGCCGAAGACTTTATTGAATTCATATTTTAAGTAAATATTCAATTGGGTTAAGCCTCCATAAGTTTTGCAGGGAACTCTCGCTGCCCACTGGATCCAACAGTTACTAGCGCCCCTGTCGATCACCACCGCCCTCATCACGTATTGATTTCGATATCATGCTAATAAATATTGCCCCCGGTCATCGCTCAGCTACGGTCACGTTCTGCATTGCCAAGCTCAAGCACCTAGAGTCGGGATTCTTGAGCTCCCAGATGTCGCATGGCCGATCGCAGCCCTCAAGTACGTGCAGACGCACAGCATTCGCGCCCTTAGCGAGGATTATGGGCGCAGTCACATCAATGAAGTCCGGGTGAATGAAGCACCGTACCTCCGGTCCCACGGTTGAGACAACTTAGTCTATCTTCGCCGCCCGCACGCCTTCGCGCCTGCATGAGCCCGCCACTCCAATGCCGCCGGAGCACCATGCTCAATGGCCGGAACGCCGCCTTCCAACTGGGGTTCGCCGAAATTGGCCTTGCCGTCATTGCCCGCAGCCGCACCCCACATCAGCGGCACCCTTACCCCGCCGGCATCTCCTCTGCCGCGTCCCGAAACTCCGCGATCAGCTCCTCCAGCTCCCGTAAATGCCACAGAGCATCCGCACCCCTAGGCGTGGTCTGGTACCTGACCACCGCCTCGTCGACCCTGACCACAAGGCCGTTTTTGATCAGCAGCTCCAGATGTGGCACCACATGGTGAAAATTCAGATTGCAATTATAGACAATCTGCGTTTTGCTTGCCCCTACGTCGCACACTTGCAATACTTTGCATAATATCTGATCCTTGTATCTCTTGCGACCCGAAGTACAATAAGCATTTCACATAATTATAAAAGTTTCTGATTATAAGATATTATTTAATGAGGTGAGTACTGCTATCACCTGCAACCATCTTCTTTACTATGAGTAGGATCGATGAACAAAGGAATCCGGACCTGGCCTCCATGCGCTGGGACATGATATCTCTTGAGTTTTATCCGCTATTCATATCATTTCTCATACTGGTCGGCGTCCAGTTGATCTTGCTGGGGCTGATTGTGGACCACCTGACCAAGAAACTGGACAGAATTGGGAAGCATAATATCAGATGATGGAGATCTCAAATTGCTTGTTTGCAGGTCCTTGGGAGTGCTTTTTAAAGAAGGATCTACCCATGGGATACGCGTTATATTGCTGACCTAGAATATAATCCAATTTTTAAGCCCATTGGTGAGTATATAAAATCAGAGGTTTGGGACTTCACAGATGTGTGGCATGATACAGAATTGTTAAATATACGAAATTCAATCGTCGAGCAATGTTTGATCGACATCTAAGCATGATAGAATGTAAATTAAAGACAAATATTGCGCGAATTGCCTTTCCAGAATTAAAATATATTTTGATATTGTTTTTTAGCACGAGAATTATATTAACACTAATCGCTGTATTATCGCGTGTTCTTTTGGAACCATATCACCGCAAAGAAGATTATTGGATCTATTCGGATAAATTGTGGCTGGATATTTGGGGCGTTTGGGATACCGGCTGGTATCTGGGGATTGCTGCAAATGGTTACTCTGCTGTTGCGAGTTTAGGTGATCAAGCCAATTATAATTTCTTTCCACTTTACCCGCTGCTCATGAGGCTTTTGGGGTATGTTACGGAGGACAATTATCTTTCAGGTATCATCATATCAAATATTGCCTTGCTTGTTTCTTGTGTATTTTTGTATAAATTGGTGGAGCTTGACGAAAACTCGGATACTGCCATGCGCTCCATTAAATTTCTATTCTTATTTCCAACTGCTTTTATCTTATCTGGCGTTTTCACTGAGTCCTTGTTTCTTGCCCTACTACTCGCCTGTTTCTACTATGCAAGAAAAGGAAATTGGTTTTTAGTAGGTGTATTAGGATTCTGCTTGTCCCTAACGAGGGCAATAGGTGTCCTAATCATCATGCCAATATTATATGAATATTTGAAATCAAAAACCATTAGCAGGGACATTCTTTGCTTGCTATTGATACCTTCCGGCATTTTTGTGTGGATGGTCTTTAATTTTTTCTTAACTGGCGATTTCCTAGCCTTTATGCATATACAATCTGCATGGGGTAGGTCTTTAGCAGATCCACTCCTGACAATATATAACGGATTATTCGCTACGGATTTAGTTAAGGTTTTCGAAGCATTTTTTGCAATAATTTCTTTATCAATCTTGATATTATTTTATAATAAAATCAGAACATCATATTGGATTTTTGGCATGTTCGCCCTTATCACGCCGCTGTTAACGAGCATAGATTCGATGCCAAGGTATGCTTTGGTAGTTTTTCCTTTTTTTATCTTATTTGCACAATTGACCAAAGAGCGTCCTATAAATGATGTGCTTACGATAATTCTAGCCTTACTGCAAGGGTGCTTGATGATATTTTGGAGTAACGGTTTTACTCTAATAATATAAAAAAACCCTATCATAACTTGGTCAATGGTTCTGCAGCTCGAATCGTTGATAATTCCGAGAGGCATAGGCACTACACTTGCCATTACATTTCCAATCCGGCCATTATCTTAAGAGGTGACACGCTATGGCTCACCTAGGACGGGAAGCAAAGCAACCATAGCCATCAAATGCGGGGTCTAATTCTCTCGAATCCATAGAAATATAAATTAAATAATTAAAATATTTAACTCAAATTGTCCATTAAAAAAAAAAGATAAAGGGCAATTCGCCCTCCATCGATAGCCATCCTAAATCTTGGTATTGTCAGTCACCTGTGTTGCCGAGTTGAATCCTCCAGTCGTGGTAGGTGCGACCCAATATACTCCCCATCCCTGATACCAGCTTGATTGCGAAGCCGGCTGGCGTGCTTTATTAAATCTTATACCAACCCCCGTACCATCAAGTGTAACCAGCGAGTTGCCGGTGTATATCCCACCGCCTTCTCCTGTGGTAGCTTGGTTGTTTGTTATCTGGGTTGTTCCGCCGATAAACAACTTGCCTTGATCATAGTTGAAAAAGCCACCGCCCCACCCAGCATTGTTTCCAGAGATGGTGCTATCTGTGATCCTCAGATCGCCGCCAACAACGTTGGAAATACCACCACCATGGATCGCAGTGTTATCAATGATCCTGCTATTAGTTATCGTCGCTCTGCTTGTGCCCTCATTGAAAATTCCACCGGCATGGTCCCCTGCAATATTCCCAGAGACGGTGCTATCTGTCATCGTCAGAGTGCCATCGGTCACATGATCAGTAGATTCTTTGTCATTGTAAATTCCTGCGCCGTGACTCCCAGCTCTGTTCCCTGAGATAGTGCTACTGGTTATCGTAGCTGTACCCTCATTGAAAATGCCGCCGCCGCCGTTGGTCCTGGCTGTATTCCCAGAGATGGTGCTACCGGTTATCGTAGCTGTTCCATAGTTGAAAATGCCACCGCCCCAGTCTGCATTGTTTCCAGAGATAGTGCTACCGGTTATCGTAGCTCTGCCTGTCTCCTCATTAAAAATGCCACCGCCGCCAGTTGTTGCAGTGTTCCCATTACGTGATATGATACAACTGGTTATCTTTGCTGTCCCAAAATTCCGAATGCCTCCGCCCCGGTCTGCTTTGCCATTTTGAATGGTCATTCTCTCTAGTGTCGTAGTAACGCCTGGTGGAATGGTAAACACCGAGCCGACTTGACCTCCATCCACGATAGTTTTGCCCTCACCAACCCCATTTACGTTCACAGACTTGTCGATATTTACGTTCTGTCGGTAGATGCCTTCCTTCAATTGGATGGTGTCACCCGGTCTCGCAGCAGCTATTGCTGCTTGTATAGAATCTCTAACCTCTTGTGTGATAACCTCTAACGAGAAAGTCTCCCAGGAACCTATTGCACCTCTATTGGCCAGAACCTTGTCACCACCACCGTTTTCAGCGCAGAATAGTTGTCCATTGGAGGCTCGGAACGTCCATCCTCCAGAGCCATCTCCCATTCGTTCAAATGTTTCCCAGGAACCTATCCCATCTCGATTGGGCGCGATAGAGCCACCCCCTCCGTTTTCAGCACATAAATATTTCCCATTAACTCCCTTGAGGGCAACTTTATTATCTCCTAGTTCAATTAGTTGGAATTTCTCCCAATCACCCATTGCATTACGATTTGCATAGAGATCTGGATTCCAACCGCCACCTTCAGCGCAAACATATTGGCCGTTATTGGCACGTAATGCGACTGGCGTTCCAATTAGATCAACTAAATTAAACGTCTCCCATGCACCAATAGCGTCGCGATTTGCCACAACACCATCACCTCCGCCACCTTCGGCACAGACGTACTGACCATTGGCAGCCTGTAGAGCTACATTGCCGTTTCCTCGGTCAATGCGTTTGAACGTCTCCCATGCACCAATAGCATCGCGATTAGCCACAACTACATTACCACCGCCACCTTCGGCACAGACGTACTGCCCATTGGCGGCCTGTAGAGCTACATTGCCGTTTCCTTGTTCGAGGAATTTGAACGTCTCCCAACCAGTTATTGCGTTGCGGTTGGCCACGATTCCATCGCCACCACCGCCGTTGGCACCGACATACTGGCTGTTAACGGCTCGAAGAGCTACACGTGCTGCATAATTATCCGCAGCTGATGCGGTAAATTCCAGGCTTGGGCTGCCGATATAATACCCTACAGTACCCCATGTGCTCGGACCTGAAGCGTACATCTTGGCTAACATAGTTAGGTCGTACTCAGTACCGTAATTCGAACTTCGGGTATTGGTCTTTGTGGTACCAGAATTGGGAACGTAGGTAGCCATGCTGGTGAAACTTCCATGAAGGTGCTCTTTTTGCTCTACCTGGGCGGCGGTTCCTGCTGAAGCAATGTCGCTTAATCCCTGAAATGTGGCTTTTCCATTGGAAATGCCCTTGACCGATGTATCTACGCTATAGGTTCCACTGCTATCCTTCGCATTACCGTATATCTTGATGGAATTAGCCGCTCCGCTGGTTGCGGTCTGGCTTGCAAGAACCGAAGTGTCCGTGGTCAAGGCTTTGCCATAATATTCTGTGAGTGTGACGTAGTCTCCTGCCACCAAAACGTTCTTGGCTTCTTCTAGACCCACATTAGCGGACAGAGTCCCATAAGACGAAGTTGCAGTACACTTGATGGAGTCCGCCTTGGGGACTGTCAGCCACTGCTCCGCCGATACCTTGGTTTGGGTAGGTACACTACCTTCCTTGGGCAGGACAATTGAACTGTAGGTCAGACCACTAGGCGCATTAAGCACCTTGACGTACACGCTGGCACTTTTGCCTGAAGCGTCCGTGACTGCATGGGTCTCTTCGAAATTTGCTATTGGTCCTGCTATGGCCACTGATGGCGTTATTTCGGCTCCATTGATCGCCATTTGGCTGCTCACGGCTGTGGTTTTCAAGGTATCGAAATTCATTGATACCGAGCCGCTCTCGCCGTTACCGCCTCCCGAAACGGTGATCTGAATGCCATAGACTCCTGGTATAAAGAAAATTAGGAGCATTAAAAAAAAAAATAAGATTGCATACCTTCTTGAGAAGTTCACTTTCAACACCCTTTTTTGTAGAGATAATGTCAGGCAGTCTTGTTAGATTAATGATTCGGTATAGCCTGAACTTCCGCTGGCATAGTCTGTTGAAGTGCTGATGCTTGAGCAGATGGAAAACATATTCGAAGCGTCCTTGCCTCATTGGTTCGGCTTCACGAGGGGCTGATTGTCTCTCGCCCATTCTCCCAAGGCGAAGAGCTTTGCCTGATACCCCATCTTCTCCAGGGCGAACCAGACAACTGAGGCCTTCAGGCCCGTGGCAGTATAGACCACCACGGGCTTGTCTTTGCTCAGTCCATTAAAGAGCATCTCCAGCTCTTCATCACTGCAAAAGCTGCTGTTCACAGCCACCCTATCAGCAGGTATATTTACCGAACCAGGAATGGATGATACCCCAAACTCGCCGATGGTTCTGGCGTCGACAAGCTGCACCGCATTCTCTTTGACGTAACTGATGGAAGCTTGCAGATCCCGCCGGGGGTAAGGGATGTAGCGAACGGCAGGCCTGGTGGAAAGGTTCCCTGTCGTGGGCTTTCCTGCAGCCATCCAGCCCTTCAGGCCACCATCGAGCATCCGAAGATTCTGATGGCCCAGGGAGAGCAGGGCGAAGTAGGTGTAGGTGGAAGGATGCAAAGTGACACCGGATCCTCCGCAGGGTTCGCATTCGCCGTAGATGACCACAGAGTCCTTATCCGAGATGCCAGCGTTCCCGAAGATCTCGGCCAGCTCCTCAGGCGGCTTGAGGGTTTTATTCTCGCCGCTTAGCGCGGTGTAGTTGATGTGGACAGCACGGGGGATGTAGGCGTCGGCCCCTTCGCTCACATCCAGTATGATGTCGCCGCTGCCGACCTTGTCGGGATCGATCAGCATGGCCTGCCCCAACTCAGCGCCGCCTCCCGGGCCAATCCTCTCTGCAATTAGGCTCAGCTGATCCTGGGCCCAGGTGCCAGCTGCCTCCAGGGGATAGGCCGCGGCCTCCTGGGCAAGATTGGGAAAGGCACAGCTTACCAGCAGAAGCGCCATGAGGCATCTTAGCAACTGTCCTGCCTGCAAATTAAACACGTTGATCACCACAATTCGGGTTGTTTATGCCCTGGAAATAAAAAGGTTAGTGCGCCTGGTAGTACCAGCCTTCCGTGCTGGACCAGGCGTACATCGGGTTGACGGTGTTGTCTATGCCATAGGGTTTGGCAATGATCGCCTTGCCGCCGGGCTCCGTCGAGACCCAGGCGTTCTTGGCAAAGGTAATTATCTCGCCCTTTACCTCCTCGGAGCTGATATAAGAGTAGTGGTGCACCAGCTCACTTGTGTCGCCAAGATAGCCGGCTGAGTTTTGCATATAGCCGTCGTCTGTCCAGGTATCGCCCTGGCCCAGGCCGTAGACTATTGCTCCGGCTACCGCCTTCTTATTCTGCGAAACCTCCGTAGAGGTGGCAATGGTCATGTTGCCGGCGGAGCTTGTGACTGCGCCACTCACCAGAAGATCCGAGCTCATCAGGATCTTGGCAAATGACAATGCTGAGGCGCCGGACTCCCGTGATATGGCACCGCATTCAACCGAGTCGATCTTGCCCCACTCAAGCGCAATGCTGCCGGTCTGCCTTGCCACAGATCCCCACAGGGCATCCTCTATCTTGGCCTGGGCACTGGCCTCATCTGAAGAAGAGGACAGGATCGACGATGCGTAGGTGGACGGCCCGCCCGAGACGTAGAGGCCCTTCTGCAGGCCGGCGTACTGGACAGTGTTGCGAGTGGCTGCGGCTTCAACGATTGCCGATACATCCGCTACATCCCCTGTGCCTGGTGCGGATGCCTCCGCGGTCAAGGTACCTGAAGCAGTGGCTGTAGTGATCTCGTTGACCTTCCTGGTCTTGGTCCCGGTCGCAGTTGGGTCCCATCCGCCGCTCTGGGCCTCGCCGGATACAGTGGCGGTAGCCGTAGCGCTGTTCAGGGCCGATGCATAGGCGGATATGGTATCAACGGAGCTGTCGGATACCTCGCCCCGGCGGTTGTAGAGAACGCTGGACTCGGCATGGATGCCATTCTTCTTGCCGCCTGTGCTGGCGTAAGAATCAGGGGACGAGCCCACCAATGAGGTGCTGCTGCTTCCCTGTGCCTGTCCCCAGACCTCGGAGGCTGTGCCGTCCCGCGTAACCCCGTAGCTTGAGGAGCCGCTGGCACTGGCGGTGGCCGAGCCCTTGCCATGCAGGAATCCCTCGGTGTTTACGTCCGCCGTACCAAAGATCTCATAGCTGCCAAATCCCGTGGGCAGGCCGGTTGCCGTCACGCCCACGAAGGATGCGGCCGAGGCGGTGCCTGCACTGGTCAGAATTACCTGGGACTGGACATCACCATCGAAGCTGGCAGAAAGACCGAAGCCTCCCAGGCTAAGGCTGTCGCTTATCGAGCCCTCTCGCAGCAAATTGATATCGGCATCAGGCCCGTAGACACTGGAGGCAGAGACGATGCCCAGGGTTATGCTCGGATCGCCCGAAACGGAAGAGGCGTAACTCTGGCCGCTGCTCGAAGCCTGGCCTGCGCTGCTGATCGCCCACCCGCCGCTCATCTCAATCCTGGCAGAAGCGGGAAGAGAAAGCAGCAAAATGAGGCACAGTACGATTGAAGATCTTGACATAAAGAACACGACCTATAAGGAGATAAAAAAAGAAAAAAGGGGTTAATTAAGCTTACGGCTGATGTGTGTTGGCTGTAACCAAAGTGTCCCTCTGAGTCAAAGAAGGCGTGTAGGTGAACAGCACACCATTAAACAAACCGCTTCCGATTGGAGTGATGGTTGGGTATGGATTGACTATGAAGCCAGGACCATTATACATGAGGTCGTTGGTGCCGTCAGTCCACATGTAAGACTGTGTGTCTGGCACGGAAGTGGAAATAGCCTTTGGTATTGCAACATATTCGTCAGCAGCGTTCACATTCACGTTCTTGAAGGATGCATAGAAGCCTACGCCATCCCATGAAGATACGCCTCCCAGGCTCTTTGCTCGTGGGCCCTGGAGGTGCCCGCTATTGGAAACGGACGTTGTCAAAGCACCTGCCTCAATCGCTTGAGCGGATTGCGTATTAGAGATAGTCGCGATAGCTCCATCAGTCTTCTTGAACAGGAGGTATGCTGCTGCGTTCATGCCATTCGGCTGTTCTCCGCCATTTATTGTTACCTGGTCTAGATTGCCAGATACGGACGCTTTAGAAGTTGTCGTAGTTTCCTTGAAAGGATCGACTGGGATTAATATGCTGTTTCGATGGTAAGTCTGGTGGGATGCATCTGCCTTCCAGCTACCTGTACCGAAATAGGCCTTTCCGTAAACACGCTCTTCAGATCCTGCGTCCATTTTAGCTTGATCTCCAGATAATGTCCTCAAAGCGGTACCGGTGTTTGACACAAGGTTTCCTGCAGTAGAAGTCACTGCTCCGGCTAGAAGTTTTGTTACCGATGCTGTTGGGTGGAGCTCGGCATTGGCAGAAGCCATATCGCCAGCCAAAAATGTTCTGACATCAGCGCTCATCGAGTCTGCTTTTTCTGTGTTTGCAGCAAAAGTCTCTATGTCGCACTCTCCTGTACTCGGATCGCACTTGTAGTATCTTGATTTGCCCTCAGCCTTATTCTTGCCAGCTGTGCCCGTGGCAGTGCCGGAAACCCAATCCATTGCGCCTAATGGATCCTCCGCACAGAGATCTCGCGTATTGGTTGAAGCTATATGGATATGGTTGTGATTTTCGGCTGACATGGTCCCAGTTGTTAGCTTTTGAGTAGCTGCATCAACTGTTCCCTCTGCCCGTGATTCGGAAGATGTTTCTGCGTAAGCTGGACCAGTTGCGTCTAAACCTACGATAGATCCACCTATTTTTCCATTTGCGTATGCAACTTCAGCAGCAAGTGTTGTTTTGCCATCTACTGAGCCGGAAACCGACAATGTCTGAGTTGTATCTGGAACATTGGGGACTGGCTGCAACGAAGTCTTTAGCTCGGCGGAATAAGTAGCTGCCCCTTCTGCTGTAGAGTCAGCCTCGAACTCACCTTCAGGTGCACCGCTGAGGCTACCTTTTTGGAGGATCGTATTAGGCGCACCTAGATCCCATGTTTTGCCAATGCCGGAATATATCCAGGCTTCTCCGGACACTCCAGCTCCAGCTGGTAACAAGGAAGCCTTCGAATGGATCTGGGCCACAGATGTTACTTTAGCCGCAGCATTTGTGCCCTTAACATTCACATCAACATTACCCTTAGCAGTAACGACAAGGCCCTGTGGAGCAGGAGCTCCAAGAGTCGCAAATGAGCCGGTGGCAACTGAGCCTACATTACCGTGGGCATTAGTCGTAACAGATCCTATGCCAGTTGTGGTAGCAATAGCCAATATATCGGCTTGGATATTGTTTGCATCAAAGTCAAAGGCAGTTACCGTATTTCCTGTAGCGGTAGCAGAAATACCCGTAACGGACGAAGTCCCACCGGGCATATTCAAAGTATTACCCAGGGATGGGACTGCCATCACGGCCAGAATTAAAGCTATCGTCATTCCCATTAAGCATTTATTTCTCATTCGTAACCCTCCGTTGGCATCACAAGGTCATGATCCTAGCAAGCGATCGCAATCTATACTCCTACCCCTGTTGAGCCTGCTAAAACCCACACCTTTTATACCAATGAATTTTGATCAGCATCTCTTTACCACATGGGCTAATAAATGTTTCGATACTCGAATTTATTTATAACTTTAAAAAATTAATTGTAATATCTCACTACTAGTTTTGTGATTTAACGTCAATTATCTCTAAGTAGGTAGTATGCAGGACTCGAAAAGGGCTCAATGAGACCGAAGATCGTGTTTCCATGAATTGTAGTGGATCCCGCCAGAGAGAAGATCATAGAGCTTGCCTGGATAACGAAAAAGGGTCGCAGAATCGTGCACACAGTTTCCTACGGCGAGCTTTATATCTACGGCAGGTTCCTGTAATACGACCGGCCCCGCTTCGATTCGATCGAATGGTCTGGGCCACAGGCTGCAGTCTTCTCAAAAAGGACCTCTTCCACTACAGAAGGGCGCTGGCATCAGAACTCTAGCGAGACGCTAAAAACGGTGCTCTACAAAGACAGCGGCGCGCCAGAGGCCTTCCCCCTTTTTCCGAAAGCCGCAATCTTTAAGTTCAAGGTGAATTAAGCAAGTATCAATGCCTAAACTCGTCCTTCTCATGCTTCTTATCATCAGCCTCTTTCTTATTGGAGACTGCGAAGAGCTGTTCCAGATGCCTGGAGGGGGAAGCAAGAGTGTAGGGCCGAATGACAAACCCATCTACGACGAATCATCATCTCCACCAGTCTACAATTCCCCCAGGACCGTGGTTATCACGAGGGACCCTGCCAATTACATGAATCCAGCGGTAACCATATCCAAATTCACGCCCTCCACAGATACTTCTTCAAAAAACAATAATTTATCAGGCCTTGGCGGTGGCACTGGAACGTTCGGGTTTTCCATGACAAGCGAGGTTGCGGGCACAGGCAAATTCTCCGCCCGGAGCATGCTGGAAGGGCTCAATGGTCTGGATCATAAGGCATATAATAGTGTCAGCGCCAAATATGGAGATCTAACTCAATCCAGGAATATAAAATTTTTTGAAGATTCTTCGGATGGCTCGGAATTTAATTATACTCGTGGCAATATATATACGCAGGAATCAACTAAATTCTTCGGCAACTCTTACAGTGATATATCAAAATATCAGAATAATGAAGATTTGATACAAGAAATTATAACGTCAGGAGCCATATCAAAGAACAGCAGTTTTGCCAGTCAGCATGTGCAGGTGAGTCTTGACGGCAATGAAACTAAAACATTACACAATAATTATACCGCTTATAATATCGATACGCGGTTTGTAGGCTCCTCTGACCTGCACTCCATAACAAATGGCACTGAGATCATGCAGACCTACATCGGCCAGATCGTGCTAGTAAGAAAGATTGTCAGCCAGTTCATGAGCAATGATACTCTCCTTGCTGATGAGTGGCTCCCCTGCTGCAACTCTTCCTCAATCTCAGACAGGTTTTTAGCTGACCGTCCCGCAGCCATCTGATCCGGAAATGCCTTCCTTCTGCGGGCCTTGTGTCGCATACCATTGGCCCCTCAAAATTATATCCAGCAGCTTTTCTGTGCATTGCTTCCAGCTCAGACGGGGCATATCATCCGACCTGGGATGCTGTTTGGATTTGTATAATCTCAGCCAGGACTTGAGTGCATCTGCCAGATCCGATGCCTCCTCGCCGCGGAAATAGAAAGCATGCTCTCCAGCCACCTCGCGAAAGACGGCTATTTCGCGCACAATCAGCGGCAGCCTGTGCTGTGCTGCCTCTATGAGCGGCAGGCCGAAGCCCTCTCCCTCAGAAGCAGCAATCAAGCAGGCGCTGGCGTGATAAATCGCCACCAGGAATTCATCGCTGATGCCCTCCAGCCAGAGTAACCTCCTTCCATTCTCCGGATGATTTCTCAGCCTCTCCACGATCTGCGGGATGCTTCGGCGCATCTCTCCGGGAACATCTTTCCAGCCCTCCTTGCCTACGATGACCAAATTAAGATCCAATCCATCCTTCCAAAGCTGCTCAAATGCGGAAATAGCCTGCAAATAGCCCTTGCGCGGCTCAATGGTGCCAACCATCAGGAAGCTGGGACGGGCAGATAGCTGGGCGATCACCTGCGAGGCGTCACCGGGCAGACCCTGCGTGGCTGCGGATTTTTCGATATCCGCGCCGATATGCAGACAGCCCACATTGAGAGGCCTGAGTCGTTTTTCTGTGTTTATCTCCAGCCACTGTATCGCCTCGTCTGCCACGGTTCTGGATATGCAAATCACTCCTTCTGAAACGCGGCAAACCGAGCCAAACCACTTTTTATGCAGCCCGTCCGTGCCTGACGGGAACGCCTCCGGCATCATTATAGGAAGCAGGTCGTATATAACAAAAAAATTCCTGACACCACAGCTACGCATGGATTCAAGATAGTCCACCTGTGCTGCCACTACATGTTGATTCAGATCAAGCCCCAGGAAAACATCTCCTGCTTGCGGCTCTATCGGATCGTCTTCCAGGCCAAGGGGAGGGCACTGCAGGAAGCTCAAAGCAAACTTCCGGGCATGGCGGTAGCCGTGGATGTCTGCCGTCGCATAGACAGGCTCTACCCTGTAGCCGCTGGGAGGGTTGTGGAGCAGTTCCAGCAGAATGCTACGCGTCACACGTTCAACGCCTGTCCTCAGATCTGCCTGTACCAGAGTAGAGACATCTACAAAAATCATGCGAGCGGGACGCTTCTCGGGCAGGCTTTGAGCGATAGAGGCAGTCAGGTTAGCTATTGACTTCTCGTCAGATGGCGAGTTGTCCAGCCGGGCCAGCGCTTCAACCAATGCCCTGCGGTCCGTTTGCGCGCGAGCATAGAACCCTTCGATCGCCCGAGCGTACTGATCGGCGCACGCACGGGGCGCGTGGCGGATCTGAATCACCTCGCGTGCCCGCGCACGAAGTGC
>Ga0351889_10166_pt1 | contig 23170 bp, 24 predicted proteins | sample TotcelFGM3001M14_FD_206767 | JGI IMG/M metagenome (GOLD analysis project Ga0351889, IMG submission 206767) | Enriched cells from coal bed in the Powder River Basin, Montana, United States - Total cells FGM rep3 HSBNCT.FGM.300.1.M14 ...
TTCAGGAAATACTGCAGGAGAATGGTGATGTGGATATAAGGTACGATATGGTGAAGTTTGAGGGTCCGCCTCACAGAAGGAAATTCTATTCCAAGGTAGTCATCGATGACATTACCATGGGCCGTGGAGAGGGCTTTTCGAAGAAGGAGTCCGAGCAGACAGCAGCTAAGGATGCCCTCGAAAAGCTTGTGAGACCGGAGGATTTCGATGCGTAGACATGTCATAATACCGATATTCATACCGCACGTTGGCTGCCCCCATGACTGTGTGTTCTGCAACCAGGCAAAGATTACAGGAGTGCTGCGGGAAGAATACGACAGCATAGATGCAGGGTATGTCCGAAGGATCGTTAGGGACTACCTTGAGACGATTGACAGAGAAAATACGGAGCTGGAGGTGTCATTTTTCGGAGGCACTTTCACTGCCATAGACATAAGGAAGCAGAGGGAGCTTCTTGCAGCAACGAAGGAGCTCAAGGAGACTGGGATCATAGACAGGATAAGGCTTTCGACAAGGCCTGACTATATCAACCTCTTCATACTTTCACACCTGAAGGAACATCTAGTGGACATCATAGAGCTCGGAGTACAGTCGCTGTCCGAGGATGTCCTCGAGGCATCAAAAAGAGGCTACAGTCCAAAGGCCGTTGAGGATGCAAGCAAAATGATAAGGTCATTCGGCTTCACTCTCGGGCACCAGCTCATGACAGGGCTGCCTCTGGACACTGAGGAAAAGGACCTTTTATCTGTAAGGGAAAGCATAAGGATGAAGCCTGACATAGCCAGGATCTATCCTGCGCTGGTCATTAGGGACACAGAAATGGCTGACCTGTACCTTGCAGGCAGCTACGAGCCGTATTCCCTTGACAGGGCAGTTGCAGTCACTTCAAAAATGCTCAGTGAGTATGAGAAGGCCGGAGTTAATGTGATAAGGGTCGGATTGCAGCCTACGGATGAAATAGCACCTGGCAGGGATGTCCTGGCCGGACCATACCACCCTGCAATCAGGGAGCTTTGTGAGAGCTACTCAATGTGCCAGAAGATAGAAGAAGCAGGATCTGATAGAGTGACGGTCAGGATAGGAAAAAGAGACCTGTCCAAGCTTTATGCCGGCGGCAAGAGGTATTTTAGTGCTCTTTCAGAGAAGATGGAAGTTAAAGTCGAGGTATCAGGCAGCGACCAAAAGGGGATATTCGAGATAATCCCATTTGACGGAGGAGGAACAAATGTATCTTAAATCAATAGAGATAAGAGGCTTCAAGTCCTTCGCCGACAGGACTCACCTTGATTTCAGGGAAGGTATAACTGCAGTTGTGGGACCGAACGGAAGCGGCAAGTCGAACATCTCAGATGCCGTCAGGTGGGTCCTGGGTGAACAGAGCGTAAAAAGCTTAAGAGGCGGAAAGATGGAGGATGTCATATTCTCGGGGACTGAGTACAGGAAGCCACTTGGCTTCGCTGAAGTTACCCTGGTCCTTGACAATTCATCAAAAAGCCTTCCTGTAGCATTTACTGAGGTAAGCGTCACAAGGAAACTATACAGGTCCGGTGACAGCGAATATCTCATCAACAACAACCAGTGCAGGCTTCGTGACATCCACGAGATGTTCATGGACACCGGAATAGGCAAGGAAGGATATTCACTCATAGGCCAGGGAAAGATAGAGGCGATCCTATCAGGGAAGATGGAGGACAGGAGAGCGCTTCTTGAGGAAGCTGCCGGAATAGTCAAGTACAAGTCGAGGAAGGAAGAGGCTGAAAAGAAGCTTTCAAACACGGACCTCAATCTTCTGAGGGTAACAGATATACTCACAACCTACGAAGAGAGGATAGGCCCTCTTGGACGTGAAAAGGAGAAAGCTGAAAAGTTCCTTGTCCTTTCGGCGGAGCATAAGGAGATCCTTGTCTCGCTCATTATGTCCGACCTTGATGAAATGCAGGGAGATGAGGCAAGGCTGGCGGGTGAGGCAGATACAGCAGAGAAGCGATTCAATGAAGCCTTGAGGGAAAAGGACGAGACTGCTGGAAGAAAGGCAGCCCTTGAAGCTGAAATGGAGAGAAAGGCGGAAATCCAGTCTGCTCTGAAGGAAGAATTCTTCATGAAGAGAGGTCAGGCTGAATCAGTGGAGAAAGACAGGCAGATGTCCGAAGCCGCAAAATCTGACAAAGAAAAGCTCAGGGACAGAAGCGAGAGCCTTAAGAAAGCTTCCGGGGAAAGATGCGAGACTGAAAAGATTGCGCTCGCTGACCTGAAGGCGGACCTTGAATCAGGGAGTGGCGAGAGGGAGACTGTGGGCAGGATGCTCGCTGAAAAGAGATCCGCACTTGCGCAGATAGAGGAGTACCTGAAGTCAACCGAGGAAGAGCAGAAGGGTCTTAAGGATGAGGATGAGGATTCCGATGTCAGGCTGAACAGCCTCCGGAAAGAAGAGATGAGACTCCATGGGGAAATCGCCGGAATAACCGGAAGGATAGAGGATGGCAAATCGACTCTTGCCGGCTACAGGGCATCGTCAGAGATGAACATTTCTGCAAAGTCAGCGGTGGAATCTGAGATTGCTTCACTTGAGGCTGAAAAGTCAGTCAAGGAAGCTGAGCTTTCAGTCCTCAGGAAAGAGTCTGAAGAAGGCCGGAAGGAACTTGAGGAGGGAGATTCAAGGGTAAGGTCCCTGTCTGAGGAGATAAGGGCTTCGGAATCCCAGATAAGGCTGCTCAGAAACCTTGAAGAACATTTCGAGGGATATTCTAGGTCCGTCAAGCTTCTGATGGAGCACCTGAAGTCAGGTTCGAGCAGAAGGCTTGGCAGGATAAGGCTTGTGGGCGATGCGATCAGGCCCTTGAAGGGATTTGAGTCAGCGCTGGAGACAGCCCTTGGAGCAGCTGTCTCGAACATAATCACAGACGATGAAAATATTGCCAAAGAGCTCATCGGAGTCCTTAGAGAGAAAAACTTCGGCAGGGCGACATTCCTTCCAAGGAATGTCATGAAAGGGACCAGAGTCAAGCAACCGCAGCTCAAAAAGGGCAGTATACTTGGAAATATCCTGGATTTTCTGGAGGTTGAGGAAGGCTATTCAAATATAGCTGAAAATCTTCTCGGCAGGGTCTTCGTTTCAGAGAACATCGACCATGCAACGGCTGCTGCAAAAGAAATGGGATACCAGTACAGGATAGTCACACTTACCGGAGATGTGGTCAATGCCGGCGGTTCCATGACCGGCGGAAGCGCAGCCGGCAAGAATTCCGGCCTGTTCTCGAGAAAGACTCAGCTTAACGAACTTACTGAAGGCCTGACAGTCCTGAGGAACAATCGTGAGGAAGCAAGCGCAGCGAGGCAGGAAAAGGCAAGAGCACTTGAAGAAAGAGGTAAGGCTGAAAGGGAGCTCTCTTACGCCGTTTCGCTTCTTGATATCGAGATTGCCAAGAAAAGGGAAAGGTCCGAGGTGTTTGGTGCTGACGTAAGGAGGCTCCACTCGGTATTGGCCGAGACAGAGATGTCAGTAAGGTCAAGACAGGATGAACTGGCTTCCCTTAATGAGCTGTTAAGTGAGATCGACGTGAGGATATCCTCGTTCCAGGAGGAAAGGGGAAGGAACAGACAGCAGCAGAGAGAACTCAAGGAGATGAGGACCGAAGCCTTCAGGTCATATGATGCGATGAAGGAAGAGATAACGGGCATACTGGTAACTGAAGGCAGACTTTTAGAGGTCTGGAATGCAAAAGAGGAAGACGTCCGCCGAAGGGAGGAGCTGATAAGGTCCCTTCTTGACGAGGAAAAGAGGCACGGCAGTGAGGCGGAAGAGGCTGAGAGGGCGATTGCGGAGCTTGAAGAGAAGCTTCTCAGGCTGAAAGAGGAAAAGTCCGGCCTTGACTCGTTCCTCGCAGGACGCGAATCCGAGCTTGACAGGATATCCATGGAAGAAGTCAGGGACAAGGCTTCCTTAAGGGAAATAAGCGGTGCTCTCGCGACAATCGAGGAAGAGTATCATGTGCTTGACAAGGACTTGATGAGGAAGAAAGATGCCCTTGAAAAGCTGAAGGGCGAACGGATTTCACTCGTCAACAGGATCAACGACGAGCTGGACATGACCCTTGCACAGGCGAGGGATGAGATGATAGAACTGCCTGACAAGGATGCAGCAAGAAAGAGGCTGAACCAGCTTAGAAAGGAAATTTCAGGCCTTGGTTCGGTAAATACGGCAGCTATTGAGGAATTCCGTGAAGTCAGCATCCACCGGGATTTCCTGACTGCCCAGAGGAAGGATCTTGAGGATGCCAAATCTGAGCTCAAGGAGCTCATTACTGACATGACGATCAGGATGAGGATAATGTTCCAGGAAAACTTCAAGGTGATGAGCGAGAACTTCGAGGATACATTCAGAAGGCTGTTTTCGGGAGGTCATGCAAGGCTTATCCTTGGAGAAGGAGATGTACTGGAGGCTCCGATAGAGATCAGCGTTCAGCCACCGGGTAAGAAGCTGCAGAACATCACTCTGATGTCCGGTGGAGAAAAGGTTCTTTCGGCAATCGCGCTGACATTTGCAATTCTCAGGATGAAGCCTACTCCGTTCTGCATACTTGATGAAATCGAGGCTGCGCTGGATGAGGCCAACGTGGCAAGGTTCTCTGCTTTCCTCAGAGAGTTCGCACAGGAGACCCAGTTCATACTAATAACCCACAGGAAGGGGACCATGGAGGCATCAGACGTGCTTTACGGGGTTACCATGGAAGAAAAGGGAGTTTCAAAGATAGTATCATTGGACCTCTCTGCAGAAAGGAGAAAACGGGAAATTGGCTAGCTTATTTGACAAACTCAGGGAAGGCCTTGCAAAGACAAGAGACAGCCTTACAGACAAGTTCAACGAGGTCTTCGGTCTTGCTGTTACCATAGACGACGACCTTTATGACGAGCTTGAAGAGGTGCTTATAACCTCTGATGTAGGATATGATACTTCGGTGGATATCATAGAAAAGCTTAAGAAGAAGGTAAGGACGGAGCATATCAACGATGTTGCGCTTCTTAAAGGTGCCATGAGGGATGTCCTGGCTGAATACATGACTGCGGATGAGCCCTTCGATACGACAGGTCCCATGGTGATTCTGGTCATAGGTGTCAATGGAGTCGGCAAGACAACATCGATCGGAAAGCTTGCTCACAAGTACAGGGCCGACGGCAAGAAGGTAATACTTGCAGCAGCTGACACCTTCAGGGCGGCAGCAATAGATCAGCTTGAAATATGGGCAAAGAGGGCAGGCGTTGAGATAATCAAGCACCAGGAGGGCTCCGACCCGGCTGCGGTAGTTTTTGACGCAGTACAGGCATTCAAGGCCCGAAAGGCTGATGTGCTTATCTGCGATACCGCAGGTAGGCTTCATAACAAGAAGAACCTGATGAACGAGCTTGAGAAGATCAACAGGGTGATTGACAAAGAGATTGGGGATGCAAGGAAATATTCCATGATTGTCCTTGACGGAACCACAGGCCAGAATGCCATAGTGCAGGCCAGGGAGTTCAAGTCGGTCACAAATCTTGATGGAATAATACTCACTAAGCTCGACGGAACGGCAAAAGGCGGCGTGGTATTTTCCATAAAGCAGACTCTGGACCTTCCGGTTCTATATATCGGAGTCGGGGAGGGAATAGACGACCTGCAGGAATTCGACCCCAAGGCCTTTGCTCAGGTCGTGATATAGCCTTGATAAGAAGAATTGTTTTTAATTGTTTGCACCCTGTTAAGTAAAAATACTTGACAGGGTGCATGCCCTTTGCTAATATTATTTCTGTGAGTAGGTGAGGTTATGGAAAACAGAATGGAAATATCCTTGTTGATGGATCATTACGGGGTTCTCCTGACGGAAAAGCAGAGAAGCATCATGTCAATGTACTATGATATGGACCTGTCGCTGTCGGAGATCGCGGAAAACCAGGAAACAAGCAGGCAGGCCATCCATGACCTTATAAAGAGATGCATCAGGATACTTGAGGATTACGAAGGCAAGCTTAGCCTTATGAGGTCCTCGCAGGAGTCCGAAAGGACCAAGGAAAAGATCATGATGGTTCTCAGGGAAAGCTGCCTGAAAGATGACAATACGCTTCTCCAGGAGATAAGTGGTCTACTGGGAGAATTTTAAGGAGGGATCGCATGGCATTTGACGGATTAGCCGAAAGGCTCCAGGAAACCTTCAAAAAGCTGAGGGGAAAAGGGAAGCTTACGGAAAAGGACATCAAGGACGCCATGAGGGAGGTCCGCCTTGCCCTTCTTGAAGCAGACGTTAACTTCAAGGTCGTTAAAAGCTTTGTAGCCAAGGTCAGCGAGAAGGCGATGGGTTCTGAGGTCCTGGAAAGCCTCACGCCCGGACAGCAGGTCGTGAAGATCGTCCATGATGAGCTCGCTGCTCTCATGGGTGGAGCGGAAGCGAAGCTTAACTTCGACCCGTCCATAACGGTATTCATGCTTGTAGGCCTTCAGGGAGCGGGTAAGACAACCATGGCAGGCAAGCTTGCGCTTTATCTAAGAAAGCGCAACAGAAAACCGCTGCTTGCGGCCTGCGACATCTACAGGCCTGCTGCCATAAAGCAGCTTCAGGTAGTTGGAAAGCAGATAGACATTCCGGTGTTCACACTTGGAGACAAGACGAATCCGGTGGATATCGCGAAGGCAGCCATGGAACACGCAAGGAAGGAAGGCCGCGATGTGGTCATTCTGGATACTGCGGGCAGACTCCATATCGATGAAGCACTCATGCTTGAGCTGAAGAACATAAAATCAGCGGTCAATCCAAAGGAAATACTCCTTGTGGTTGACTCCATGACAGGTCAGGATGCAGTGAATGTCGCGGAAAACTTCAATACCATACTGGACATATCAGGTGTCATAGTAACCAAGCTTGATGGAGACACAAGAGGCGGTGCGGCTCTTTCCATAAGGGAAGTGACAGGCAAGCCGATAAAATTCTCCGGTACCGGAGAAAAGATGTCTGACATCGAGGTCTTCCATCCTGAGAGGATGGCAGGAAGGATCCTTGGAATGGGCGACGTCATGTCCCTTATCGAAAAGGCGCAGAGCGCCATCGATGAGAAAGAGGCAAGGGAACTTGGCTCAAGGATGATGACTAAGGAGTTCAATTTCGAGGACTACATGAATGCCATGGCTCAGATGAAGAAGCTGGGACCGCTGAATAAGCTCTTGGAAATGATCCCGGGAATGAATTCCCAGGAGATGAAAGGGCTTGACCTTTCGGACAGCGAGAAGGAAATGGCGAAGACTGAATGCATAATCCAGTCAATGACGCAGAAGGAAAGAAGAAACCCAAAGCTCTTGGACAACCCGTCCAGAAAGAGAAGGATAGCCAAGGGGTCAGGCACAACTGTGCAGGATGTCAACAAGCTCCTGAAGGGTTTCGAGAACATGAAGAAGATGATGAAGCAGATGGGTTCGATGCAGAAGAATCCAAAAAAGGGAATGTTCGGCAAGATGCCGTTCTAACCCTAATAAATACGGAGGTGAAATCAAATGGCGGTAAAGATAAGACTTAGAAGAATGGGATCAAAGAAGGCTCCATTCTACAGATTGGTAGTTGCGGACTCAAAGAGCCCAAGAGACGGAAAGTTCATCGAGGAGCTTGGATACTATGATCCTACAACTGAGCCAAGCACAGTAAAGATCGATGCAGAGAAGGCTTCAGGCTGGCTCAACAAGGGCGCACAGCCTACAGAGGTCGTTGCAAGACTTTTCAACAAGGCTGGAATAACGAAGTAGACGAGGAGGAAGGGCAATGAAGGAACTGGTAGAGTTCATCGCCAAGGAACTTGTCGACTTCCCTGAAAAGGTCTCAGTATGCGAAGTCGAAAAGGAAGGCCAGACAGTCATAGAACTGAGGGTAGCCGAAGAAGACATGGGAAAGGTCATTGGAAAGCAGGGCAGGATTGCCAAGGCTATCAGGACCGTTGTCAAAGCGGCTTCGATGAAAGAGAACAAGAAAGTACAGGTCGAGATACTGTAGTTTTGACTTTAGAGCCTACTTGCATTTGTAAGTAGGCTTTTTTAGAGGTAAGGAATGAAGGAATATTTAACTATCGGAGAAATAACAAAGCCCCATGGCGTCATAGGAGAGGTCAAGGTGTTTCCTCTGACCGATGAACTGGAAAGGTTCAGGGAGCTGAAGCATGTGCTCATTGACGGCAAAGAGGTAAAGGTACTCGAGGTCAAGCTGCTTACCGACAGGGCGGTGCTTAAGCTCGATGGAGTGAACACAGTTGAGGCAGCCGAAAGGCTCAGGGGCAAGACCCTTGAAGTCAAGAGGAAGGATGCAGTAAAGCTTGAGAAGGATGCATATTTCGTAGAGGACCTCAAGGGCTGCAGAGTCTTTGACTCTGAAGGAAAGGACCTTGGAGTGATCTATGACGTAATAGCGACGGGCTCAAATGATGTGTACTGGATAAGGGAACCAAAGGAGCTTCTGATACCTGCATTAAAGACCATAGTAAAGGAAGTTGACATTGAATCTCTTAAGGTAGTGATCGCACCTGTCAGGGAGTGGTCCTATGAGGATTGACATTCTCACGCTTTTTCCGGAAATGTTCAGGATATTCGATGAAAGCATCATCGGAAGGGCAAAATCAAAGGGACTCTTTGAAATCAATGCCGTGAACATAAGGGACTATACAGTGGACAGGCATAAGAGCGTTGATGATGCGCCTTATGGCGGGGGAAGCGGAATGGTGATGACTCCTCAGCCGCTTTTCGATTCTATAGCACATGTTAAGACGAATAACAGCGGAAAGGTCATTTTCCTCGGGCCTAAGGGCAGGAAATTCGACCAGAGGCTTGCTGAGGAGCTTTCGAAGGAAGATGAGCTCATATTCCTCTGCGGACACTATGAGGGTATCGATGAGAGGGCTTACAGCGTCATAGACATGGAGGTATCAATCGGTGACTTCATACTTACCGGAGGAGAAATGGCTGCGATTCCAATAATCGACAGCATCCTAAGGCTTCTGCCGGGAGTTCTCGGAAAGGACGAATCCTCTCAGGAGGAATCGTTCACCGAAGACCTGCTTGAGTATCCGCATTATACGAGACCTGAGGATTTCAGAGGCATGAAGGTGCCTGAAATACTCCTGTCAGGCCATCATGAGAACATCAGGATATGGCGAAGATACATGATGCTCAAGGCAACCCGTGAGAAGCGGCCTGACCTTTACAGAAGGCACATCCTTTCAAAGGATGACCAGAAGATCATCAGGAAATTTGAGGACCAGAAGTGAAATGACGGATTTGATCAAGACATCAAACTTCAGTGAACATTACAAAATTTGTTGCACATCTTGATTGTTGTATGTTAGAATATAGTTTGTGCTAGTACGGGCGGTCCTCTTGGATTCATTTCCTATGAACGTCAATTTAATCTAATAGGAGGGAATGCACATGAATGAACTGATAAAGGCTATCGAAGCCGAGCAGCTCAGAGGAGAAGCTCTTCCTGAGTTCAACGTCGGAGACACAGTAAAGGTCCACGTAAGGATCAAGGAAGGCGCCAGGGAGAGGGTACAGATCTTTGAGGGAACTGTTACAAAGATCCAGAATGGCGGAGCAAGAGAGAACTTCACAGTAAGAAGGCTCGCTTACGGAGTAGGCGTCGAAAAGACGTTCCCAGTCAATGCACCTTCAGTTGAGAAGGTTGAAGTGGTCAGGCACGGCAGGGTCAGAAGGGCCAAGCTGTTCTACCTCAGAGACAGGGTCGGAAAGGCCGCTAAGGTCAAGGAAGCAAGATAATCCGGATGAAAAAGAGACCTTGGTCTCTTTTTTGTTTATACGAATATAGAAAGGAAGTGAGGGCATGGCAATTAACTGGTTCCCGGGTCATATGGTCAAGACCAGAAGGGAAATTGAGGAAAATCTCAAGCTGGTGGATGCGGTGATAGAGATAAGGGATGCAAGGATCGTGAGGTCATCAAAGAATCCTCAGGTGGACAAGATCATAAAGAACAAGCCGAGGCTTGTCCTTCTAAACAAGGCTGACATAGCTGAGAGCTCAGTAACCAAAAGATGGATAAGGAAGCTGGAGAATGATACTACAAGGGTCCTTGAAGTCAACTCGCTTACCGGACAGGGGCTGAATTCCATTAAGCCTGCCCTTACAGAGCTTCTTCATGAAAAGCTGGAGAGGAGCAGGAACAGAGGAATCGTAAATTACACCCTGCGTGTCATGGTTGTAGGTATACCCAATGTCGGTAAATCTTCATTCATCAACAAGATGGCAAGGGCGTCAATCGCAAAGGTCGGTGACAGACCGGGCGTAACCAAGAACAAGCAGTGGATAAAGACCAAGGATGGCATCGAGCTGCTTGATACTCCTGGGATCCTTTGGCCAAAGTTCGAGGATGAGAAGACATCCCTGAACCTGGCTTTCACTGGCGCAATCAAGGATGAGATCATGGATATAGAGACCCTTGCCCTGAGGCTTGTGGAGAGGCTATCCAGACATTATGGCGACAGGCTTGTGGATAGATACAAGATAGATTCCGTTTCAGAGGATCCTTTGGAGACTATGGAGAAAATCGCAAAAAAGCGCGGCTGCATCATGGCCAAAGGCGAAATTGACTACAACAGGGTCGCGGTGATGCTCCTGGACGAATTCAGGGGCAACAAGCTTGGCAACATAACACTCGAATGGCCGGAAGAAGAGGAAGAGCAGGAAGAGCAGGTAGAGCAGGAAGCACAGGTAGAGCAGGATGAACAGGTAGAGCAGGAAGCGCAGGATGAGCAGGATGAGCAGGATGAATGATGGAATCAGCGGAATGAAGGCTTCTGAGGTCTCGCGATTCGTCAAGGACAATTTCAGGCAGCTGCTTGTGGACAAGGACTACTGGATGGATGTCCTGGGGAGTGACAGCAGGTCTTCCGTAAGGGACCTTTGCAGCTTCATAACCAGGGAAGAAGAGAAGATATCTGCAGAACTTGCGCGGGTCAGGGCATTGTACGATTTTGATGCAAGGTTCGGGAATCTTGTTGCAGGTGTTGATGAAGTAGGCAGAGGACCGCTTGCTGGACCTATAGTCGGTGCTGCAGTAGTACTAAAGACAGACAGTCCGGACACGTCCCTGATCCTTGAGATTAATGACTCAAAGAAGCTTTCAAGGAAGAAGAGGGAAGAGCTTTTTGAGAAAATCAAGGATCAGGCTGAAGCCTTCGCAATCTATGAGATGAGCAACCTTGATATTGACAGGATTGGAATATCCTATTGCAACCATGAGGTGTTCAGAGGTTCTCTCAGGCAGATCGGCATAAAGGTCGACATGGTCCTTTCCGACGGGTATCCAGTAAAGGACTTCAGGGGAAGGAACACCGCAGTAATAAAGGGAGATACAAAGAGCGCAGCCATTGCTTGCGCTTCGATAATCGCCAAGGTCCACAGGGACAGGATAATGGAGAACATGAACCTTTACTATCCGGAGTATGGATTCGATTCCAATGTGGGCTATGGGAGCTCGGTGCATATCGATGCGCTGAAAAGGCTTGGACCATGTCCGATCCACAGGATGAGCTTCCTTTCAGGAATACTTGAAAAATCTGAAGAATGAATAAGGATACCTCCTGAAGGCATAATGGATACATCATGCTTCAGGAGGTATGTTCATGGACAGGGAATCTGCCAAATCGCTCGATCGAAAAGTAAGGCTTGCCATCGCACTCTCTTCTGTACCCTATTCAGAAAAGGAAAGGCTGATCATGGAGCACAGGGCTCATTATGACGGGTGTGCAGCAGAAAAGGAAGCTTCTGAAGTGCTCAGCCTTGTGAAGAAGACAGGTGCAAAAGTGACTGCAGTCGGTGACCCTGATTATCCAGAGCAGCTGTACATGATGGAATCACCGCCGATGGTCCTGTACTACAGGGGAAATCTGTCTGTCGTGGGAAGACCCTGTATAGCAGTCGTTGGTTCAAGGGACTGCTCAGAGTACGGAAGGTTCGCGGCAAGGATGGCTTCTTCGGCTGCATCCAGATGTGGAGCCTGCATTGTGAGCGGGGGTGCCAGAGGCGCAGACACCGAAGCACATCTCGCTGCCTTATATAATGAAGGGAAAACAGCGTGCATACTCGGGTGCGGAGTGGATGTGGCTTATCCTGCCGAAAACAGGAGGCTTTTCAATTCGATTGCTGAAAATGGAGTGATCATTAGCGAATATCCGCCGGGTTTCAAACCGAAAAAATGGACATTCCCAATGAGAAACAGGATAATAGCCGCACTTGCGTCAGCGGTGGTGGTTACAGAGGCAAAAGATAAAAGCGGAAGTCTTCATACCGCCGCATATGCTGAGGAATGGAACAGGAGAGTCTATGCAGTGCCGGGAGACATCCGAAGTGAAGGTTCAATGGGAGTCCATCAGCTGATCCAAATGGGTGCAAGGCTTCTCTCCCATCCGTCTGAGCTTGCATCTGACCTTATTTCATTTAATCCTGAATGTATAGGATGGAGGATGGAAGACATAGGGCTTTTAGGCATTCCTGTAGAAAAGACATTCGTTTCAAGGATTACCGGAATGCAGGAGGACGTCATTGAAAGGCATATATTTCAGTCTCAGAAATCATTCAGTGTCGAACCTGCGGGGGATTCAAGAATAATTTTCAGAAAAATATAATGCCAAATTTTTGACAATTTTGAAACCATGGTATAGAATATGGAATAAATTGCGATATTTCGATATCGCTCGCAAACTTGCTGTCGTAAAATACCATGGACAGGACAAAGGGGAAACGAATGAGCCAGAAACTCGTCATAGTTGAATCACCGGCAAAAGCCAAGACCATAAAGAAATATCTGGGCAAGGACTATGTAGTCGAGGCATCCATGGGACATATTAGGGACCTTCCTAAAAGTCAGCTTGGAGTCAATGTCGACAATAATTTTGAGCCAAAGTACATAACAATCAGGGGAAAAGGCGACCTCATCGACAATCTGAAGAAACAGGCCAAGAAATCCGATATCGTTTATCTTGCAACTGACCCTGACCGTGAAGGGGAAGCCATAAGCTATCATCTTGCCGAAATCCTTAAGCTTGATCCCAAGCAGAAGGTAAGGATCGAGTTCAATGAGATCACCAAGGATGCTGTAAAGAACTCAATCAAGCATGCAAGACCAATAAACGAGCATCTTTTCGACGCCCAGCAGGCGAGAAGGATACTGGACAGGCTTGTTGGATATGAGATAAGTCCCATACTCTGGAAAAATGTCAAATGGGGACTAAGTGCAGGTAGGGTACAATCCGCAGCTCTGAAGCTCATATGCGACAGAGAGACTGAAATTGGAAATTTTGAAAGCAAGGAATACTGGACTATTGATGCACTACTCACAAAGGCTGCCAAGAAGATCAAGACCAAGCTGTCCACCAAGAATGGAAAGAAGGTTGAGATTTCCAATGCAAAGGAAGCTGAGGCTATAAGGAAGGAACTTGAAAAGGGCGAGTTCAGGGTCAAAAGCCTCAAGAAAGGCCAGAAGGCGAAGAATCCTCTGCCTCCTTTCATAACATCCACCCTCCAGCAGGAAGCATCAAGGAGATTGAACTTCCAGACAAAAAGGACTATGGGAATCGCCCAGAGACTTTATGAGGGTGTAGACGTAAAGGGACATGGAACAGTAGGACTCATAACATACATGAGAACTGACTCTGTAAGGATATCCAATGAAGCCCAGGCAATGGCCAAGGATTTCATTCTGGATACTTTCGGTCCTGAATACTACCCTTCAGTCCCTAAGACATACAAGGGCAAGAAGGGAGCCCAGGATGCGCATGAAGCAATAAGGCCATCCAATGTGGCTCTGACTCCTGATGTCGTCAAGGGAAGCCTCAAGGATGAGGAACTGAAGCTATACAGGCTCATATGGGAAAGGTTCCTTGCCAGTCAGATGGAATCTGCAAAAATAGATACTGTTAGCCTAGAGGTTGAAAACGGAAGCTACATCCTGAGGGCAAGCGGATCGTCAGTTGCATTCGACGGCTTCATGAAGCTGTATGAATACAAGAATGAAGATGAGGAAGAGAATACGATGATCCCTGACCTTGAAGAAGGCGATATTCTCAAGAAGGACAAGGTCCTTCCTGAACAGCACTTCACTCAGCCACCTCCAAGGTTCACTGAGGCCTCGTTTGTAAAGACACTTGAGGAACTCGGAATCGGAAGACCTTCCACATATGCGCCTACCATATCAACTCTGCTCGACAGGCAGTACGTTGAAAGGGAGAAGAAGAACCTTCTGCCGACAGAGCTTGGAAAGATTGTCAACTCGATCATGTCTGAACATTTCAAGGATGTGGTTGACGTGGAATTCACCGCTTCAATAGAAGAGAAGCTCGACCTGATAGAGGAAGGCGGAACAAAGTGGACTGATGTGGTTGAAAGCTTCTATATACCGCTTAAGAAGGACATTGAGGAAGCTGAGAGCAAGGTATCGAAGATAACCATCGAAGACGAGGTCACCGATGAAATATGCGAAAAGTGCGGAAAGCACTTCGTGATAAAGAATGGCAGATTCGGCAAATTCCTCGCATGCTCTGGCTACCCGGAATGTACAAACACAAAGCCAATCGTTGAGAAGCTGGATGTCCCGTGCCCGAAGTGTACTGATGGCGAAGTCCTCGCAAGGAAATCCAGGAAGGGCAGGCGATTCTATGGCTGTTCCAGATACCCGGAATGCGACTATGTCAGCTGGTATGAACCGGTTAAGGAAAAATGCGCTGTTTGCGGCGGATTGCAGTATAAGAAATATACCAAGAAGGATGGGGCATATCTCGAATGCTCCGTAGAAACCTGCAAGAACAGGGTGAAATTGGAAAAGTAAGGAATGGGACGGTAATACCGTCCTATTTTTGTGCATAAAAATATAAACCAAAGGTCAATCGCGCCTATTCTGAACAATTCGAAATTTTTGGATAGTGAATGAATATTACTGAAAATCAAGGCCAATATAAAATAATGCATTGTATATTATTTGATAATATGTTATTATTTTTAAGGAATCTAGAATAATTCTAAATTTTCTAATTATTGTAAATCATTAGATTTGTTTGAGGAGGTCGCACATGTCACTGCTAAACAAAACAAGGAAGCTAAACAAGATACTTCAGAAATCAGGTACCGATCCAGTAGTCTTTGACGATATCTGCCACATACTTAGCGAAGAGCTTGAGTCAGATATCTATGTCGTTTCAAGAAGGGGAAAGATACTTGGTCTCAATCTTAGGAATGCCTTCACAACAAATGATGAGTTCTCATACATACTGGATGAGAAAAGATTCAATGAGTCGTACAATGAAGTGCTTCTGAAGGTAAGCGAGACTCTATCGAATCTCGAGCCTAAAGACAGGGAAGTGCTGAACTTTGAGAAGGAGTACGACAATCAGTCAAAATATACGACTATAGTACCTATCAACGGAAACAGGGAAAGACTCGGTACTCTGATACTAGTAAGTATCCTGGAGCCATTCGATGATGATGACCTGGTGCTCGCAGAGTATTCAGCAACCATAATCGGACTGGAGATCCTAAGGTCAAAGCAGATCGAGATTGAAGAGGACCTCAGAAAGACGGCCGTTGTCGAACTTGCGATAGATACTCTCTCCTACAGCGAGAGAGAAGCCGTAAACCATATATTCAGGGAGCTGGACGGTAACGAGGGACTCCTCGTTGCATCAAGGATTGCGGACAAGGTTGGCATAACAAGGTCAGTAATAGTAAATGCTCTCCGAAAATTCGAAAGCGCAGGTGTCATAAAGTCAAGGTCGCTGGGAATGAAGGGAACGAGAATAACCATCCTGAATGACAAGCTTCTCGACAGGCTTGGGATAGACAAGAAATAGTATTGATCTTAAATGATCCATCAATTGCAAAGCCCGGCCTGAAGTCAGCTTCAGCCGGGCTTGAACTCTCAGGCGGGAGGTGGAATATCATGAGGATATTAACCATCGGGTCAAACAGGAAGTCCGCAGAAACCTTTTTTGAATTGCTCCGAAAAAACAATGTCACATATATTCTCGATGTAAGGCTCAAAAATACCTCGCAGCTTGCCGGATTTGCTAAAGGCAATGACCTGGAATATTTTGCAGCCAAGATACTCGGTATAGGTTACAGGCATGATGTCAGGTTCGCACCTGATGAAGGGCTTTTTGAAAAAAGGAAAGCAAATGAGCTCAATATGGACCAGTTTGCTTCGAGGTTCCAGGAAATACTTGATAGAAGGAACATCAAAGGTGTTCTTCTGGAGGAGTATGCTGATACCATAGACGGTTTATGCCTGCTTTGCAGCGAAGAGGACCACAGGGAATGCCATCGCAGCGTTGTAGCAGATTTTGTTGCAGAAGTCTTTGGTGGAACTGAGGTTGTAAATCTTTGAATCCTGTTTGCTGTATCTATGGCTGCAATTTGCATGATAAATTTGGCTGGAACTTGCCTATTGCGTGACTTGGGTGCATATGGTACAATACTTGAGGATAAAAAATAAACACACGTCCTGATTTTAGTAGTGGTGCCTTGAAAGAGGTTCTACTGAAAGATGATGGCCGTGGAAGTTAAAAAACCAGGAGGTAACAAAAAATGGCAGTAATTTCAATGAAGCAGCTCCTCGAAGCTGGAGTCCATTTCGGACACCAGACAAGGAGATGGAACCCCAAAATGGCTCCATACATTTTCACAGAGAGGAACGGGATCTACATAATAGATCTGCAGAAGACTGTGAAAAAGGTTGACGAGGCGTATAACTTCGTTAAGGAAGTCGCAGCTGAAGGCAAGGACATTCTTTTCGTAGGAACAAAGAAGCAGGCACAGGAAGCTATACAGGAAGAGGCAACAAGGGCAGGAATGCACTTCGTCAACAACAGATGGCTTGGTGGAATGCTCACAAACTTCAACACCATAAAGACCAGAATCGGAAGGCTTGAGTCACTCAAGAAGATGCAGGAGGATGGAACCTTCGACGTGCTTCCTAAGAAGGAAGTAGCAGCACTTGTCAAAGAGATGGACAAGCTTGAGAAGAACCTTGGCGGAATAAAGAACATGAACTCCAAGAATATCGGAGCAATGTTCGTTGTTGACCCAAGGAAGGAAAGAATAGCCATAGCGGAAGCCAAGACTCTTGGTATTCCAATAGTTGCTATAGTCGACACAAACTGTGATCCAGACGAGATTGACTATGTCATTCCTGGAAACGACGATGCAATAAGGGCTGTCAAGCTCATCACAGGCAGACTGGCAGATGCCATAATAGAAGCTAGGCAGGGAGAAGATCAGGCCGAGTAAAATGAAAGAAAGGTAGGTGGATTTTCCATTTACCTTTTATATTAGTATCGGATATATATTGGACAAATATGAAAATAGTCAGGAGGAAAATAAATGATTAGTGCACAGGCAGTAAAAGAGCTCAGAGATATGACCGGAGCAGGCATGATGGACTGCAAGAAAGCCCTTACTGAAGCAAACGGAGACATGGAAAAGGCCGTTGAGGTTTTGAGGGAAAGAGGACTTGCAGCAGCAGCGAAGAAATCCGGAAGGATCGCAGCAGAAGGTGTAGTCGCTACATACGTATCAGAAGACAAGAAGAGCGCCGCAATGGTAGAATTCAACTGTGAGACGGACTTCGTTTCTGCAAATGAAGCATTCACAGGACTTGCAAGCGATATCGCAGCCCTTGTTGCAAAGAGCGAAGTATCAAGCATTGAGGACGTGAAGGCACTCACACTTGGAGAGGCTACCGTTCAGGACGCTGTAACAGCGCTTATCGCCAAGCTCGGTGAAAACATGAGCCTCAGGAGATATGTCAAGATCAACGCGCAGGATGGCGTTATTGCGTCATACATACACATGGGCGGAAAGATTGGCGTACTCGTAGAGACAGCTTCAGAGAATGCGACTGATGAAGTTGCTAACGTGGCAAGGGATATTGCAATGCATGTTGCAGCCCTTAACCCGAAATATCTGGACAAGACTTCAGTTGATGAAGAAACAATAGAGAAGGAAAAGGAAATCTACAGGGTACAGGCCCTCAATGAAGGCAAGCCTGCAAACATCGTTGAGAAGATGGTACTTGGAAGAGTGCAGAAGTTCCTTAAGGAAGTATGCCTTGTAGAGCAGCAGTTCGTAAAGAACCCTGACCTTACAATAACAGGACACCTCAAGGAAGAATCAAAGAAATTCGGAAGCATCGCTATAAAGAGCTTTGCAAGATTCGAAAAGGGTGAAGGCATAGAGAAGGAAGAGGTTGATTTCGCAGCGGAAGTTGCGGCTCAGATGAAGAAGTAACCTAAACAGTGCCTTTAGAGAAAGAGTAACATCAAAAGAGAACACCCTGTGTTCTCTTTTTTTCAAAATGTTGATAGAATGTAATTAGATTACATCCAAGCGGAGGATAAAAATGAGCGAGTGCAAATACAAAAGGGTCATGCTGAAGCTGTCGGGCGAAGCCATGGCAGGAAAGAACGGGTTCGGGATAGATTTCGAGGTGGCAAAGAGAATAGCAACTGAAATCAAGGAACTCGTTGACATGGGTGTCCAGGTTGGAGCAGTCATAGGTGCCGGCAACATATGGAGAGGCAGAGAAGGCGGAGGCATGGACAGGGCTACTGCGGACTATATGGGAATGCTGGCTACATGCATAAACGCACTGGCGCTGCAGAACTCGCTCGAGGACCTCGGTATTGAGACGAGAGTCCAGTCTGCGATTGAGATGAAGGAAATCGCTGAACCTTATATCAGAAGAAGGGCCATCAGGCATCTTGAAAAGGGAAGGGTTGTGATTTTCGCCGCAGGCTCTGGAAATCCATACTTCACTACCGATACGGCTGCTGCCTTAAGGGCTGCCGAGATTGAGGCTGAATGCATCCTTCTCGCCAAAAAGGTAGACGGAGTCTATGACAAGGATCCGAATAAGTTTGATGATGCTGTCAAATTTGACACGCTTGACTACAAGCAGGTCATCGAGCTGGGGCTCACAGTAATGGACTCTACCGCCATAACCCTATGCATGGACAACGACATCCCAATCATAGTTTTCGCCCTTGACGAACCGGGCAACATCAGGAAGGCTGCAACCGGAGAGGAATATGGCACCATAATCGATAACTATGCGAAGGAAACTGCTGCCAGGGACTGCTAAGAATTTGGAATCTTTAAATTAAAATAATCTGAATCGGAGGAATGGAAATGATTAAGGATATCATCAAAACAGCTGAAGAGAAAATGACGAAGTCGATACATGTTCTTGAATCCGACTTGTCTACCATGAAGGCCGGAAGGGCCAATCCAACGATGCTTGACCGTATAGAAGTTGAATACTACGGTGGAATGGTACCTATAAACCAGGTCGGTAACGTATCTGCTCCAGAACCAAGGGTGCTAATGATAACTCCTTGGGACAAGAAGGCACTGAAGGCTATAGAGAAGGCAATACAGAAGTCTGACCTAAACATCAACCCGTCAAATGACGGTTCTGTAATAAGGCTTGTTGTTCCTGAACTTACCAAGGAAACCAGGCTTAATCTGGTAAAGATGGTCAAGAAACACGGTGAGGAGTGCAAGGTTGCAGTAAGGTCAATCAGAAGGGATGCAATTGACAAGATAAAAGGTCTTAAGAAGTCCGACATTTCAGAGGATGAAATCAAGAAGGGCGAAGAAGACATGCAGAAGAAGACTGACGCTTTCATCAAGAAGATTGATGAAATGCTTGAAAGAAAAGAGAAGGAAATCATGACCGTCTGATGATTCTCCTTTTGAAAGGTTGATCAAATGTTTAATTTTTTCGGCAAGAAGCAGGATGAGGTTCCTGAGGTCTCAGAACCATCCCTGGATATGGGAAGGATACCTGGACACATAGGGATAATAATGGACGGCAACGGCAGGTGGGCAAAGCAGAGGAATCTGCCGAGGACAATGGGCCATAGGGCAGGAGTCGAGACGATCAGAAAGATTCTGAAGGAATGCGAGAGACTGGGAGTCAAGCATCTGACGCTTTATGCCTTTTCAACGGAGAACTGGAAAAGGCCGCAAGATGAGGTCGGAGCGCTCATGACACTTCTCGTTGAATACCTGAAGGGCGAGATTTCAGAGCTTCACAGGAACAATGTGGCGATTGATTTCATCGGCAACATTTCCAGGCTTCCTGAAGCGGCAAGGACTGCACTTGTCGATGCTAAGGAAAAGACAAAAGGAAATACCGGAGTAAGGATGCACCTCGCACTCAACTACGGAGGCCGCGAGGAGATTATTTCTGCTGTGAGGAAACTCATGGACGAAGCTGCAAAGGGAAATGTTTCATCTGAGAGCATCGATGAGGAGAAATTCAAGGACTACCTGTATACTTCAGGAATTCCGGATCCTGAACTGATAATCAGACCAAGCGGAGAATTGAGGCTTTCGAATTTCCTTCTATATCAGGGGGCATATTCGGAACTGTGGTTTTCCTCCATCAACTGGCCTGACTTCGCGGAGAAGGACCTGAGACAGGCAATATCGGACTATCAGGCAAGGGACAGACGGTTTGGAGGGATAAAGAATGAATAGCAGGTATCTGGGAGCTTTGACCCTCATACCTGTACTGGTCATGGTATTCCTTGGAGGCTGGCCTCTTAAGCTGATCGTTACGCTGCTTTCTGCACGAGCCCTGTTTGAGTTCTATTCTGTAACGCGGAAAAAGGGATTAAGGCCTTCGCAGGCTCTTGGCTACGCACTGCTAGCAGCATACTATGTGATACTCTTAACCGGAGGGGATGCTTTCGGGCATCTCGGCACCATAATAGTGGCAGGAACCGCTGCCGGATTCATTATGATGGTTTTTTGGGACGAGTTCGACCTTGCGGACCTTTCAGTCACCATAACCGGATTCATATATTCAGGCGTCCTCTTCGCATACCTGATACTTCTGGACAATCTCGATAACGGATTGATAATGGTATATACAGTGTTTATCATATCCTGGGTATGCGATACTTTCGCATACTATACCGGGCGATTCTTCGGGAGACACAAGCTGATCGAAAGAGTCAGCCCGAAGAAGACAATTGAAGGTGCTGTGGGCGGCGCTGTCGCAGGAGCACTTGGTGCTCTGGCTGTGGGAATGGTGACTTCATCATCTACGGGTATTGCACCTTATCATTTCCTTATAATGGGGCTGCTTGGAGCGGTTCTCGGACAGGTGGGCGACCTTGCTGCTTCTGCAGTCAAGAGATATGCCGGTGAAAAGGACTATCCTAAAATCATACCCGGACACGGCGGAGTCCTTGACAGGTTTGACTCGATAATGTTTGTGGCAATGATGGTTTTCTTTTATAATCAATATATTATCCGCTGAACTGGCGGGGTCTGTGGGCTAAGAACCTCAGACCCCGCTTTCTGCGCCATTCCTATATATATAGGTCATCGCACCAATATTTCCAGCACAGGGTGAAATATGATAAGGACAATCCATTTCTAACCCAATTATTATAAGGCGCATCCCATTGGATACAAATTATCATAATTAGTTCATAAACAGTTTAAACAATATATATTGATTATTTCATGCTATAAAACTATTATATAATCAAAGAGATACAAAGGCGGGCAAGTCTATATATTTGGAGGTGAATAAGATGAAGAAGGATCCGAAGACCAAGATCCTGTTTACTCTTCCAGTAGACCTTAAAGAAGAACTGCTCAAGGAAGCTGAAAAAGAAAACAGATCGCTGAACAACTACATACTAACCCTTCTGATAAAGCGAACAAAGTAGTGCAGCAGCGGGAAGGACACATCAACTTAATTATTGTATAATAAAAGAGCGAAAGCTCTTTTTTATATGGGAAAGATAAAATCACCGTAAGGATTATTTCAGCATGGTGAATTAAAATGAGAGCAGAGAGTGAAGGATATATTTCTGCCCTCGGATTGGAGTGTAATGTGAAGAACATATCCATAATAGGAGCATCAGGCTCCATAGGGACCCAGACTTTAGACGTGCTCAGAAGTGAGAAGGACATAAATCTTGTAGGAGTATCGGTGCACAGCAACCTCAAGGTGCTCAGGTCGATAATAGAGGAATTCGGTGTGATGAATGTGGCGGTTACTGACCCCAAAGTCCGCGGTGATGCGGAGCTCATGCTTTCATCAATCGGATTCAAAGGTGCTTCATATTTTGGAGCCGAGGGTCTTGAGGCGATTGCAACGCTTGATGAGGCACAGACCGTCGTCACATCCATAGTGGGTATGGCTGGCCTCAAGCCAACAATCAAGGCAATTGAAAAGGGAAAGCACATTGCACTTGCCAACAAGGAGACAATGGTTGCGGCAGGCGGTATAGTCACACAGCTCGCGAAGGAGAAGGGTGTGATGATACTTCCCGTCGATTCGGAGCACTCGGCAATATTCCAGAGCCTGCGGGCCGGAAAGCATTCTGAGATAAGGAAGATACTCCTTACCGCTTCCGGGGGGCCTTTCAGGGGAAAAGACAGGGAGTTCCTATCAAAGGTGACTAAGGAAATGGCCTTAAAGCATCCTAACTGGGCAATGGGAGCGAAGATTACAATTGATTCGTCGACTCTCATGAACAAGGGGCTTGAGGTAATAGAGGCTAAATGGCTTTTTGATGTGGATTATGATGATATCGAGGTATATGTCCATCCGGAGAGCATCATACACTCGATGGTGGAGTTCCGTGACAACAGCATAATAGCGCAGCTCGGAACCCCTGACATGACTCTTCCAATACAGTATGCTCTGAATTATCCTGAAAGGCATGAGGCGGTTGCGGGCAGACTTGACCTTTTCAAGGCAGGAAGCCTCACATTCGAAAAGCCTGACAGGGAAACCTTCGAAGCACTTGACATGGCCTATGAGGCAGGAAGGGCCGGAGGAATCATGACAGCTGTGCTGAACTCAGCAAATGAAGAGGCAGTGGACCTGTTCTTAAGGGACAGGATCGGATATCTGGACATTACAAGGATCATAGGCGAATGCCTCAGAAGATTCGACCAAAGGGTGGAGCCGACGCTTGGCAATATCCTGGAAGCCGACAAGGAAGTCAGGGATTACGCAAGATCTGTTGCAAAGGGATAGGATCCCAAGTGAAACAAGAGGTGTAAAATGGAACTGTTTTTATCAATATTCGCGTTCGGACTGCTCGTGCTTGGACATGAGCTCGGGCATTTCGCAC
>Ga0351889_10169_pt1 | contig 22806 bp, 19 predicted proteins | sample TotcelFGM3001M14_FD_206767 | JGI IMG/M metagenome (GOLD analysis project Ga0351889, IMG submission 206767) | Enriched cells from coal bed in the Powder River Basin, Montana, United States - Total cells FGM rep3 HSBNCT.FGM.300.1.M14 ...
TGATCGCACTCGTGCTGCCTGACTACTCCTCCCGGACCAGTGACGGAATGATCCGGCGTGCCGGTGCCTTTTTTTCCGAGGCGATCACGCCGATCGAGGAGACCCACCGCGGGGCTCGCGAGGCCAACGTACAGTTGCGTCTCATGATCGAGACACTCAACCAGCGCACTCTGGAGCTGGCTGCCGCCAATAAGGAGCTGAAGCAGGAAATCGTCCAGCGCATGGCCGTGGAGGAATCCCTGAGAACCAGCGAACTGACCTCCAGCCGCTTGTTGGAAAAGTCGCGGCACATGCAGGAAGAACAGCGGCATTTGTCCCGCCGACTTCTTTCCGCGCAGGAGGAGGAGCGGAAGCGGATCAGCCGCGAGCTTCACGACGTCATCGCCCAGACGCTGGCCGGTATCAACCTTCGGCTGGCGACCTTGAAATTGCAGAGCACGGCCAACACCAAGGACCTTCACGAAAAGATAGCGATCACGCAGCGGCTCGTGGAAAAGTCGGTGGAGCTTGTGCATCGCTTCGCCCGGGATTTGCGTCCGTCGGTCCTGGACGACCTGGGGCTCATCCCGGCGCTGCGGTCCTATATCAAGAGTTTTACGGCACAAACGGGCGTTCGCGTCACCTTTACCGCGTTTGCCGCCGTGGAGAAGCTGGAGAACCCCGTGCGGACTGTGCTGTATCGCGTCGCTCAGGAAGCGCTCACCAATGTGGTCCGGCATGCGAAGGCCAGCGATGCGAAGATCACCATCCGTAGACGCAACGGCGCCGTTCGCATGGTGATTCAGGACAATGGAAAGGGCTTTCAGGTCGAAGGAGCGACGTCCGCTAAAAAACACGACCGTCTGGGGCTTCTCGGCATGAAGGAGCGCGTGGAGATGGTCGGTGGCACGTTCTCCGTGGAATCCGTGCTAGGCCGGGAGACCATCGTTCTGGTGGAGATTCCTTCCGAAAGCCATAGCGCAGGAAGGAGCCGGACGAAAAAGTCCAGGGTAACCGCCCGGAAATCCTCATGAAAAAAATCACCATCCTGCTGGCGGACGATCATATGATCGTTCGTGAAGGATTGCATGCGTTGCTGGAGTCGGAACCGGACATCTCGGTGATCGGCGAGGCGGAAAACGGTCGGGAGACCGTGGAGTTGACCCGAAAGCCTTCTCCCGCGGTGGTCGTCATGGACATCGCCATGCCCCTGCTCAACGGCCTGGAAGCCACCCGGCAAATTCTCCATGCACAGCCCGACACGAAGGTACTCATTCTCTCCGCGCATAGCGACGATGCCTACATCGAGAAGTTCATGGCGCTCGGCGCGGCGGGATACCTCATCAAACAGACGGCGGCCAGTTCGCTGGCGGAGGCCGTGCGTGCGGTCGCGAGCGGCAAATCCTTCTTCAGCCCCGCGGTCTCCCGGCGCCTCTCCCAATACGAAAAAGTTGCGGTTGGAAAGTCGGCGCAAAAGCGGCACAGCGCGCAGCTGACGTCTCGCGAGGCCGAAGTCCTCCAGCTCATCGCCGAAGGCCTGGCAAACAAGCAGATCGCGGCTGAACTCAGCATCAGCATCAAGACCGTGGAGAAGCACCGCCAGAGCCTCATGGACAAGCTGAACGTCCACGACACGGCGGGCCTCACCCGCCACGCAATCGCGGCGGGCATCATCGAAAGCAGCATCCAGACGACGACGGACTGAATGCATGGGGTGAAGACCCTATAGCAATGCCGCGTTTAACTCTCATTATTTTGGAAACCTACAGGTCCACCTGTCGGGACTTAACTAAACCAAAAATAAAATGAAAAAAACAATTCTGGGCCAAGGCGCCCGCATCGCATTGCTAGGAATCCTGTCGTTGACGGTTACTTCGTTCAAGCCGGCCGTCGCCGGGACGGAATCCAAGTCGTTCAAGGAGGAAGTTGTGGTCGTTTCCGATGAGTGCCGGTTCCGCGATACGGAATTCCAGCTCGACACCTTCTACACCGGCTTCTTCGGGTCGAAGGGCAGCGCGCTCGGTACCGGATCCGGAGGCGGCTTCGGGCTGAACTTCTTCTTCGCCCGTTATTTCGGCATCGGCTACGAAGCGGCATGGTATGATAATGGAGGCACCGCAGAGCATCTGCCGCTCGCCGGTAATCTCTTCTTTCGCTACCCGATTTGCTCCCTGAACCTCGCACCTTATGCGATGGTCGGCGGCGGCGCGGGCTGGGATGGCACCACCATCGGCTACGGCAATGTCGGCGGCGGTCTGGAGTATCGCTTCACCAACAACGTCGGGCTCTTCGTCGATGGCCGTTATTTCTACGGCGGATCGGGTAACGTTGCCAACCTGCGCAGCGGTCTTCGCTTCGCGTTCTAGCAGGTCTTGCGCATGGCGCCGGGGAAGAGCCCCGGCGTTCATGTCCACATGAGTGCTCTCAATGGCGAATCCTGCTTCCCGAATGTGCCGCGCATTATGACTGGGAAAACACAGGAGCAGAAGGACTTGAGAGCATCGGAGATGCGCTACCGGCGGCTCTTTGAGGCGGCCCGGGACGGCATCCTCATCCTCGATGCTGAGACGGGAAGGGTGGTGGATGTGAATCCCTTCCTGATCGAGGTGCTGGGGTATTCGCACGAACAGTTTTTGCAGAAGGCGGTCTGGGAGTTGGGCTTTTTCTCGGATATCGTGGCCAACGAGCAGAACTTCGCGGAATTGAGGGAAAGGAAATACGTCCGCTACGACAACCTGCCATTGGAAACCGCCGGCGGGCAGCGCATCGAAGTCGAGTTCATCAGCAACGTCTATCTGGTCGAAGGCCACAAAGTGATCCAATGCAACGTGCGTGACATCAGCGAACGTAAGCGGATGGAAGAGGCTCTGCGCTGGGAAACCGCTTTATTTGAAGGTCACGTAGACAACGCTCTCGACGGCATCCTCGTCGTGGACAATCGCGGAAAGAAAATCATCCAGAATGCACGCTTCGACAAGCTGTGGAAGTTGCCAGCGGACATCATCGCGAATTGGGACGATGCGCAGCAGATCGAATACGCCTCGACCCTTACCAAAAATCCCCGCGGATTCCTTGAAAAGATCGGCTACTTCTCCGCGCATCCCGAAGAGATCAGCAGGGACGAGGTCGAGCTGATCGACGGCACGATTCTTGATCGATACTCCGCGCCCGTCCGGGACAGAATGGGGAAACATTACGGACGGATCTGGACATTCCGGGATGTCACCGAGGAGCGACAGCGGGAAATCAAGCTCTTCGAGGCCCTCTTTCGCGAAAAGGAACTCGTGCGCGAAGCCCAGGCAGGCAATCGCGCCAAAAGCGAATTCCTCGCCGTGATGAGCCACGAAATTCGCACGCCCATGAATGGTATTCTCGGTTTTTCCGAGCTGCTCGCCGGTACGCCGGACCTGCCGGACGATTGCCGGGACTACGTGAAAACCATCGCCTCCAGCGGCGAAGCCCTGCTTCGCATCATCGACGACATCCTGGATTTCAGCCGCCTCGAAGCGGGCGGATTGAAGATCGAGCTGTCGTTATTTTCCCCTCGCGACATCCTCCACGACATCCATGCCTTGCTGGACAACCACGCCGCCGACAAGCATCTGGAATTTTGCGTTACGATCGAGGACGGCGTACCCGAGTGTCTCTGGAATGATGCGGGTCGATTTCGCCAGGTTCTCCTCAACCTCACCGGCAATGCCATCAAGTTTACCTCACATGGCTCGGTGACGCTGGGAATGCGGCCTTCAAGCGTGTCCTTGAATTCCGCCGGGTCCGCCATGGAATTTTTTGTGCGGGACACGGGGCCGGGAATTCCAGAGGAGAAGCTGGAGCATATTTTCGAGCCCTTCGCGCAGGCCGACTCGAGCATCTCGCGCCGGTATGGAGGCACGGGCTTGGGACTCGCGATTTCGCGAAATCTCGTGGAACTCATGGGCGGGAGGCTCGACGTGCTCAGCGAAGTCGGCGAGGGGTCTGAGTTCCGGGCCGTTCTTCCCGCCGATGTGCCGAAGGACTCGACGCCAGCCCTGCCTGTCCGCGGGGTGGAGGAATTCGTCGAAACCTTCGCCGCGAATCATCCGTTGAGCATCCTGCTGGTCGAAGACGACCCGGTGAACCGCAAGCTCCTGATCCTGATGCTGCGCAAGCTGGGATACGAACCGCTCGTCGCACGGGATGGCGTCGAGGCGGTGGAGATTTTCCGCCATGCGCACCAGGACTGCGTTTTGATGGATATCCAGATGCCACGGAAGGATGGTCTCCAGGCGACCAGCGAGATTCGGGCGTTGGAAGGCTCCACTTTCAGCATGCGACCCTTCATTGCCGCGCTGACGGCCGATATTACCACGGAGAATCGCCGGCAATGCCTCGAAGCAGGCATGGACGGATACATGAGCAAGCCCATCAAGCGCACCACGCTCGCCCGTACGCTAGAGCAGGCCAGCGCCGCGAAAGAGGGTTCGACGCGCGTGCCCGTCAAAAACGGCGTTTAGCCCGGACGCTGGCCGATCTCCCCTCGTTCCGATAGGATAAAGACGCCATTGCGACGTGGGTGCGATTTGAGTTGCGTGAGGTATGTCGAGCCGTGCCGGAAACGACCACGATTGACCTTCCGAAAACTGTAAGGAAATCGTGATGAAATATGAGCGCCCGCCGCTCGCACGGGAGATGTGGCAACAGGTCAACCGGGTCGGTAGCTATGTGGCGGTGTGAGGATTGGTCTATTGGAGCCTGTCGGCGTCGGCCATCTGCGCCCGTCTTCAAGATTGTAAGATCCGGCGTCCCCCCCCCTCACGCTTCCGCCGCGACGACCGTTCCGTCCCAACCCAGAGAGGGTTTGTTTTTCGTGGTTTCTGGAAGAAGCTCCGGGCGGATTGGCGATCCATCATCCAGCGCTTTCTTCCACGCTTCGTTTCTACCCTGGGGGGCATCGGAACGAGGTAGTGGCGTCAAGCCTAGCTCCCAGGCGATGGAATCCACGTAAGCTCCGCCAATGCGAATGCTGCCGTCTTTTTGAGGCACGACAACGACCGGTCGGCGGCTGGCAAGCAACTGGATGTAGCAGATTTTCCCAAATCGAAGATCAGAGCGCGGTTGCGCCACGATGCAACTCGTTCCAAAGCTCACCTGAGGACTGGCGCCGGCCCTGGCGTGATAGACCGGATCGGTGCAGATGACCTCCTCTTGATTGCTGATCAGGGTAATCGTCGCTTTCAAAGAAGAGAAGCCCTGCGGCGCTACGACGCCAGCGCGAATGCTCGGAATATTTCCGTTTCGTTTTGCCATGCCGGAACTTCGCACGGGCGAGATCCTTTCACTATGGGGTGAAACCCTGCCGCCGTGGCGAAGGGTATCTCGAATCCGTAGGGTAACACCCCATAGCTCCCCTGCCAGGCCTCGCCGATAATGAGTCACGCTATGACAAAACTAATCATGCTTGTTGGATTCGTTCTTTTCCTGCTCCACGCACTTCCCCCTCAGCCACGGCTCAAGCTGGCTCCCATGTTGTCATGATCAAATTGTCGGTTGGTTCCAAAACCCGCAAGGAGCTGCGGGCCGATCTCAAGAAGGCGCTCTCAGGCTCAAAATCTCCCAAGCGTAACGAGGCATCCCGCAACCTAATGTCTCACCCAACGCCGAGGAAGAGAACATAGAGCAATGAATCCCAATCCGCTAAAACAAGGTGTCCTTACCGAAAACTCCACCGGTATCGGCGCAGCCACGCGGGGGATGGTGAGGGAACGCGCCTCGGAACTGGCGGTCATCAATGGTCGTTCTCCGCATGAAGCGTCGATCACCGAATGGGAACAGGCCAAGCGCGAGTTGACCGGCGAACTGGACGCTGACCCGAAGGACGCCGTCCTCGAGTCTGCGGCCGAATCCGAGCGCTGGGACCCGGTGCCCGGCTCCACCGGACACAAGATGCCGGAATCTCCCAGCGAGGACGAGGACGACGAAGGGCGCAGCGATAGCGCAAGGCTTGTGGAAGAGGGCGTTGCCGAAGCGGAGCATGACCAAATGCTTCAAGCCGCCAGGGCTCAACAGGAAGCCGACGACAGGGAAATCAACGCAAGTGCATCCACCGAAAAACTGGGTCACCAGGAACGCTAAACGAAGCCCGAACAGGGAGTATTATGTTACGCAGCATTAACCAATTGTGCGGGAGAAACCTCGCGGCGCTCGATGGTGAAATTGGCCGCGTGCAGGATTTTACTTCGACGACCAGAAATGGGTGGTTCGGTATGTCGTCGCGAACACCGGCACCTGGCTCCCGGGGCGCCTGGTGCTGATCGCCCCACATGCCTTTGGACAATTCCTTCAGGAGGACGATTGCCTTTCCGTAAATCTAAGCCGTGAGCAAATTCAAAATAGTCCCGCGATCGAGTCTCACAAGCCGATCTCGCGACAATATGAGGAGGAATATTATCGCTATTACGGCTGGCCGTCCTATTGGGACGGGGGTGGGATGCGGGGCATTAGTGGTTTTCCCATGGCTCCGCCGCCGGACTTGAAGCCGGTCGATCAAGCACACCATGGTCGTTCGCCCAGCAAAGCGAAGGACTCCCATCCGGGCGCGATCACGGCCGACTTACGGTAGGAATACACCCCATTGTGCCATTCGCTCCGCTGGCACACTTTGTCCATGCAGGTTTGGGTGCGGACTTTGGTAAAATCGAGTCTCCGCTTCTCCAGTAAGGCCCTGTGCCGAACAAAATCAAAAATAGAAATCAATCGAATATGAAAACTTACCCGTCCACGAACTTCATCACTCACTCCAGCTGCGCGCTGGCCTTTGCCCTGACACTTGCTTGTGCGTCACCCGCTGGCGCGCAACCCGCCGAGCCGGGAGCGATGATGATGCAGGGTAAAATGAAAATGGATCACCAGACGATGATGGCAGACATGAAGGCTCAGAATGAGGCCCTCACCGCACAGGTCGCCGAGATGAACAGCGCGCCGGCGGACAAAAAATTGGACCTGCTGGCCGCCCTCGTCACAAAGTTGGTCGAGCAGCGGACTGCCATGGGAGCCCGAATGGAGAAAATGCAATCGGAAATGATGAAGGACAGGGGCGAAAAATCGGAGCCTTCCGAAACCAGTAAGGAATAGCCATTGAAAGGCCCGCTGATCGGTGACAAGCCCCACCGCCGGATGGCGGTGGATGTCCCGGTCCCTTCGATCAACCCAGCCAACGAATGCTAATCAAATTATCAACCACGAAAACAGCGTGTGAGGCTGCGGCGGCATTGCAGATCGCCGTTGAGGCTAATCACTTCGGTGTGATGCACGTTTACAACTTGCAGGAAACCATGACGAAGAAGGGTGTGGAGTTCGATCACGAGTGCCTGATCTTCGAGGTCTGTCAGCCGCAACAGGCGAAGAAGGTGCTCGAGGGAAATATGAGTGTCTGCACCGCACTGCCCTGCCGGATTTCTATTTACGAGGAGGGCGGTGAAACCATTCTGGCGGCTTTGAAGCCCGCCACGCTGCTGGCGATGTTCAATACGCCCGAACTCGAAGGCGTGGCGCAGGAAGTGGAGGACATGATCGTCAAGATCATGCACGAAGCGGCGGCAGGTTGATGGCCGGGCCCGCACGCCGTTGGAAATCCCTTCGGAGTAATCGCCCGTCGGGCTTGGGAATTCGATTTTCGCGTTCTGGCGCCACCAGACCATAATCATCGCGGCACTCTTGATCGCGAGGATGGTTTCTCATCTGGAGTTCCGTTTCGGCGTCCCTACGACGCCGGACGCTTTTCGTCCCCCGCTGCTGGCGATGCTCGTATTTGGCGGCCAGTCATTGCTTTCCGATCTGCTGGGCGGCATTTCCATCTCTAAGTGATTCATGATCTCTGAATCATATCGAACAACACTTCCTCGGCAGCCGCATTGCTAATAGCAGGGTTGGTTGTTCTCATCGTGCGGGTAGGGTTTTACCCCATATCGGTCTCCCGTTTTTCAGGTGATGTTCTCTTGTCTTGAAGAGCAGGCGACTTATTCAAAAATGGAAAGTCAGACAGCGCTCAATCGCTGGCGGCGGGTCGGCTGCGCCCATTCAGACGCTGAAAGGCTATATATGTTAGGAACTATCTTGATCGTCCTGCTCATCCTCCTGTTAATAGGCGCTCTCCCTGCTTGGCCGCACAGCCGGGGGTGGGGCTTCTACCCTAGCGGCGGGTTGGGCTTGATTCTGGTTATTCTACTTGTCCTGCTGTTGCTGGGCCGATTGTGAGCCGGGCTGCTGCGGCATCTCACGTTGCCTGTCACCGGCAAGGTGAGTGCGCGAATGGGATTTCCAATATGAGCATGGAACTTCACACCCTCACGCCGGACCTTCTCGGTCGGATCGACGCCTATTGGCGCGCCGCGAACTACCTCTCCGTCGGTCAGATTTACCTCTCCGGCAATCCGCTTCTCCGCCGGCCATTGGCTCTCGGGGATGTGAAGCACATGCTTCTCGGCCATTGGGGCACGACGCCGGGGCAGAACTTCATCTACGCGCACCTGAACCGGGTCATCAAAAAATACGACCTCGACATGATCTACGTCTCCGGTCCCGGGCATGGCGGTCCCGCCGTCGTGGGAAATACGTATCTCGAAGGCACCTACAGCGAAGTTTATCCCGACATCAGCCAGGACGAGGAGGGATTGCAGAAACTCTTCCTCCAATTTTCCTTTCCGGGAGGAATTCCCAGTCACGCTTCCCCCGAGACGCCGGGGTCAATTCACGAAGGCGGCGAACTCGGCTACTCGCTCAGTCACTCGTTCGGCGCGGTGTTCGACAATCCCGATCTCGTTGTCGCGTGTGTCGTCGGCGACGGTGAGGCGGAAACCGGCCCGCTCGCCACGGCATGGCATTCCAACAAGTTTCTCGATCCTATCACCGACGGGGCCGTCCTGCCGATTCTTCACCTGAACGGTTACAAAATTTCCAACCCCACCGTCCTCGCCCGCATCACGCACGAGGAGCTGGAGCAGCTCTTCCGTGGCTACGGATGGACGCCGATTTTCGTCGAAGGTCATGAACCCGCGCTCATGCATGAGGCGATGGCAGAGGCACTTGACACAGCAATCGAGGCGATCAAGCGAATCCAAAAAGATGCCCGGGAGTTTGGCAATTTCACGCGCCCGCGCTGGCCGATGATTGTTCTTAATTCTCCCAAGGGCTGGACCGGACCGAAGGTCGTCGATGGCGTGCAGATCGAAGGCACCTTCCACGCGCACCAGGTTCCGATTTCCGACCCGGCCACTCATCCCGGGCACCTCGAGTTGCTGGAAGCCTGGCTGCGCAGCTATCGGCCCGAGGAACTTTTCGACGAGCAGGGCCGCTTGAAACCGGAACTCGCCGAACTCGCGCCCGAAGGCGCACGGCGCATGGGCGCGAATCCTCACGCCAACGGCGGCCTGCTCCTCCGCGATTTGCGGATGCCGGATTTCCGCGACTATGCCGAGGTTGTGCCCACTCCGGGCGCGCCCGGCATTGGCGACACGCATGTGCTGGGGCCATTTCTGCGCGACGTGGCGAAGCTGAATCAGGAGTATTGCAACTTTCGCGTTTTCGGCCCGGACGAAACGCTCTCCAACGGACTCGAGGCGCTCTTCGATGTGACCGAGCGCCAGTGGGACGCAGTGACTGTGCCGAACGACGAATTTCTCGCCCCTGCCGGCCGCGTGATGGAAATGCTGAGCGAGCACCAATGCGAGGGCTGGCTCGAGGGTTACCTGCTCACCGGACGGCACGGACTTTTTCCCTGCTACGAGGCGTTCATTCACATCATCGACTCGATATTCAACCAGCACGCGAAGTGGCTGAAGGTCACGTCCGGTCTGCCCTGGCGTCGACCGATTGCCTCGCTCAACTACCTGCTTGCCTCGCACGTCTGGCGGCAGGACCACAACGGCTTCACGCACCAGGACCCTGGCTTCATCGACCACGTCGTGAACAAAAAGGCGTCCGTCGTGCGCGTCTATCTGCCGCCGGATGCGAACTGCCTGCTCTCGGTGATGGACCACTGCCTGCGCAGCCGCCATTACGTGAACGTCGTCATCGCTGGCAAACATCCATCGCCGCAGTGGCTTGCGATGGAGGCCGCCGTGAAGCATTGCACCGAGGGCATTGGCATCTGGCCGTGGGCGAGCAACGATCAGGAGGTTGCCCCCGATGTCGTGATGGCCTGCTGCGGCGACGTGCCGACACTCGAAACGCTCGCCGCCGTCTCGATCCTCCGTGAGAACATTCCTGAGTTGAAAATCCGCGTGGTCAACGTCGTGGATCTCATGCGGCTCATGCCGAAAACCGAGCATCCGCACGGGTTGAGCGACATGGATTTCGACGCTCTTTTCACGAAGGACACACCGGTCATTTTCGCCTTCCACGCCTACCCGTGGCTCATCCATCGGCTCACCTACCGCCGCACCAACCACGCAAACATTCACGTCCGTGGCTACAAGGAGGAAGGCACGATCACCACGCCGTTCGACATGACGGTGCTCAACGAACTCGACCGTTTCCACCTCGTGATGGACGTCATCGACCGTGTTCCGCAGGCTGGCGAAAAAGGCGTTTATCTCAAGCAGAAGCTCGAGGACAAGCTCATCGAGCACCGCCAATACATCGAAAAGAACGGCCAGGACCTGCCGGAGATTCGGAATTGGAAATGGAGCGCGAGCGCTCCCTCCGCAAACTAATCGAAATCGAAGCAAAGGAGTAGCAAGTCAGAGCTGCCGGTGATTGCGATGCCAGCGGCTTTGCATTCAGAGAGGACTATCTGTGCGTAAACAAGCGCGCCTCACTTGAACAGCTGGAGTCGAAGGGTGCAGATGTCATCACCGAAAGGATTAACATGAAGATTAAATCTCCAGACTTCCAGATGCCGTCTGAAAAAGAGTTCAAACTCAGCGGTCGCCCGACGAAGATGAAGTCTTTCTTCAAGTCGAAGGAACACTATCACAAACGGCTCGATGAGGGCGTTGAGGAGCTAAGCGAGCTGCAACGCATGCACTATGCGTCCAATCGCTATGCGATCCTGCTCATTTTCCAGGCGGTGGACGCCGCCGGCAAGGACGGGGTCATCCGGCATGTGATGTCCGGTGTTAATCCGCAGGGCTGTCAGGTATGCAGCTTCAAGCAGCCGAGCAGCGAAGAACTCGAACACGATTTTCTCTGGCGCACCACCTGCCGCCTGCCGGAGCGCGGACGGATCGGCATTTTCAATCGGTCCTATTACGGAGAGGTGTTCGTTGTTCGCGTGCATCCGGAAATGCTGCGCGGCCAGGGGCTGCCCGTCGGGGTAATCGCCGAGCAGGCGATTTGGGAGGAGCGGTATCGTTCCATCGTGGACTTCGAAGCGCATCTCCACCGCAACGGCACCCGGATCATCAAATTCCTTCTCCACCTCTCGAATGACAAACAACGAAAGCGGTTTTTGGCGCGCATTGATGAGCCGGACAAGAACTAGAAATTCAGCCTCGCGGATGTGCGAGAGAGGAGGCGCTGGGATGATTCCATGAAAGCGTATGAGGCGTGTCTGAACGCGACCAACATCGCGCCCGCGCCATGGCATGTCGTTCCCACCGACGACAAGAAAAATGCACGGCTAATCGTTTCGCAGATCATCCTCGATACCATGAAAGAACTCGAAATGAGTTATCCGACAGTCAGTAAGGCGCGCCTGAAGGAATTGAAGGAGATTCGCAAAGAACTTTGAGGACGAACGCAACTGATGGAAGGTTGAACCATGAATAAGCTCAAACGGCTATGGAGTAATTTACGGACGAGCTTTTGGTTTGTGCCTTCCCTGATTGTCGTCGGCAGCATCCTCCTCGCGGTGGCGTTGATCGAAGTGGATTCCTGCGGGAGTGAACATTGGCTGGCTCGCTGGCCGCGCATGTTTGGCCCCGGCGCGGAGGGTGCGCGCGGAATGCTCTCGACGATTGCGGGTTCGATGATGACCGTGGTGGGGGTCACGTTTTCAATGACCCTGGTGACGCTGGCGTTGGCCTCCAGCCAATACACTTCGCGCATCCTGCGGAACTTTATGGGGGACCGGGTCATGCAGGTCGTGTTGGGAGTTTTCACCGGCATTTTTACTTATTGCCTGATTGTTTTGCGCACCATCCGTAGCGGAGACGATGGCGGATTTGTTCCGAGCCTGTCGGTATCTTTTGCCGTGGTGTTGGGAATCGGCGGCATTGTCGCCCTCATTTTTTTCATTCATCACATCGCCAATTCGATCCAGGCCTCGAGCATTATTGCCTCGGTTGCCGCTGAGACCATGGTGGCCGTCGACCGCCTTTTTCCAGACGACCTTGGGAAAGCGCCGGAGGACGACGCTGAAGATCAGCCCCCGCTCACTTTGTCGGTGGGGAACTGGCAGGCAGTTCCGGTCAAGGGGAATGGTTACATTCAAAGCGTGGATAATGCGACGCTCCTGCGACTAGCGCGGGAGCACAAGACCATCGTGCGGATGGAGCGTGGCATCGGCGAGTTCGTGGTCCAGGGCAGCCCTCTCGCATCGCTCGCTCTTGATGGGCCGCCCAAAGAGGAAGTCATTGCCGACCTGCAGGCGGCATACAGCATCGACCGCCATCGCACGGTGGAACAGGATTGCGCATTCGGTATCCGGCAGCTCGTGGACATGGCTCTGCGAGCACTCTCCCCAGGCATCAACGACACCACAACGGCAGTGATGTGCGTGGATTATCTGACGGCGATTCTGGCGCGGCTGGCGTCCCGGGACATCCCTTCGTCGCATCGGTATGAGGAAGGGAAGTTGAGAGTGATCACCATCGGGCCAACCTTTGCCGGCCTGGTGGCTGAATCATTCGATCAAATTCGCGCCAGTGCTTGCGGCAACATCGGCATCATGTTGCGGATGCTGGGCGCGCTGCAAACCATTGCAAGTCTGACGGCCAGCCCGAGTCGGCGTCAGGCACTCGGTGATCAGGCAAAATGGATTGCCGAACTGGCTGAACGCACCATCGAGTCCCCGCACGACCGGGCCCGGTTTGATATTCGACTGGGATCACGTCGATGGGAAGACGGGGCAATCCCGCCCGCTGCAAATCGAGTTGGCGATGGCGTGCATTGATTTTGCGCAGGGTGCCGTCGGTCCGGTGGTTCCAATGATGGATGAAGTAGAGCCGGTGTTACGCGAGCGGCTCCTCGATTGTGAATATTTCGGGGTGTGGCGGTTCGGCGCGGAATCGTCATTTGGAGTGGGTGCCGAGAGAACCCCTCGAGTGCTGGTGTGTCTCGCCGGCTGCGGTGAGGTGGAACACGAGGGTGCCAACCATGCCATTGGCAAGGGGGATGTGATGCTCCTGCCCGCTGCGGTCGGAGCGTGTCTGTGCCGACCACGAGGCCCTATCAGCTTGTTGGAAATTTCGCTGCCCGAAGGAGCGCCGGTCCCATGAAAAGGCTCATTATCTTCGATCTCGACGGCACGCTGGCCGAGAGCAAATCCTCGGTCGACGCCGAGATGGCCACGCTGCTGAGCGCGCTGCTCGGAGTGGTAAAAGTGGCGGTGATTTCCGGCGGCGCCTGGCCGCAATTCCAACAACAGGTTCTCGCCGAGTTTCCGCGGGATGCCCTGCTGAACCGGCTGTCCATCCTGCCGACCTGCGGAACCAAGTTCTACCAGCATGACCCCGAGTGGCGGTTGCTCTACTCGGAGGATTTCAGCGCCGAGGAAAAGGGAAAAATCATCCATGCGTTGAATCAGGCGATCACGACATCCGCTTTCCCGGCTCACGAGACATGGGGCGAAACCATCGAAGACCGTGGCAGCCAGATCACGTTCTCGGCCCTGGGGCAACAAGCTCCCCTCGCGGAAAAGAAGAAATGGGACCCGGATTTCGCCAAACGAAAAAAAATGAAAGAGCTGCTCGATCAGGCGATCCCGGAATTTTCCGTGCGTCTGGGCGGCGCGACATCCGTCGATGTCACCAAGCACGGCATCGATAAAGCCTACGGCATTCGCAAACTCCGCGACACGCTTGGCATCGCCATCGACGAGATGATTTTCGTCGGGGACGCGTTGTTTCCCGGCGGAAACGACTATCCTGCGAAGGAAGCTGGAGCCTTGTCGATCCAGGTCCGGGATGCCCATGAGACGAAGCGAGTCATCGAAACGATCCTCGCTTGTTTGACCCCCAGGGAGGCCCGATGAGCGGATTTCAACTCCATCGGCTCGGCCAGATCATGGCTCCCGAATCTGGCAATCCACACGAGATCGAGGGCGTGTTGAATCCCGCCGCGGTGCGCGGTCCGGACGGCGGACTTTACCTTTTTCCACGGCTCGTCGCCGCGGGAAATATTTCGCGCATCGGCATTGCCCGCGTGCGATTCAACGAAGCTGGCGATCCGACTGGCGTCGAACGGCTCGGCATCGCGCTGGAGCCGGAGGCCGATTACGAGTGCGTGCCACACGGCGGCGGTGGCTGCGAGGACCCGCGCATTACCTTCATGGAGCGCCTTCAGCGCTATGTGATGACCTACACCGCGCTCTCGCCCCTCGGGCCGCGTATCGCCATTGCAGTGTCGGAGGATTTGTTTCATTGGCAGCGGCTCGGGCTCGCGACGTTCGAGGCGTATCGCGGCATCGACTTCGCCCACGTGGATAACAAGGACGCCAGTGTCTTTCCGGTCGCGATTCCCAATCACGTCGGGAAAATGCAGATGGCGATCCTGCATCGTCCGCTGTTCGCGGGCAGCCGACCGGAGGAAACCGCCTGCGAGCCGGAGTCGCGCCTCGTGGACCTCGACCACGAGAGCATCTGGATTTCTTATTGTCCCGTGGCGGTGGACGGACTGGAACCGCACCAGCTCGGGCTCTTCAATTCCCACCACCGCCTCGCAACTCCGGTGTCGCCCTGGGAGCGGCTGAAAATCGGCGGCGGCACGCCGCCCGTGCTCACGCGACATGGCTGGTTGATCCTTTATCACGGGGTGAGCGAAGTGCCGGAGCCGGGCCGCGACACCCATCACCTCCGCTACTCCGCCGGCGTGATGGTGCTCTCGAAGGAACACCCGCAGACGATCCTCTATCGATCGCCGCAGCCCGTGCTCACTCCGCAATCGCCGGAGGAACTTCACGGGACGATTCCGAACGTCGTGTTTCCGACCGGCATCGACCGGCGCGACGACCTCGGCCAGCCGGACCGCTTCGACGTCTATTACGGTATGGCCGACAGCCGCATCGGCGTCGCACGCCTCGAAGTCCCGGACGAATTACCGCCGGGTGTCGCCGCCGATCCGCCGTCGGCTGAATCCCAAACCGAAGGATCGTCACCATGAAAACGAAGACCCAGAAACCTGCGGCAAAAGTCAATGCAAAGCCGGAGCCGAAGGACGATCTGAAAAATCTGCCCATTGCGGAAGTGGAGAGGAAATTGGCGTCTTCTCCCGAAGGTCTCACGCAAGTCGAGGCCGCGAAGCGGCTAAGCAAATACGGTCCGAACGAGATCGAAGAAAAGAAAACGAATCTCCTCCTGAAGCTCCTCAGCTATTTCTGGGGGCCCATTCCGTGGATGATCGAGGTGGCGGTGATCCTGTCAGGCGTGGTCGGGCACTGGCCGGATTTTTTCATCATTCTGCTTTTGCTACTGGCCAACGGCGGGGTTGGATTCTGGGAGGAACGCGAAGCGGGCAACGCCATCGCCGCGCTCCAGGCGAAGCTCGCGGTCAAGGCCCGGGTGAAGCGCGATGGGAAATGGATCAACCCGGCCGCGTGCGAACTGGTGCCCGGCGACGTTATCCGCCTGCGACTCGGCGACATCGTGCCGGCGGATGCGCGATTGTTTGACGGCGACGAGGTGGAGGTGGACCAATCCGCGCTGACCGGCGAATCCCTGCCCGCCACCCGCAAGCCCGGCGATGCCGTGTTTTCCGGCTCCATCATCCGCCAGGGCGAGATCTGCGGGCTGGTCTATGCCACTGGCGAGAAAACCTACTTCGGCAAGACCGCGTCCCTCGTGCAGGAGGCGCATACCGTGAGCCATTTTCAAAAGGCCGTTTTGAAGATCGGCAATTATCTCATCATCCTCGCCGTGGCGCTGGTGGCGGTGATCATTGCCGTGGCGACCTTTCGCGGCGATCCGATCCTCACCACGTTGCAGTTCGCGCTCGTGCTCACCGTGGCCGCGATCCCCGTGGCGATGCCCACCGTCCTGTCGGTGACGATGGCCGTCGGCGCACGGCTGCTCGCCAAAAAGAAAGCGATCGTCAGCAAGCTCGTGGCCATCGAGGAACTGGCCGGCGTGGACATCCTCTGCGCGGACAAGACCGGCACGCTCACGCAGAACAAACTCACGCTCGGCGAGCCATTCAGCGTGAAGGACGGCGAGGCCGATGAAGTCATTCTCGCTGGCGCGCTGGCCTCGCGGGAGGAGAACAACGACACCATCGATCTCGCCGTGCTTGGCGGTCTGAAGAACAAGAAGGCGCTGGCAGGGTACAAGGTCATCCATTTCCAACCATTCGACCCGGTGCATAAGCGCACCGAGGCCACCGTGAAGGGCGAGGATGGCAAGGAATTCAAGGTCTCGAAGGGCGCGCCGCAGGTGATTCTGGAATTGGCGGCCAGCACCGCGCACGTGAAGCCCGCCGTGGACAAGGCCGTGGACGAGTTCGCGTCACGCGGCTTTCGTTCGCTCGGCGTGGCCCGGGACAACGGCGATGGCAAATGGCATTTTCTCGGCGTCCTGCCGCTGTTCGATCCGCCGCGTAAAGATGCGAAGGCGACCATTGCGACCGCGCTCGCGATGGGAGTGAAGGTCAAGATGGTGACCGGCGATGCCCTTGCCATTGCCAAGGAAACCGCCGGGAAACTCGACATGGGTACCGACATTCTCGATGCCGCCAGCCTCGGCGACTCGAAAAAGAATGAGACCGCGGCGGCGGCCAAATCCATCGAGGCGGCGGACGGTTTCGCCCAGGTCTTCCCAGAGCACAAATTCCACATCGTGGACGTCCTGCAAAAGCGCGGTCACATCGTCGGCATGACGGGCGACGGTGTGAACGACGCCCCCGCTTTGAAAAAGGCCGATTGCGGCATCGCCGTCTCCGGCGCGACGGATGCAGCCCGCGCGGCGGCCGCCATTGTGCTCACTACGCCGGGTCTGTCGGTGATCATCGACGCGATCAAGGAAAGCCGCCGCATCTTCCAGCGCATGAACAGCTACGCGATCTACCGCATCGCCGAGACGCTGCGCGTCCTGCTGTTCATGACCGCGGCGATCCTCTTTTTCAACTTCTACCCGTTGACTGCGGTGATGATCGTGATGCTCGCCCTGCTCAACGACGGAGCGATTCTGTCCATCGCCTACGACAACGTTCATTACAAAGATCAGCCTGAGACCTGGAACATGCGGCTGGTGCTGGGAATCGCAACGGTGTTGGGCGTCATCGGCGTCGTCTCCGCCTTCGGCCTGTTCTATCTCGGCGAGCGCGTCTTCCATCTCGACCGTGCGCACATCCAGACGCTGATGTATTTGAAACTTTCCGTGGCGGGACATCTTACGATCTTCCTTACGCGCACCCGCGGCCCGTTCTGGTCCATCCGACCGGCGAAAATCCTGTGGATCGCCGTTCTCGGCACGCAAGCCATAGCGACGCTGATCGCGGTCTATGGATTTTTCATGACCCCGCTTGGATGGGGCTGGGCCGGATTCGTCTGGGGATACGCGCTGCTGTGCTTTCTCCTGAACGACCGCGTGAAACTGCTCGCATATCGGATTTTCGATCCAGTTAAACCCTGAGCATCGTCGATGGGAGACCATCCGCGTCATTGAACAAAAGGCGCGGTTTTCTCAATAAAGGTTGCGAGCCAGCAGCCTTTTTGCACGCCTTCGAAAGGCTTCAGCTTTTGTGTGGAAATTTGCAAAGCTGTGCAAGCAAGCTAATTGCGATAATTGATTCTTAAGTGCCCATGCGTGGCTCCGAAATCGGGATGATTCTGAATCAATGCGTTCCCGGTTCGAGCCGGGGGAGCAGTTTATATAATTAAAGGGTTGCGTTAGTTGAGGGGGGCAGGATGCGATTTTAGCCGCAGGAGTTGCAATTAGAGCGGTTTAAACAATTAGCCGCTACTTTCCGGCGGCGAGAGCCGCAGGGCAGCGTCAGCAGTTCGTGCAGTGTGTTTTCACACAGCCGCTTCACTGCCGCCACACCCCTGCAACCCTCGGCGCTCGCAAATCAGCGACCACATTATTATTTAAACCGCCCTAACGGGAAAAGGAAGCGGCGGGGCCATGATGCTCGGAATAATTGCTATGGATCGAACGCAGGGACCAATCTCGCCCTCGCCTGAAACGGATGCTTTGATCGGGGAGGAGCTGCTTGAAGGCTCGGATTTGTTCGCTCTTTGGTAAAAGCGAGAAACGGATTGTAAAATCCGCGGTCGTATCAAAATAGGACACGGCCGAGTTTTGCGACCACTACGCGCGCGCGTGTGTGCGCGATGCGTGCGGAAACTCATTTCGAAGGAGTTTTTATAGTCCCTAAAAGGACAGGTCTTTTGAGTCCCTATAGGTCTTCGTCGGGACACTCAGGCAAATGCATATATTCCCACGGCATCTTTCGAGGTTCTGTAAATTGAACGCCATCAACATGGATGCCCATGCGTCCAGAATCGGAGGTCATGCGGACCGCGATGCCCAAGCGTTCAAACTGAGGAAGAAATTGTGCGATTGATTCTTCAGCTGCTCGTATCGCTCGATTTTCAGGGTCTTTCTCTTCTTCCTCCATATTGCAAAACGGGCTCAATCGACGGTGGCAAACACAATCTCGATGCGTGGGAAATTGCCGAGAATATAAGGCGGCTGGGAAATGCGTTCGCCGAGAACCACCATCTTCTTGCCTTGGCGGCGGGCGAAACTTTCGGCGCGGCTCTCGACATCCTCGCGGAGTGCGGAAATAGGAACGAAGCCGGTCGCCCCTTGAACGTAGGTTCGATACCAATTCCCCTCAGGGATTTCCGTGCTCATTACCGGCACGCCATCACGGAACTTCGATTTGCTTTCGCCGTATCGCTGGATCGGCGTCGAGGTTGCGCAACCGGCAAAAACAACTGCCGCGAGAATCAGACAAAAGCGAGCGACCGATTTCACATCTCGAAGGCTATCGGGTTGAGTATCGGTTAAAAGCCGAATTCGTGGCCTGATGTTGAGAATTGTTAAGCATTTCCAACACTCTCCAATTCCTCTCAAAAGCGGAGGGTAAGGCCGAAAAGTGCAGAGAGATTACTACGGCAAAAATATTTACTCCCAATCAAATCAACGCAACCCGTTGATTATTAGAAATGCACCCCCCCGGGCTCGAACCGGGAACCAATTGATTAAGAGTCAACTGCTCTACCATTGAGCTAGGGATGCTCGCACCCCCGCTTCGAAAACGGGGAGGGTGAAAATTGCACAATCCGCCGCCCCTGCCAAGCGGGAATTCACCCCACTTACTACCTCCCAGCCAAAAGTCCTTGACGCTCCCGGCACCATCGCTACCTTTTCAAGCAATCTTATCGAGAGTGGCAGAGGGACAGGCCCGACGAAGCCACGGCAACCGACTTGAATCGCTCCGCGAATCAAGTGGCCAGGTGCCAAATCCTGCTCCGGGGCGAAAGCCACGGGGGAAGATGAGATGTGACAGTCCAGCCCAAGGTCCGTCCACCTCGCTCACTCTCGATTTGGAGAAAAAAAACATGAGCGATCAACCCTTCTTCAGCAAACTCAAGTGCCGCGAATGCGGACGCCTCTATCCCAAGGAAGCGATCCACATCTGCGAATTCGACTTCGGCCCGCTCGAAGCCGCCTACGACTACGACGCCATCCGTGCATCCATTTCCCGCACCGCCATCGAGTCGCGCCCGAAGAGCATGTGGCGCTACCGCGAGCTGCTCCCCATCGACGGGGCACCCACAGTCGGAGCCCAGGTCGGATTCACCCCGCTTGTCAAAGCCGATCGCCTGGCCCAGCGTCTCGGCGTCAAAGAGCTCTACATCAAAAATGACACCGTCAATTATCCGACCCTGTCCTTTAAAGACCGCGTCGTTTCCGTGGCGCTCAGCCGCGCTCGCGAACTCGGCTTTAAAATCGTCGCCTGCGCCTCGACGGGCAATCTCGCCAACTCCGTAGCCGCCAATGCCGCAGCCGCCGGACTCACGAGTTACGTCCTCATTCCCGCTGATCTCGAACAAAGCAAGGTCATCAACTCCCTTGTCTACGGCACCAATGTCATCGGCATCCAGGGCCCTTACGACCAGGTCAACCGCCTGTGCTCCGAGATCGCTGGCAAATACGGCTGGGGATTCGTTAACGTCAACCTCCGCCCGTATTACGCCGAAGGTTCCAAATCCATGGGCTTCGAAATCGCCGAGCAGCTCGGCTGGAAACTCCCACGCCACACCGTCATTCCAATGGCCAGCGGCTCGCTGCTCACCAAGATCTACAAAGCCTACACTGAATTCATCAAAGTCGGCATCCTCGACGAGCAGCCCTTCAGCGTCCACGGCGCACAAGCCACCGGCTGTTCGCCCATCAGCGCCGCGCTCAAAAAAGGCACCGACATTGTCAAGCCGGTCCCCAGGCCCGACACCATCGTCAAGTCCCTCGCCATCGGCACACCCGCCGACGGCTACTACGCCATTCGCACCATGCGCGATACCGGCGGCAGCGCGGAGGATTGCACCGACGAGGAAGTCGTCGGAGGCATCAAACTCCTCGCGGAAACCGAAGGCATCTTTGCGGAGACCGCCGGCGGCACCACCGTCGCCTGCGCAAAAAAACTCATCGATTCCGGGGCCATTCCCCGCGACGAATCCACCGTACTCTGCATCACCGGTCACGGCCTCAAAACACAGGAAGCCATCACCGGCAAGTGCGGCGCCCCGCGCGTCATCAGCCCGAGTCTTCGCGAGTTCGAGGCTCTTATCGCCGACGAACTCGCGACCCTCAGCACTGCCGCCGCCTGATCCCACTCAACCCTCAACACCCAACCAAATCCAATGCCCGAAGTAAGAATCCCCACCCCGCTCCGTAAACTCACCGGCGAACAGGAAATCGTCACCACCGCCGGTTCCACCGTCGGAGAGATCCTCGCAAACCTCGACAAGACCTACCCTGGTCTCGGCGAGCGCATCTGCGACGAGCAAGGCAACGTACGCCGTTTTGTGAATATCTTCCTCAACGACGAAGACATCCGTTTCCTTGAAAACACCTCCACCGCCGTCAAGGACAGCGACGAACTCAGCATCGTCCCCGCCATCGCCGGCGGATAGCCGCCCCTTCCCCGCATCTCCAAATTCGCATTCCTCATTTAAAAATGACCCAATCCACCCGCCTCTGGCTCATGTATCCAGCGCGCCTCATCACGCGCCCGATCGTCTACGAGCTTGGACAGAAATTTCAGGTCGTCACCAACATCCGGCAGGCCAGCGTTACCGAGGAAATCGGCCTCGTTTCCGTCGAGCTCGACGGAAAGCGCGAGGAAATCAAAAACGCCATCGCCTGGCTTGAAGAACTCGGCGTCAAAGTCGAGCCCGTCGAGATCAACACGATCGAAGGCTAGTTGAGAGCGATTTGATTGAGCGGCGGATACTCATTTTCCTCTCCCCTCAACAATGCCCACTCCGCCCGCCAGCCGATCAGAACGGGCTCACGTTCTGATCGTCGACGGCCATAGCATGATCTTCCAGTGGCCGGAGTTGCGCCGCCTGCACCAGCGCAAGACCGCCATCGCCCGCCAGCAGCTCATCACCCTGCTCACGCGTTATCAGGACACCTCCGGAACGAAAGTCCTCGCCGTATTCGACGGCAAGGGCGAGCGCACCAACGAAGCCAGCGAACCCGGCGGCATTCAGGTCTTCTATTCCGGTGCAGCAAAAACCGCCGACAGCGTCATCGAACGCATCGTCGCAAAATACGCATCCATTTACGCCATCACCGTCGCCACCGACGACAATCTCGAACGCCAGACCGTCGAATCTTTCGGCGGCGAATGGATGTCCTCCGAGCAACTCGCGCTCGAACTCCGCGATGCCGACACCCGGTTACAGGACCAGATCAAGCACCTCAAACGCCGCTGACTCGATTCCGTCCGCGATTATATTCCACTACGCCTCCGCAGCAGCAGCCCACACTCGATTCCGCCCCACCCGCAGAAACAATCACCGCCCCCCGCTTTTCCAGATCGGGAAGCGCCTCAAATAAATCCACAATTTGCTGCAATTTCGGCGGATCGCCCACCGCACCGATGAAAGGTCACATATGCGGCATCCCCCGCGCCTTTTCATCCCAGCTCTATTCTAAGCCCCTTTTGCAATCGGTGCCTGCACACGGTTTCCCCACTCCGTCCACGAACCATCATAATTCCGCACCCGCTCGTACCCGAGTAGATACTTAAGCACAAACCAGGTGTGACTCGAGCGCTCGCCGATCCGGCAATAAGCCACAATATCATCCTCCGGCTTCAGCCCGGCCTCACCCTCATAAATTTTCCGCAACGCATCCGCCGATTTAAAAGTCGCATCCTCAGTCACCGCACGCTTCCACGGCACGCTCTTCGCCCCCGGCACATGCCCGCCCCGCAACACTCCCTCCTGCGGGTACTCCGGCATATGCGTCACCTCGCCAACGAACTCCTCCGGCGAACGCACATCAATCAACGGTTTCCTAGCCCGGCTGTGCGCCAGCGTGTCTTCAAAAAACGCACGGATCTCCGCATCCCGGCGTCCCGGCGGCACCGGGTAATCCACAATGGCATGGTCTGGCACCACCCGCGTCGTCGCCTTCCCTTGTGCAATCCATTTATCCCGTCCGCCATCGAGCATCTTCA
>Ga0351889_10039_pt2 | contig 22725 bp, 19 predicted proteins | sample TotcelFGM3001M14_FD_206767 | JGI IMG/M metagenome (GOLD analysis project Ga0351889, IMG submission 206767) | Enriched cells from coal bed in the Powder River Basin, Montana, United States - Total cells FGM rep3 HSBNCT.FGM.300.1.M14 ...
TTTCAAAATTGGCCGGTCGAGTCCTTTTCGATGTTTGTTCACCGTTGCCCGGCCAATTTTGAAATTTGAACGCCCGACCCCGGGATGCCCGGGACGCCTCAATTTTGTTTGCGGGAAGCAAGAAAAGTGCTGGCAAGTCATTTGCGGAAAGGTTACGATGTTGTCGAATGTTGCGTGGTTTGGCCCTGCATACCCCTTGAGGAGACAACCCTGTGTTTCGCTTTGCCGCCCTTGTTTTCACCGCCATTGGATTGTGTACAACGTCGGCCGTTGCCCAAGAGCAGAACAAGCCGCCAGAAGGATTCGTTGCGTTATTCAACGGGACCGACTTGAGCGGTTGGTATGGCTTAGGCCATTTCGACCCTCGGAAGCTGTGGGCGATGAGCGACGAGGAGCGAGCGGCAAAGCGGACGGCGGACATGGCTGACGTCGTGGCGCACTGGACCGTGGAGAACGGCGAGTTGGTCAACGACGGTCACGGCGTTTACTTGACCACGGAGCGGGAATTCGGCGACTTCGAGTTTTGGATCGACTACAAGACCGTTGCCAAGGCGGACAGCGGGATTTACCTCAAGGCGACACCTCAAGTCCAGATCTGGGATTTCACCGAGGCCGGCGGCAAGTGGGCCATCGGCGCGGACAAGGGATCTGGCGGGTTGTGGAACAACAGTGCGGGCGCACCGGGCAAGGACCCGTTGGTGCTGGCCGACAAGCCGTTTGGCGAATGGAACCGGATGCGGATTTTGCAGTTGGGCGCGCGAACGACGGTCTACTTGAACGACAAGCTCGTGGTCGATCACGCGATTCTAGAGAATTTCTGGGACCGCAAGAGTCCGCTGTTTCCGCAGGGGCCCATCCAGTTGCAGACGCATGGCGGGGAGATCCGCTGGAGGAACGTCTTTGTCCGCGACATCCCCGCGGACGAGGCGAACGGCATCCTGGCGAAGCATTCCGCAGACGGCTTTGTGCCGATCTTCAACGGCCAGGATTTGACCGGCTGGACCGGTCCGGTGGAGAATTATGAAGTCCGCGACGGCTCGATCGTGTGTAAACCGGGCAAGGGCGGCACGATCCATACGGAAAAAGAATACGACGACTTTGTGGTTCGCTTGGAATTCAAGCTGCCGCCGGGTGGCAACAATGGCTTGGCGCTTCGATATCCTGGAACGGGTGACACGGCTTACGTCGGCATGTGCGAATTGCAGGTGCTCGATTCCGAGCATCCCAAGTACGCCAACCTGGACGCTCGGCAATTTCACGGTTCGGCTTACGGCATGGTAGCGGCCCACCGGGGCTATCTACGAACCACCGGCGAGTGGAACTTTCAGGAAGTCGCTGTCTCGGGTTCTCGAATCAGGGTAGAATTGAACGGCAACGTGATTTTGGACGCGGATCTCGCTCTGGTCACCGAGTTCATGGGCAACCGTCCGCATCCGGGAAAAGACCGCACGCAAGGCCATTTCGGCTTTGCGGGGCATTCCGACCCGGTTGAGTTCCGAAACGTGCGAATCAAACCGTTGAGTGGAACATAGCGGTTGTCCCGTCGGAAAAGGGAAAGGGCCGCGGCTGGAGCAGGGAAAGATTTGTATCGGGGAAGACTGGACGATTTTTCGGTCTATCGTAAAACAGAGTCCCGGGACTGCCAATTGACGAACCTACCGGATTTTCTGCCATGACCAGGATCCTTGTTGTAGAAGACAGCGCGACTCAAGCCGTGCAGATTCGCGGCTTGTTGGAAGAGGCCGACTACGAAGTCGATCTTGCCAGCAACGGGAAAGAAGCATTGCAGCGGCTGCGGAGCGGGCCGGGCGTGGATCTGGTGCTGACCGACATGGTCATGCCGGAGATGGATGGCTTGCAGCTGGTGCGGGCGATCCGAGTGCATCATTCGGCGATCCCCGTAATCCTGATGACCAGTCAGGGGACGGATGCGATTGCCATTGAGGCGCTGGAGGATGGTGCCGCGGGTTACGTCCCCAAGTCGCAGGCGAGCCTGCGGTTAGCGGACGAGATCGCTCAAGTCCTCCATGTCTCGCAGATCAACCGCAGCTATGAACAGTTGCTGGGCTGTTTGATTCGGAACGAATTCTCGTTCCAGTTGACCAACGACGTGACTCTGGTCGATCCACTGATCGATCTGCTGCTGCAAATGATGATGGGCATGAAGCTGTGCGATTCGACGGACAGAATTCGCGTGGGGTTGGCCATCGAGCACGCTTTGTTGAATGCCTTGTACCGCGGCAACTTGGAAATTGCCGCCGCGCAGATACCGAGCACGCGTGAGTTGCTGTTGCAAGAGCCGCTTTCGGCCGCCCTGGTGGAACAGCGGCTGTTGCAGACTCCGTATTGCGAGCGGAAGATTTTTTTGGATGTGGTGATGTCCGCCGACGAGGCGCGCTTTGTCATTCGGGACCAAGGACCAGGATTCGATGTGAGCAAGCTGCCGGGCCGAGGCGATCCAGACGCATTGGAGAGTGAAGGTGGACGCGGTTTACTGCTGATTCAGACCTTTATGGACGAAGTGACGTTCAACGCAGTCGGCAACGAGATTACCATGCTCAAGCGGCGAGAGGCTTGACGCGGGGCAAGAGAGGGTATGTCGTGATTGAAATCAAACATCGATCTTCGGGACAAGTACTGCATCAGGTCGACGCGGACACGCTCGAGGGTGCCGTTCTGTCCGGACTCAAGCTGGCGGGCGCCAACCTGGCAGGTCTGAACCTGAACAAGGCCAACTTCCGCAGCACCGATCTCCGGCAGGCCGATTTGACCAACTGTAAGCTGAACGGCGCGAATTTCTACGAATGCAGTTTGGCTTTTGCCAACATGGACGGTGTGGAATGCACCAAAGCGGATTTCACCGAAGCGACGCTGGAAGGGACTCACGCCCACAATGCCGACTTCAGCGGCAGCGTGTTTCGGTACTCCAGGATGTCGAACTGCGATTTCACGGGATCGAAACTTGTGAAGTGCGACATGAGCGTCTGTGACGCGCGCGGCAATTTCTCCAATAGCGACATGTCCGAAGCGGATCTGCGCGGCACCAAAATGGAAGGCGCTATCTTGCGTTATGCGGAACTGACGAAGGCCAAGCTAGACGGCGCCAACCTGCTCAAAGCAGATCTGACCCATGCAAGCTATGTTCCCCAGCAACTCCATAACGCCCGGGCGACGGGCGTCGTCGGCCGCAGCAAGCTGGAAGTAATGAAGAAACAGCGACGCGCCTGGTGGCAGTTCTGGGGCTAGCTGCAGCTGCCAGTCTTGCTAACCTGCCAGACAAGCTGGCAGGGGGCGGCGTGAGTACTGTAGCTGCCAGTCTTGCTAACCTGCCAGACAATCGGGCTGTTGATTTAATGTGTTTGCCGGGTATTCCGTGGGAGCACGCCCGTTGGAGTTCACGCTTTAGCGTGTTTGGCCGGTCTCTGCCGGCGGGAAGAGACACGCTGAAGCGTGAACTCCAACATCCTGGACGGTCTGGACGTCATTAAATCAACAGCCCACAAGCTGGCAGGGGGCGGCACTTAGCCGGGCCTGGAACGATCGTCACGGTTGAATTTTGGGGCTGTTGATCGTTAAGACGGCAAGAGTTCGAGCTTCAACGCGGTTTTTGCCGTGCGCCCCGCCCCTTGCCGATCCGGATCGCTCGGATTATCATCCTTCGTTTCCCCGGTACCGCTGGAGTTTACGTCAGTCATGCGTCACGTCTTGTCCGCGATCGTGCAAAATGTGCCCGGCGTTCTGGCTCACATTTCCGGAATGCTGGCTTCGCGCGGCTATAACATCGACTCGCTGGCGGTGGGCGAGACCGAAGATCCCAATCTGTCTCGGATGACGTTTGTCATCGTCGGCGACGATCGCGTGCTGGAGCAAGTGCGCAAGCAGCTGGAAAAGATCGTCACGGTGGTCCGGGTCGAGGACGTCAGCGGTCAGGACCACGTCGAACGGGATTTGATGTTGATCAAGGTCAAGGCCGCAACGGGCGGGCAGCGGAGCGAAGTCCGCGAACTCGTGGAGATTTTCCGCGGCCGGATCGTCGACGTGGGCGAAGGCGAGGTGATGATCGAGATATCCGGCCGCGAGAACAAGGTCCAGGCGTTTATCGAGCGGATGCGTCCGTTTGGCATCAGCGAACTGGTCCGTAGCGGACGCATCGCCATGGTCCGCAGCGCGGCGGCGAAAAGCGAGGAGCAGGACGACCCACGGCTGTAAAACGGGGGGACGGTCGCCGAGCAGCTTGAGACGAACAATCTCATGCTCGGACGATTCACCAACCGGTGTGAACGCGATGAACTTCAAGAATAGGAGACGACAGAATCCATGGCCGCGAAAATTTTCTATGACAAAGACGCCGATCTTTCGTTGCTCAAGAGCAAGACGATCGCCATTCTGGGATACGGTTCCCAAGGACACGCCCAGGCGCTGAACCTGCGGGACAGCGGTTGCCAGGTCGTGATTAGCGAACTGCCGGGCACCAAGAACTATGACTTGGCCGTGTCGCACGGCTTTCAGCCTTTGGACATCGAAGAAGCGACCAAGCGCGGCGATTTGATCAATATTTTGCTGCCGGACGAACTGCAGGCGGACATCTACCGCAATCACATCCGTCCCAATCTCCAACCGGGCAACGTGCTGATGTGTTCGCACGGATTCAATGTCCATTACGGCCAAGTCGAGCCGCCTGCGGGCGTTGATACGTTGTTGGTGGCACCCAAAGGCCCTGGGCATTTGGTCCGTAGCGAGTTTGAAAAAGGCGGCGGAGTGCCCTGTTTGATCGCGGTCGGCGCCGGTGCCTCGGAAGAAACGCTGGCTCTGGGATTGGCGTATGCCAAAGGCATTGGCGGCACCCGCGGCGGCGTGATTCAGACGTCATTCGCCGAAGAAACCGAGACGGACTTGTTTGGCGAGCAAGCGGTGCTGTGCGGCGGCGTCAGCGAGTTGGTCAAGGCGGCGTTCGATACGCTGGTCGAAGCCGGCTATCAGCCAGAGATGGCGTTTTTCGAGTGCTTGCACGAACTGAAGCTGATCGTCGACTTGTTCTACCAGGGCGGCCTCAGCTATATGCGGTACAGCGTCTCCAACACGGCTGAATACGGGGATTATTCGCGCGGCCCACGGATCGTCAACGAGCAGACGCGAGCGGAGATGAAGAAGATCCTCAAGGAAATCCAGAGCGGCGAATTTGCCCGCGAGTGGATCCTGGAAAACCGGGCCGGCGCCCCGGTTTTCAAGGCCCACCGAAAGCGCGAGCAGAAACTGTTGCTCGAGCAAGTCGGCCGCCAGTTGCGCGGTCTGATGCCTTGGATCGACGCCAAGGAAGTCTGAGCCGAACGGCCGCCACACACAGCCCGGTCTCTCCCTGACCGGGCTGTGTGGAGCGAAACAAGCCATGTCCACCATTCCCTTGCACGTCCAACACGAACGGCAGTTTGAAGGCAACCGGTTCGTCTATCCGGTCATCAGCCGGCGGAGTCGCGGTCTGTCGATTGGAGTCAATCTCAATCCGGACAAGATCTGCAATTTTCACTGCGTTTACTGCCAGGTGGATCGTGCGGTGGCGGGGGACACGCGGTTTGTCGAACTGGACCGGCTGGTGAGCGAACTGGACGAGTTGCTGGGGGCGGCGGTGTCCGGCACGTTGTTCGAGAGCGGCAAATTTCGCAGCGTACCGGCGGATTTGCGGCGGTTGAACGACATTGCCTTTTCTGGTGACGGCGAGCCGACGACTCATCAGAACTTTGATCAGGTCATTGCGGCGTGTGCCGAAGTCAAGCGCCGTCGCGGTTTGGACGACGTGAAAATGGTGTTAATCACCAACGCCAGCCGATTTCACCGTCCGCACGTCCAGCGCGGCCTGGAAATCCTGGATCGTAATCACGGCGAAATCTGGGCTAAACTTGACGCGGGAACCGAAGCCTATTTTCAACTCGTCGACCGGTCGCCGATTCCGCTCGGTCGCGTGCTGGAGAATATCACCCAAGCTGCCCGCATCCGCCCGCTGGTCATCCAGTCGTTGTGGATGCAAATCCACGGAAAGCCGCCGCCTGATGAAGAAATCCGGGCCTTTTGCCGACGGTTGTGCGAGATCATCGCCGCCGGGGGCAGGTTGAGCCTGATTCAGATTTATACGATCGCCCGGCGTCCGGCGGAGAGTTTCGTGGCTCCGTTGTCGGACGAGCAGGTGGACGAAATCGCCGCGACGGTAAGGCTCGAGACCGCTCTGCCGGTCGACTCGTACCACGGTGTCGGCGCACAAACCTTTCAGGAATTTCCCTAACTTGCCCTTGGCGGCCTTTTTTCCAAGCCGAATTCGGTTAAGATGTTAGGCTCGTGAGATAGCACGCCAAGATGGGGACGACCTGTGGCATCTTTGGCTTCGTGGCCACGAGTTAGCATTTGATCCTCAGGTTCCAACCTGTCCCCAACGAACATGTCCCTTCCTTTTCTATACCTGTGACCATGGACCTTGCCAAGCTACGTAACATCGGAATTTCCGCCCACATCGACTCGGGCAAAACCACGCTCAGCGAACGGATCCTGTTCTATACCGGCCGCATCCATCGTATGGAGGAGGTGGGCGGCGGCGGCGCCGGCGCGACAATGGACCACATGGAGTTGGAGCGGGAGCGTGGGATCACGATCACCAGCGCCGCAACCAGCGTCGAATGGAAGGAGTTTGCGATCAACTTGATCGACACCCCCGGCCACGTGGATTTCACGGTCGAGGTCGAACGCAGCCTGCGCGTGCTTGACGGGGCCGTCCTCGTGTTGTGCGCCGTTGGCGGCGTGCAAAGTCAGACGATTACGGTCGATCGGCAGATGAACCGCTACCATGTGCCGCGGCTGGCGTTCATCAACAAGATGGACCGAGCCGGGGCCGATCCTTTTCGCGTGGTCCGTGACCTGAAGGAAAAACTGGGGGATGACGCGCTGCTGATGCAGATCCCGCTGGGTGCCGGCGACCAGTTCCAGGGGGTCATCGACCTGGCGACCATGCAGGCCCTGTACTTCGACGGCCAGGATGGCGAACACATCCGCGCCGAGCCGATCCCGGCCGATATGGCCGAGTTGGCGCGAGAATGGCGCATGAAGATGCTCGAAAGCTTGGCGATGTACAGCGACGAGCTGATGGAGCGGTTGCTGTCCGAGGAAGAAGTCTCGTCCGAAATGATCCACACCGTCACGCGCATGGTGGTTCAGCAACTGGATGTAACTCCCGTATTTTTGGGCGCCGCGTACAAGAACAAAGGCGTGCAGCCTTTGTTGGACGCAATCACGCGCTATTTGCCCTCGCCGCTGGAACACGAGATTCACGCCAAAGCGTGGGACAACGCCGCTGTAACGGTACCGTTGGAGCCCGATCTGGACAAGCCGTTCGTCGGCATGGCATTCAAGATCGTGGACGATCCTTACGGTCAGTTGACGTTCATGCGAGTGTATCAAGGCCGCATCGAAAAGGGCAACACGTATATCAACCAGCGAACGGGACGCAAGGAGCGTTTTAGTCGGATCGTGCGGATGCATGCGGACGAGCGCAAAGAAATGGCGGAAGCCGAAGCCGGCGACATCGTCGCTGTAATGGGAATCGATTGCGCCAGCGGCGACACGTACGCCGCCACGCCCAAGTACTGTACGCTGGAGAGCATGTTCGTGCCGGAACCGGTGATCAAGATCGCGGTCAGTCCACAAAGCCGCAACGATGCCGACAAGTTGGGCAAGGCTCTGGCTCGCTTCCGCAAGGAAGACCCCACGTTCCGCGTTTCCACCGATCAAGAAACGAACGAAATCCTGGTCGAAGGCATGGGCGAACTGCACTTGGACGTCTACATGGAGCGGATTCGCCGCGAGTACAAGGTCAACGTGCTGGTCGGCGCGCCCAAGGTCAGTTACCGCGAAGCGCCGACGCAGCCGATTTCGTTCGACTACAAACACAGGAAACAGACGGGCGGTTCCGGCCAGTTCGCGCACATCGTCGGCCGCTTCGAACCGCTGGCGGAAGACGTTCCGGAGGCCTTTGTGTTCGAAGAGGAAGTCGTCGGCGGACGCGTTCCCAAACAATACATTCCGTCGGTGCAGAAGGGCTTCGAGGACTGTTTGCTCAAAGGACCCGTCGCCGGGTTCCCGGTGATCGGACTGAAAACGGTCCTGACGGACGGCTCGTACCACGAGGTCGACAGCAGCGATCGGGCTTTCCAAACCTGTGCCCAGGGCTGTTTTCGAGAAACCTTCATGAAGACGCGGCCGGTGCTGTTGGAACCGGTCATGAAGCTCGACATCGAGGCCCCCGACCAGTTCCAGGGGCCGGTGACCGGCGACGTCGTCAGTCGCCGGGGGATCATCATGTCAACCAGCAATCGGGACGGCTTGGCCTTGATTTCCGTCGAGGTCCCGTTGGCCGAAACCTTCGGCTACGCCACCGACTTGCGGAGCATGACGCAAGGCCAAGGGACGTTTACCATGGAACTGCTCTGCTATCGCCGCGTGCCGGCCAGCATCCAGGAAGAGATCATCAAGAAGCGAAAAGAAGGTAGCTGAGCCTTTCGCCCGCATGCCGCGCCACAAGTCGAAAAGGCCACCGGCGGACCTCGGCGGCCGGGCGAGTTTCCGCCCAGCGTTCAGTCCGCGGTTTCTCGGGCCAATTGGTGTCGGCACCACGCGGCGTCGTCCTCGGTCAAATCGCCCGGGGGCGGTTCGTCGTAACGCAACAGCGCGGGATAAGGACCGCTGTCCCAGCAACGGTTGAACACGGCTTGCAGATCCAACATCACATCGGGGTCGCCCGCCGCCAGCGGGATGCCGATCCGCGGTAGCCGCTCGCGCAGCGTGGCGGGATAAAATTCGCAATAACGCGGACGCCGAGAGACCACGACCACATACTGCCACTGTGACGTGTCACCGAACTGGTCGGGTTCGACGCGGAACAGACGTTTTCCGCCTCGCAGCAGATCGATTTCCACCAGGTGCGCGTCGGCATGCCAAAGTTCATCCCGTTTGTCCAAGTAGGAATCGCGTCCGGGGCCCGGATCCTTGTTGTCAGGGCTCAGCACCTCGATCGCCGTCACAATGCGGTTGCCCGCTGCCGGCTCGATGATGTGAATGATCGGCTGCGCAATCTCCTCGGCGACGAATTCCATGACCAATGGACGGTCGGGCCGCGTCAGAACGGCCACGCCCCCCTCGCCCAACGGGGCTCGCACGATCGACACGTCCGGACGAATGGGACGGCGATGTTCGACCACATACAAGCGGTCCTGCGTCAGCGCTGCATAGCGCGGCCGCAATTGCGGCTGCAACGCCTCGCGAATGTAGGCCACGAGGCTGTCGTGAAAATCCGGCCAAATCTGCGGCCGTTCGATGTACGGGTCCATTCCAGGAAACGGGCATGGCATGGGTGAGCCTCCTTACCGGTTATTGTACGGCATCCGGGCCGAGGTTCCCAGCGGTTCCGCTCACGGTAGCTCACGGTTCGTACAGGAATGCCCGGTCGTCGAGCGGACGGACCCAGATATTGCGAAACCGCACGGGGCTGTCGTGGTCCTGCAAGAACACGGGGCCCACGCCGGTTCGCTGTTGCTGCTCCCAGATCTTGGCCAGGTACGGCGTCGTGCCGTAGCGGAATGGATGGTACGGCGAGCGTGGTGCGCCGAACTTGGCTTGATCCTGTACCAGCACGCCGTTCAAATGGGCCGTGATCGAGCCATCCTCGACAATCTCGCCGTTTTGGTCGCGGCGCGGCGCACGATAGCGGATGTCGTACACCTGCCAATGGCCCGGTTTTCGGCAGGCGTTGACCAGCGGTTTCGAAAAGCCGTAAATCGCCCCCATGTCGTCCATTGTGGGCGCGGTCTTGCCGAATGAACTGAAGATTTGCAGCTCGTAGTTGCCGTGCAGGTAGACGCCGCTGTTTCCCGATCCCTGTTCCGGCAGCATGAATTCCACGTGGATCTCGGCGTCGCGGAAATGCAGTTTCGAGACCAAATGGTTTGTTCGGACTTGACCGCGCGTCGAGACCAGCGCGGCGTCTTCGATCGGCCAATCGATCTCGGTGCCCTCCATGCTCAGGAATCGGTTCGTGCCGGCTCCGTCGAACAACACGATCGCTTCGTCCGGTGGCGGGGCGGACAACGGATCCGGCGGGGACTGGTCGGCTGCCAACAGGGACGCTAATACGTAAAGGTGGATGAACATCGGTTGCTCCTTGAACCATCGACGGTGGAAATTTCGGTGATACGGCAAGTATGCCGCAGGAACGATCCGGCGCGAAGTGCGGAAGTCACCGGTAGGCCGGAGATCCGGCAGGGCTGCAAATCGTACGGTTCCACGTTAAACTGTTGGATCGCGCGACCCATCGCCAGCCTGACAGGAAGGGGTTTTTCGAGAATGCTTCGGCCCGCGGATGGCAGAGCGAACCCACGGATCTTCAACTCACGCCTCGTCCGTGCGACCGTTCTGCCATCGGCGGGCATTGCCTTTAGCGTGTTAAAGACCATTCGGAGTTCGGATGTGGTTATGAAACCACCCCTGTAAAGGTGCGGTTTCCTGGGAAATCCGTGGGGTCAGGGTTTGTTGGAGTTCACGCTTTAGCGTGCGCGGCGGGCCGTGCCCGCCGCAAAGACACGCTGAAGCGTGAACTCCAACGAGGATAGTATGCCCGGCCGGTTTGAGAGGACGTTTTGATGAGTGACTTGCCCGAATCGTTGGCCATCGCGGGGGCGTGGGGATACATCGGCCGGAAATTCCTGGACACTGCGCTGCGCCGGCAGGTTCCCACGTTCGTCTACGACCCGGGCAGCGTGCCGGACGACGTAGACCCGAACGCTCTGACTCGCATGATGGATGAAGCCGAGTTCTATCGCTTGCCGGCCGATTTGTTTCATTTAGCGACGCACCCCGAGCACCGTCGAGTCGGGCAGCAGATCTTGTTCGAACGGGCACAGCGGGAACCGCTGTCGATCCTGAACGAAAAGCCGATGGCCGGCCCCGAGTCGCCGGAGGACTGTGCTCGGGTCGTCGCCGCGGCGCATCGCAGCCGTGCGGTGACGCTGTACGATTTCCCGGAGCTTTATGATCCGTTGACGGAACGAATCATCGAGCGACTGTGTTCGTACCGCGTGGTGACCGTCACGGACATCGCGCTGTGCCGCTCGAAGGATCGCGAAGCGCCGGACAATCTGCGGAACTACAAACGCATGGTCCCGATTCAATATCAAGAAACGGTCCATTGCTTGGCCTTTGTGCTGTTCCTCCTGGCCCGTGTACGCGGCAGCGTGGCCGAGGTGTTCGAGGGCGGCATCCGTCTGCGGGCGGAATCCGAGCCTTACGAGCCGCCGAACCCGGATGTCTACCCTCACGTGGTCGACGGCCGGTGCCGCTATCGGCTTTCGCTAGGCGGCGTGCAGATCGAGGGCCTGACGGATTTCAAGGCGGGCGCGGAATTCGCCAAGCGGCGAGTCCTCCGCGGCCGCGGAGACGGCCGGCCGTTTTGCATCGAGGTGGATTACTTGGAAGGCCGCAAGCGGCTATGCATCGACGGCGTCGAGCAGACGATCGATCCGCGTGCGGATTCCTACGAATCCGTGTTGAGGACGTTCGCCCGCTGGCGACGGGAGACGCCGCGCGACGACTTGATGACGGGCATCTATCCGAATCCAGCCTTTGCTCGGCTCACGTACCAGCTGTCCGCCGCCCTGTGGCGAGCCAGCCGCGACCGCGCCGGGTTGAATTTCGCCGACTTGGACGACATGCTCCAATTCGACGCGGGCTTTCGAGAGGCATTGCCGTAGTTGCCGCGCGATGGGTAAGGATCCGCCAAGAAATAACTGTCGGGTTTCCAGGTGAGCGGCAAGGCGCGAGCCGCCGGTGAATCCTAGTGCCGTGTCAACGCTTGATCTTCGGGTAGCGGAAGTCGCAAGACTTCCGTATTCCAAATTCTGGCGAGTTCGGCTACCCACATTTTTAGCCTGGACGGTGCACTAGCCACGCATTCCCGCAAACACCCGCGGCTAGCGCCTTGCGGCTCACCGTATCCAGGTGCCACCGTGATCCGACTCGCCGTATCCGGGGCGAGCTTCGTTGGCGCCGTACCGAATTGCCCGTACACTACATTTTTGACGGCGCGAGTTTCCCTACCTCAGCGTAGGACACGTCATGGCAAGCATTCGTCGATACCTGAGTGTCACAACGGCGCTGGTGTTCATTGTCGGCAGTTCCGCCCTTGGGCAGTCGCCGTATCCCTACTATGCCCCCAAGCTGCAGAACAGCAAGGACGGCCAAGTGCATGATTTCCCGCTCGGAGTGCTTTCAGCCACGGGGCGTCTGGAGCCTGGGGCGACGGCTATCGTCGTGCGGGACGTGGGGCCCGACGGCCCCGGGCAACGCGGCGGTTTGCAGGTGGGTGACGCGATCGTCGCGATCCAGGGCAAGGCCATGCCGCCCTACTCGAACGAACTCGATGCCGGTTTGGCGGGCCCGCAAGCCGTGTTGGCCTCGGCCTTGGATGAACGGTGCTCCCAACCCGATCCCAAGTTGAAACTGACGGTCGTGCGCGACGGCAAACAGGTCCCCCTCGAAATCAGCTTGCCCGCCTCGCCCCGCTTTGCGCGGACGTTTCCCCTGCAATGCCAGAAGGCGGCCGCCTACCGCCGGGCGGCGTACCAGTGGCTGATCGACAACCAGCGGTCCGACGGTACCTGGCCCGGCCATATCGGCGGCGATTCGCCTGATTACCAGGTGTCCTATGTCGGCTTGGCATTGCTCAGCGCCGGCGATCCGCAGTATCTGCCGGCCATCCAGAAGGCGGTCAGTTTTGTCCGCGGCCATCGAATCACGGGAATCGACCTGAACGATCCGACCGCCGGACCGAAGAATTGGATCGCCGGCGCCGCGGCGATCTTCCTTGCCGAGTACTGCCTGGCCACGGGAGACGAGGCCGTCCTGCCCGACATTCAGAAATGCTGCGATCTGTTGGCCAAGCGCGTGGCCCCCAATGGCCGCATGGGCCACCACTACGAGATTACTTACGGAGGCGGCGGGCTGACGATCGTCAATACGCACGCGCATCTGGCTTGGGGCTTGGCGGACAAGTGCGGCGGCCGCATCGACGCGGCTGCCTGGAATCGTTCGCTGGGCGAAATCGCCAAGGCGATGACCAGCAACGGGGCCGTCGGCTATTCCTCGGGTGCCCGCGGCGACAACGACGCTCCGGCCCGCACGGGCGGGATGGCGGCGGCATTGGTTATCAGCGGGCAACGTCCGGATCTGGCAGCTGCGATGGGACGGTGGCTGATCCTGAAGAACAATCGGATGCGGCACGCCCACACGAACTGTGCGATGGGCCTGTTCTTCGGCACGGCGGGAATCAAGCAGGCCAATCCTCGCCAGCTGCCGAGCCACTTGCAGAATTGGCTGCCGTACTTCGAGTTGTGCCGCAGCGCTCACGGCGCGGCGAGCTACTTCGGCTCGAAACGCAATTTCGGAGGCGACGAGTACCTGGGCCTTGCCCCGTTGGCCAATGCGACGATCGCGCTCATGCTGGCCTCGGCGGAAGACAAGCTGTTCCTGTTCGGCGGCAAGACGAAGGGCTGGCTCACGAAAGCGTCGCCCAGCGATCTGGCGGATGCCGCGGCGAAATCCAAGCCCCGCCCCGGTACCTCGAAATCAGACGCGACGGCTGCAGCCGGAACGGCCCCATACCGAACATGGACAAGTGCCGACGGGCAGTATCGGGTCGTGGCGAAACTGGTCAAGCTTGAGGACAAGACGGTCCATCTGGAACGCAAAGACGATGGGGAAATCGTCGCGGTCCCCTTGGCGAAACTGAGCGCCGATGATCGGCTGGTCGTGCGGAGTCAGGCTCACGACTAGCGTATTGGAACACCCGCGAGACGCACCAACCGACTTGAGCCCGGCGCCAAGGAGCCCGCGGAGATGAATCCCATCCACCAGTTGATCGTCACTCACTGTCCTACGGCACCTCCGCCCTGGAACGTCGGACGGGCGAGGATGCCGACCGGGTACTGGGGTACAGCGTCCGGACCAGTTCCTTGGAGAGGAGCGTTTTGAAAGACTGGTTTCGCAAGGTCGAGCGCCAGTTGTACTACTACTTGCCGCGAGACGCTTCGGCAGACGCCAAGCGGCAGCTGACGGCTGCTTCGGCGCCCAAGCGGCTCGTCTATGTTCCCGCCGTCGATGTTTGGAAATGCTGGCTCAGATTTGCTATCGCCCGACGGACACTGCCGGCCGAACGGGATCGTATTTCGCGCATTTTCGAAGTACCTGTTCCCAACCTCCGCAGCCACCACCGCGGCGGCACAGGCGTTGCTCGACACGCTCGGTCGCCGCGGGTATGATACGGTGGACCGGGCAAATCGGGCGAAGGCTGGCAAGATGGAAACGAAAACGGTCGATCCATACTACGAATGGCTCGGAATTCCGCCCAAGGATCAGCCGCCGAATCATTACCGCCTGCTCGGGCTGGAATTGTTCGAGGAGAACCGCAACGTGATCGACGCGGCGGCCAACCGGCAGATGAGCTTCATCAAGGAATACCAAGCCGGGGCGGATTCCGCATTGAGTCAGAAGTTGCTGAACCAACTCTCGGCCGCCAGGATCTGTTTGCTGTCGCCGGCGACAAAGGCGGCTTACGACGAACAGTTGCGAGCCAAGCTCCAGGCCCAATCAACTCCCGCTCCGGCCGAACAGGCTCCCTCCGCCAACCGCTGGCGCAGGGAATCCTCTCCTTCCTATTCGCCCGCCAACGGAAGTCCCCCCGCAGGCCAGCCGACAACGGCCGCGGCGTCTTCGGCGGCCACGGCGTCCGGCGCGAAGCCTGGGCCCGTCAGTGTGGAACCGCCACCACTTGTCGCGCCCGGGGGCCTGGCAGGTATTCTGCATCAATCCAAGACAGGGTTTGGTGCGTTGGCCGTGGCGACGGGGGTGGTGGCCGCGATCCTCTTCATCCTGCTGGCCTTCGTCGTAGCCCGGTCATTTCGTTCGGAGCCTTCGCGTCTCGATCATACCGTGGCGGGCGGGTCGCACGAGCGGGCTGCGGAAATCGAGCAGCCCGAGTCGTCCGTCGTCGAGCCCGTCGATTCGCCATCGCCACCGCCCGAGCCGGCGGTTCCCGACGTCCCCGCGGAGACACAGTCCCCTCCGCCGCCCTTGGTGCTCGAACCGGCTGAACCTCTGCCCGATCTGCCAGAACAATCGGTGGCGACGCCCGTGATGAAACCGCCGACAGACCAGCCCGCATGGCCCAGCGAAACACCGCCGGTGCCGTCGGTGGAGACCTTGGAGCAGGCCGACGAGCGATTGAAGCTCGCCGCCGAACAAGCCTCAACACCGGCGGAGCACAAAGCGGTGGCGCACGAATCGCTTACGATTGCGGACAAGGCCATTGTCGAGTCGCAGGCAGACCGCGCCAAGGGCGCGGCGGAGCGGGCCTTGGCCGCAGCCCGAAAATCGGAGTCCGAGGACATGGTCAAGCAGGCCACGTTGCTGTGGAGCGAACTGATGCAACCGCTGACGGACGAAGTGAAAGAAAGAGCCCGCCACCGGCTTCGACAGAACAAGGAAACAGGCTTTGAACGAGAACCATGAAGACGGGACCACGACGCGTTCCTGGGGCGTTGCCCCAGGCTACGGTGGAAGCAGGCCTTCGGCCAAGAGGGTGACGCCAACATGTACAACATCAAAGAGCGTACGCGAAGGCAACCTCAACACGAACCAATATCAAGGAGATCAGCCATGCCATGTACCCGTCACGATATCCTTGCCCCGATCTTGCTGATGGCGTCATGCCTCGCCACGGCCGGCGAATTGGCGGCTCAACCCAAGACGCCCGTCCCGGATGCACAGGCTCAGCAGACGGCCAAGAAGGCGGCGGGCGAGCTGTTTGCGGATCGTTTCACCCAGGCCAAGACGACCGCCGAGAAAACGGCCCTGGCGACCGACATGATGGATGCGGCGGGCAAGGTCCAGGCCGGTTCGGCGGACCAGTACGTCCTGCTCAAGATCGCCCGGGACGTGGCAGCCGGGACGGGCGATGCGGCCACGGCGCTGCAAGCGGTCGAACGGCTGCTCGAACAATTCGACGATCCGCCTGCCGAACTGATCGGCGAAACGCTGCTGACGGCGGCTCGGCAGGCCTCCACTTCCGCCCAATACAAAGCGGTTGCGGAAGCGGCCCTGGCCTTCGCAGGGAAGTTGGCGGATGCCGACCACTACGACATGGCGTTGCGTCTGGGCGAAGCCGCCAGGTCGTCGGCTCAGCGGGCCAAGTTGTACCCGCTGGCCAAGGAGTTGACCGCCCAGATCGAGGAAATCAAACGCCAACAACTCCAGTCGGAGGATTACCGCAAGGCGTTGAGCGTCCTGGAAGACAAGCCCACGGATCCGGCGGCCAACCTGGCCGCGGGCCGGCATCTGTGTTTCGTCAAGGGGAATTGGGGTCGCGGAGTCCCGATGCTGGCTCTGGGGAGCGACACGGCATTGAAGGCGGCAGCGATCAAGGATCTGCGCGGGGCCAGTTCGGCCGAGGAGCAAGTGGCCATTGGCGACGCTTGGTGGGATTTGGCGGAAACCAAGCAGGGCGAGGAGCGGGACACGTTGCGGCTGCGGGCGGGAGTCTGGTATCGGCAGGCCGAGCCGAAGATGGCCGGAGTTCTAGTCGGGCTGAAAGTCAAGCAGCGATTGGAGGAGATCTCGAAACTGGGTCGCGACATTCCGGCGGCGTCGCGCGGTCCCGCAGGCTTGCAGCCCCCACCGCTGGCGATAGCTCCGTTCGACGAGAAGGCTGCCAAGCAACATCAGGCCGCGTGGGCCAAGCATCTGAAGGTCCCGGTGCTCTGGACGAATTCGATCGGCATGCGTTTCGCGTTAATCCCGCCGGGTGAGTTCGAGATGGGATCGACCGCCGAAGAGGTGGCTCGATTGATGAAAGAAGCCGAGGCACAGAAGGCGCCGGGATGGTATCTCGAACGATTGCCTTCCGAAGCCCCCAAGCACCGTGTCAGGATCACGCGGCCCTATTATGCAGGCATCTATGAGGTGACCCAGGCGGAGCACGAGCGGGTGATGGGAACGAACCCCAGCCGCCTCAAGGGCAATCCCATCCGGCCCGTGGAACAAGTGACTTGGCACGATGCGGTGGCGTTCTGCCGTCGGCTGAGTGAAGATCCGAAGGAGAAGGCCGCCGGAGCGGTGTACCGCTTGCTGACCGAAGCCGAGTGGGAGCATGCATGCCGTGCGGGCACGACGACGCGGTACAGCTTTGGCGACGACGCAGGAATCCTTGACCAGTACGCTTGGTGGGCGAAGAATTCGCGCGGCAGCACGCAACCTGTAGGCCAGTTGCGGCCGAATGCGTTCGGATTGTTCGATATGCATGGGAACGTGTGGGAATGGTGCGCCGATTGGCACGCTGGCGACTATTACGCTAAATCTTCCCCAGACGATCCCACAGGTCCCGACTCAGGCTCGGCGCGTGTGTTGCGTGGCGGTTCGTGGGGCGGCGACTATCCGGGCTCCTTCCGGTGCGTGTCCCGCAACTCCGCTCCCCCCCCGTCTACCGGCGACCGCTCTGGTTTCCGTGTTTCCAGGACTCTAACACCTTGAGCCTTTACTCCTTGACTGCTTTTTCCGTCCACTTGCCTCGCCCCGCGTTTCGATTGAATTCGGCGTCGGGCATGCCGTGCGACGCTCTTGAGCATGATTGGAGGCAAGCACTCGCATACGGTAAGATGGCAAAGACGTTGGTCGAAAGAGCGAGCACGACCGATTGGATTGCGTCGCCGACGTCCCGATAGACGTTTACGGTGTCTGACTGGGGGTACGCCAGTACCGGGGAGCGTTTGCCGGTGGGTGGGGGGACTGGGCTTGCTTGCCCGGAACGAACTTACGCCACAAAAACCCTTGAATCGCAACACGAGGTGCGCGAATGGCCAAACGCAAGAAACGTAAGCAGGACAGCGACTACGATGGAGCCTGGAAGGAGACGCTGCGCAGGTATTTGCGCGACCTGTTAAGGCGGTACTTCCCGCCGATCCATGCGGCGATCGACTGGAGTGTCGAACCCAAGTGGTGCGACAAGGAACTGAGCCAGGTGGTGGGAAAAGCCAAGCGGCGCAACCAGCCGGTGGATGTGCTGGTCCGGGGGCGGTTGCTGTCGGGCTCGGAGCAGTGGATTCTGCTGCACGCGGAAATCCAAAGCTCGCCCGAGGCGGGATTTGAGCGCCGCGTGGCGCGTTATCATAGCGGGCTGTTTTGGACGTACGACCAGCGGGTGGTAACGCTCGTCGTGCTCGCGGACCTGCGCGAGGATTGGCGGCCAGGCGAAGACCTGTTCCAGGTGGCGGACTTCGAGAGCCGTCTGCGGTTCCCCACCTGCAAACTGATCGACCGCTTGGAAACCGACTGGCGGGACGACCACGCGCTGCCCGTGCAGGTGGCCCGTGCCCAAATCGAGGCGTTGCGGACCGCCGGCGATCCGGAGGGCCGCTACCGGGCGAAGTGGCGGCTGGTTCGCAGGTTGTACGACTTGGGCTATAATGCAGAAGAATTGCGGGAGATCTTTCGTCTGATCGACTGGATGATGCACTTGACCGAGCCGTTGAGTCAGCGGTTCGAGCAGGAACTTCGGGAATTGGAGGAGACCTTGAACATGCCATACGTGACATCCGTAGAACGAATTGCCGAAGCGCGAGGCGAAGCGCGAGGCGGCGTCAGCCTCTTGCTGAGGCTGCTTGGCAAGGTCTGCGGACGGCTGCCGGAGGACGTTGCGGATCGCATCCGCAGCTTGCCGTTTCCGCAGATCGAGGCCTTGGGCGAAGCCTTGCTCAGTTTCCAATCGCTGTCCGATCTGCAGAACTGGCTGGATTTGAACGAAGGTTCTGCGGACTGAAGTTCCGGCCCGTCGGATTCCTGCCGTCTCACGCACAGGCGCAAAGCTCGCGAAGGAGACGCCGTACTTGCCAAATTCTTCGCGCCTTTGCGCCTTCGCGTGAAACGAACGGCCGGCCGGCTCAATGGTGGGATCGGTAGCGCAAGAATCGCTCGGGATCGCCGACCAGGCCATTGTCGATGCGCAACCCGACTTGGCCAATCGCGCGGCGGAGCGAGCCTTGGCGGCAGCCCGAAAATCGGAGTCCGAGGACATGATCAAGCAGGCCACGCTGCTGTGGAGCGAACTGATGCAACCGCTGACGGACGAAGTGAAAGAAAGAGCCCGCCACCGGCTTCGACAAAACAAGGAAACAGGCTTTGAACGAGAACCATGAAGACGGGATCACGACGCGTTCCTGGGGCGTTGCCCCAGGCTACGGTGGAAGCAGGCCTTCGGCCAAGAGGGTGACGCCAACACGTACAACATCAAAGAGCGTACGCGAAGGCAACCTCAACACGATCCAATATCAAGGAGATCAGCCATGCCATGTACCCGTCACGATATCCTTGCCCCGATCTTGCTGATGGCGTCATGCCTCGCCACGGCCGGCGAATTGGCGGCTCAACCCAAGACGCCCGTCCCGGATGCACAGGCTCAGCAGACGGCCAAGAAGGCGGCGGGCGAGCTGTTTGCGGATCGTTTCACCCAGGCCAAGACGACCGCCGAGAAAACGGCCCTGGCGACCGACATGATGGATGCGGCGGGCAAGGTCCAGGCCGGTTCGGCGGACCAGTACGTCCTGCTCAAGATCGCCCGGGACGTGGCAGCCGGGACGGGCGATGCGGCCACGGCGCTGCAAGCGGTCGAACGGCTGCTCGAACAATTCGACGATCCGCCTGCCGAACTGATCGGCGAAACGCTGCTGACGGCGGCTCGGCAGGCCTCCACTTCCGCCCAATACAAAGCGGTTGCGGAAGCGGCCCTGGCCTTCGCAGGGAAGTTGGCGGATGCCGACCACTACGACATGGCGTTGCGTCTGGGCGAAGCCGCCAGGTCGTCGGCTCAGCGGGCCAAGTTGTACCCGCTGGCCAAGGAGTTGACCGCCCAGATCGAGGAAATCAAACGCCAACAACTCCAGTCGGAGGATTACCGCAAGGCGTTGAGCGTCCTGGAAGACAAGCCCACGGATCCGGCGGCCAACCTGGCCGCGGGCCGGCATCTGTGTTTCGTCAAGGGGAATTGGGGTCGCGGAGTCCCGATGCTGGCTCTGGGGAGCGACACGGCATTGAAGGCGGCAGCGATCAAGGATCTGCGCGGGGCCAGTTCGGCCGAGGAGCAAGTGGCCATTGGCGACGCTTGGTGGGATTTGGCGGAAACCAAGCAGGGCGAGGAGCGGGACACGTTGCGGCTGCGGGCGGGAGTCTGGTATCGGCAGGCCGAGCCGAAGATGGCCGGAGTTCTAGTCGGGCTGAAAGTCAAGCAGCGATTGGAGGAGATCTCGAAACTGGGTCGCGACATTCCGGCGGCGTCGCGCGGTCCCGCAGGCTTGCAGCCCCCACCGCTGGCGATAGCTCCGTTCGACGAGAAGGCTGCCAAGCAACATCAGGCCGCGTGGGCCAAGCATCTGAAGGTCCCGGTGCTCTGGACGAATTCGATCGGCATGCGTTTCGCGTTAATCCCGCCGGGTGAGTTCGAGATGGGATCGACCGCCGAAGAGGTGGCTCGATTGATGAAAGAAGCCGAGGCACAGAAGGCGCCGGGATGGTATCTCGAACGATTGCCTTCCGAAGCCCCCAAGCACCGTGTCAGGATCACGCGGCCCTATTATGCAGGCATCTATGAGGTGACCCAGGCGGAGCACGAGCGGGTGATGGGAACGAACCCCAGCCGCCTCAAGGGCAATCCCATCCGGCCCGTGGAACAAGTGACTTGGCACGATGCGGTGGCGTTCTGCCGTCGGCTGAGTGAAGATCCGAAGGAGAAGGCCGCCGGAGCGGTGTACCGCTTGCTGACCGAAGCCGAGTGGGAGCATGCATGCCGTGCGGGCACGACGACGCGGTACAGCTTTGGCGACGACGCAGGAATCCTTGACCAGTACGCTTGGTGGGCGAAGAATTCGCGCGGCAGCACGCAAGCTGTAGGTCAGTTGCGGCCGAATGCGTTCGGATTGTTCGATATGCATGGGAACGTGTGGGAATGGTGCGCCGATTGGCACGCTGGCGACTATTACGCCAAATCTTCCCCAGACGATCCCACAGGTCCCGACTCAGGCTCGTCGCGTGTGTTGCGTGGCGGTTCCTGGGACTACGACCTTCCGGGCCACTTCCGGTGCGTGTGCCGCTACCTCCACCGCCCCGCCGACCGGAACGACAGTTATGGTTTCCGTGTCTCCAGGACTCTAACACCTTGAACCTTTACTCCTTGACTGCTTTTTCCGTCCGCTTGCCTCGGCCCGCGTTTCGATTGAATTCGGCGTCGGGCATGTCGTGCGACGCTCTTGCGCATGATTGGAGGCAAGCACTCGCATACGGTAAGATGGCAAAGACCTTGGTCGCACGAGCGAGCACGATCGACTAGGTTCGAGATGCCCAGCGGCATGGCATCTGGGCGTGGAATTCTTGCCCTGTTGTGGTAGAATACGCAGTGGCTTTCCCGTGTTGTCCCCCGAGACTCGAAGGGTTGCACAGATGCAGAAGGTGCTGGCCACATTCCGTCAAGGACGAATCGAACTGACGACACCTGTCGATTGGCCCGAAGGCACGGCAGTGGAAGTGGTTCCGGTTCCGCAGCAGATCGGCATGAGCGAAGATGACTGGCCTGCAACGGCCGCCGGGATCCAAAGCCTGCTGAATCGGATGGAGGAAGCTGCGCGGGGCGACGATGGACCGGTCGAATTCGCGTGGGACTGGCCTGCCTGGAACGCCTACCAAAGCGAAGCGAGCCGCGCATCCTGGGGTGATTTGGAGAAGATGTTTTGAGGCGATTTCTCTTGGATACTGGTCCTGCGGCTGATTTCGTCAACCGACGGCTTGGCGTCTACGATCGGGCCAGGCAAGCCGTTGCGACCGGTGCCCGGATAGGAATCTGTATTCCGGTCTTGGGGGAACTTTGGGCTGGTGTATGCGGCAGCGCCACGCGCAGACAAAATGAGCAGCGTCTGCTTAGGCGTCTGAGCGACTTGATCGTGTGGCCGTACGACGAAGCCGCCGGGCGCCGGTTCGGAGAGATCTTCGCGGAACTTCGTCGCCTTGGACGTCCGATGCAGCAAATCGACGTCCAGATCGCGGCCATTGCCCTCACGCTTGGTAGCTGTACGGTTATCACCAAGGACAGCGACTTCCGGGCAATTCCGGGACTCGCAGTCGAGGATTGGTCAGCCCCGTGAGATCGATGCGGCGTGGGAACGTCGTGGAAATGGTGAGCTGACTGGCGTGCTGACGACTACTGCGCGAAAGCGCCCGTCGAAGATTCAATCGGTCCCGACTAGGAATTCTGACAAATTCACCAGCCCTTTTCCGCCTCGTCTCGCTCGCGCGCAGTCAGCGGTTGGCCAGAATCCTGGCGATCCAGCAACGTCTGCAAGCGCGCGGCAACCGCTGTGGGGAGTCGGAACCGATTGAGTTCGCCTGGCAAATCGACATCGATGGTCAAAGTCATGGAAACCTCCGAAGATTCGTGATGCCAGTATTGTAGCATCCGCTGCCGCGCAGAAACACCACGAGCCGGAAAAGGAAAAGACGGGATTTGGCGGTTCTCGTCCTCGTGCGGAGGCCCGAACCAGGACGACAACAACACGAGGAAACGACGCCGGAAACGTGTTCCAGCAGGCCAAGACGACCGCCGAGAAG
>Ga0351889_10172_pt1 | contig 22575 bp, 17 predicted proteins | sample TotcelFGM3001M14_FD_206767 | JGI IMG/M metagenome (GOLD analysis project Ga0351889, IMG submission 206767) | Enriched cells from coal bed in the Powder River Basin, Montana, United States - Total cells FGM rep3 HSBNCT.FGM.300.1.M14 ...
GCAAACCCCAGCCACACGCCACGCACACCTCCCGACTGGAGCCATGCATTTCCTGGAATTACTTCCAGCTCTACTTCCACCGGAGCGCCACTCACAAACCATTCCGGATCCACCTGAATGTAGATACTCGCATTTTGAGCCCCCGGCGCGACGGCAAGCCCCTTGCCCGGCGCAAAGACGATTCCCCGGCTGTCCGGCGTCTCCCATTGGGCATCTCCCGTAAAAATATTATTCTTCCTTAAGAAATCCCCTGCGTGGATTTCATCACGATCCGGCACTCCCGGCCCGTAATCGAAGGTTTCCGTAAAGACGGTTTCCGCCGCTCCTGCCGTGGCAAAGAGCGGAAAAACCGCAAGGGCAATCGCGGCGCGGAGGGGGATCATGGTTATTTCAGGGTTTGCGGTAGATAAAATTCAACGCCAGGTCCGATTCCGTAGGTTTGCCATTTAGATAGGCCTGCCCGTCCGCAAAGACATCCGTGGGGTAAGCCCACAGCTGGAGCTCCTGGCGATGCACCGGCTCTTTGGGACTCATCTCGATGTAAAAAGTTTCCCCGGGCTTCACCGGCGCATCCAGCTCCGCCACGCAGGGATAGAGCGAGTAGAGGTGCGTGCGCGGGACGACCGTCGATGCCAGCACTTCTCCTTCCGGCCCGCCACGGCGCAGCTTCACCACAAGATCCGACGATGCGATTTTTTTCATCTGATAGGGCAGCATCCAGCTGATCGCATGCAGGAAATCTCCATCCGCTTTGAAAGATTGCCCGATCACCTTTTCCTTCCCGAAATCCAGCGGCTTATCCATCGCCGGAGACGTAAACGCCGTGGCCACGACACGATACTTGTCATCGTATTCCATGAATTCGGGATCGTTGTCGGGGATCTCCGAGCGGTAGGCTTCGAGCCGGGCACGCAAGCGGTCGAGTTCGGCGGAATATTCCGGATTTCCGGCGAGGTTTACCGCTTCGTCCGGGTCATTCTTTAAATCGAAAAGCTGTTCGTATTTAAACCGCGGGTCCAGATAGCGGATGTATTTCCACCGGGCATCCCGCACCCCGATGCTGCTGGGGATGTCACCGGGGAACATGATGAAATTGTACTCGTAAAACATATCCTTGCGCCAATCCGCCGGCACCTCCCCCTCCAGCAACGGCACCAGACTGCGGCCCTGCATGGTCTTCGGAGTTTCCAATCCAGCGAAATTCAGCATCGTCGGCGCCATGTCGATCGAGAGAGCGAAGGCATCGACCGTTCGCGCCCGCTGTGCCGGGGCAATGCGAGGATCATAAATGATCAGCGGCACGCGCAGGCTGGGCTCGTACATCAGCCATTTGCCATACATGCCGTATTCAAAGAGAAAGTGGCCGTTGTCGGAGGTAAAAATAATCACCGTATTGTCCGCAAGTCCCCTGGATTTCAACATCTCGCGAATCTCTCCCAGCGAACGGTCCACGCCCGTGATGAGTCCGTAATACTGGCGCGTCCACTCTTCCCCAATCGCCTGCCAATCCTTGACCGTTTTTCCGTTGAGCGTGAGTCGATCGGTGCGAAGGAATGCCGGGAATTTCGCCACAGCCTCCTCACTCAGGCTTTCCGCCAGAGGAATCCTGGTCTTTTTATAAAGAGCCAGGCATTCCGGCGCCACCTCGCTCCACGGCCCGTGGGGAGCCTTGTAGCTGACGGAAAGACAAAAAGGTTTATCCTTCGGCGCAGAGTCTAAAAATTCCTCGACCTGGGAGGTCATGATATTCGTCAAATGCCGCCCACTCTTGCCCTCGGGCCAGTATTCCCCCTGTTCCTCCACGGCTTTCCAGTAATCGAATTGTTTCCCATCCTCCTCCATGAAGCTGTTGATCGTCGCTCCGACCCCCCATTTGCCGATGAATCCCGTGTAATAACCCGCCTTCCGCAGCATCACGGGATAGGAGGCTTTCAATTGGGCATCGCTTAATGCTTCGGCAAATCCCCGGATACTGTTCGTCCTCGAATATTGGCCCGTCAGAATACAGGCGCGATTCGGCGCACATACGGAAGTTGTAACAAAGGAATTCTGAAAATTCGTCCCTTCCCCGGCCAGCTTGTCCATTTCCGGTGTAATCACCAACCGATTGCCGGTGGCTCCCAAGGTATCGGCCCGCTGATCATCCGTGAGCAAAAACAGGATATTGGGCCGGCCAGCCGGAGGTTCCGCCCCCAACAGCGGAAGACTCTGGCTGAAAGTGAAAAGCAACCCCTGCGCGAGAAAAAACCAGCGGAGACGGGAAGGAAAAAGCGAACTGAACATACGTTTGGTGAGTTGAGATAAAAGGGAACCGACGAATTATTACATTAACACTTTTTACAAAACTCCAGTCGTTTTGTTTGTTTCATACGTCTCTCCTGCCGGGCCGGGAGGGTTAAGGCGCTCATTGGGTCGTAAAACTTTCTCATCATTTGCTGCTGATTAAGGGTTCTCCTCGTCTGTCTTGTTAATGGCATCCACTGTCTTGCCTGCGCTTTTTTTCCCTTTTTGCTTCTGTCCACCAAAAGGCCTGGTTATGGCCGCGGGACGGGCATCCTTGTATTGGTCGAGTGCGCCTTGCAGCAGCTTTGCCGCCGCGGCAGCTTCGCCGGAAAGCGCCGAGACCTTGAGCGGGTGCTGCTCCTCGATGTCGGTGCGCAGATCATAAAAATCGCCCGTGCAGGAAAGTTTAAAGTCCCGCGTGGCAGCAAACTCGGCCACGATCTCGGCCTTGGGAGCATACCAGGAGTAATACCAGTCCCGCGGATTGCCTTTTTCACCGAGCACCTGCGGCAGGAAGCTCCGCCCATCGACACTCAGCTCCTCGGGCACGGGAATGCCTGCGATATCGCAAAGCGTCGGCAGAAAATCGCTCGTATCCACCAGATCGGTTGAGACTTTGCCGACGGCCGATTTCGCTGGCCAGCTCACGATCAGCGGCACGTGCATGCCGGCGTCGGTCGGAAGCCCCTTGCCTCCGATGAACTTGCGATCGCCCATCATGCTCGGAACCCCGCGCTGGGTGCCATTGTCCCCGAGGAAAATGACGATCGTATTGTCCCGAATGCCGAGTTCGTCCAGCTTCGCGAGTAATTTCCCGACCAGCTTGTCGGTGTATTCCACCATGTCGGAGAAGTGCTCGTGGATGCCATCGGAGCGAAGGAAGTCTTTGACGCCTTTCTTTTCTCCATAATCAGGACTGTCGGGCGTGGCCTGGAAGGGTGCATGGGTCAGCATCAGCGTGTAATAAAGAAAAAAGGGGGCGTCTTTTTCCCGCTGGATGAAATCGAGCGCGTAATCGCTGACGATGTCGGGCCCATATTCCTTATCCGTCCAATCCTTCCGCACCCCGTTGATTTCGAGGCCTGGATTCATATAGCGGGATGGAGCCTCCCTGGCGGCCCGCGTATGTTGCCAGAGGCAATATTCGTCAAAGCCAAATTTCTTCGGCAGTTCCGGATCTGTCCCCAGCTGCCATTTGCCTGCCATGCAGGTCGCGTAACCGGCTTTTTTAAGGATGTTTGCGAACGTCAAGCTCCCGGCATCCATCTGTCCGAAATCCAGATAATTTCGCACATTATACATCCCTGTCATGATCTGGACGCGTGTCGGCGTGCAGACCGGCTGGGCGTAGCAGGCAGCGAAGCGCACGCCATCCGCCGCAAGTTTGTCGAGCACGGGGGTCTTGTAAGATGTGCCCCCATCCGCTCCGACGCATTCGTAGCCCATATCATCAGCCAGGATGAGGACGATATTGGGGCGCTTCGCTTCGGCGGCATGGATAACCGTCACGGACAGAGCCAGCCAGCCAATTAAAAGATATTTATCCATTCGAAATGGGAAATGTATTTTCCATACCCATTGCCTCTCATGAGGCATGGACGATGAAGGCGCATACCCTCCACCATTCTCCTCCGGTTCTCACTCGTTCGCGGCGGAGGTGCCAGCCGCTTTGTCCGCGGACTGCAGGGTCAGATATTTCTCCGCATAACGCGGGCCGATGGTTTGCTGCGACTCCGTATTGTAGTGGAGGTTGTCGCCGATGCTGCCGGTGAGGTCGCGGGCATCCACGCAGGCGGTATGGGGACGCTGCGCTGGCAGGTCCATAAGGACTTCATTAATCTCCTTCACACGCGGGTAAGCCTTTTCCTTTTTCGCAATGAAGGAGCCGATGGTGCAGGCGATAAACGGCAGGTCTTGAATACCCAAATCGGCGCGGAGAGTATCCACCACCTTGAGGAATTTTTCCTGATACTGGGGATACAGCGCTTCCTTGGCATCGGATTCGCCCTGCAACCAGAGTGCGCCGCAGAGACGGGTCCTGCCGGGAGGCCCTTCCTTAAGCGCCAGCTTCGCGCGCCGAAGCGCCTCATCGTACAGACTGCGGGGAACACCCTTCTGCCACTGGCTGACCTTCGAACCTCCGACGGCGCAGGGAATGAGGCCAATCATCACATCCGGCTCCTTCGCCGCAAGAACTTGCGCAAACGACAGTCCCGGTCCGACACCCGCATTGCTCGAGCCATCGATCCGGTCCACCCGGCCATCGACATGCAGCGGATCCCGCGCCACCACCCATTGGTCGTTCTTCATCTGCATCGTCACAATGCGTGGGTTGCTCTCCTGATTTGGAGGCACCTTGCCTCGGCCTTTCATATTCGACTGCCCCATAAGAAGGAACAAATCGAGTTCTCGCACCCCTTCCGGCAGTTTCGCGATATCCACCGGCTGGGCGGGAGAGGTTGCTGCCTTTTGCGGTTCATCGGCAAATGCGATGGCTGCGGCAGCGAATGTCAGAGTCAGGATGTGGCGTATTTTCATGCTGCGGTAAAATTTAAAAAAATTTGAGAACTCGAGACCGTGCGCCATCGTGCTTCTCTTTCCCTATTTTCGCGGTCAAGCCCCTCCCCCCACGCTCTGGAGATGCTTCTCCAGCTGGTCGTGGAACTGGGCCACCAGAGCGGCTTGGGCAGGCTCGTCCGCAAGATTTTTCAGCTCATGCGGATCGGTTTCGTGGTCGTAAAGTTGCCGTCCAGCTTTCCCGCCATCCCATTCGATATACCGATAGCGTCCATCCGTAAGGGCATGCCCCATGAGCTTGGTATGCGTGGAGAGCATGGTGCTGAAAGCCACAGGCTTGCCCTTTGCGGACGGATCGGCCAGCAGCGGCTGCAAATTCATACCCTGCACGCTGTCGGGCACGGAAAGCCCCGCCATTCCCGCGAGGGTCGGGTAGATGTCCACTTGCTCCACCAGTCCTTCGCTCACTCCAGGTTTCACACCCGGTCCGGCAACGATGAGAGGCACATGCGTGCCCTCCTCGAACAACGTCTGTTTTGCCCACAATCCATGCTCGCCGAGCTGGTATCCGTGATCACCGGTGAGCAGGACGATGGTATTTTGGTCCAGATTCAACTCCTTCAGTTTATTCAGCACGCGCCCGACCTGGGAGTCGACCCAGGCCGCCGAGGCCAGATAGGCACGCCGTCCCGCACGCGCCTGGGTATTTGTGGGCGCCGTGTAGCGGAACACATTGTTATTGGGCCGCAACGCCGCGTCAGGAATGTCTGAACGATCCTCTCCATCCGTCTGGTAAAATGCAGGCATGGCGATTTTCTCAGGATCGATCCGGTCAAAAAATGCCTTCGGCGCCACGTACGGCGTGTGCGGCCGAATGAACCCTACCGTAAGGAAAAAGGGCTTTTTTTCGCTCTGGAACGTCTCCATCGTCTCGATCGCCCGGCTGGCAATCTCATAGTCCGTAAAATCCATGCCGGGATGCGAGGACGCGGCAAAATTGCAATTGTAGTCCTTGCTGCTCTCTCCATCCTCCCCGCCCTTTTTCCCTGCCTTCTTTTTCTTTTCTCTCGGCGGATCGGACAGGTCGCCCTCACTCGCCTCAGCCAGCTTCGCTTCGTCGAGAATCGCGCTGTCCTTGGAAAGCGGCGCGCCCAATTCCACATCCAATTTTTCCTTCGTGCCACCCTTGTGGAAGACCTTTCCAATCCGGCCCACCGCATACCCCGCATCCTTGAAAAGTTCCGGCAAAGTCACCACATCCGGCAGCGCCTTGCGGAAATTAACCGAAAGGTCGTAAACCTTCGTGCGCTCCGGGTAGCACCCAGTGAGAAACGATGCCCGCGACGGGTTGCAAAGCGAAAATTGCGTGTAGGCGCGATCAAATCGCATGCCTTCGGATGCCAGCCGGTCCATTTGAGGGGTCTGCGCATCCCTGTCGCCATAGCTCCCCAGCGTCGTCGTAAGGTCGTCCACGATAATGAACAGCACATTCGGCCGGGAGGCCTCCGCCGCCACGGCCATCCTCCCAAACATGCCAATGGTGAAAAAAAGAATCGGGAGGAATTTTAGGGAGCTCATACGAATAGTTTATTCTAAAACACAAGATTGCACCGTTTGTTTCGCGAATTTTCAAGACCGCCCACCCCGGCGAGAGAGAAGTGGCTTTCTCGCAAAGAATGACGGCGCATGACCTTCCGTGCCGGCAGCATCGCTTTCAGCGTCCTGCATGGATTAAGAATGATCCATCTCCAGGAGTCTTCGACGGCTTTCAAGGAACGTAATATCTTCGTCAGCACCAACGCGATCGCACGGGCTTCGTTGATCGCCGGCAGGGTGCAAGCCTTGAATATTGGCAAAATCCGCCTTCCCACGAGGCCTGGCAGGGCAAAGACGGACGGGACTCCTCTTTGTTTATTCAGCGGTTGCTTAAAACAGATCGGAGTGAGTCCCTGTTCTTTCCAGACGAAGCTCATCGTCGAGAGTCTTGTAGATCAGAACCCAATCCGGCTCAATATGGCAGTCGCGATGCCCGCTCCATTGACCTCCAAGTGGGTGATCGCGATTCCTGGGATGCAAGGGGGTTCCCGCAAGAATAAGATCCGTCACAGCTCGTATTTTTGCGAGGTCTTTGCCTCGTTTTTGCAATCTCTTGATGTCCTTCTTAAATTGCTTGGTTTGGGTGAGCCTCACTTGTCCCACGAGGCATAAAGATCCTCTGCTGTACCGAACGTCTCGATCTCTTGATTTTTGTCGCTTTTAGCCAGCACCGAGGCGGTCAAGCGGTTCGGAACGTGCAACTCCAGTGGGAATGATTTTCTGATGGCGATCTGCCGATAGAAAAGCCGGATGGCTTCTGTCGGAGTCATCCCCAAAGCATCGAGCACTTTCTCGGTTGCGATTTTTGTCGCCTGGTCAATTCTGGCATGCACCACCGCAGATTGTGACATGAGGCGATTGTATCACAGACGCAACACGCACGTCAACCGCGGGATCTGCTTCAAGGCCGTTGATGGAGGCTGCAAGCCTTGAATATTGGCAAAATCCGCCTTTCCACGAGGCCAGGCAGGGAGCTTTCTGCGATCAGGCTATAGGCGCCTCTTCCCCCCATCCGTGCGATCCGTGGTGAAAAAGCGAAGACGCCACGACGGCTCCCCCCCTGCCATGCTGATAGTAAGAAACAATGCCGGGGGGAAATTTGAGGAGTCGCATACGAATCGTATAATCTAAAACACGGCACGGTTTGTTTCGCGTTTTTTCGGAAGCACACCGTTTGAAACCAGTAGAGGACGCAGATTACGCGGACGTCCGAAACCTCCGACGAACGCGTGGCGATCCCCCCCCCAAGCCAATACCCAACGCCCAGTGCCGCACCGTCAACTCAACACTCTTCCCCACCCTCTGCGCCATCCGCGCTCTCTGCGGTCCCTTCCCTTATTCGCGGCATCGCCGCACTCCATGCACACGTTCAATCCTGGAATTCTGCTTGAAATGACGTATAAATTAAAAACACATATACGTCATGGCAACAAAGCTCACCTTGCGATTGGATGAAGACCTGATCAATCAGGCTAAAAAGGAGGCCCGCAAACGCGGAACTTCCCTTTCAAAAATGGTCGCCGGCTATTTCCAAGCGATCAACGCCGGTGGGAGGAAAGCAGACGCCTCGCTGCCTCCGACGACGCGGGCGCTTCTTGGCTCGTTAGGCGGAAAAAAGGTCCGCCTGGCTGACTATCGTGCGTATCTGGAGGAAAAATACCGTTGAGGCTGCTGCTGGATACGAACGTCGTTCTCGACGTTATGTTGAACCGGCAGCCTCATGTCGTGGACAGCGCCAAAGTGATGGCAGCGGTGGAAGTCGGGCAGATTGAGGGAACCCTTTGCGCCACGACGGTCACGACCATTCATTACCTCACCACAAGGGCACTCGATTCCAGGTCCGCAACGATGGAGATTACGCGATTGTTGAGCATTTTCCGGATCGCTCCGGTCACCGAAGCGGTTCTCAGCGCCGCCTTGCACGTAAGAAGCCCGGATTACGAAGATGCCGTGCTTTTTGAGGCTGCGCGAGCCGCGGGAATGGATGGCATTATCACTCGCAACCCGGTGGACTTTCCACGGTCAAGCCTGGCGGTTTATCTACCCGCCGACATCGTGGCGATGCTCGATAAATAGCGGAAGCCCACTCCTCACCCGCCGTCCAACGTCAAGCGCCCCGTGCCCTGCACCCTGTGGCGAGCCCCTCCCGCCAAATTCGCCAGCTGAAAACGACACCACCTCGTCTCTGCGCCATCCGTGCGCTCCGCGGCTCCCCTCCCCCCATCCGTGACATCCATGTGATCCGTGGTGAAAAAGAAACGAAGAGGCCGCGTTCCCACTAGAGACACGGCGCAACGCATTTTTATCCGATCCGCCGTTTGCCTGGACGCTTCTTCTGCTCACCGAGCACGAAAAAGTGCTGCCTCCGAAAAGCGCAGGGGCCGCGTCCCTTTTACAGAACGCAGCCCCCTCGTTTTGCTACGAAATTTAACTCGTGCGGATTTGCTTACGCTGCCATCTGGCGGCGGCGGCGCAGGATCACCACCACGGCCAATCCGCCTCCCAACAATGCCCAGGCCGAAGGCTCCGGAACTGCCGTAACCACCAAATCAAGGCTGCCAGACTGGAAGTATGCTGATTTGCCACCACCCAGATCATACGCATTGCTCGATCCAACATTGCTTACATTGGCAAAGTCGATCGTCGCCGTTCCGTTGATCAGCGTGTAGATGCCATCGGCCGTGCCCGAGGTCAATCCTACCAAATCCGCGACACTAAATCCTCCGAACGTCACGCTCGCGCCATTCACCGTTAGCGTATTCGTCAGGCTGAAGACAAACTTGGCTCCGGCATCCAGCGCAAGGCTGCCGCCAATCGTCCCGCTGCCGCCAATCGTCCCGGATGCGCCGACCGTCACCGTTCCCGTGCCTGTTCCACTGCCCGTCGTGTTGTTTACAAGGAGAGTGCCTGCGCTCACGGTTGTTCCCAGTGTGTAATCACTCGCTCCAGCCAGCACCAGCGTGCCTGCCCCAGCCTTGATCAAGGAGCCATCCACTTTTGCCACGCCGCTGCTTGTGAAGCTCCCCGTGGTTCCAATGCCTCCCAGGGTAAGTGTACTGGCATCCACCGTAAGGGTCCTTGCGAGACCAGCCGTTTGAGCAAATCCCGTTTCGATACCGCTCAAGTCGAGATCATTACTGCCGACAAATGTGAACCCGGTGGTCATCTGCAAGCCTTCCATTCCCGTCGGGTTAGCCAGCGCCGCTCCCGTCGTGTTGTCCAAAGCGACCGCGCCATTGAATTTCAGCGTCGTTCCATTCAATGCCGAGGCATTGCCCAGACTGATCTGGCCGCCATTGATCAGAAAGACGGATGTCGTCGTAAAGGTGCCCGCGCCATTCAAAACCAGCGTGCCGGCACCTCCCTTGCGGGGAGAAGTACTTGCCCCACCGAAAGTTCCGTTCACGGTAAGCGTAACGCCAGTGTTCACGTTGACAAACGGGCTGCCACCACCCAGCACGAAATTCTTAGCCGTGCTGAAACTGCCTGCAACAATGAGTTCGCCATTCTGTGCAATGTTCACATTGGCACCCGCTCCCATGTTTGCGTCCGAAGAGACCGTCAAATCCGTGCCGGTTCCACTGGAGATGCTCAAGTCACCCGTAAAGGTATTGTTTCCGGTGAGCGTCAGCTTTCCACCCGTCGCCAGTGTCAACCCGCCGCTGCCGCTGATGGCGCCACTGTAAGTCGTATCTCCGCCAGCGCCTCCGACACTCAGCAGGTTGCCTCCATTATCGATGTTCCCATCGCCCTTCAGGCCGCCAATGTTGTTGGTGCCGGCAAAGAAATTGATCGTCGCGATGCCCGTCGTGTCGAGCGTGCTGCCAGCCAGGGCACTGGCGTTGCCCAGCGTCAGCGCGCCTCCGGTCACCGTCGTATCTCCCGTGTACGTATTCGCTCCATTGAGCGTCAATGTGCCCGAACCCGTCTTGCTGAGACCACCCGCTCCGCTCACCACGCCGGTAATCACCGTAGCGCCCGTGCCGTTGAAGGTGGCCGTAAATCCTCCGTTATCCAACGTGCTAGTGAGATCCAGCTCCGCGGTGGCCACGGAACCATTATTCACCGTAAATGTGGACGCTCCCGTCATGGTGGTCGCTCCGTATTTCAATATTGCAGTGCCTGCCGCAGCATCCGACAGCGGACCCACTTGAACCGTCAGGGTATTCGCTCCGATACTTAATGTTCCAAAGGTATTCGTGGAAGGCACTGCCGGTGTTCTGCCGCTATCGACCGACACCGTCACATTGCCACCGACCGTGGTATTATTGTTAAAATTACGGCTCGCACTGCTGGCACCCGTGCCTTCCAGCAGCAATTCGCCACCATTCAAGGTCAAAGTGCCCGTGCCAAATGCAGTGGCACTGTTCGAATGGGTCATCAGAACGCCTGAAGTCAGCGTCACTCCGCCGGTAAATGTATTTACGCCTCGAAGATCCAGCCTCGAAGTGCTGCTGTTTTGGACAACGCTGACCGTGCCACCGGCGCCATTGGCAATAATGCCACTAATAATGGTCGTCCCCGATCCGCTTCCCAAGTTTGTGATGGTCTGGGAACCCGTGGCGCCACCCGTCACCGTCCCCGAGAGCGTCAATGTACTCGCGGATGCGTTGCTGATGTCCAGGGAATCGTTAAGTATCATCGGCGCGGAAACAATGTTGGTCAGGCCGGTGCTGAGCGCATTCAACTGGGCATTGGTCGAGCCTGTATTGTCGAATGTCAGCGTCGCTCCGCCATTCGCCGCAACCGTGAACTGGAAATCGCCGTTTGCGTCACCGACGTTCAACACCCCAAGCGTGCGTGAAGTCGTATCGATCGTGACGCTGGAGTTGGCGCTGATATTGCTATTGATAAAGGCGGTGGCTCCCACGCCATCAGCAACCGTGCCGCCATTCCAGTTGGCCGTAGTACTCCAAGTACCACCTGTGGTCTTGATCCATGTGCCATCCGCGGCGAATGCCGGTGAAGAGACCATTAAGGCGGTGAGAGCCGCCGCTCCAAATAAGAGACCTGACAGGGGACGTTTTTTCATAGCAAAGAGATTTGAGGTTCTTCGGAACGTGGCATGCCCGCGGAAACGACGCAACGTTAAAAATGTAAATTTATTTAACATTTTATTGCAATTAATGGGCGTTAAGCTGAAGGGTGTGGGTTTCAAGGATTTGCCTCGCGATTGCAGGGAGGCAGGGAAGCCGAAAAGCCTCCAAAATTTTTTCGGGTCTTGCGGGATTGACTGTAGACCCGCTTTTCTTATCCGATCCGCCGCTTGCCTTGGCGCTTCTTCTGCTCGCCGAGCACGAAAAAGTGCTGCCTCCCAAAAACACAGGGGCCGCGTCCCTTTTACAGAACGCAGCCCCGTCGTTTGCTACGAAATTTTGACTCGCGTGGCTTTGGCTTACGCCCGCGCCGTCCGGCGGCGGCGCAGGATCACCGCCACGGCCAATCCGCCTCCCAACAATGCCCAGGCCGAAGGGCTCGGGGACTGCCGTCACGCTGAGCACGCCCGTGGCTGCGTCAAAGGTGCCCGCTCCTATTTCGCCCGCGAAAGCAACCGTGTCGAAGTCTCCTGAAAAAACCCAAAGTCAAAGAGATTATAATCTCCGATGACTGCCGTGGCCGTGTTCAAATACGGGGTCAGTCCCGCGTATTATCATATTCCATGTGAGTTCTCAATGCGCCCCAAAGGGTTTGCGGAGCGCCCGCGTTCAACTCTCGGGCAATCCACGCCATAGTCATGGTCGTTTGTTTTCTCAATTCCGCTGCCAGTTGGATCTTCATTTTGTCTCCCTTTGGTTTTTGCCTCAACTCCTCCAATTTTGTCTTTTGTTTGTTGAGGTAAACCCCGATCAGTTTCCGTGCTTTTTCTTCCATTGTTTCGGCCACCGCACCGCCCTCGTGGATTGACGCGTCGGCATTGATTGCCGTCCCCATCTCGACCAGCCGTTCCAAAAAATCTTCGGCACCGAAGCGCCACCCCCTTCGAATTCCCTGCCAGAGTTCTTCTTCCGCGTGACCTTCCACACGGCGGCGCGATTCCATGCAATCCCGAAACTCTCGTCTCCCACGGCCATCGTCCCGCGCAATCCCCAACTCTCCAAAGAGTCGATCCACCCTCAGCCACTTCGGCCGCTCCCGCTGAGGTTGGAGATACTGCGGATAGCTGCTCCACTCGAAGTCCGCCAGTGTCTTGTCATCCGCGATGAGACCGCTCCGCACCGGATTCAGATGCACATAGTTGCATACCACCCGCAAATAAAAATCATCCGTCCCATCCACCAATAATGCCTTGTAGCGCCCCGCAAACAAATGGCCCTTCAGCTGGTATCTGGCATTGAATCGTTGAGTGTAGGTTCCAAGGAACCATTTCATGCCCGCGACAAGTGTCGGCTGGGGGGTCTCGACAACTAAATGGAAATGGTTTCCCATCAAACAATACGCATGCACTTGCCAGCCGGCTTTTGTGCAGGCCTCCCCAAGGGTCGCAACAAACCGGCGACGGTCTTCGTCATCCCAAAAGATGGACTCCTGGTGGTCCCCCCGGTTCATCACATGGTAAATCGCCCCTTCATACTCGACCCGCAGCTGCCTTGCCATCCATGCAACTTATCGCCCCCTTTTGACATGTCAATACGCGGGACTGACCCCTTCGGGGTGTGGAGTTCAAAATTGGAGCTATTTCTTATTTGGCTATCGAGCAAGCGATGTTCGGATTATCGGGGTTGACGTCGATAGATCGGGTTTTTGGGTGAACCACCAAATCCATATCTTCCATCGGGATGGCTCCGAGCAAAACTTGGTCACCCATAACGAGAGCCCCCGCAAATCCAATTCGATTTTTAAATCGAATTTCCAATGGGCCAACGTAGGGAACCAATCGTTTGCTGCCATCGGCGATGGTTACTTCTTTTGTATCTTGTTGTTCGAGTTTGAGCTGAAGGCGAATATGCTCTGGAATACACAGATGAACTGATCCCGTATCGGCAAGCGCCTCAATTTCAACGGGATTGCTGTCAGGAAATCTTGGATTTATCAGAGTGAGCATGGCAAAAGTGAGACCCATCTCAAACATGTATCAGCGTGGCCGGATGGCATCAATATTTCCTGACCGCAAGGAATGGGGTCACGCAACATTTTAAGACAGACTGTCACGATTGCCGCCTGACTCCCAATCCCGTGCGTACCAAATCGCGGCTTCGGCAATGTCGGCCTCCGCTTCGTCTCTCGTGATGACTGGCAAGCTCACAAGCTGGCCAGAATACGCCGACGGGCAATTTCCCAAGGGGTTCCTGCTTTTGGACGTGCTTCCAACGCATCAAGTCGACGGTCCAACTCGGCGATATGCTCGGGAGTCAATCCAATGCCAGGAGCATCTTCCGCGATCGTATCCCACAGATCTTCGACAAGCTGTATGCGATCGGATACAGGCAGTTGTCGCAAATCCTGAATAGTGATGCTCATCAGATGAAAATGTACCCGATGCGGGTAAATGCATCAATTTTTATCATCGAAGAAGCCGCATCCCCTTGGGGACACGGCTTCAATGCTTTTTTGCTACGAAATTTAACTCGTGCGGCTTGCTTACGCTGCCATCTGGCGACGGCGGCGCAGGATCACCACCACGGCCAGTCCGCCTCCCAACAATGCCCAGGCCGAAGGCTCGGGGACTGCGGTGACCACCAAATCAAGGCTGCCCGACTGGAAGTATGCGGATTTGCCACCACCCAGATCATACGCATTTCCCAATCCGACATTGCTTACATTGGCAAAGTCAATCGTCGCTGTTCCGTTGATCAGCGTGTAGATGCCATCGGCCGTGCCCGAGGTCAATCCTACCAAATCCGCGACACTAAATCCTCCGAAGGCTACCCCCGCGCCGTTCACCGTAAGCGTGTCCGTGAGACTGAAGACAAACTTGGCTCCAGAGGTCAGCGACAGGCTGCCGCCGATGGTCCCGTTGCCGCCAATCGCCGCACCGCTCGAAACTGAGACGATACCCGTGGCCGCGCTGTTGTCGCCGTTGATCAGCAACGTGCCTTCACTGACCAAGGTTCCTCCGGTATAGGTGCTGTTGCCGGTGAGATCCAAAGTGCCCGCCCCGGCCTTTTCCAAGCCCTTGCTCCCGGCGGCGACACCGCCATAGGTGAGGGTGGTGCCGGTGGCCACATTGAGCTGGCCCCCCGAAGTGCCTTCCAGCGCGATTCCGCGATTGGAAGCGAGGGTCATCGTCGCCGTGGTGGCGAGGGCGCCGTCGTTGAGGGCCAGATGGCCCGCGGTAGCCGTCCCGGGGGCTGCGCCAAGGCCGGAATCGGCACTGATGGCCAATGCACCCCCGTTGATGGTCGTGCTGCCGGTGAAGGTATTCACACCCGTAAGCACCCAGGTGCCCGCGCCCGACTTGACCAGGCTGGTCTTGTTCGCGGAAATATCCGGGTTCGTGAAGGTCAGGGACACATCCCCGGCATGCGCTTCCGTCGATCCGCCCTCGATCGCGATTCTCGTGGGCCCGAGGACGGCCACCACCGTCGAGCCAACAGGAATGCCGGAGCCGGTAACGGTGTCCCCCACATTGATGCCCGTCGTGTCGGTCACGATAACCTGCCGGTTGGCACTTCCGTTCGTCTGGCTGGTCGTAGTGCTGTTGTCGAGGGTAACCGGCGTGCTGTCCGTCGAGTTGCCGATGACGGCGGCGAGGGTATTGAGCCCGGTGTTGCTTCCGGAAAGTTCCAGAACGGTGTTGAGCGCATTCCCCACGGCCAGGCTGCCCGTGTTGCTGAAGACGAGCGCCCCGGTACCCGAAGAATCGATTTTCGCCGTAACCGTGGCGCTCAGATCCACCGTCGGGGCACCCGTGGTCAGATAGGTGGCCGAGGCGCTGCCGATGGTGAAGAGGCGATCCGTGGTTTCTCCCGCTCCCGTATATTGCAAGGTGGCATCGCTAAAGACGAGATTGGTGGCCGCGCTGGATGCCGCGCCGATGTTTCCGTTCGCGCCGCCATTTCCGATGCTGGAAACACTCGCGGTGCCCGCCTGGAGATTGGTAAATCCCGTGTAGGTGTTGGTTCCGCTGAGGGTCAGGATGCCGGTGCTCCCGCTGCCCAGCCGGATGCTGCCGGAGCCGCTGATCGTGCCGGAAAGTTTGAGGTTATTGTCCAGATAGAGCACCGTGCCGGCGAGATTGTTGACGATATTGTTCGCCACTCCGCTGCCGCCCGAGAGGTCGGCGGACGAACTCAGGGAGGGAAGATTAAGTCCCGTGATGTCGGTACCGAACGTGAGCGTCCCCGTGCCAAGCGCCGTGGCACTCCCTACTCTTAGCATGGCGTTGCCGTTGGCCTGAATGTCGCCCGACCAGCCCGAGTTGCTGCCACTAAACCCGATCGTCCCGTTCGCAAAGCCGTTGTAAGCGAGGCTTCCCGTCCCGGTTACAGTGCCGGCAAAGGTGATGCTGGAAGTAAGGACGTTGTTATTGGTGCTATCGCCGGCGAAATTCACATCATTCGCGATCGTGACACCGCCGCCGACACCTGTGAACCCACCCCCGTTAATCGTGATCAACCCAGTCCCGAGTGCGCTGTCATTACTCACCTTCACCGTGCCACCGAACAAGGTAGTGCCACCGGTGTAGGTGTTTGCCTGATCGAGAGTCAGCGTGTTGCCCCCGAGCTTGATCAACCCCAACGCGCCTTGTGCCGTATCGGCCAAAACAACGGAGTAAGTGCGATTTCCCGCGGAGGTATCAAACCCGATGTTCGCCCCCGCCGCGAAATTGGTCGTACCCAGCATGCTCGCGATGTCCACGTCCGCCACCCCGTTTTGAACCGCCAGAGTCGCTCCGCTGGCCACCGAAAATCTGCCGTTCGTGTCGAAGCCCGGCAGGGCATCCGTAACATCGATATTCACCGTGCCGGCCGAAATGGTCGTATTGCCCGAATAGGTATTCGCGCCGTTCGCGCCAATGAGATTGAGCGTGCCGGTCCCGGTCTTGGTGATGGCTCCCCCGCCCGCACCCGAGATCGGGTCGTTAATGGTCGTGTTGCCCGAGCCGCCAACCGTGAGCGTGAATGTGCCCAGGTCGAGAGCGGTGGCTGTCGTTGTGGAGTATCTCAATACGATTTCACCGGCGCTGGAGTTATTAGTCCAGCTCTGCGAGGCGGCAAGGGCCACATTGAGCGGACGATTGCTCGTGTTGCCAAATTGCAGATCTTTCGCGCCCGCCTGCATGTCGATACCGCTGGCACCAATCGTGATGGTGCGTGGGGTGGAGTCACCCTGCTGAATCCTCGTATATCCTCCGCTGTTGGTAATCACCAAACCGCCGATATCCAGGCTGCTCACGTTGAGATTGGCGATTACATTGTGGTTATTGCCATCGGTATTGAACCATGCGATGTCCGAAGCGCCCGGTGCCGCGGCAGGATCCGTCCCCGATCCATCCTGCGCGGTGTTCCAACTAGTAGTTGCCGACCAAAGCGTTGCACTGGTGGTCGCGCCGTCCCAATAAATGGTATCGGCCTGGGCGGTTGAGACGGCCAGCAGACCGGTGGCCGCAATCGCTGTAGCGACCACAAGAGAAGGGAGGAAGGGAGTTTTTTTCATGGCAAAAGTTCTTTTAAGTGGGGTGGGAGAACTATCCGGAGTCAAAGGTGCTAACCCTCACGGTTTTTCGCAAATTAAATGCAATACATGGAGCGACGCAAGAATTTATTAAAAAATTTACGCCTCCCACTTGCAACAAGCCCGGCAGGAAGTCGGAGTTTGACACCGGCCCGCGGATTCCATTCCCCTTATTTAAAAATGCGCGCCATCCGTCTCCCTGCCACCCTGAGCCGTGGCTGAAAAATCTTCCGTCCCCGTTGCGGGACTGCTGCGTCCCGCCGTGCGAAGCGCCCGCTTCTTACCCGATCCGCCGCTTGCCCTGGCGCTTTCTCTGCCTGCCGGGCACGAAAAACCCACTGCCCAAAAAACGCAGGGGCCGCGTCCCTTTTACGGAACACGGCCCCCTCGTTTTGCTACGAAATTTTGACTCGCGTGGCTTTGGCTTACGCCCGCGCCGTCCGGCGGCGGCGCAGGATCACCACCACGGCCAGTCCGCCCGCCATCAGCGCCCAGGCCGAGGGCTCGGGGACTGCGGTGACCGACAGGATGTTGGTGCCGTTGACGAATGCGTAGTCAAATCCACCCACCGTGCCGCTGAAATCGCCGCCGCCATCGTCCGTCAAGGCATTACCTCCGATCGACAGGGAGGTGAATGCTCCCGTCAGCGCGCTGCCGGAGAAAAGCGTGTAATCACCACCCATGATGCCGGAAAGCGTCAGTTCCAGGCCGTTGCCTTTCGCGAAGGAGGTCCCCCCGAAGGCAAACGTCGTAAAGCCGTCCGAGAGGTCCGCCGTCAGCGTCAGTGCCGTGGGGGCAAACGCCCCGGTGCCGTTCACCGTTGCTCCCTCAGCCAGCGTCAGACCCGTGGCGAAGCTCGTCGAGCTGTCGTTGGTAAGCGTGGCACTGTTGGCTACCGAGACTCCCGAGCTCGTGTTGATCGAGCCCGTCCCGGTGACCGTCAATGTACCGGCGCTCACCGTGGTCGCTCCGGTGTAGGTATTTGTGTTGGAGAGGGTCAGAATGTCCGTGCCGGCCTTGGTGAGGCCGCCGTTGCTGATCACGCCGGAAATGGTCAGGTCGGCGTCCGCCGTGATCGTCCGGGTGCCGCCAGCCAGATCCATCGTGCCGCTCCAGTCGTTGCCGACATCGTTGCCAAAAAACCGAAAATTGCCGTTCACGGTCATCGCGTTATCGATGATCACCGCGCTGCTGTTGGCCTTCTGGAAGCTGACCCCGTCGGCGATCGTGACCGTCCCCATGCCGAACGAATTATTGCCCGCACCAAAGTACCGAATGGTTCCTGCATTGACTGTCAGCCCTCCAGTAAAGGTGTTATTGCCGTTCAGAGTCCATAATCCCACGCCATTCTTCACGACGGCCAATTTGCCCCCATTGCTCCCATCGCCAATAACACCGATGGTGGTGTTCTGGCCACCGATGCTGTTCAAAGTGCTGGTGCCGTCCAAATAAAGCGTCGTGGTATTTCCCGCCGTAGCAACACCCTCAACAGATTTACCGAAAGTCAATCCGCTGCTGGAAGAGTCGTTCTTGAACGTGGCCGAGCCGCCATCACCCTCAATATGGATTTTTGAACCGAATGAATCGTCGTGATTTCCCGTTCCGGTCTGGCTGATCATGCCGCCATCGCTTAACGAAATATAGCGTGCTGCCTGCGCCCCGAGGACATAGCCATATGTATCGGTGCCGTGCCCGAACGTGATATTGCCGATATTGAAGTTACCGGGAATCGTGACCGTGATGTTCGCCCCCCCCGTAATATCCTGGGTAAAAGAGGCCGTGTCGGTGCTGGTAGTGCTCGGCGAGACGGCCCCGGGAAAGGCCGCCGGAGTCCAGTTGCCATTTGTATTCCAGTTGCCGTTCGCATTCAGAAGGGTCCATTCGGCATCGGCAGCCCGGGCGGAGGGGACGGCCAGCAGGCCGGTTGATGCCATCGCGACAGCGACCGCGAAGGGACGGAGGATAGGACGTTTTTTCATAGCAAGTTTGGGGTATGTGCAGATTCAATGAATCGACGCTGATTCAAATTACTTGCAATATAGGCAAAGAATTTGAGTTGTTTCAAGCATTTATTGCAATACACGAGCATTAAATTTAGCACTAAAACTCTCCCGGTGGCTTAAAATGCTTCCATCCTGCGGATTTTTTCTTTCCGAAAGCTGATCCGTCCGCGACAGCCGAGTCGACCGTTTTCCTTTCCCGCCGCCCATTCGCAGGCGCATTTTATCCATCAAAAAAGAGCCCGCCAACACACGCGTACCCGGCACCCCTTTGAAAAGGGTTCAGGCACATGACTCAGGACCGCCCCTGCTTGAGCAGGGACTCTGATCTTGCCGGGTTTTTCCCGCCTGGCTCCACCGCACGCTCCGCCCCAAACCCCACACGAAACATCGAAGGAATCAAGAATGTCCTCTCCAGCGTCCAATCGCTCTTCAAGATTCGCAGCGGTTGTTTTGATAGACTTCGATTTCATTTTTTCCACTCCTTCGCACATCGATGATCCGGCTGCCCTGGCATCGCTCCGTAAAAAATTACGGTCAAAATCCTGCCTTTAGAGCATTTCAAACCATTCTATAGCCTCTGCTTTCCGGCGCCGAGAGCCGCAGGGCTGCGTCAGCAGTTCGGGCAGTGTGTTTTCGCACAGCCACTTCACTGCCGCCACACCCCTGCAACCCTCGGCGCTCGCAAATCAGCGGCCACATTATTATTTAAACCGCTCTAAACAAATCGCCTCAGAATGCGAGGGTTTCCAGATCGTTCACCCGCAATCCGCAGAGCCTTGCCGCAGCAATTTGTCGCTTGTCGGTCGAAACAAATTCGCTCGCGCCCAGCAGCTTCGCGGTTGCCACATGCATTAAATCCAGCATCCGGCAGCCGGTCCTGGCGGTAAGGATCGGAGCCAGGAAAAGACATTCCGAAGCCACCCGGTCCAACGAGACCCCGATCCTCCGGAACTGTCCTCCACGAATCAACCCGGACACCAATTTTCCCGCCCCGGCAAGCTGTTCTTCCGAGATTTCTCCACGGAAAAAGAGCACCTGGAGCGCATTCTCGATCTCGATCTCCATAAGGCGGGAAAGAGGCACCGAAACGCGCCGTTCTTGAACAAACTGGCGCACGATGGGGCTGAGCGGCTCCTCAACTACCAGCTTAAGCGCCACTCCCGTGTCGAAAAACGGCCCCATCACCGCCCGCCGCGAAGATCGTTCATAACCGAATCCACCATCGCAATGCAAGCGCCGCGCCAAATCGAAGCCATCCGGTCGCCGTGCCCCGCCCATTCCACGGAGCCGTCTTCACCTGCGGGATGCGTGATTGGCACAATTCGAGCCACAGGCAGCTTCCGGCGCAAAATTTCCACCACTTCGCCCGCTTCCACCTCATGGAGGATTCCGGCCAGATTGTGTTGGGCCTGTCTTACCGTAACCGACTTCATGCAGCACAAAAATGACGCACAATTAAATAACCGTCAACGCTTTTGCGTGAAACACTGGCGGACGCAGATCGCGCAGGGGACCGCAGAAAGAGAGGGGAAGGCAGCGTTCGCTGACTCCGGGCGAAGCGCGGACAAATGAGGTCGAGGAGGCGAAAAGGCAATGCGCACCGGGGGCGGAAGCGCCGGGACACTTCTGTCTCTCAACCATCAACCCCCTTAGTCGCTGTAAATAAATAAAGGTGACAACCTCGCTTGTTCTTTTGGCCTCTGGCTGCGTGGCTCCTCAGTCACAGAGTGCTTGGGCTATGCTCCGTCGTCGCGCCTTGCCAGAGGCCAAAATTCCTACGCCATCTTGCCGCCTTTATTTATTCACAGCTCCTTACTGAATCCCACCGCCGCCCTTGAGCCAGGCTCCGTAGCCGATGATGAGCGTCGAAAAAATCAGCAGGGAGATGCCCGCTCCAATAAGCAGATGGGACTTTTTGCTGGCTCCCTTCCACTCGTGGAGAATCCAGCCCCACATGGTGCTGAAAATGATGATGCTGGCCATGTGCAGCGTCCAGCTCGCAAAGCCGTATTTGCCCATCTGGGTTTCTCCCATCGTGTAAAAGAAGAACTGGAGGTACCAGGTGATCCCGGCCAGGGCGCTGAAAAAGTAATTGTTGAAAACCGGAACCTTCAGGTCTTTGACTTCGGAAGTCGGAGACTGCGAGGTGGACGGTCCGTGCTCGCCCCCTCCCCTGGCATCCCCCGCGTGTTCCTCCCGCACTTCACGCGCCAGATACTGATAGCCGCTGCGGTTTTTGAGGTTGAGGTAACAGCACCAGAGGAAATTGGTGGTAAATCCGCCCAGCAGCACGACCACCAGCTTGGGCAGGCCAGTCCAGATCGTATCGGTGCCGGCATCCAGCGAAGCCTTCCCAATCGGGCTGGCCGCCGTGAGGGCGAAGGCAAAGCAGGCGCTCATGATACCGGAAAAGGTGGCCATGGCGATGCCCTTGGGGAAATTGAATTCCGCGATGGTCTTCTTTTTGTCCACGTCGGACATCTCCCGCTCCTTGGTGAGTCCGGCCAGCGCCGCCACGCCAATGCCAACCAGACAGACAGCGACACCGAGCAGCGTAATCTGTCCGGAAGCCGTGGAAGCAATCTGGGCGATGTTTTCCTCGACGGGCACATCGGGCATGAAGAGCTTCAAAATCGGCGGCAGCAGCGTGCCAAAGGCCGCGCAATACCCCAGCGCCACCCCCATGCCCAGCGACATGCCAAGGTAACGCATGGTCAGTCCGAACGTCAGTCCGCCGATGCCCCAAAGTGCTCCAAAAAGGTAGGTCCAGCCGAGGGTCGACGCCGTCTGCCCTTGCAGGACGGCTGGCACGTTTTTGGTCATCAAAAAACGCCATCAACGCGGGCATGATGATCCAGGAGAAAAACCCGCCCACCAGCCAGTAGGTCTCCCAGGACCAATTACGCACGCGCCGGTAGGGAACATAAAACGAGCCGGAGGCAAAGCCGCCAAGCCAGTGGAAAAAGACGCCCAGGAGAGGATTCATATAAAAAATTGGTTTAGTTGGTGATCAAAGTTACAGGACCGAGCAAGCCGGAGGGAAGCCGGTCGTTTTTGTTATTTTTCTTTTCGGCCTGCAAGGAATTCCAACCGTTATAATTCTTCTTCCAGGTCGTCCCGTAGCGCGCCTGCAATTCCTCCGGGATTGGCGTGGGCCGGGAAAGACCCGCCGCGTAATTCCACAGGAGGTTGGCCACGCGAATCTGGATTTCATTCTTTCCCGGCTTCAGCATCCCGGTGACATTGACTTGATAGGGTTGCATCCAGGCGGCTCCCGCTTTTTCTCCATTGATCCGCGCCTCGGCGACCTCATGGACCTGGCCGAGATCAAGAAAAACCGTTTTGCCTTTCTCCGTAAACGCGGGCGGTAAATCGAGTTCCATCGTATAAAGCGCGGTCCCCGAAAAATCCTTTAGACCTTGCAGGGTGGTCCAGTCCGCGAGCTTTTTCATCTCCAAACGCTTTTGCATGCCGCCCAGCCCGTTAAAATCCACCATCCAGGTTCCCTCCAACGGGAAGGACGCCTTTTGCTGAAACGCCTCCGGAGCGGGAGGGAGAGTGG
>Ga0351889_10173_pt1 | contig 22542 bp, 22 predicted proteins | sample TotcelFGM3001M14_FD_206767 | JGI IMG/M metagenome (GOLD analysis project Ga0351889, IMG submission 206767) | Enriched cells from coal bed in the Powder River Basin, Montana, United States - Total cells FGM rep3 HSBNCT.FGM.300.1.M14 ...
GCTGGAATCCGCCGTCATCCGGTCGCAGCTGGTGCTGGTCGAAGGCGATTCGTCGTCGGTGGCGATCCAGTACGATGCGCAAACTCAATCGTCGCCGCCAAGGGGCGCGGCGATGCCGCCGCCAAGATCCGCCAGACCGCCGAACGCGTCAAGATCCGCGTCGTCGACGAACCTCGTCTGACGCAGGCCATCGCACAGCAAACCCCTGTCGGAGCCCCGATCGCAGCCGAACACTACCGGGCCGTGGCCGGTTTATGGCAAGCGTCCGCTTCGACACCGTAGCACAGGCTGGCAGTCTGCGCGACGGCGTCGTGAGATATTCGGGATTACTTGGCCATCGACACGCTGCGCGGTTGCGAATCCTGCGGAAGCGGACGGAGATAGCGGACGACGAACAGCAGTTCGCAAGGGAAATCGTCCGCTAGTTGAGGCGGGTTTCCATCGTCGGCCCGCGGAGCTGCGCCGTCCTGTTCGGATTGTCTCAAGACCGACTCGCCTGGCGCGGGGGGGGGGGCGTAAGCAAATCCGGATCGACGTAGCTCACCGTGCCGAACGCGCCTACTTGGCGGCCCGCGCTGCTGAGGATTCCGAAATTCGCCGCCAGCTGGATGGCTTCACCGAGTTTCCGCTCACCGAACGCAGCCGTCAATCGAGGCAGCACGCCCTCGCCGGTATGGCGAGTCGTGAGGTTCATAGAAAATGATGCAAAGCCGTCGGGGCGGCCGACCAGTTCGTTGAACAACCCTTCGGCTTGACGAGCCGCACAGTACACGGTGTACATCTGCACCCGGTCCATATCGCCCGCCGCGTCGACGCCGACGCTCTGGACACCCTGCAGAAACCGGCATGCCAGCAGCGCCCGCTGGTCCCGCTCCGGCACGGGAACGGTGTCCAGCACGTGGATCCCGTGCCGCTTCAACAGCCGGAAAAAGACGCCTTTATGGACGCCCTCGGGGGTCACCGCGACTTCGTATACCAGCAGCAAACGATCCCGCAGGCGGCGGTCGACCAGCGTCAACGGAGACATGCCTCCGGGCGGTGTTCGGCCGGAATCCACGCCGCTATCCACACCGGAGTCCACGATCACCGGCCTCGATTCGGGAACAGGGCGAAAATTCACCATCACCACCAGCACCGCGGCGACGGCCAAGGCGGCCCAGGCCAGCGACCGCCAGCCGGATGTATCGTTCGCCGCTTGGCGTAACGTCGCCCGCTGCGCAACCTGCGGCCGGCTCGCTTCGCCCGGCTGAGCCGACGCTGCCTCCGCCGCGATCCGCTGCGTGATTCGTTCTGCGAAGCCGTCGCCCAAGGAATAGCTGGGCAGCTCACGCAACGCGGCGTCAAGCCGGCGAAGTTCCTGAAACTCATGCCGACACGCGGCATTTTCCGTCAACGCCCGCTCGACCAACTGACGCTCGCCGTCGGAAACCTCGCCGTCGAAATAGGCGCTCAGCAGTTCCGGATCCAACGAAGCAGGCGTTGAAACGATACCCGCTCCAGACGCCAAACGCCGGATGTCGCGCATCACCCGCTCGTGGACTTCGGCAGCCACGCGGTAACGCGGCAATTCGCGCAGCACTGACTGCAACGCCTTGAGCGTTTCCAACTCACTGCGGTATTCGGCATTCCCTGCCAGCCGTTGCGCGATCTGCTGGCGCTCGTCGGACGAAACTTCGCCGTCCAAGTACGCACTCAACAGTTCGTCAAAATCATTGCGCCCAGTCATCGTCTCGTCTTTTCCGGTATGTGAGGGAAAGGCATTCCTTGCTCGAGCCCGCCGACTCCTTCTTCTCCCCTCGAGGTATAGCGACATCCATGTTCCTGCACACGCGACCACGCGGACTAACTATCTCCCGCGGACCGCACGGCGTTCAGATCGAATGCCTCCCTACCCTGTTCCAATGCAATCCGACGCCCTCTATGACGAGAAAGTTCCCAAACGGACTGCGAATCAACTCTCCCCCATCTGACTGGGAATTGGAGCGTCAAACCAAGCTGGTATTATTAACGTAAGCCGTATCCTATAAACGACTTGCATGGCGAACTAAGCTCGCAATAAGATGCCTAAGCTGAATGAGTAATGCATCGGAACGGCCTGCGTTGCCGCTAGGTGGGACGAATAAGATGGCGAGTATTTCGCAACGTTCCGATCGACGGCCAGTGGCGACGGGAGGGACTTCAGCAAAAGTAGCCCCAACTCGTGCCGCCGGTGAGCCTGTGCCGTGCGGGAACTAATGAAACAGAAAAGCCAGCTGGGCCCGCGCCGACCTGAACGCTGTCCAGATCTCGCTGGGGCCGGCTGGGGTGCGCACTCCGTCCGATTCGCAGGCACCGCTGAATAAGGAAACCTACTGGGAAATAACTGGAGATTTCTCGCCGCGTGCTTCCAAATGGGGGAACGCTTCTGGAATTCTTTGTATTTGGGCTTGAATTCGAACTAGTTTCTGCAAAAATCTTAGGCTTTCCACCAGTAAAGTGCAAGTGCAGAGGTGTAGGCATGAGAGCGGTGCTGAACGCGGCGTTTCGGACCGAAGTCGGTTCCAACGCGGTGAAAAAGGTTCGAAAATCAGGCCGGATTCCGGCCGTTCTGTACGGGCACGGCGAACAGAACGTGAATTTATCGCTGGCCGGTGAAGAAGTGAATGCCGTGATCCGGCACGGCAATAAATTGGTAGACTTGAAGGGCGATCTGACGGATACCGCCCTGATTCGCGATGTTCAATGGAGTACGTACGGAACGGACGTGTTGCATCTGGACTTGGCTCGCGTCAGTGCCGAAGAGCGGGTTCATGTCACGGTTCCAGTGGAAGTCCGGGGGATTGCCATCGGCTCGCGAGAGGGCGGGGTGGTCGAGTTGGTTTTGCACGCGGTCGAGGTGGAATGCCCGGCTGCTTCGATTCCTGACAAGATCGAAGTTCGCGTGCACGACCTTCACGTCGGCGAGTCGTTGAAAGCGGCCGACATCGTGCTAGCCGAAGGAACCCGCTTGCTGCTCGATCCGGACGAGATCATCGTGCATTGCGTCGGCCGGACGTTGGAGGAGGAAGAAGAGGTTGCTCCGGGAGCGGAAGCGGCAGAGCCCGAGATCATCGGCCGCAAACGCAAGGCGGAGGAAGAAGAGGAAGAATCCTGATCGCGCTGTGAATCCACCCCAGGGATGGATGGATGAAACTGATCGTGGGTCTTGGCAATCCTGGTCGGAAGTACCTAGGCACGCGTCACAACGTGGGCTGGGAGGTGCTCGCCGGTCTGGCGCGACAATGTGGAGGCGGAAGCCCGCGGCAGCGGTTTCAGGGAGAGGTCGTTGACGTCGACATAGGGGGACAAAGGGTGCTCCTCCTGTGTCCGCTGACGTATATGAATTGCAGCGGTGCCAGTGTCCAGCCGGCCCGTGATTTTCACAAAATCGAAAATGGGGAATTGATCGTCGTCTGCGATGACTTTAACTTGTCGCTGGCCAAGTTACGGTTTCGGCCGCGCGGATCGGCAGGCGGCCAGAAGGGCTTGCACGACATTATTCAGCGACTGGGCACGGAAGAGTTCCCGCGGCTGAGGATCGGCATCGGCTCGCCGCCCCCGAACTGGGAAGCCGCGAATTTTGTGTTGAGCAAATTCACAGAAGACGAACGTAAGACGATGGACGTGACCGTTGCCACGGCCGTCCAGGCGTTGCGGGATTGGGTTTCACACGGCATTGAATTCTGCATGAATCAATACAATTGCATCTGACAGCGACAGGGAGATACTGGCTTGGCTCAAAACGTTTACGAATGCATGTTGATTTACAACTCGAATAGCTACACGCGAGACCCGGCGGGCGTGGGCGGCAAAATCGCCAAGATGGTCGAGAATTGCGACGGGGAAGTACTGGTCAGCCGGCTGTGGAACGAGCAGCGGTTGGCCTATCCCATCAAAGGCCACCGCAAAGGCACGTATTGGCTGACCTATTTCCGCGTGGACAGCACCAAGTTGACGGAGTTCAAGCGGGCCTGCCGCTTGGAAGATGATATTCTCCGCAGCCTGACGTTGCGAGTGGACCCGCGATTGGTCGAACCACTGGTGGCCCATGCCAAAGGCGAGCGGCTGATGCCGCGGCCTGGCGAGGAGCACGTCGAGGTGCCGGTGGTTGTCGGCGAGGACATCGCCGTGCCGGATCTCGCGGCGGTTGAAACCGCAGACGATCTGGATGGGGGAGATGAGGAATCCCAAGAGAAGTTCCGTTAGTGCCGCGCACCGCCGCCGCCAGGTGGTCCCAGGAACGGCACGAGCGGTTCATAGCGTAAGGACGGGAAGGGGGAAAGCATGGCTAGTTTCAATCGTGTAATCCTGCTGGGGAATCTGACGCGAGACGTGGAAATCAAGTACACGCAGAGTGGTCTGGCGGTCACCGAAGTTGGTTTGGCCGTCAACGACAAGCGAAAGGACGCCAGCGGGAATTGGGTTGAAGAAACGACGTTCGTCGACGTCACGCTGTGGGGCCGCACGGCCGAGGTTGCCAGTGAGTACCTGAGCAAAGGCTCGCCGATCTTGGTCGAAGGCCGGTTGAAGCTGGACACCTGGGAGACCGACGGCCAGAAACGCTCCAAATTGCGGGTGGTCGGCGAACGCATGCAGATGGTTGGCAGCCGGAGTGGCTCGGCCGCGCCCAACGCCGCCAAAGCCCGTGAGCCGGCGGCGTACGACGAGTCGGAGTACAGCGGCCGGTCAGCAACGTACGACGACGTGGCACCTGCGCGAGGCGCCGCTAGTCCCGGGCCCGCAGCGCCTCCGCCGGAAGACAACCTGCCGTTTTAATACAGCCCGAACCGTCAGCGAGACTCGGATCGTAACCCGAAGCGTCAGCGAGGACCACGCGATCCCTCGCGCTGTTTCGTCCCCGCGGGGACGAGCACGCATCAACAAGAATTATCGAACATAACGAAATCACAGGTGAGACCATGTCGAAAACGCAGGTTCGCAAACAGATTCGCCGCGCGGAATACAGCCGATTGCCGCGGGGGAAGAACAAGGGCATACAGCTGCTGCTGATCCAATCCGTTCAGGATCTGGGCCGGCAGGGCGAAGTCGTCGAAGTCAAGCCCGGCTATGCCAACAACTATTTGTTGCCGCAGGGATTGGCCACCGTAGTCACGGAACATCACAGGCGGATGGTGGACAAGCACAAGGCCCGCTTGGTGGAAATCGAGAAATCGCGGTTGGCCGATCTTCGCGGACTGGCCGAGGTACTGGCCAAGCAAAGTGTGACGATCGAAGCTAATGCCAACGACGAAGGCCACCTGTACGGCAGCGTGGGAGCGCCGGAGATCGTCGCGGCCTTGAAACAGAATGACATCCATCTGGTCGCCCACCAGATCCGGCTCGAGGGGCCGCTTCGGGAACTCGGCTTGTACACGGTCAAGGTGCATTTGCATCAGGACATCGAGACCGAACTCAAGGTCTGGGTCGTGCCGACGGCGGTCGAGGACGCGCAAGTCAAGAAGTAGTGCCGCGCTAACGGTTGGCGGAGTACGTAACAGACCTGCAGGCGCCGTCGCGCCGCAGGTCTTTTTCTTTCCAGGAGGGATGCTGATGGCCGGCCGGGATGATTCTCCGCAAGCGCTCGAACGCCGCTTACCGTACGATTCCGACGCCGAGCAAGGCGTTTTGGGCAGCATCTTGCTGATGCCCGATGCCTGCGACGAAGTGTCATTGATTTTGCGGCCCGACGATTTCTTCGACGAGGCCAACCGCTGTCTGTTCACCCACATGCAGGAAATGCACGAGGCGGGGGGCAAGATCGACGTGACGCTGCTGGTCGCACGGCTGAAGAAGGCCGGCCACTACGAAACCATCGGCGGCGGGGCGTACCTGTACAAGATCAGCCAAGCGGTGCCCAACGCCGCCCACGCCCGCTACTATGCGGACATCGTCCGCGAGAAATCTACGCTCCGCACGCTGATCACCGCCAGCACGGAGATTCTCCGCCAGGCTTATGAGGCTCGGGGCGATTCCCGCCACCTGGTCAGCGAAGCCGAGCAACGGATCTTCGCCATCGTGGACCATCGCTCGACCTCGTCGGTCAGTTCCATCCGCGATATCCTGCACGTCGCCATGGATCGGCTGGACGCGCGCATGCGCGGCGATCAGATGGACGACTCCGTCGACACGGGCTTCACCGAATTGGATGCCCTGATGGGCGGCCTGCACAATTCGGAACTGATCATCCTGGCCGCGCGGCCTAGTATGGGCAAGACGGCCTTTGCGATGAACATCGCCGAGTATGTGTCCGTCGAACTTCGCCGTCCCACGCTGTTTGTCAGTCTCGAAATGTCCTCGGTCGAACTGGCCGACCGGCTGTTGTGCTCGGCGGCCCAAGTCGATGGTCACCGCCTCCGCAACGGGACATTGGCCAATACGGACAAGCTGCGACTGGTGGAAAAGGCCGGCGAGATCAGCTTGGCGCCGCTGTTTGTGGACGATTCGCCCTCGCGCACCGTCAGCGAGATCGCCGCCGCCGCCCGGCGGATCAAACGCCGCGAAGGCGGACTGGGGCTGATCTGTATCGACTACCTGCAGTTGATCGAACCGGACAACCCGGACGACTCGCGGCAGGAGCAGGTGGCCCGGATCGCGCGGCGGCTGAAAGGAATGGCGCGCGAAATGAAAGTGCCCGTGCTGTGCCTGGCACAGCTGAATCGCCAGGCGGAAGACTCGCGAGATCATCGCCCGCGGCTCAGTCACTTGCGCGAATCGGGCGCCATCGAGCAGGACGCCGATGTGGTCATGTTCGTGCATCGCGAAGAATACTACTTGCGCGGCGAAGAACAGAAAGAGCACGAAGGGACGGCCGAAATCATCATCTCCAAGCAGCGAAACGGGCCTGTCGGCGACGTCGAATTGCGGTGGGAAAAGAAGTTCACCCGCTTCCAGAATCTCGCCCCCGAACGACTGCAGGAATTCGACGCCTACAACGCCGAAGTCGCCGTCAGTAACTTCTGAGCTTCCACTTCAGGTAGTCCACAGCTCCGAGGCGGGATCTCCCTAATCTCTTGCAGAACCTACGGCCTTCGCGTCCCTGAAATGCAAGGCCAGCCAAATCGTCGGTTCGTCGGGGTCGGTCCACTGGACGCGATGGCGGCAGTGGGCGGGAATCCGCACGTAATCGCCCGGCCCCAGGGGGACGGCTTCGCCGCCGCCCTCGACCAGCAGGCGAGCGGCTCCGCGCACCACGAGCACCCACTCCTCACGCTCCTGGTCGTACCACTGCCCGGCCGGCGTCGCTTGCCCCGTCGACACGATCCGCTCCAGACGAAACGAATCACCGTCCAGCAACGCGTCGAAACGCTCGTCCGGCAGTGCTGCGGAAAGATCGGCGAACAGGTTTCCGCGGGTCACATTCATCGCTCGCTCCCCACGTCATTTTCCGCCCACCGAAACCAGGTGCGACAGCGTGCGCAGGTACAGTCGCGCCCCGGCGATGGCCGGGGTGCTGCGGGACGGTTCGCCCAGCGGGTTGTTGCCCAGCAGGCGGTACTCTTTCTCGGCCGCGAGGACCAGCACGTTTCCGTCGTCGTCGATGATGTACACCTTGCCGTCGCCGATGATCGGTGAGCCGGAGAAGCCGCGACTCAGCCGCTCGCGCCAGTGGACCTCGCCCGTCTGAACATCCAGGCAGGAAACGACGCCCCGGTCGTTGAACATGAACAGCAAGCCGTGTTGGGCAACCAGCGTCGGCACGTAGGACCCGTTTACTTTGACCACATAGGCCGCCTCTGCGTTCGGCCCGGGGCGCACGGCCGTCACGGCGTTGCCTCCACCGCCGGAACCGACGCTGCCAAAAATCAATCCATCGGCGATCAGCGGCGAACTGACCACGCGCAGCGTCAACGTGCCGGGGGTGGACCAGTTCTCCCGGCCGGTCAAAGGGTCCAGGCTGAAGACGCCGTCGCTGGTGCTGGTGCAAATCAGCTCGGACCGCCCGCCTGCCGCTTGATAGATGCAAGGCGTCGAGAAGCTGACGCGACTGGAAACCCGCGGCTGGTTCCAACGCAATTCGCCCGTCTTGGCGTCGAAGGCCAGCATCGAACTCAGGCCGGGCTGCTGGCCGGGTTCCAACTCGTGAGCTTGCTGGTTGTTCGACAGGATCACCAGGCCCTGGTACAGCACCGGCGACGTGCCGAAGCCGTGCTCGCTGACCACCGGTCCGAGGTCCAAGTCCCAGACGTCGCGGCCATCGTGGTCCAAGGCCAACAGGGTCAACCGGGCGGGCGTGGACCACGCAACATAGACCCGTTCGGCATCGACGGCGGGCGTGCTGCTGCCGTACGTGTTCCGCTGGTGAATGGAATGCGTTTGGGACGCGTATTGGCACCGCCACAGTTCGCGTCCGTCGACGGCGGACAGGCAGATCACGTAGCGGGTCGCGGTGGCTGCATCGGCACTGTTCACAAAAATCTTGTCCCCCCACAAAACGGGCGACGAGTGGCCTGCGCCCGGCAAGGCGGCACGCCATCGGTAGTCCGTTTCGGTCCAGGTGGCGGGCAGATTTTTCGCCTCGCTCAAACCCATCCCATTGGGACCGCGAAAACGTGTCCATTCCTGGGCGTGTACCGCCAGCGGCGGGATGCAGTGCAGACCGACGATGCAAATCAGAGAAAGCAGAAACAATCGCATGGAATATCATCCTCGTGGATTGGCGAAAATTGCAGGAGAAAAAAGGCCGGCAACACGAACCAAGAGTATACCGCACACGGCCCCGATGAAACACCGGGGCGAAGGTGGACGCAGGCGAAGTGGCCGCGAATCCGGTTGCGCGGATATCAACAAAGGCGATTGACACCAACGTGCTGTCTTACAGTCTGGACGCCGACAAAGTGGTCAAGCCGCTGCAGGCGGTGCGCTGATCGGGCACAAACGCGTGCCCGGTATCGGCCCGAACTAAGATCGGGATAGGGGCCCGGTTGCTCCGGGACCGTTCCCACACCACGCCCAGACCCGTAACGGCTCGGCAACCAGCTGGACGCCGCAGCCGTTTTCATTCGGATAGCGGCAGGTTCCGCGTTCGACGGCGACGCCGGTCGCGATGTCCCGGGCCAGCAGGACCGCGCCGTCCATGTCCACGTAGTCCAATTGCGGCAGCAACTGGGCGATGGCCGAGATGCCGACGGTCGACTCCGTCATGCAGCCGACCATCACTTTCAGGCCCAACCGGCGAGCTTGTGCGATCATCCGCCGCGCCGGCGTCAAGCCGCCGCACTTGACCAGTTTGATGTTGATGCCGTGAAAACAGCCGTGGCAGCGCACGACATCCGCGGGGACCCCACAGCTTTCGTCGGCGATGACCGGCAGCACGCATTCGGCAGCCACCCGCCGCATCTCCTCGACGGCGTCCGCCGGCAGGGGTTGCTCGATGAACTCGACGTTCAAATCTCGCAACTCCCGGGCGTTGCGCAATGTCTCGTCCGCCGTCCAGCCGCAATTGGCGTCGACGCGGAACACGGCGTCGGTATGATGGCGCAATTGGCGGACGATCTCCAGGTCGTGCGGCGTGCCGAGTTTGATCTTGTAGACCGGCCAGCCGGGACATTCGTCCAGCTTGGCGATCATTCGGTCGACCGTGTCGATGCCGATCGTATAGTTGCTGACGGGCAGCCGGTCCAACGGCAGCCCCCACAGGCGATAGACGGGCTCGCCGGCCGCTTTGCCCCACAGGTCGTGCGCGGCTTGATCCAAGGCGCAGTGCGCAAACGGCTGCTCACCCAGGGCCGGGTGGAGCGCGTCCCAGAACGCGACCGGATCGCTCGGCGACCAGCGTTCGATTTCCGACTGGACGCCGAGCAAGGCCGCCGCCATATTCTCCACCGTCGCGCCGTAATACGGATTTGCCGTCGCTTCGCCGTACCCGTGCAGACCGTCGTGTTCCAGATCGACGATCAGCGTCTTTTGCACGGCGACCGATCCGCGGGAAATCGTGAACACGTGCCGCAACGGCAGGTCGAATTCGTACAGCCGGAGTTTCATCGGGCAAGTTCCTGCTTGAGCCGCAGCACGGCGTCGGCCAATTCACCGGGACCATGCCGAACCACGTCGCACACGGGCAAGCCGAATTCGGCTCGGATTCGCTCGCGTTCCGTTTCCGCATCGTCCGCCGACAACCGGCGGCTGTTCATCGAAATCCCGATCACGCGGCACGGCTGGTACACGCTGGCGCATGACTCGGTCAATTGCAGGATGCGGTCCAGGGGCGGCAGTTGAACGTGATTGGCGCCCAACGGCGAAGTCCGGCCGGGTTCGTAACAAAAAATCAGGCCCTGGGGTTGGCAGCCGTGCAGCAGGCCCAACGTGACGCCCGAGTAAAACGGATGGACCAGACTGCCTTGTCCTTCGATCACGACGATCTCGTGATGCTGGTTGTCGAGGACCAGTTGTTCGGCGGCCCCGCTGATGAAATCGGCCACCATGCAATCGATCGGATACCCGTCGCCTTCGACGATGATTCCTGTCTGGCCCGTGGCGGCGAACTTGGCGTCGTGCCCGCGGCGTTTCAACTCGCTGGTCAACTCGACGGACGCGATCATCTTGCCCACGCTGCAATCGTGGCCGACGGTGTGAATGCGAAGGCAGTTCGACGGGAACACGACAGCTTGCGACACGCGTTTCAGCGGGCTCTTGCGGACGTCGATCAGCCGCACGCCCCGCGCTGCGGCCGCTGCAACGAACTCGGGGTCCGCAGCCAAAAAGTCATGCATTCCGGACACAATGTCCAAGCCTCGCTCGATCGCCCGCAGCATCAGCGATCGCCACTGTACCGGGATCTTGCCGCCCGGGTTGGCGATGCCGAACAACAGCGTTTGAGCGTTCGGCGCTTCGTCCAGATCGGACACGAACGGCACGTCGCCGACCCCGAACACCTCGCGGCTGGTCCGGCCCGCCTGGGTACTGTCCAACAAGGCGACAACCTCGTCGGGACAGTAGCGGATCACACAGACCGCCGTCTTGGCCGCGATCGGGTTCGCGTAGCCCTCGGTCAGGATGATGAATTTGCGGTTTGGCATGGTTTCAAGAGGACAGAGGAATTGGGCAAGGGAATGTGGGGCAAGGGAATCATGTGCGGGGGCATTCCATTGCCCTCCATTGCGTTGCCCGTGTGGCGCGTCACCGCTTACTGCCGCGTGACTTCGTGGAACCGGTCCAGCAGTTGCAGCGTAATTGGGCCGGGGACGCCGGCGCCGATCTTGCGGCTGTCGACCTTGGTCACGGGGACGATTTCGGCGGCGCTGCCCGTCAAAAAACATTCATCGGCGATGTACACGTCGTGTTTGGTGAGCGGCATTTCGCGGACGGGAACGTTCTGTTCTCGCGCCAGTTCGATCACCACGGCGCGGGTGATACCTTCCAGAATTCCCGCCTCGACCGACGGCGTGAGCAATTCGCCTTTGCGCACCAAGAAGATGTTGTCGCCCGTGCATTCCGCGACTTCGCCCTTCTGGTTCAGCATCAAGGCTTCGACACAACCGGCTTGCATGCCCTCGATCTTGGCCAGGATGTTGTTCAGGTAATTCAGCGATTTGATCCGCGGACTCAAGGCCGCCGGGTGGTTGCGCATCGTGCTGACCGTGACGATGTGCAATCCTTTTTCGTAATATTCGCGCGGATACAGCGTGATCGTGTCGGCGATAATGATGATCTGCGGTAAACGGCAGTGATTGGGGTCCAAGCCCAGCGTGCCCACGCCGCGGGTGACGACCAGCCGCACGTAGCCGTCCTCGATCCCGTTGACCGCCACGGTTTCGTTGACGGCCTGGGCGAGCGACTCGGGCGTTACGGGGATTTCCAGCCAGATCGCTTTGGCCGAGTTCCACAGCCGCTCCAGGTGCTCCGGCAAGCGGAACACCTTGCCGCCGTAGACGCGCAGGCCTTCGAACACGCCGTCCCCGTACAGCAGTCCGTGGTCGTAGACGCTGATCTTGGCGTCTTCCTTGTCGTACAGTGTTCCGTTGATATAGACCTTGAGCGTCATGGTAATCCGAGACCTTGCGTTTGGGGTTACGATGTGCATCCTTCAGCGCCGCCCGCTACGCGATGCGTTCGACCAGGCCTTCGACCAAGCGTACCGTGCGGTCGGCCAGCGCGGCGATGGCGTTGTCGTGCGTAACCATGACTATAGTGAGGTTTTGCCGCCGGTTCAAGGATCGTAGCAAATCCATGATTTCCTGGCCGGTCTGCCGGTCCAGGTTCCCCGTGGGCTCGTCGGCTAGCAGCAATTGGGGGTTGGTCACCAACGCGCGGGCGATCGCCGCCCGCTGCATCTCGCCTCCCGACAGCTCCTTGGGCTTGTGGGTCAAGCGATGCGACAAACCGACCAGGTCCAGCAGATGCCGAGCTTCCTCGACGTGCTGCCGTTTATTCAGCCAGTAACGCAGCACGCCCTGGCCGATCATCCGCGGGGTCAATACGTTCTCCAGTGTCGTCAGTTCGGGCAGCAGGTGATAAAACTGGAAAATCATCCCAAAATATCGATTCCGCAGCACATCGCGGGCCTGCGACGGCAGGATGTCGATCCGATTCCCTTCGAAGTAGATCTCGCCCGCGTCCGGCGCGTCCAAGGTGCCCAGCAGGTGCAGCAGGGTGCTCTTCCCCGAGCCGCTCTGGCCCACCACGGCCACGAACTCCCCTGCGCGGATCGCAAAATCGACGCCCCGCAAGACGGGGATAATATGTTTACTCTTACGATAACTCTTGAATACCTTCTTGGCACTCAACAACGGCCCCGCATCGAAGCTTTGCGGCATCTCGGCCGTCGCCAGCGTTTCCGGCTGTTCGAAATCATCCAAGTTTTGAAAGCTGTCCAGCAGAACGCTCGGCCGGAGAGTCTGCCGCTGCATGTGTGGAACGGTGGGCGTGTAGGTGACTGAAGGCATAGCATTTGGTCCTTGCACGAGTGCCATGTTATTCGTATCGCAGCGCTTCGACGGGATGCAGCCGCGCGGCACGCAAGGCGGGCAGCACGCTCGCCAGAACGGCGATGGCGATTGCACCGGCAACGACCAGGATCACCGTCAGCGGCTCGATCACGGCCGGAATCTCCTGGAAGTAATACACCGTCGGATCGAATACCTCGCGGCCCGTCAGCCATTCCAGCCCGGCGGCGATTTCGTTGATGTACATCACGAACAGCAATCCACCGACCATGCCCACGCCGGAGCCCACCGTTCCCAACGAAAACCCGTAGCTGAGAAAAATGCTCATCACTCCGCCGCTGGGCGCGCCGAGCGCTTTGAGGATCCCTATGTCCCGCGTCTTTTCCACCACGATCATGAAGAACGTGGCCAGAATGCCGAAGCCGGCCACCGCGATGATCAAGAACAGCAGGATGTTCAGGATCGTGGTTTCCATCTGCACGGCCGCCAACAGCGGGCCTTGCAGCTCTTTCCAAGTCTGGATGCGATACGCATATTGGTCGGCCGGAAAGCGTCGCAACAGCGCGTCGCGAGCCGCTTTCAAATCGCTGCCCGGCCGCAGGCGAATCTGGATCGACGTGACGCTCGTCACACGAGTCTGCGGGTCGATCATGCCTCGCAGCCGCTGCAATTCACCCAGCGGGACAAAGGCAAAGCTGCTGTCGTACTCGCTCATCTTGCTTTCATACAGGTCGACCACGGTGAACTTGGCGCTCTGAGCTGACGGCGCTCCGCCCGACGGCGGCGCGGTGGGAAAGGTCAAATTCACGTCGTCGCCGGGCCGGCACAGGAAGTAATCGCGGACGACGCTGTCCGCGTCCCGATGCCGGACGCTGGCCACCATCAGGCCCAGAATCACGCCCGTATGCTGCTCCTTGGCCTCGTCGAATACATCCGCGCCGCCGGGCGTTGCCGCGGTGGCTCCGTACGGATCGGTGGGCACGCCGCCGTAAGGATCATCGGGCGGAGCCGGCGGTTCGTCACCGTTCGGGTTCCGAGCCTGTCGAGCCGCCTCGATATGGCGCATCTGCTCCTGGACGGCCCGTTCGTAAGCGATCCGGTTTCTCCGGTACAGCCAACCCGCATCGGACAGCCGCCGGTCGTAACCCTGCTCGCGCAGCAGAAAACTGAGCTTCGCCTGATTCTCCGGGTGCAGCAGGTACTGGCTAAAATCGCCGACCTGGGCATACGTCGCCTCGTCAATGCCGATCAAGTTGACCTGCCGCGTGATCCATTGGCCGCGGACTTGAAAGCTGAGCATCGCCGGAACCTGGACGGTCGACGTCATGCCGATAACTTGATCGCCCAACTCCTCGCGAATCTCCGCTTCGTGCCATTGTGGATCGGGCAAGCCGCCCAGGCTATGGCTCTCGAAGACCAAATCCGACAAGATGCTGTGCAGGCGTTTGTGCATCTCCTGGGTAAAGCCTTCCATCACGCTGTTGACCACGATCAGCGTCGCCACGCCCAGCGTGACGCTGATAATCGAAGCCAGCGCGATGTACCGCGTGCGGAGATATCGCCAGGAGAGAAGCAGTTTGTACATGGCCAATCCTTTGGCTCGGTTTCTTCCCCATGTAGCCTGTCACTGCGTGACAGGCTTCGCCGGGTCACGGACGGGCGTTTCCGCCGTTTCCGGCCGCAGCAGCGGGAACAGGATCACATCTCGAATCGAGAGCGAATTCGTCAACAGCATCACCAGCCGATCGATGCCCACGCCCAGTCCGCCGGCCGGCGGCATGCCATGCCGCAAAGCCCGGAGAAAATCGTGGTCCATCTTGGCCATCGAATCCTCTTCGGGCAGGCCCTCCAGCTGGGTCTTGAACAGCTGTTCCTGCAAGTCCGGGTCGTTCAATTCCGTATAGGCGTTGGCGATTTCCATGCCATGAACGAACAGCTCGAACCGTTCGGCGATCTCGGGATTGTCTCGTTTGCGCTTGGTCAGCGGGCAGATGCTGGCCGGATAGTCGATCACAAACACGGGGCCGACCAGCGCATCCTCGACCCGAGCCTCGAATACGTCGCTCTTGATGACGTCGGGATGCCGGTTCGCCGTTTCCAAACCGAGCGATTTCGCCAGCTTGGCGACCGCCTCGGCATCCTCCGGCGCGACGCCCGTGTGCTCGCGGAACAAGTCATGGTACGTCCGGCGGGCCAGCGGCGGTGTGAAGTCGATTTCCTGGTCGCCCCACGGCAGCCGATACGGGGCGCCGATCGCCTGAATCGCGCCGAGGATGATCTGCTCGGTCAACTCCATCATCGTCTCGTAGTTGCCGAACGCCTGATAGACCTCGAGCATCGTGAATTCGGGGTTGTGCTTGGGACTGATCCCTTCGTTGCGATATACGCGCCCCAGTTCGTAGACCCGTTCCAGCCCGCCGACCAACAGCCGCTTGAGGTGCAATTCCAGCGCGATCCGCAGGTACAGCTGAAGGTCGAGCGTATTGTGATGCGTGACAAAAGGCCGCGCGGCCGCGCCGCCGGCGATCGTGTGCAGCGTGGGACCTTCGATTTCGCAGAACCCTTCGCGCGCCAGCGTCTGGCGGATGGAATGGACGATCTTGGTTCGGTTCAGGAATCGAGGCAGGACGCCGTCCGTGTAATTCAAATCCAAGTACCGCATCCGCTGCCGCAGTTCCGGGTCTTGCAAGCCGTGGTGCTTTTCCGGAGGCGGCTCCATCGCTTTGCACAGGAAGTGCAGTTTTTCGGCGAAAATTGTCAGTTCGCCCGTCTTGGTGCGCCGCAATTCGCCATCGACTCCCACGAGATCGGCCAGATCGAACTGGCTGGCCAACGCGAATCCTTCCTCGCCGACCTGCTGCTTGCCGATGAACAGCTGGATTCTGCCCGTCCAGTCCTGGATGTTCACAAAGCGCAGCTTGCCCGCGTCCCGTTGCAGGACGATGCGGCCCGCCGCGCGAACGTGCGGCCCCGTCAACTCGCCCGGCCCCTGCTGCTGCATCCAGGCGCGAAAGTCCACCGGCTCGGGGCCATCCAGCGGAGGCAAAACAAGCTCTTCCCCGCTCTCTTTGCGAAACTTGATCTCCGCCGCGCGGGCGCGGATGTCGCCGATATAGGATCGGTTATCGAATCGGCCCCCCCAGGGATCGATCCCCATCTCTTCAATTTTGCGCAGTTTATCGCGTCGGGACGCTTCGTGGATTCCCGGCGACTCTCGATCCGCTGGACGAGGTTCCTTTTTTGACATCGCAACTTGCTATTTGGCTTGTAGTTAAGGACGCTGTCTCCGGTGACGGTGGCGGCCGGGAATTGTTGTGGGCCACATTCTAGGGAAAGCTACGGGGTGGTCAATGTCAGAAAGAATGAGAAACACGCGCAAAGTCTGACGGTTCTGCTCAAGTTGCGCTACTCGTTTTCTCGATCGCAGGGCTATAATAAAGCCGATCGTTTCACCCCGGAGCTAATAATACACGGAGCCGGATCACTGTCATGCCACGCGGAAAAGTCTACGAGAATGCGGCCAAATCGATCGGCGACACCCCGATGATTCGGATCAACCGACTGGTTCCTCCGGAACATGCCACGGTGTACGCCAAGTGTGAATTCTTTAGCCCGCTGAACAGCGTCAAAGACCGCATCGGCGTGTCGATGATCGAAGCGGGCGAACGCGACGGCTTGATCCGCCCGGATACGCACATCATCGAGCCGACCAGCGGTAACACGGGGATCGCGCTGGCGTTCGTCTGTGCGGCCAAGGGCTACAAGCTGACGTTGACGATGCCCGAATCGATGTCGGTCGAACGGCGAGCCCTGCTGCGCGCGATGGGCGCGCATCTTGTACTGACCCCGGCGGTCGAGGGCATGAAAGGGGCGATCAACACGGCGGCAGAGATGGTCGCACGAGAGCCCAACGCCTGGATGCCGCAGCAATTCGACAACCCGTCCAATCCGGCGATCCACGAATGCACGACGGGCCCGGAGATCTGGGAGGATACGGGGGGCGACATCGACGCCATCATTGCCGGCGTAGGCACCGGCGGCACGATTACAGGGGTAGCTCGGTACATCAAGCCCAAGAATCCGGACTTCCGGGCGATCGCGGTCGAGCCGAAAAACTCGGCGGTGATCAGTGGCGGGGCCCCCGGCAAACACCGCATCCAGGGCATCGGCGCCGGCTTCATTCCCAAGAACCTCGACACCTCGATCGTCGACGACGTGGTCCAAGTGGACGACGACGACGCCTTTGAAATCGGCCGTCAATTGGCCGCTCAAGAGGGCATTATGGCCGGGATCAGCAGCGGCGCCGCGATGTGGGCGGCCATGCAAGTTGCGGCTCGTCCCGAGTGCCGAGGCAAACGCATCGTCGTGATTATGGCCAGTTTAGGCGAACGCTACTTGTCCACCCCGCTGTTCGGCGGTCTGGCTTCATGACCGTCCCGCTCGCCCTCCCGCAGCGCGACAAGATCGGCGTGATTGTCGTCGATCACGGCTCGCGCCGCGCCGAGAGCAACGATATGCTGATGCGCATCACGGCCTTGTTCCAACAGCACAGCGGCTATGCGATCGTCGAACCGGCGCACATGGAATTGGCCGAGCCGTCGATCGCCGCCGCCTTTGATCGCTGCATCGAGCGGGGTGCGGAACTGGTCGTAATCCACCCCTATTTCCTGTTGCCCGGCCGTCACTGGCAACAAGACATTCCCGCGTTAGCTGCCGCAGCCGCAGAAAGACATCCAGGCGTTCCCTTTCGAGTCACGGCGCCGCTGGGCCTGCATCCGCTGATGGCGGAAATCATGGCCCAACGGATCGAAGACGCCCTTGCAGGTTGACGCTTTTGAAGTGCGGTGGCTCGACACCGCTTTTTCACTTTTCAAGTTCCGCTTCGATCGCCTGAACCACCATCGGATCCGTCGGCTTGGTGCGCGGCTCGAAGCGAGCGGCCACTTCGCCATTGCGGCCGATCAAAAACTTTTCGAAATTCCAGCCGATCTTACCGGCCCCTTTCGGCTGCGTGTCCAACGCGGTGAGATGCTTGTAGAAATCGCAAGCACCGTCCCCGTTGACGTCGATCTTCCCGAACAAGTCAAACTTAACGCCGTATTTGCTGGAACAGAACCCCCGAATCTCGGCGGCCGAACCCGGCTCCTGCTGGCCGAACTGGTTGCACGGAAAGGCCAGCACACACAGTCCCTTGTCGCCATACTTTTCATGTAACGCTTGCAGTTCCTTGTACTGCGGTGTGAGCCCGCATTGGCTCGCCACATTCACCACTAACAGCACCTTTCCCTTGTACTGCTCGGCCAAATCCACCTTCTTGCCATCCAACGTCTTCATGGTGAAGTCGATGTCCGAAGCGAAAACCCCACTCGCCAGAACCGCCATTACCGCAACCCCTAAGACCGCGACTGCGCTCTTCATTGTCCATTTCTCCTGTTACTTCTACTCTAAACCACGACGCCATCGATGGCTTTATAGAGCTGACCAAGCGTGCAGAGAAGGGTGCGAATTCGAAACCGCTTCGGATCGTGCCGTTTGCGCACCGAAACCCGAAACGTAAGCGATCACGCCTTTGATCGACGCCGAAAATCCGCCACAAGTCCTCCCCACAAATCCCGTTAAGCGTTATATTCATTGAACCTTGGAAGCCGTCGACCTGTCTGAGCACTGGGACATGGCACTCAGAAACTCCGTTGTCACGTTTTTTGGGAAGGCAAGTTCGCGAGCTATGACTGATCACGCGCCGCGCCGCACGATGTTCGAGAAGATTTGGGACAGCCACGTTGTCCACGTCGAAGAAGGCCAGCAGACGATTTTGTACATTGACTTGCAGCTGGTCCACGAGGTTACCAGCCCGCAAGCGTTTGAGGGTCTGCGGCTGGCGGGACGCAAGGTGCGGCGGCCGGACCGGACGGTCGCCACGCCCGACCACAACGTCCCCACCACGGATCGCTCGCTGCCGATCGCCGACGAGATTTCAAAGCATCAGATCGAAACCTTGCGGAAGAACTGTCGGGAATTCGGGATCCGGCTGTACGACATCCACGATCCGCAGCAGGGGATTGTGCATGTCATCGGGCCGGAGTTGGGTTTGACCCAGCCGGGGATGACGATCGTCTGCGGCGACAGCCACACGGCTACGCACGGTGCGTTCGGAGCCTTGGCATTCGGCATGGGCACGAGCGAAGTCGAGCACGTGCTGGCCACTCAGACGCTGTTGCAATACAAGCCGAATACGTTCGAGTTGCGAGTGGACGGCGTCTTGCCCAAGGGGGTGACGGCCAAGGACATCATCCTGTATTTGATCGGCCAAATCACCACGTCCGGCGGCGTTGGATGCGTGCTCGAGTACACGGGCAGTGCGATTCGGGCGTTGAGCATGGAAGAGCGGATGACGGTCTGCAACATGTCCATCGAGGCGGGGGCCCGGGCTGGGTTGATCGCGCCGGACCAGACGACGTTCGACTATCTGCGAGGCCGCGAGTTCGCGCCCCAGGATTTTGACGCGGCCGTCGGGCGCTGGCAGCAGTTGCCCAGCGATCCGGGAGCCGTGTACGACCGGGTGCGAATTTTCGCAGCTACGGACATTGCTCCGCAGGTTACCTGGGGCACGACCCCGGGGCAAGTCACGTCGATTACCAACGCGGTTCCGAATCCCGGCGACTTTGCCGACGAAACAGAACAGAAATCGGCCGCTCGGGCCTTGGAATACATGGGGCTGAAGGGCGGCACGCCGATCACGGACATCCGCATCGATCGCACGTTCATCGGTTCCTGTACCAACGGGCGGATCGAGGACTTGCGGGCCGCCGCCGCCGTAGTGCGAGGCTATCGGGTTGCGTCGCACGTGCATGCCATGATCGTGCCGGGCAGCGGCTTGGTCAAGCGCCAGGCCGAGCAGGAGGGCTTGGACCGCGTGTTCCGCGAAGCGGGCTTCGAGTGGCGCGAAGCGGGTTGCAGCATGTGCCTGGCGATGAACCCGGACAAGCTGGAACCCGGCGAGCGTTGTGCGGCCACCAGCAACCGCAATTTCGAAGGCCGCCAAGGCAAAGGCGGCCGGACGCACCTGGTCTCGCCCGCGATGGCCGCCGCCGCCGCTATCCGCGGCCGGTTTGTGGACATTCGCGAGTGGGAATATAAATAGTCCGTTTTCTGGGAAACCCAAAAATGCAAGCCTTTACCACACACACCGGTTTGGTCGCCGTACTGGACCGGGCCGACGTCGATACCGACCAGATTATCCCCAAGCAGTTTCTCAAACGCATCGAGCGTGCGGGCTACGAGACGCTGTTGTTCTACGATTGGCGTTATCTGGAAGACGGCAGCGAGAATCCGGAATTCGAACTGAATCGGCCCGAGGTCCGCGGCGCTTCGATCCTGGTGACGCGGCGCAATTTCGGCTGCGGCTCCAGCCGCGAGCACGCGGTGTGGGCCCTGGAGAATTACGGCTTTCGCGTCGTGATCGCTCCCAGCTTTGCCGACATCTTCTTCAACAACTGTTTCAAGAACGGCGTGCTGCCGATCCCGTGTGCCGAGGAGCAAGTTGCGGAGCTATTCCGCCGGTTCGACGAGCATCCCGGATATCAGCTGACGGTGGACTTGGAAAACCGCACGGTCGCCGACGCATTCGGTTTGAAGTTCACGTTCCGGGTGGACGACTTCCGCCGCCACTGCCTGCTGAACGGCCTGGACGACATCGCTTTGACGCTGCAACACGAGGACAAAATCGCGGCCTACGAGGCGGCCTACGGGATCGCTTGAAATCGCAGCCTCAGTCCCACAAATCGGCTCGCCGCAGGAGCCGATCGAGAGGCAGTTCGAATCCCGGCAGCAGCCGCGTGGTGTACACGTCGCCTTCGCCGACCACTAGCTTGACGTTGCCCGCACCCGCCCGGCGATAGACGGTCAAGCAGCGCGCAAAGCGGTCGATGATCCAGTACTCGGCCACGCCCAGCGCCAGGTACTCGTCCCGTTTTTCTTCGTAGTCGCGAATCAGATTGCGTTTGCCCGCCGAAACGAATTCGACCACGATGGCCGGCGTTTCTCCTTCGCGCGGCGAACGGCCGAGCCCGGCATAAATCACACGGTCCGCCCGCCGGCGCTCTGTCGGGGTAACCACCGTCTCCTCGTAAAACGTCGCGTCCAGCGCCGCGCTGCGGGGATGGACCTCCTGGTAGTTTCGCAACCAGTGGCCGAGTTCCTCGTTGGGATCACGTTCCTTGCGCAAAGCTGCAGGCGACACGACGAGCACTCCGTGGAGCAGTTCGTAACGCCACCCCGCCTCGAACTCGGCGGCGTCGAATTCGTCGGGCGTGAGCAGCGCGCCGGACGAATCCGGGCCGAGGCACAGGGGTTGCAGAGCTGGCAAACCGATGGACATGTTGGAACTCCGAGCCGATTCCGGTGTCTGTCTCCCCAAGTGTAGCAGCTTCGAGCGCGGAAGGCAAAATTGGGACGACGCCCCCTTACCATCCGCAAAATCACCTCCGCGCCAACTTGCGCAAGACCTCGATCCCGCGTTCGATGACCGTATCGTCGGCGGCGTAGGACAGCCGGAAGTGGGTATCGCGCTGGCTGAAGATGCCGCCGGGAATAATCAGCAGCCGGTTGTGTATCGCCTCGGTCACGAACTCCGTCGCCGTGCCCCACGGAGCCTTCGGAAAAGCGTAGAACGCCCCTCCGGGCTTGACCAGTTCGAACACGTCCGCGAGCCCCTCGAAGATCAAGTCGCGTTTTTTCCGGTATTGGTCCACGTACTCCGCGACGTCGACATCCATCGCGACGGCTCCGGCCCATTGGACCGGTTGCGGGGCGCACACGAACGTGTATTGCTGCAGCTTGACCATCGTATCGATCACCGCCGCCGGACCATGCACGAAGCCGAGCCGCCAGCCGGTCATGGCGTGGCTTTTGGAAAACCCGTCGATCACAATCGTCTGATCGTTGAACCTGGCCGGCGACAAGAACGGCTCGTCATAGCAGAAGGCCCGATAGATTTCGTCTGACAACAGCGCTACGTTCCGCTCGGCCGCCAGCTTGGCTAAGCCCTCGATCTCGGCGGACGTGGCCGTGGCCCCCGTCGGATTGGCGGGGCTGTTCAACAGGATCAACTTGGTCTTCGGCGTAATCGCCTCCGCCACCCGGTTCAGGTCGATCCGAAAATCCGGATAGGTATCGATTAGCACCGCGGTGCCGCCGACGAGGCTGACCAGCGGCTGGTACATCACAAAGAACGGGTCAAAGATAATCACCTCGTCGCCCGGATTGACCAGCGACAACATGGTCAGCACCAGCCCGCCGCTGGTCCCGGACGAAACGAACACCTTGCGGTCCGCGTGCCCGAACTCGGTGTCCACTTGCTGCTGCAACTTGTCGCGCAACACGGGCATGCCTTGGGTCAGCGCATAGCTGTTCTTGCGGCTTTGAATGGCGTCGATACAGGCTTCGCGAACCGGCTCGGGTACATCAAAGTCGGGCTGGCCGATCGACAGATTGATCGGGTCTTTCATTTGGGCGGCGAGATCGAACACCTTTCGAATGCCGCTGCTGTCGAACGTCGTCGTGCGCTGGGCGATCCAGGGATGGAGCATGAGGGGCCTCGGGGGGGGAGTCAACAATGATGGATCACGTTCAAACACCGCGGAAA
>Ga0351889_10175_pt1 | contig 22390 bp, 23 predicted proteins | sample TotcelFGM3001M14_FD_206767 | JGI IMG/M metagenome (GOLD analysis project Ga0351889, IMG submission 206767) | Enriched cells from coal bed in the Powder River Basin, Montana, United States - Total cells FGM rep3 HSBNCT.FGM.300.1.M14 ...
GGACCCCGGCCACCGCCTCGGGATAGGTCATGCCGTCGTCGGGGCGGAAGGCCGGCTGCCAGTAGGCGGACCGGGTTTCCTGCCCGGAGGCGTCCAGGCGCAGATAAGTGGCAGGCTCAAGTTCGCTGAGGCCCTGAAAAAAGGTGTGCCCCTCCTTGTATAAGGCCTTATAGCCGTTGACCAGGTAGCGGTAGAGGTGGTCGAAATTCACTGCCAGCCGCCGGCCCAGGAGCGCGGCGATAAACTTGACCTCGGAGCCGAAATAAAGGCCGTCGTGGTCCCGGAAGATATACAGGGGCTTTTCGCCAAAACGGTCCCGGCAGAGGCTGAGGGAACCGTCCGCCTCATCAAACACCGCAAAGGCCCACATCCCTTCGCACCGGTCCAGGATGGACCAGCCATGCCGGTTAAGGGCGCTGACCAGCACTTCGGTGTCGGACTCGGTGGTAAATTGGGCCCCTTGGGCCTGAAGGTCCCGGCGCACCTCCAGGTAATTATAGAGCTCGCCGTTTAATACCAGCCATTTCGACCCGGCCTGGAAAGGTTGATTGGCCCGGGGGTCCAAATCAATGATGCTGAGACGGCTGTGCAAAAGATAGACGTTCCGGCCGGCCTGGTTAGTGAAACGCCGGTAAGCCGCGTGGTCCGGGCCGCGCCGGCGCATCAACCCCAGGCACGCCTGGAGGCGCTCCGGGTCAAGCTCTTTGGGACCGCAATAGCCGGCAATACCGCACATAGGTTATTCCAGGTCATCCAGGGAGAAAAGCTCGCCCAGGGCCATATCCCTTTTCAGGGTCCGGCCCACGAGACGGTCTTCCTCTCCAGGGGGTAATCCCGTTCCCGGGCGCAGCCAGAGCAGATCGTCCCGGTTCAGACGATGCCCTCGGGGCAAGTCGGCCCCGGCGGCGATGGAGCGGCGCGCCGCTTGAACCAGCTCCATTTCGCAGGGCTGGACGATTTTTTCCGGTTTCCCGACCATCAAGGGCACCCGGGCGGCCAGGGCCACCAGTTCCTGCATTTCCTTGGGGTCAGCCGAGAGTTGGTGGTCCCGAAAAGCCGAATAGTTTTTATCCAGGGTAAAGTGCTTTTCAATGATCCGAGCCCCCAGGGCCAGAGCGATGATACAGGCCTCCAGACCCAGGGTATGATCGGAATAACCGATGGGACACCCCAACCGGCTCTGCATATACGGAATCGCCGCCAGGTTGGCCTGTTCGGCGGGCACGGGATAACTGCTGACACAGTGCAGGATCGCCAACCCCGGTTGGAGGCCGAGCCGGCGCCATTGGTCCTCGATGAAGCGCTTGGATCGCTGCACCTGGTCCAGGCCGCTGAGGCCTGAAGAGAGGATGACGTCTTTACCGGTATGACATACCTGTTCCAAGAGGGGATAAAAATTATTATCCCCCGAGGCAATTTTGTAGCAATCCACCAGGTCTTGCAGAAATCTGGCGCTTTCCAGGTCCAGCGGCGTTGAGAAAAAGAGCAGCCCCAGGTCTTTGGTCAGGCGGTGTAATTTTTCCCACTGCGCGTAAGGGATTTCAAACTGTAACAGGCGTTCATAGCGGGCCTGGTCCTGAGGGTTGCCGAAGTAGCGCGTCTGAAAGGTCTGAAACTTGACGGCCCCGACGCCGCATTCCGCCGCCCGGTGCACCATGGCCTTGGCGACCTCGAAATCGCCTTCGTGGTTATTGCCGATCTCGGCCACCACCAGCACTTTGTCGTCCAGATTGAATCCACCGATATGCATAGTCTCAACGATTCTCCGGCTGCGGCACGTGCAGGTGCATGACGTAAGCCGACTTGATCAGGGAGAAGCCCAATTTTTGATAGAGACGTATGGAGGGCAAATTGGCGATCTGGGTGCCCACCAGGAGGAAGTCGTTTTGATCCCGATACGTATCGATGAAAAAAGCCACCAGGGCCTGCCCGATGCCCTGCCCCTGGTAGGCCGGGGCGACCCCGATTAAATCGATGGCTCGATACTGCCTGGCGGCCTCATTGCCGGCAATTACCGCCAAAAACCCCGCCGGCCGGCCGGCCACGGTAGCCACCCACAGGTGCTCGCCCCGCTTCTTCAGCAGGTAATTCAAGATCCAGTCATGTTTGATCTGATCAGCGATGCCCCGGTGAATCAGGGGGTCCAGGTGAAATCGGGAAAACCGGAAACTGGACCTGGCGATCTCCAGCACCTCCTCATGCTGTTCGACAGGAACCTCGCCAATCCGGCACCCGGACCCGGCTTTCGGTTGGACCAGCGGCGGGGTGTCCTGTTGGTCCAAACCAAAAGTGACATTGACATCCACCACATAGAAACCCAGCCCGCCCAACTGCCTTACGATCTCAACCCGGGTAGGGTCAATCTTGGCGTAATAGCTTGCCTGGACCTGGCGGCGCAGATGTTGGGTGATCTGCTCGCCAACCCGCGCGGTGTCCACCTCTCCGCTGACGTCAGCCTCATCCAGACTGATTTTAAAGACGCCATGCCCCATGATCGCGGCAAGCCAGAGGTCTTCCACTATTTGCATAGATTGGCCCGGCGGGTGTTTAGGAAAAGTCCAGCTTCAGGGTCCGATACCACTCGACATATTTCTTCACCCCCGCTTCCAGGGGATTTTGGGGGGCATATCCCAACAGCCGGGCGGCCTTCTCCACACTCATGGTGCCGCGGAACGGCATCAAGCCGTCGCGTTCCACATATTCCGTCTCCACCTCGGGAAAATACTCCTTGACAATCGTCGCCATCTCCATGATGGAGCGGGCGTTCCCGTTGGTCAGATTGAATACCTGGTTGTGGGAGGCCGGATTCCCAATCACCCGGCAAATGCCATCCACCAGGTCATCGATGTAGGTAAAGTCCAGCTTCTCGCCGCCGTCCCCATCGATCCGCAATTTCAGGCCCCTCAAGGCGTTCTCGATAAATATCTGGATCACCCGGCGGCTGATGCACCGGGGGCCGTACAAGGCTGAAGGCCGGATGATGGTATAAGGGAGGCCGAAGACCTGCTGATAGGCGATGACCAGTTTCTCACCGGCGAGCTTTAAGGCCCCATAAATGCCGATGGGATTCAGGGGGTGATCCTCCTCCACGGTCGGCGTCAGAAAATTCCCATACACCATACTGGAGGAAAAGAAGATGAAATGCTTTACCGTTACCTGGGCATAATCCAAGGCGTTTTCCAGGGTGCGCAGGTTATGATCGAAGGTGCTGAAGGGGTCTTTATTGGAGCGCTTGGCATGGGCGATGGCCGCCAGATGCACGATGACTTCCGGATTTACCTTATTGAGAACCGTGGAGAGTTTAAGATAATCCCGGGCATCCTGAATAAAAACCTCGATGCCGGCGGCCCTCAACAATTCCATGCGCTGATTGAGAATTTGCAGGTATAAATTGCGGTTTTCCGCCACCGTGCCGTTGGAATAAACCCAGAGAAAGTTATTTACATTGAGGCCATCGACGATGGAAACCTCGGCGCCTTGCTGCTTCAGCGCCAGGGCCAAATTATGTCCGATAAACCCTGCTCCGCCGATCAGGGCGATCCTGCGTCCCTGCAGTTGGTTGCTCATACGGTTGTGCCTCCCAACGCCGCTTGGAAATTTTCGATGATGTATTCGATGTCTGCTTCGGTTAAATGCGGCCCCACCGGCAGGGCGATGGATTGATCGCTGATCCGCACCGCCTGGGGGAAGCGGCCGGCGTCATACCCATACTTGCCACGGTAGTAAGCCAGCCGGGGTACCGGATGGGGATAATAGATGCTGGTGCCGACCCCGGCGGCATTGAGACGGGCGACCACAGCGTCCCGCTGCTCCCGGCCGGCCCGGTCCAAAACCAGGCTCAAGCAGTAGTGGCTGTTTTGGGCCTCGGGGAGTTGGGAATCGAGGCTGCTGAGGCCCGAGATGCCGGATAATCCCTTTTTCAAGGTGTCGAAGTTAACCCGCCGACGGGCCAGAATCTCCTTAACGCGTCCCAATTGCACCCGGCCCAGGGCCGCCTGCATTTCACTCATGCGATAATTGAGGCCGAGGATGGGTACATCATAAATTCCCGGGATGGTCCGCTCGCCGTAACTCCGATCCACGCCGAAGGCCCGGAGTTTGGCCACTGACTGTGCGACCTCCTGATGCCGCGTGATGAACATCCCTCCCTCCCCGGTGGTAATGTGTTTGACGGGATAGAAGGAAAAACACCCGGCATCACCCCAAAGGCCGACGTGCTTGCCCTGATAGCGGGCTCCCACCGCCAGGGCGCAGTCTTCAATGACCTTTAAACCCTGCGGCTCGGCCACCGCCATAATCTCGGCCATGGAACACGGAATGCCGTTAAAATGTACCACAGATATGGCCTTGGTGCGAGGAGAAATCGCCGCGGCAATGCCCGCCGCGGTCAGGTTCCCCGTAGCCCCGTCACAATCGGCAAACACCGGCCGGGCCCCCACCCACTCAACCGCGTGGACGGTGGCCACGTGGGTCTGGGCCGGGACGATTACCTCGTCCCCGGCGCCGATGCCGAAATGGAGATAGGCTAAATGCAGCGCGGCCATCCCGGAACTCACCGTCACGCAATGGGCCTGATCCCCGGCAAAGGCGGCAAACTCCTTTTCAAAGGCCTGGCCCTGGGGACCATGGGTCAAGATGTGGCCCTGCAAAACCTCCATGACCGCTTCCCGGTCCGCATCGGTGATCCACGGCCGCCCGAAAGGGATGTTGCGCGTACTCGTCATACGTATTCCACCTCAATCTTTTTGCCGCTGGCTAAGGCCAGATCTGCGGCAGCACAGAGAGAAATTATGGCAAATTCATGTTCCGTTTGCATCCGGGTATCGGTATCATTCAGGATCGCCCGGACAAAATCGGGGATCAAATCTCCCTTGGAGGCCGGCAGGGCCGCCAGTTCCAAGGGCAGAGCCGGAATCTCGGGATCGCGGCTCCGATGGATTCGGGGACCCAGGTCGTCATAGAGAAAGGTGCCCCTGGTGCCGAATATCCGCACCACGTGCTGGTGGCGGTGCACACAGCCGAAATTGGCGGTAATCCGGCCGATCAAACCGGAAGGGAAATGCATGGTGGCCGCCACAAAGTCATGATAGCGGAAAGCCGACCCGGCCGTGCAGATATTGTTTCCCTGGGCCCAGACCGAATCGGGACGTTCCCCCGTAAGGCCCAACATCAGGTCCACCAGGTGGACCCCGCCCCCCAGCATTACCGAATAATTTTTCTCATCCTTGCGCCATCCCTGGGTAATTTTCTCCAACCGGCCGTATAAATATTCCCCGTCAAAGGCGTAAATCTGCCCCAAGGCCCCGGCGGCGATTTCCTTGTGAAGAAAATGATACACCGGGGCCGCCCGGAGAACAAGATTGGAAACCAATTTCAGTCGAATCGGCTGTCTGGACCAGACCCGGTCAATTTCCCGCAATTCGGCCATTGACCGGCACAGGGGCTTTTCGACAAACACATGCTTCCCGGCCTCCAGCGCCTCCAGCACCTGGCTAAAATGCGCCTCGTCGAATGAGGCAATGGAGACTATCTGAACCTCCCGGTCTGCCAAAATGTCGGCATAACCCCGGGCCACGCGTCCGGTCCTTAGGGTTGTAGCCAGCCTTTCAGCTTTGCTCGGGTCCAGATCGTACAGCCAGCGCACCTCGCAGCCATCCGCCGCCAGATATGCCCGGGCATGCTGCTCCCCTACTCCCAGACCCACTACCGCAACCCCAAGTTTATCGGGTAGCTTCATAGAAATCTTCTCACATATTTTTCCATGAGATCGCCATCCGGCGCCATCCCTTCGAGCCGTTGGATATCCTCTATAGTATCAACTACATAACTCATCTGTCCCAACTGCGGATCGCCTGAATCCAGATTCAGGATCCTGAACCTATCAGGATTATTATAATAATATTTGGTCACATGTTCCTTTTCTTCTGCCGAGAGCAGGCCGGCTTGAATGGCGGCAAAAGTTTCCGACCGGAGCATTTCCACACTCTGGCCCTTGGGAAACGTGCGGGGAAACACATTGGTCACCAGATCCAGGTCGGATCGCTGGCTATGCTCCAGCACCATGGGCAATAACGCTCCCTGCAACAAAGGACTGTCGGCGCATATCCTAAAAAACCACGTACAGGGATAGGCTTCAAGGCAGAGTTGGAAGCGCCGGAACACGTTAGCAAGTGGACCGCGAAACACCGCGAGGCCCAATTCCCGCACATAAGCCGCCAAGGGATCGTCCGTCGGCTCCACGCTGGTGGCCACCACCACGGCACCGGCGGGAATTGCCTGCGTGAGACGCCCGATTACCTGGGCAATCAGGGGCTTACCGTTGAATGGGGCCAGCACCTTCCCGGGAAATCTTTGCGAACTCATGCGGGCCTGAATGAAAACCCGGACCATAAAAACCCTTCCCATCCCAAATGACCTGGAGTTGCCAGGCCCACCTTCGCTCTCACCCCACTTTTTGGGCGATCCCGATTAAATGACCCGCCAAAGGACGCAACCACGCCTGGTCGTTGAATAATTTATCACAACCATCCAACTTTCGAGCCCAGGTCGTTCCCAATTTATTATGTAATTTATAAATAATACGCAGAAAGGCAAACATAGCTCCATGTATTTCTATGTTTTTAAACCCAACAAATCGCAAAGTATTGCTCAATTCATTCGGCGTGGTAAATTCCACATGGCAAACTGGCGGTTTATTCAAAACCCATTCCAGCATTTTTCTCATAGTTGTTATGATAACAAATCCATCGGCGGCATAACGATTAACAAAAGTGCCAAAAAATATTCCGTTTGGCTTAAGTACTCTATATATTTCCTTAAGCCCGTTAAGATTATCATTATGATCCAGATATCGCAAAACCTCGATCGCATAGACAAAATCAAAGGAATTATCCGGGAAAGGGATATGAAGAATCGATCCATCCACTACGGTGCCGGGGGGCAATTTAGACGCGGCATACTGCCTCATATTGGTTGAGGGCTCAAGGCCTACGACTTGTAATCCATACTCCAGGAGTTCTTCGATTTGCTCGCCGGTGCCGCAGCCAAGATCAAGGACCTTGCTGTCTTTCGATAATTTTCCCATAACATTTTTAAAATGCAGATCGATCTGACGCCTGCCATAGAGAAAAGCCGAATCGCCAAAATCCTGTGATTTATCATACTGTTGGTGGAACCAGTCGGCATTTTTGTCATGCACCGCAATTGCGGTGTCACGGGCCCATGATTTCTTATCCAGCTTTTCCAAATTATTCCGGCTCACTTGCTAGACGCGAGGACAAGTCGCGCAGATTAAGGCTTTCCATACCGTAAGCATGCTTCAAGGTAATGAAATGATCCAAGATCTTCTGCAGGAAACGCAGATTTTCCTGCTGGTAAATCCCAAAGTTATGGGGATGCCACCATAGATGATACACTAAACCATTCCGGGCCGCATACGTCAGATCGCCAAGAATCCGGGCCAGGCGCCTTCCCTCAAATCGGGCCAATTTGGGAGAATATGGCCGCAGAAACCGGCTCGCTGGGATGTTAAAGGGGAATTGCTGTTTAATTACGTTTTTATCATAAGCATTGTGTCCGCTGATATTTACATAGGCGTCCAATAACCTTAGCCCTCTCCTCAAGAGAGTCTCATCCTCGTCACTTCTGCCTTGATAAATCCAGGATGACTCATTCCCTCTATAAGCCTTAATACCTTTTTCTTTTAAGATAGGTAAATAATCTTTATTAACTTGGTTTTTAGGGAAAACCAAGCTCTCAAGTTTTAGGCCTTCTTTCCCAGCTAATCTTATCGCAGCCTCTAAATCATCGCTAAAAGCCTCGGAATTTTGCCCCTTTTCCAAACAATAATAGTGCGATAAAGTGTGCGAGGCAATTTCTTGATCTCTTTCAGAGATTATCTGCCTGATTAACGAAAGGGCGTAATGGTAAGGGTCTTTGTGCTCATTGTCTCCTATGCTGTCTATATGATCGTAGGAGCAAATACTTCGGTTGACATAATGTGGCCGGTTCTGGGGCAGGACCTGCATTAATTCATGCCGCGATTCGCAGAACAAAAATCCAACAACCGCCCAGGTGCTATGGATTTGATATTTCTTGAATAATTCTAATAAATCAGGAATGACCGCCCGCGCCCCTAAGATATTTTCCCGATAATTTTCCAGCGGTATTTTCCCCAGCAGCCCCCAATAAAGCTCAAAATCCAAAGTTATGATTAACATGCCGTTTGAGTTGTTCATCTTGCAGTTCTCAAAATCATCTATCTAGATTGGCTAACGGTCCGTACAACTATCCGCCAGGATTTCATGAGGAAGCCGACGGACGGCCTGGCGTCGGCGTCCAGAGATGTCATGGATGACCCCAAAGGATTACCAGGACTATCTCCCGGCGGTGCGCTGGCGTGCGGCCTCATAGGTGTCATGGATGATCCGGGCCGAAATCTGCTCCATGGCCCGGCTCATCCCCTGGGCCAATCCCTGGGGGGTTTTCTCCGGCATCGGCTCCTGGACCCGGTAATTTTTCTGGAAGACCACCCGTTGGGGCAGCTCCTCCTGGGTGGTATCCAGAAGGGTAACCGTCAGGGCCAGGGACGCCTGCCAACCGTCGGCGGCGTCGACTTCCTGAAATTCCGCCACGCCCCCCTCGAGCTTGAACCGGTACTTACCGCTGCTGTCGGTGCCAAACACCGCCTGGAAGAGGCCTGATTCCCTTAAATCACGGATGAGATAGTCGGTGACCAAGTTGCCGGGATTGGCGCGCCAGCGGCTGTAATTATAGGTCTGGCTCTGGAAGGGTTGGGGCTGGTAGACCATGGCATTGGTGTTGAAGGCCTGGGCCACGGAGAACAGATCCACCTTAACCTCCGCCGGGATTTTCGTCTTGCCGCCCGTAACCGGCGCCGGGTATTCCAGGAGGTATTGGTTCACCAGCATGGGGGGCTTGCCGCAGCCCAGGCAAACAACCAGAAAGGCCGCCAGCAGGGCCAGGAGCCAGGGCCGCATCGTCAACCGGCCCGGGCGGGGCCGCCCAGAAAGAACGGGCGGGCACCAAAAATCAGTCATGGCCTTCATTCATTCCACCTTTTCTTGGGGGGCTTGCCGAATAAGAGGTCCGAGGGGCGCTCATATACCCGCTGAAGCAACATCTCCAGGGTCTCGGAACTCTGGCGCAGGTTCTGGCTGGTGGACTGCAATTCCCGAGTCAGTTCCCGGGTTTTGCCCAGGGTATCCGGGAGTTTCATGGCCAGGACCTGATCGTTGAGGGTGGTGAGCAGATTGCGGGCGCCGCTCAGGGCCTCCCGGGCCTCGGCCACGGTCTTATCCAGGCCGGCCTCGCCCAGGACCTTATCCGCCCGGGCGGTGAGCCGGTCCAGGTTGCCGGCCGCGGCATCCACCCGGGCCAGGATGCTGGTTATCTGCTTGCCGGTGATCAACTCTTCCAGGGCCTTGGTGGTGGCGATCAACTGGTCGGAGATCCCCTTGGCGTCAATCTTATTGAACTTTTCCACAATTTCGTTGGCGCCGGCCACCAGCCTCTGCATCTCGGAGGGGCGGGACGCAATGATGGGATACTCCGACGGGAAGTCGATCTTGGGGGTGAAGTCCCGGTCCCCGGGTTTGATGAGGTCCAATTCCACGAACATGATGCCGGTGATCCCCGCGGCTTTGAGCTGCGCCACATAATTTTTTTGCAGGTCTTCCTTCAGGTTGACCTTCATGACCACGCCAATGTTGCGGTTGTCGGGGGCCACCTGGATACTTTCCACCAATCCTGAATCAACGCCCCGGAATTTGACCGCGGAATTGAGCTGGAGGCCCTGCACCGACTCGTCGAAATAACTGATATAGGTGGCGCCCTTCTGAAAGTAGCTGGTGGCGCCCACCCAGATGATGGCGACGACCCCCATGACCACGCCCAGGATCACAAAAAGCCCGATGATCAGATTGGTTTTTTGCCTGGCCATATTACGCTCCTCGGGGCGCGGGTCCGGCGGGCGGCCGGCGGTTGAAAAAGTTCAGCACCCGGGGGTCGGTGGAGTGTTCCTTCAACTCCCGGGGATCGCCTTCGGCAATGATGCCCCGGGCGGATTTGTCCAGCATGATCACCCGGTGGGCGATATTGAAAATGGATTCCAGTTCGTGGGTGACGATTACCATGGTGGTTCCCATCCCGGCATTGATGCTCTTGATCAGGTTGTCCAATTCCACCGAGGTGATGGGATCCAGCCCGGCGGAAGGCTCATCGAAGAACAGGATCGTTGGGTCCAGAGCCATGGCCCGGGCCAGCCCCGCCCGCTTCTGCATGCCCCCGGAGATCTCCGACGGCAGGTGGTTTTCATAACCCGCCAGGTTAACCAGCCCCAGCTTCATCCTGACGATGAGGTCGATGGTGGCCCAATCCAGGTCGGTGTATTCCTGGATGGGCAGGGAGACATTTTCCGCCAGGGTCATGGAACCGAAGAGCGCCCCGGACTGAAAGAGCACCCCCAGGTCCATACGCACCCGGCGCAAAACCCTTTCGTCATCGGTGTTGATGTTGACGCCGTTGATCAGGACCTGGCCGGTGGCGGGTTTATAGAGGCCGATCAGGTGTTTCAGCATGGTGGACTTGCCGCAGCCGCTGCCTCCCAGGATCACCAGGATTTCGCCGCTATTGACCTGAAAACTCACCCGGTCGAAGATGGTATTGGCCCCGAAGCGCGCCGTTAGCTGGTCCACGACGATGACCGGCGTTGCAGATTTTCCAGCAGGGCTGGCCATGGTTGCCTCGTTAGCCTCGAGTTCCCGGGAACAGCGGCTCAAAGATCAGGTTCGCACCTTATATATGCAGATACTGAAAGACCAGGGCAAAGGCTGAATCCGTGACAATAATCAGAAAAATCGCCGCCACCACCGCGGAAGTAGTTGCCGCGCCCACCGCTTCGGCCCCGCCCCTGACCTCAAAGCCCCGCTGGCAGCCGATCCCGGCGATGAGCACCGCAAAGACCCCGGCCTTGATCAGGCTGGTGACGATATCCATCAGGTTCAGGCTGGTCTGGGTTTCCTTCAAGTAGGTGTAGGCCGTCAGGTCCAACCCCACAATGCCCACGATCAGGCCGCCCAGGATGCCGAAAAAGTCGGCATAGAGGGTGAGCAGGGGCACCACGATCATGGTCGCCAGGACCTTGGGAACGGCCAGAAACCGGACGGGGCTGAAGCCCATGGTGGTAAGGGCGTCCACTTCCTCGTTAACCATCATGGTGCCGATTTCCGCCGCATAGGCCGATCCCGACCGCCCGGCCACCAGGATGGCGGTCATGATGGGCCCCAGTTCCTTGACAATGGAAATGGCCAGCAACGAGGCCACATAAATATTGGCTCCGAACTGCTTGAGCTGGAGAGACGACATGAAGGCCAGGATGAGGCCGAGGAGGAGGCTGATGAGGCCCACGATGGGTAGCCCGTCCACGCCGGCCCGCTTCATGTAAAAGACCACGTCCTGCCAGCGCACCGCCCGGGGATGAAAGAGCGCATGGGTCAGGGCCCCCAGGAGTTCTCCCAGGAAGATCAGCATCCGCTTGTAGTCGTCGATGATCCTGAGGGTCGCCTCACCTAGCCGTTCCACGACATTGCCGCTCTGGCGATCGGTGATGAGCGGCGGGATGCTGAGGGCTTGCGGGTCGATGAGCCCCATGATGCCCCGGGCCTTGCCGGTGAGGTTGGTGAACTGAAAGGTCACCGACCGGCCCCGGGCGTTGTTTTCCAATTCAATCAGGGCCAGGGCCCCGGCGCTGTCCAGGTAATCGACGCCGGCCAGGTCCACGGTGAGGCTGGCGGGAATCATCTCCCGGAGACGGTCCTGGGTCTCGGAGATAAAGGATTCCAGGTTATCCAGGGCGACCCGGCCGGTCACGGTGAAAGTGACGTGCTGCCCTTTATCGCCGCTTACTTGAATGGTGTGGCCGCTCCCTGGCACTCTGGCGTTTTCCTTTGCTGCGGGGGAATTCCGGACCCGTCACTAGAGGAGGGTCCGATCTTGGGGTCCTGAGGCATCCGGTGAGGCGGCGCTCAGGTATTAAAATCTATGGCCAGGAACTCCTTTTCCGTAAGGCCCCATCTCTTTTCCGCCTCCACAGAGCTGATGGCGATGGCGACCAGGCCGAGCAACTTATCTGCCCGGATAAGGGGAGCGCAGACGAGAAAGAGTTTGGCGCCGTCTTGCAAAAAGAATTGCTGCTGCTGAATCTTCCTGCTTTTGATGGCCTTGATCACCAAATCATATTTAGAATAATCTTTCCCCTTGTCGTCACCTTTGACCGGATATGACGCCAGAGTCTCACCGGACGGGTTAGTGACCCCGATTTCAAAGGGACACAAGCGGCACAGCTTGACGGCCGGCGACTCGACTTTCTCCAGGGCGGCCTTGATGGCCGCCGGGTCCTGCTTGGCGACCGGCTCCATCAGGCTGGCGGAGAGACCGGTAAGACAATTCTTTATCTCCTGCTTGAAGGTAGCGGCCCCGGGGCTTAACGGGGCCTCTCGGGCTTGACATCCGAACAACAGTATGACCAAACTCGCAAAGAGAACCTGCCAAAGACGGCCTTGATCTCCGAAAAAACTGCTCCGCAAGAAGTTTCTCATGGCTCAATTACCAACTTAATTAATGAAATCTTATTGCTTATATCCTATTATCCGTGTATCTGGCAAGAGAATCGGCTGGGACCCGATGAAAATACCGGAGAGCCGGGACGATGGATGACCGCAGCCGCGCATTGTAGGACCCGGGCGGCAAACTATGTAATAATAAAACACGGTTCTGCCGTTGACAAATAGGGCCGATCCTTATTATTATATATATTGCACAGATGTTCGACAATGAAAGCTGAGAGTAACGGGTCAGGTTACGGCCCGATGATTATCAATTACTCCATACTCCCGGAGGATTTGGATATGCCAGGTTTCAACGGGATGGGACCGTGGAGCCGCGGGCTCCGGCGCAACAGAAACTGGCGGGATTACGACTGGGGACGCGAGTATGGGTTCCCCGGCTATGGTCCGGCCATGTGGTGGGATATCCCGGCTGCCAGGTCGTATGCTACCCCAAAAGAGGAACTGGCCGATCTAAGATGTCGGGCTCAAATGCTGACCCAGGAACTGGAGACGGTCCAGAAACGTATCGCCGAATTAGCCGCGGAAGTGGACCGGGCCCTGGACGGTTAGCCAACGCCTGATTGTTTCACACCTGTCCGCACCCATCGGCCCTGGCCCTGAAGCTACAGGGCGGGGCAGCCGGAATCATCATCGAAGGACTGGCTGCGAAGCCTTCACTACTCGATGATTATGGTTCCCTGGCCTGAATTATAGGGTTTCTCTCGAAACCTGTAACTGCTTTTTCCCCCTGCAAGGTCTTCCCTGCCGCTAACTCCTGTCTCTCGAGAGAGGCCTGATACCTTCCCCGCAAAAACTTTTCAGGACAGTCGTTCATGGACCTTCGGCCCACCAAGTTGCGCTCAAACAGGTACTTTATTTCTTGTAGGGGCGGACCTATGTGTCCGCCCTGGGCTAGGGCGCACACCCAGGTGCGCCCCTACAGGATGGAAGCCTTTCTTAACTTATGAGGGCATCTTGGTCTAATACCAAGTTGAGACCTCTGCGAAAGTCTCTATAGCTATTCTTCCTATCAAAATGTGGCGTAGGCGCCCTCGCCTGCGCCTAGATAAAGTATGGACAGCCGAGGGCGGCTATCCTACATGAGACTTTCGCAGAGGTCTCAAGTTGCCGTCAAACAAAGTAATAATCCTAATTGTAGGGGCGGTTCGCGAACCGCCCCTACGGCGGATGGGACCATAAAGCCAGAAATACCCAGGACAGACCTTGCCGCCACCCCAATCTATGACTATAGTTTTGTTTATATGAAAAACTTGGTAAGACAATTCTTGAACTTAATCATCGCCACGTCGGCGCTGGGTTTTGGCCTGGCGGCCGGAGCGAAGGCTCAAGACCCCGGCGGTCGCCACGTTCCCGCCGCCCTGCAGCGCCAGTCCGGGAGCGAAAACCGCCATCAGGAGAGGACCACGATCATGCCAACCGCCAGGCGCTCCCCGGATGTTAAGATCCCGCCCCTGGATGCCGCAGTTCCTGCCCGCACCGAGACCGCCAGCTTCGGCCTGGGCTGATTCTGGGGTCCGGATGCCCAGTTCGGGGCTATCCACGGCGTCATCCGCACCCGGGTAGGCTACGCGGGCGGCACCAAGCACCACCCCACCTACCACAACCTCGGCGACCACACCGAGACCATCGAGATCGATTTTGACCCGGCGGTCATCTCCTACGAGCAACTGCTGGACATCTTCTGGCGCAGCCACCATCCCGGCCAGCCCGCCTGGTCCAGGCAATACCGGGCCGTGGTTTTTTATCACGGTGAGCGGCAGAAGGCCTTGGCCCTGAAGACCCGGGACCAGGTGTCGGCCCGGATGCAAGGCCCGGTCGCCACCGAAATTCTCCCGGCCGGCCCCTTCACCCTGGCCGAAGGGTATCATCAGAAATACTACCTGCGGCAAAGGCCCGGCCTGCTGGCCGAATTCGAGGCCATCTACCCCACGCCCGAGGCGTTGGCGGGGTCCACCGCCGCGGCCCGGGTCAACGGCTACCTGGCCGGCTACGGCGCCCCGGCGGATCTCAGGACCGAACTGGACAGCCTGGGGCTCTCCCCCAACTCCCGCCGGAAGCTGACAGAATGGCTGGGCGCCGCCGGCAACCGGTCCGGCCCCGGCTGCCCGGTGCCCCAGCGGCCGGCCTTTTAGCCTGGGAGAGGGAGGCTAGGTCCTCCCTCTCACTGAGCTTTTTTTTTACGGCATCTCCCGGGATTCCGCCTCCGCCAGGGCCAGTTTGGCCTTCAGGAGCTTGCGGTATTTATCCGCGGCCTTGGCCAAATCCCTGTCCGCCATGGCTTTGAGGAGGTCCCCTTCCAGTTCGGCCACGTCCAGGCGCTGGTAATAATCCATGGTCTCCTTGAGGTGGGCCAGGACGATCTTGCCCGTCAGGATGGGGTGATTGTTGGTGACGTTGGCATCCGCAAAGCGGGTGCCGTGTTCCAGTTCCACCTCCAGACCGGTAACGAAATCCACCAGGGGGATGGGCATGTCCTCGGTGTTGACCTCCTGAAGAATCACCCTTGCCTCCTCGGGCGTGACTTTGGCATCCGCCAGTTGGGTCCAATCCCGGATTTTCAGAGCCTGGCAGACCCGCTGCACTTCCTCCACGGTAACATATACGGGCAGTTCCATAAACTTCTCCTTTATTTTCATGGTCAATTGCTCTTGATCCAGACATTCATGTGATTGCGGCCCAGGGCCCACAATTTGGTCCGATCTTACCGCAAGCGTTTAAAGTCAAAATCCGCCTGGGCCAGTTCGCCTTGGAGGCGGCTGACGTCGGTTTTCTTGGTAATGGCGGTCTGGATTTCAGCGCTGCCCCGGATATCGCCCAGGAGAATGGCGCCCACCAGGAGGTTATCCTGGAGCACCAATTTGCGGTAGGTCTTGTGGGCCTCATTTTGGTGAACGATGGCCGTAAGTTTCCCGTCGGCATCGATGTCGCCGGCGGCCATCAGGTCGATCCCCGCCACCTTGAGGACGTTGGACGGCAGCGTGCCCTCGTATTGTGCCGCCGCCCCCGCCATGGCGGCCCCGGCCACCTTGCCCTGTTCCATGGCCGCGGGCCAGATACCGTAAAACCGTCCCCGGTGCTCGATGAGGTCCCCGGCGGCGTAAATGCCGTCCCGGGAGGTTTTCATGGTGTCATCTACCTTGACGCCCTTGTCGATGTCCAGACCCAGGGCCTGGGCCAGGGACAGATCGGGGCGCACCCCGGCGGAAATGAGCACCAGGCCGCCTTTGAGCTTCTCCCCGCTTTCGAGATTGACCGTCAGGCCATCGGGGCCGGGAGCGATCTCCTGGGTCTTGGCCCCCAGGTAAAAGGTAAAGCCCATGTCTTCCAGTTGCCGCGCCAGGATGGCGGCCCCGGCCGTGTCCATCTGGCGGGGCAGCAGCCGGGGAAAAAACTCCACCACGATGACCTTCAAACCCAGCTTGCGCAGACCGTTGCCGGCCTCGAGGCCCAGGAGGCCGCCGCCGATCAACACCACGGTCTGGGCTCCCGCCGCCGCGGCTTTGATCCGGTCGGCATCGGCCATGGTCCTGAGAGTGAAAACCCCGGCAGAGTCCGCCCCCTTTATCGGCGGGACAAAAGAGTTGCCGCCGGTGGCTAAAAGGAGCTTGTCGTAGGGGAAACCCCGCCCCTGGCCGGTCTCCACAACTTTCTGGTCCGCGTCGATCTGCGTCACCCGGGTGTCCAGGTAGAGCTCGATGCGGCGCTGGTCGTACCAGCTTTGCGGGTGCAACGTGATCTGGTCCGCCGCCTTTTCCCCGGCGAGGTATTCCGGCAGGGCGGGCACATAGTAAAAAGGCCGGGGCTCCAGGGAAAAAACCATAATTTTGCCTTCCGGATCATGCTTCCGAATATTTTCCGCCGCGGCATTACCCGCCACACCGTTGCCGATAATCAGATATGTGGTCATACTGGCTCCTTCATTACTGCGGTCACAGAAAACCTCTTCTGGTAATCAAATAAGGATTGATCCGACCTCCGTCAACCTCTCCCCGGAGCAAAGAATCATGGCGGCAGCGCCGTTTTTCCCTTGGATTTTGGGACGAATGTGCCATACAATGAGGCGCAAGAGAATTTCCCCCCTGGAAATTGCCTTACCTGGGCGGCCTGCCGGGCCGGCCCCGATGAGCAAAAGGTTGGCGGAGGCAGGAAGCCTCAGGGGCCAGCGAGGAAGTGACGCCAGATTTTGCGAACCTCCACCGAACTAAACTGCGATGAGGCCGGCGCCAGCCGGGTGGGCCGGCTGATTTGGCTGGCCGCCGGCCTGGCCATGCTGGTCATGGGCTGCGCCATGGTGGGACCCGACTACGTGCGCCCGCCGGTCCAGGTGGAGCAGACCTGGCTGGACACCGGTGACAAGCGGGTCCAAACCGCGACGGCGGAATACAAAGACTGGTGGCAGGCATTTAAAGATCCGGCCCTCAACCAGCTCATCGACACCGCCTACCGGGAAAACCTGAGCCTCCGGATCGCCGGGGTGCGGGTCCTGGGGGCCCGGGCCCAACTGGGGATCGTCACCGGCCAGCTCTATCCCCAATCCCAACAAGCCACCGGCTCGCTGCAAAAGATGCGCATAAGCCCCGGTGAGGTTGTCAGCGGCTCAACCCAAAGTTCGTCGTCTTTCGCGGGCATGAGTCTGGCCCAAGCCCAGGCCGGCCTGACCGCAAGCTGGGAAATAGATTTCTGGGGCAAATTTCGCCGGGCCATCCAATCCGCCGACGCCAGCCTCCAGGCGACCATTGCCGATTATGACAATGTCCTGGTCAGCCTGACCGCGGATGTGGCCAGCAACTATATCCTCATGCGCACTTTGGAAAAACGGCTGGCCATCGCCAACGAAAACGTGCGCATCCAGACCGAAAGTCTGCAAATCGCCCAGGCGCGGTTTTCGGGCGGCACCACCTCGGAACGGGACGTGGAACAGGCCAAGACCATTCTGGCCAATACCCAGGCGACTATTCCCACCCTGGAGAGCCAGGTGCGCCAGACAAAAAACGCCCTGTCGGTGCTGTTGGGTATGCCGCCCCATGATCTGGCGAATCTGTTTAAGGGTAAGGCGATAATTCCCGCCCCGCCGCCCCAGGTGGCGGTGGGCATTCCCGCCGACCTGATCCGGCGGCGGCCGGATATCCGGGCCGCGGAGTTTCGGGCCGCGGCCCAATGCGACCAAATCGGGGTGTCCAAGGCGCAACTCTTTCCGGCTTTCTCCCTCACCGGGACCTTTGGGCCCCAGGCCACCGACGTGGGAGCCGCCACGCTCGCTAATATATTCAACTGGCGCAACCGATCCGGCTCCATGGGCCCGACGGTGCAGTGGAATATCCTTAACTACGGGCAAATCACCAATAGCGTCCGGTTCCAGGACGCCAAGTTTCAGGAGTTGCTCATCACCTATCAGAACTCGGTCCTCAAAGCCCAGCAGGAGGTGGAGGACAACCTAGTGGCGTTCCTGAAGGCCCAGGAACGGGCCCGCTTTCTATCCGACAGCACCACCGCGGCGATGCGGTCCCTGGAGCTGGCGGTCATCCAGTACCGGGAGGGAATCACCGATTTTACCACCGTCCTGACGGCCCAGCAGGCCCTGTTGAGCGAGCAGGACAGTCTGGCTACTACCCTGGGAGACATCTCCCGGAACCTGGTGGGGGTTTACCGGGCCCTGGGAGGCGGCTGGGAGATTCGGGAGGGTCACGATTTCGTGCCGGCGGAGATCAGGCAGACCATGGCCGAGCGTACCAATTGGGGCCGCCTGCTGGCCCCGGCCGCAGTGGCGGTGGTCCCGACCCCGGAAGCTCAAGGCCGCCTGATTCGCGCCCCGGACTGGTAGACCGCAGGGCGGGATAAAACGATATTCCGGTTCCCAAGTTGGACTTGGAAACCCGCGTGTTTTCTGGTTCCCAAGCTCCCGCTTGGGAACCCCATGGCAGGCAAAGCTCCTGCTTTGCGACAGAATCATCTATATTATTTCACCAAGTGGCCCAAGCAGGAGCCTGGGAACGAGGAAAAAAGTCCGTGGGGCGGGCGTCTCGCCCGCCGGTTTGGTAGCCGCAGGCTTCCGCCGAATGACGGCGGCCACAGGCCGCCCTATAACCTTGAACTTTGAACCTTGAACTTTTCAAATCCGTGGTGCCGATATGAGGTGGTGGTCCATGATGAGCTTCGGTGTGGCCGGAACTGGAGAAGCGGCAGGCAGGCCGGCGCCACAGCCGCGCCGCCGCGCCCTGGCCGCGATGCTGAGCCTGGCGATCCTGGTGGTGAGCCCCGGCTGCGGCGACAAAAACGCCTTCGTGCCGCCGCCGCCGCCCAAGGTCACGGTTAGCCAGCCGGTGACCCAGCCGGTGACCGATTACCTTGAATTCACCGGCAACACCCAGGCCATCAACACGGTGCAGCTCAAGGCCCGGGTCGAAGGCTACCTGGAAAAGGTCTTCTTCAAAGACGGCGACCGGGTCCAGAAAGGGCAACTGCTGTTTCTGATCCAGCAGAACACCTATGAGGCCAAACTCAAGCAGGCCGAGGCGGAGATTCTCTCCCAGAAGGCCAAACTCTTCCATGCCAAGACCGAATTTGCCCGGTTCACCAAACTGGTGACCCAGAAGGCCGCGGCCCAAACGGATGTGGACAACTGGCTCTACCAGCGGGATGCAGCCCAGGCCGCGGTCATGTCGGCAGAGGCGCAGCGGGACCTGGCCCAGCTCAACCTGAGCTACACCAAGGTGACCTCGCCCTTCGTCGGCCGCATCGGCCGTCGGCTGAAAGACCCCGGCAATCTGGTGGGCGCCGGCGAAGCCACCCTCCTGGCCGATGTCGACCAGATCGACCCCCTCTATGTCTATTTCACCATGAATGAACGGGACCTCCTGGATGTCACCAAGTCGACCAAGGAATCGGTGGATGCCGCGATTCGCAAGGACATCCCCCTGTATCTCGGTCTGGCCAATGAGGCGGACTATCCCCACAAAGGCTACCTGGACTTCGCCAGCATCAGCCTCAACGCCACCACCGGCACCCTGACCCTCAGAGGGGTCTTTCCCAATCCCAAGGGCCTGATGCTGCCGGGGATGTTCGCCAAGCTGCGGGTGCCGGTGACTCAAAAACCAGCGGCGCTGCTGGTGCCCACGGTAGCCATCGGCTACGACCAGTTAGGCCCCTACCTGCTGGCGGTGGACGACAAAAACGTGGTCCAGCGCCGGGGCGTCCAACTCGGCGCCGAGGTCAAGGACCTGACCGTCATCACCGAAGGTGTGAAGGAGCAGGAGTGGGTCATCACCAACGGGCTCCTCATGGCTATCCCGGGTAAACAGGTGACTCCCGTCAAGGCCGCGGCCCCGAACTCGGAACCGCCACCGCCCCCGGCCACCGGCGGGCAACTCAAGAAAGCCGCCCCATGATCTCCGAGTTTTTCATCGACCGGCCGATTTTCGCCAACGTCATCGCCATCGTCACCATCATTCTGGGGCTGGTGTGTCTGTTCACCCTGCCGGTGGCGCAGTATCCCGAAATCGTGCCGCCCACCATCCAGGTGACCACCACATATCCCGGGGCCAGCGCCGAGGTCATCGCCAATACGGTGGGAATCCCCATCGAACAGGCGGTCAACGGCGTGGAAGGCTCCATCTACATGTCCTCCACCAGTTCCAGTTCCGGGAATTACACCCTTACCGTGACCTTCGCAGTCGGCACCAACCTCAATACGTCATTGACTCTGGTGCAGAACATGGTCAGCGGCGCTACCGCCCAGCTTCCCGAAACGGTGCAGGCCCAGGGCGTTACCGTGCGCAAGGTCTCCACCAACATCTTGCAAGTGATCAGCATCTACTCCGACGATGAGCGTTACGATGCCACCTATCTCTCCAACTACGCCATCATCAACCTCCAATACCCCCTGGGCCGTCTTCCCGGGGTGGGCCAGATCCAGGTGTTCGGCGCCGGGCAATACAGCATGCGGGTCTGGCTGGACCCCAACAAGCTCAAGTATTACAACATGACCACCCTGGACGTGGTGCACGCCATCCAGAACCAAAACGTCCAGGTGGTAGCGGGGCGGCTGGGGGCCCCGCCGACACCGCCCGATCAAACCTTCCAGTTCACAGTCAACGCCTTAGGGAGGTTGGCCGACGCCAAACAGTTCTCAGACATCATCGTCAAGAGCGTGCGCAGCGAGCAGGGTGAAACCGCGCAGTTGGTGCGGGTGCAGGATATTGCCCGGGTCGAATTGGACCAGCAATTTTACAGCAATTTCGGCGGTATGAGCGGCAAAAAATCCGGCCAAATCCTGGTCTACGCCCTGCCCGGGGCCAACGCCATCGACGTCGGCAACAAGGTGCAGGCGGCCATGGCCGAGATGAGCCAGACCTTCCCGGAAGGGCTGAAATACGCCATCTTCTACGACACCACCAAGTTCATCGGCCAGGCCATTCACGCGGTCTATGAAACCCTGTTTGAAGCCGGCATCCTGGTGCTTATCGTCATCATGGTGTTTCTGCAAAATTGGCGGGCCATGCTGGTCCCGGCCACCACCGTGCCGGTGACCATCATCGGCGCCTTCGCCGCCATGGCCCTGCTGGGCTTCACGGTCAATTTAATGACCCTGTTCGCCCTCATCCTGGCCATCGGCATCGTAGTGGATGACGCCATCGTCGTCGTTGAGAACGCCTCGGTTTACATCGAGAAAGGCCTCCATCCGCGCGAAGCCGCCATCAAGGCCATGAGTGAGTTGACCGGACCGATCCTCGGCATCACCCTGGTGCTCACCGCGGTTTTTATACCCGCCGCCTTCATGCCGGGCATCACCGGGCAGCTCTTCCGGCAATTCGCCCTGGTCATCGCCTCCACCGCCATCATCAGCGCCATCAACGCCCTGACCCTGAAGCCGGCCCAGTGCGCCCTCTGGTTGCGCCCCCCACGTCAAAAAGGAGCCCAACTTCTTTTACCGGGGGTTCAACAAGGGCTACGGCGTGGTGGAGCACGCCTACGTTCTCCTTATCCAATGGATGGTCGAGCGCACGACCCTCATGGTGATCGTGTTCGTTGTGGTCATCGCCCTGGCCGGCTGGCGTTTTACCCTGCAGCCCACCGGTTTTCTACCCACCGAAGACCAGGGCTACGCCATGGTGTTCGCCCGGCTGCCCGAAGGCGCCGCCCAACCCCGGGTCCAACGGACCTCGGACCAGATAGATGCCATTCTCAAGCGGACCCCTGGGGTCGAAGCCTGGGTGACCGTGGGCGGTTTCTCCATCCTGGACGCCACCAACGTCTCCAACGTCATGACCACCTTCGTGATTTACCAGGATTGGAGCAAACGGGGGGCCAAGTTGAGCCAGGAGCATATCGTCGGCGCCTTGCAGCAGGAGTTATTTGGCATCCAGGACGCCCAGGCCATCGTGCTGGTGCCCCCGGCCATCGCCGGCCTGGGACAGGCCGGCGGCTTCCAGATGATGGTGGAGGACCGGGGCAGCCTGGGGCTGGCCGAACTGGAGAAGGGGACCATGGAGGTCATCCGGGCCGCAACCGGCCAGTCCGGTTTGGGGGGCTTGGCCACCACCTTCAGCGCCCGCAGCCCCCAACTCTATCTCGACATCGACCGGACCAAGGCCGAGTCCCTGAGTATTCCTCTGATCAACGTCTTCGACACTCTCCAGGCCTACCTGGGGTCAACGTATGTCAATCTGTTCAACAAGTTCAACCAGGTGTTCCAGGTCTACGTCCAGGCCGACGCGGCCTACCGCCTGCAACCCGAAGACATCAAG